>Ga0214921_10001865_pt1 | contig 35275 bp, 32 predicted proteins | sample LL1505_MetaG_FD_177992 | JGI IMG/M metagenome (GOLD analysis project Ga0214921, IMG submission 177992) | Freshwater microbial communities from Lake Lanier, Atlanta, Georgia, United States - LL-1505 | ecosystem: Environmental > Aquatic > Freshwater > Lake | place: USA: Georgia | collected... | reverse complement strand
CTCCATCACGATGCCGCCCTTGAAGTCGATGCCCTTTTCCAGCCCCGGATAAAACGCGCCGACCAAAGAGAGGGTGGAGAGCACTGCCGAGACGAGCAGGCCGGTCCGCGCGCCGCGCATAAAGGGAATGGTCGTCAGGTCCGGGCAGATCCGGAACAGTGGCCGCGCCAGACGCTGCAGCAGGGTCAGGCCCGGGCGCTGCAGCACCGGCAGTTCTTTCGGCCGGCGGGCGCGGTACCACCACACCACCATCAGCCGGGTCAGCACCGTGGCCGTCCACATCTGCACCACCGTGCCGATGGCCACCGTCACGGCAAAGCCCTTCACCGGGCCGGAGCCGAAGCCATAAAGGCAGGCCATGGCGATGAGGTTGGTGAGGTTGCTGTCCAGAATGGTGCCTGAGGCCTTGGTATAGCCAGCCTCCAGCGCTGAGAGCGGCGGTCGGCCGTTTTTGACCTCCTCGCGGATGCGCTCATTGATGAGGATATTGGCATCGAGCGCGGTGCCGAGCGTGAGCACGATGCCGGCGATGCCGGGCAGGGTGAGCGTGGCTTCCAGCAGGGAGAGGCCGGCCACCATGATGATAATATTGAAAAGCAACGCGATATTGGCGAACCAGCCCAGCAGCCCATAGGCCAGGCCCATATAGAGAAAGACGAAGAGCGCGCCGGCGGCCAGGCTGATAATGCCGGCGCGGATCGCATCCGCGCCGAGTTCCGGCCCGACCGAGCGCTCCTCGATCACCGTCAGCGGCGCGGGCAGGGCGCCGGCGCGCAGCAGGATGGAGAGTTCATTGGCGCTGCGGACGGTGAAATTGCCGGAAATCTGCCCCCGGCCGCCGGTGATCGGCTCGCGGATATTGGGCGCCGTGATCACCTTCTCATCCAGCACGATGGCGAAGGGGCGGCCTACATTGGCCCGGGTGATTTCGGAGAAACGGCGGGTGCCGACGGAATCAAAGGTGAAATTCACCACCCATTCGCCGCTGCGATTATCCTGGCTGGGGCGGGCATCGGTGAGGTTGGCGCCATCCACCTCCACCCGGCGGCGCACGGCGTAGCGCTGGCCGGCCTGTTCGCCGGGCAGGAACATCACCCCGGGCGGCGGGGTGGCGGCGGCGAGATTGGCGCCCTCATCGACGAGGTGGAAGGTCATCCGCGCGGTGCGGCCGAGCAATTGCTTGATGCGGTCCGGGTCGTCGATGCCGGGGAGTTGCACCAGGATGCGGTTGGCGCCCTGGCGGGCGATCAGTGCTTCGACCACGCCGGTTTCGTCGATGCGGCGGCGGACGATCTCGATGGATTGCTCGACGGCGGCGGAGGCCTTGGCGCGGATGCCGGCCTCGGTGACGGTGGCGGTCAGCAGGCCCTCGGGGGAGATGGCCACCTCGATGTCGCTGCCGCGGGCGCCGCCGCCGAGTGCGACCTCCAGGCCCAATTCACGCACCGCGCGCAATGCCGCGTCACGGCTGGCGGGGTCGGTGATGCGCACCACCATGCGCCGCTGATCCGCCTGCGCCTGCAGGCCGGTATAGAGGATGCGTGGGGTGGCCTGGGCCAGGTTGCGGCGGGTGCCTTCGACCAACGCCTCCACCCGGTCGCGCAGCAGGGCCGTGGTGTCCACCTCCAGCAGCAAATAGGAGCCGCCGCGCAGGTCGAGGCCCAGATTGACCTGGCGCACCGGGAACCAGCCCGGGAAGGCGGCGCGTGGCACCAGATTGGGCAGGCTGGTCAGCACACCGATCAGGCAGACGAGCAGGATGCCGGCGGTTTTCCAGCGGGAGAAGAACATCATTGCGAGGCGCACACCATCGACAGCAGCCATTATCCGGACCGGGCCCAGCCACCACCCGGCGCTGGGGGCGGCATGGACACCGGGTGGGTTGACGGGAACCCGAGGGTGCCCGAAGCGGGCGGAAGATGCGTCGAGGGATTTTGGGATGCAAGCCTTGCGGATAGGTGTGGCCGGCGTGGGCCATTTTGGCCGGTTTCATGCGCTGAAACTGGCCAAATTTGGCGTTTTGGCCGGGCTGGCCGATGCCTCGGCCGAGCGTGCGGCCGTGGTGGCGGCGGAGTGCGAATCCCGATGCCTGCCGCTGGCGGCGCTGATTGAGGCCTCGGATGCGGTGGTGGTGGCCGCCCCCACGGCGCATCATTTCGCCCTGGCCGAGCAGGTGCTGCGCGCCGGCCGGCATGTTTTCATCGAAAAACCCATCGCCGCCACGCTGGCCGAGGCGGATGCGCTGGTGGCGCTGGCCGAGGCGCAAGGGCTGGTGCTGCAGGTGGGGCATATTGAGCGCTATTCCGCCGCCATTCAGACCCTGCGGCGGGAGATGGCGGGCTTTGCGCCGCGCGCCCTGGAGGCGACGCGGGTGGCGCCGTTTCGGCCGCGCAGCCTGGATGTGTCGGTGGTGTTGGATTTGATGATCCACGATATCGATCTGGTGTTGTCGCTGGTGGATGCGCCGCTGGTGGATGTGCGGGCGGTGGGGGCGCGGCTGGCCAGTGGCTTGCCGGATTATGTCGTGGCGCAGTTGCGCTTTGAGAATGGTGCCCAGGCGCAGATCACCGCCAGCCGGGTGGCGGTGGCGATGGAGCGCCGGCTGCGGCTTTTGGGCGATGGCGGCGAGATCAGGGTGGATTTCCTGGCCCGCGAGTTGCGGGCGCTGCGGCCGCTCACGCCGTCCCGGCCTGGGGCAGCCCCGGATGAGAATATGCCGGGCTGGGGGCGCGATGAGGCGACCTGGACCGAGCATGACAGCCTGGAGGCCGAGCTGCGCGCCTTCATGGCCTCCATCCAGCACGCGGCGCCGGTGGAGGCCAATGCGGCCATCGCCCGCGCCGCGCTGGCCACGGCGCTGCGCATCGAGGCCGCGCTGGGCTGAGCCAGGCCCGCCCGGGCGCATGACATGTCTGGCCAGGGCCGCGTCTTCGTCGCATGCTGGTCCAAACATCGGAGGACCACATCATGCTTCGTCGCCACACCCTGCTGGCCGCGCCCGGTTTATTGGCTTTACCCGCCATCGCCGCCACGCCTGAGCGGGAGACGCTGATCCAGGGTTTCTCACCGGCGCGGCTGGCGCGCATCGCGCCCGCCATGGCGCGCGAGATTGAGCGCCAGACCTTTGCCGGTGCCATCACCTGCATCTCCCGCCATGGCCGGATCGTGCATATGGCCGCGCATGGCACGCTCGACCCGGAACGCCGGCGGCCGATGGGCAATGATGCCATCTTTATGCTGGCCAGCATGACCAAGCCGCTGATCGCTGCCCTGGCGATGACCCTGGTGGAGGAGGGTCTGATCTCGCTGCGCGACCCCATTGGCCGGCATCTGCCCGAGCTGCGCGAATTGAAGGTGGAGCAGCGCGAGCCCGGCCGGCCGGTGCAGGATGTGGCGCCGATCAGCCCGCCCACGGTGCAGGATTTGCTGCGCCACACGGCGGGTTTTTTCTATTCCGGCCCGGCGGCGCCCAGCCAGCGCCTGTCACAAATGTATGATGCGGCCGATATCGAGCAGAAGCGCGGGCCGCTCACCACCGATGAGTTTTTACGCCGCCTGGCCACCATCCCGCTCGGCCATCAGCCTGGCACCACCTTCCATTATTCCATCTGTATCGATGTGCTGGGCGTGCTGTGCCAGCGGGTGACCGGTATTCGGCTGGACCGGCTGCTGAAGCAGCGGATTCTCGACCCGCTGGGCATGGTGGAGACGGGCTGGTTTATCAGCCCCGAGCGCATGCCGCGCCTGGCCATGGGCCTGCCCAGCGACCCGCAGGTGGCGACAATGTGGGCGAGCTACCGCATCGAGCAGGACCCGGGCGATGCCAGCTACTTCAAGGGTGGCGCCGGCCTTGCCGGCACCACTGGGGATTGGCTTAAATTCGCCGAGATGATGCTGCATGGCGGGCTGGGCAATGGCCAACGCATTCTCTCGCCTGCCACGGTGCGCTTCATGCTGAGCGACCACACGCTGGGCATGGAAGGCACCACCTTTGCCAGCACCGGGCCTGGCTATGGCATGGGGCTGGGCTTTGCGGTGCGCCGGCAGGAGGGGATGGCATTCACCGCCGGTTCGGTGGGCGATGCGATGTGGGCCGGGGCCTGGGGCACCAGCTTCACCATCGACCACGAACTGGGCGTGGTGGGGCTGCTGATGTCCAATGGCCCCTCCACCCGGGTGCATAGCCGGATGCTGTTCAAGAATTTGCTCTACGGCGCGCTCGTGGCCTGATGGCTGTTGTCAGGGCAGGGGCGGCACGCCACTTTGGGGCGATGCAGCGACGATCCATACTCGCCTCCCCCCTTGCCCTGGCGGTGCCGGCTTTGGCGCAAAGCGCGCCGCGCCGGTTGCACGCGCTGTCGCTGCTGGGCGAGCCTGCCTTGCCGGTGGGTTTCCGGCATTTTCCCTGGGTGAACCCCGCCGCCCCCAAGGGCGGTGAGGTGGCGCTGACGGCGTTGGGCAGTTTTGACAGCTTCAACCCCTTCATCCTGCGCGGCACCGCAGCGGTGGGCATTGGCAATATTTATGACAGCCTGCTGCAGGATAGCAGCGATGAGGCCAGCACCGAATACGGCCATTTGGCGCAATGGATCGAATTGCCGGGTGATGGGTTGGGCGTGACCTTCGAACTCAACCCGGCCGCGCGCTGGCATGATGGGCGGCCTATCACCGCTTCCGACGTGGTCTGGACCTTTGAGACGCTGCGCAGCCAGGGCCGGCCCTTCTATCGCGCCTATTGGGCCGATGTGGCCGGCGTGGTGGCCGAGGGTGAGCGGCGGGTGGTGTTTCGCTTCTCCACCAATGAGAACCGCGAATTGGCGCTGATTCTGGGCCAGATGCAGGTGCTGCCGAAGCATTTTTGGGAGGGGCGCGATTTCTCCCGCCCGAGCCAGGATATCCCATTGGGCTCGGGCCCCTATAGGCTGGAGCGTTTTGAAAGCGGGCGTGGCCTGACCTATGCCCGCGTGGCCAATTACTGGGCGGCCGACCTCAACACCCGGCGCGGGCAGAATAATTTCGACACCATCCGCTACGAATATTTCCGCGACAGCACGGTGGCCTTTGAGGCCTTCAAGGCCGGGCAGATTGATTTTCGCACCGAAAATGTCGCGCGGGATTGGGCCACGGGCTATGATTTCCCGGCGGTTCGCCGTGGCTTGGTGATCCGCGACACCATTCGCCACGAAATCCCGACGGGCATGCAGAGCTTTGCGATGAATGCCCGCCGGCCGCTGTTTCAGGACAGCCGGGTGCGCGAGGCGCTCATCCATGTCTTTGATTTCGAGTGGATGAACGCCAATCTGTTCTATGGCAGTTACGCGCGGACCACGAGCTTCTTCTCCAATTCCGAATTGGCCAGCAGCGGCCTGCCGACCGGGCGCGAATTGGAGATTTTGCAAGGTTTTCGCGGGCAATTGCCCGAGGCGATCTTCACCCAGGAATTCCGCCTGCCGGTGACCGATGGCAGCGGCAATAACCGCGAGGGGCTGCGCCGGGCGCTGGAATTGCTGCGCGCTGCGGGCTGGACGGTGAATCGCGACCGGCGGCTGGTGAATGGCCAAGGCGCGCCCTTCCGCTTTGAGATTTTGCTGAGTTCGCCGAGCTTCGAGCGGGTGGCGCTGCCCTTCGTGCAATGGCTGCAGCGCCTGGGCATCGAGGCCACGGTGCGCACGGTGGACCCGGCACAATATCAGGTGCGGATGGACAATTTCGACTTTGACATGACGGTGGATGTGATGGGCCAGAGCCTCTCCCCCGGCAATGAACAGCGCGATTATTTCTCGTGCGCCAAGGTCAATGAGAATGGCAGCCAGAATATTCCGGGCATTTGCCATCCGGTGATCGACCAATTGGTCGAGCAGATCGTCATGGCGCCCAATCGCGAGGAGTTGGTGGCCCGCACCCGGGCGATGGACCGGGTGTTGCTGTGGCAGCATTTTGTCATTCCCAATTGGCACACCCGCAGCTTCCAACTCGCCTTCTGGGACAAGTTCGGCCGGCCCGAGCGCAACCCGCGCTATGGGCTGGGTTTTCCCACGACCTGGTGGGTGGACCCGGCGCGGGAAAGGGCTTTGGCCGAGGCGCGCCGAAGCCTGTGAGCGGCTATCTCCTCCGCCGCCTGCTGCTGGTGATCCCGACGCTGTTGGGCATCATCGCCATCAACTTCGCCGTGGTGCAATTCGCCCCAGGCGGGCCGGTGGAACAGGCGCTGGCGGAGTTGCGGGGCGAGGGGCAGACGCTGGGGCGCATCACCGGCGAGGGCCAGGGTGAGACCCGCGCGCCGCGCAGCCAGGGCGGTGCCGAGGGGGGCAGCAGCTATCGCGGCGCCCGCGGGCTGGACCCGGCGGTGGTGCGCGAGATTGAGCGCGCCTTTGGCTTCGACAAGCCGGCGCATGTGCGGTTTTGGGAGATGCTGCGCGGCTATCTGCAATTCGATCTCGGCCGATCGCTGTTCCGCGACCAGCCGGTTTGGGATTTGGTGTTGCAGAAAATGCCGATCTCGATCTCGCTCGGGCTGTGGTCCACGCTGATTATCTACCTGATTTCCATCCCGCTCGGCATCATGAAGGCGGTGCGCGATGGCAGCCGGTTTGATGTCTGGACTTCGGCGGCGGTGCTGGTGGGCTATGCCATTCCGGGCTTTCTCTTCGCCGTGATGCTGGTGGTGCTGTTTGCTGGCGGCACGTTTTTGCAATGGTTCCCGCTGCGTGGCTTGGTCAGCGCTGGCAGCGAAAACTGGCCGTTTTGGGACCGCGTGCTGGATTATGCCTGGCACATGGTGCTGCCCACCATCACCCTGGTGATTGGCGGCTTTGCCGGGCTGACCATGCTGACCAAAAACGCCTTTCTCGATGAGATCGGCAAGCAATATGTGCTCACCGCCCGCGCCAAGGGGGCGGGGGAGATGCGGGTGCTTTATGGCCATGTGTTTCGCAATGCCATGCTGCTGATCATTGCGGGGTTTCCGGCGGCCTTTATTGGCATTCTCTTCACTGGCGCCTTGCTCGTGGAGATCATTTTCTCGCTGGATGGGCTGGGGCTGCTGGGCTTTGAGGCGGCGATCCGGCGGGATTATCCGCTGATGTTTGGCACGCTGTATTTTTTTACCTTGCTGGGGCTGGTGATGCAGATCGTCTCGGATTTCACCTATACGCTGGTGGACCCGCGGATTGATTTTGAGGCGAGGCGGAATTGATGCCGGTGCCACGCAACTCTAAGGGCTCTGCATGATCCTCTGGCCGCAACCCGATGGCTCCATCCTCGCCACGCCGCAGCCGGCGCATGCGATGATTGCCGGCCAATTGATGCGCCGGCTGGCGGAGCGGCCCGCGCCCTTCGAGCCCGCGGTCGCGGCCGCCATCGAGCATGATTGCCCCTGGCAGGCTTGGGAAATGGCGCCGGAATTCGACAGCGCGACCGGCCTGCCGCGGGCCTTCAACGCGCTCTCCGGCGAGGAGCATGTGCCGATGTGGGAGCAGGGCGTGGCCATGGCGCTCGCCAATTTCGGCCAGCTTGTCGGCCTGCTGGTGATGCGCCATGGCAGCCATATCTATCGGCTGGGCATTTTGGGCGGCCGTATAGCGCCCGCCGCCGCCAGCCTGGCCGCCATGCAGGGCTATATGGCGCGGGAGCATGAGCAGGGCGCGGCCATCATGGCCCGGCTGGGCATGACGGAGGCGGAGGTGGCGCCGCTGTCGCAAAAGCTGGGCATGGTGGATAGCATCGCACTGGCGCTGTGCTGGGGGCAGGAGCGGTTTTCGGTGGGTGGTGGCACGCTGACCCGCACGGCGCCGATGGCCGCGCGGATTGACCCATGGCCGTTTGATGCGCCGGTGCTGGAGGTTGAGACCGAGGCGCTGCATATCCCAGCCCCCTTTGCTGATGCTGGGGCGATGCGGGCGGCCTGGCCGGAGCTGCCGCGCCGCATGCTGCGCTTCACGCTTTCCGGCGCATGACGCTGAGCCCTGTCACCCGCCGGCGATTGGCGAATTTCCAGGCCAACCGGCGCGGCTGGTGGTCCTTCTGGCTGTTCACGCTGCTGTTTCTGGTCACGCTTTTTGCTGAGTTTATCGCCAATGACCGGCCGCTGCTGGTGCATGTGGATGATCGCTGGCTGGTGCCGGTGCTGGTGGATTATGCCGAGAGCGATGTGGTGCCCGATGGGCTGCCAACCGATGCCGATTGGCATGATCCGGAGATGGAGCGCGCCATTGCCGCGCGCGGCTGGGCGGTTTGGCCGCCCATTCGCTATGCCCATTCCACCGTGGTGCGCAATCTCGGCCGGCCGGCCCCGGCGCCACCATCGGCCAGGAACTGGCTGGGCACGGATGACCAGGCGCGCGATGTCGCGGCCCGGGTGATGTATGGGTTTCGGATTTCGGTGCTGTTCGGCTTCACGCTGACCATCATAGCCAGCGTCATCGGCATCGCCGCCGGCGCGGTGCAGGGGTTTTATGGCGGGCTGACGGATTTGTTGTTCCAGCGCTTCATCGAAATCTGGTCGGGCATGCCGCAGCTGTTTTTGCTGATCATCCTGGCCAGCATCATCCAGCCCAGTTTTTGGACCTTGCTGGGGTTTTTGCTGCTGTTTTCCTGGATGGGGCTGACCGGGGTGGTGCGGGCGGAGTTTTTGCGCGGGCGGAACCTGGATTATGTGCGCGCGGCCCGGGCGCTGGGGGTGGGGGATGCGAGCCTGATGTTCCGCCACATTCTGCCCAATGCGATGGTGGCCACGCTGACCTTTCTGCCCTTCACCCTGTCCGGCTCGGTCACGGTGCTGGCCTCGCTGGATTTTCTGGGTTTTGGCCTGCCGCCGGGCTCGCCCTCGCTGGGTGAATTGCTCAGCCAGGGCAAGAACAATCTCCAGGCCCCCTGGCTGGCCTTCACCGGCTTCGTGGTATTGGGCGGCGTGCTGACATTGCTGATCTTCGTGGGCGAGGCGGTGCGTGATGCCTTTGACCCGCGCAAATTACCGGGAGGCACGGCATGAGCCTGCTCTCGGTGGAGAACCTCGCCGTGGCCTTCCGGGGCAAGCGGGTGGTGCAGGGCGTCTCCTTCCATGTCGATCCCGGCGAGGTTGTGGCGCTGGTGGGGGAATCGGGCAGCGGCAAATCGGTCACTGCGCTGTCCTGCCTGCGGCTGCTGGCGGGGGGCGGCAGCAACCCGGAAGGGCGGATCACCCTGGCCGGGACTGATGTGCTGAGCGCTAATGCTGCGACGCTACAAAAGCTGCGCGGCGGGGTGGCGGGCATGGTGTTTCAGGAGCCGATGACCTCGCTCAACCCGCTGCACAGCATTGGCCGCCAGGTGGCGGAGGCGATCACCCTGCATCGCAGCCTTTCGGGCGAGGCGCTGCGGGCCGAGGTGGTGGCGGCCTTGGCCCGTGCCGGCCTGCCGCAGATGAAGGACCGGCTGGGCGCCTTCCCGCATGAACTCTCGGGCGGCCAGCGTCAGCGGGTGATGATCGCCGCCGCCTTGGCCAATAACCCGGCATTGCTGATCGCCGATGAGCCTACGACGGCGCTCGACGTCACCATCCAGGCGCAGATTCTGGCCCTGCTGGCCGAACTCAAATCCAGCCTGAACATGGCCCTGCTGCTCATCACCCATGATCTGGCGATCGTAAAACGCCATGCCGACCGGGTGGTGGTGATGAAGGATGGCGCGGTGGTGGAGCAGGGGCCTGTGGTCCGCGTTTTTGCCGTGCCGGAGCATCCCTATACCCGGATGCTCATCGCCACCGAGCCTTCCGGCCGGCCGGCCCCGGTGCCTCAGGACGCCGCCACGGTGCTGGAGGCGCGCGAGCTTCGGGTGCATTTCCCCATTCGCCGTGGCCTGTTGCGGCGCGAGGTGGCGCGCGTGCGCGCGGTGGATGGCGTCGGGCTGTCGCTGCGGGCGGGTGAGACGCTGGGGATCGTGGGCGAAAGTGGCTCGGGCAAGACCAGTTTGGGCATGGCGCTGCTGCGCCTGTTGCCCAGTGAGGGGGTGATTTTGCTGGATGGGCGCTCCATCCAGGGGCTTTCGCGCGGGCAATTGCGGCCGCTGCGGGCGGCGATGCAGATTGTCTTTCAGGACCCCTATGGCAGCCTGTCGCCGCGCATGTCGGCCGGCGATATTGTGGGCGAGGGGCTGGCGGTGCATGAGCCCCGGCTTTCCGCCGCCGCGCGCGAGGCGCGGGTGGCCGAGGCCCTGGTTGAGGTGGGCCTCTCGGCGGCGATGATGCCGCGCTACCCGCATGAATTCTCCGGCGGCCAGCGCCAGCGCATCGCCATCGCCCGCGCGCTGGTGCTCAAGCCGCGGCTGCTGGTGCTGGATGAGCCGACCTCGGCGCTGGATGTCTCGGTGCAGGCTCAGGTGGTGGAGCTGCTGCGCGGGCTGCAGGCGCGGCATGGGCTGGCCTATCTCTTCGTCAGCCATGATCTGCGGGTGGTGCGCGCCATGGCCCATCGCATCGCGGTGATGAAGGATGGCGTCATTGTTGAGGAAGGTGAGGCGGAGGCACTGACGCGCCACCCGGAACAGCCCTATACCCAGGCCCTGATGCGAGCGGCCTTCCTCCATGAATCCTGATGTCGAGAGCCCTGAATTGGGCGAATTGCGCGCGCTGCTCAATGCCGAGCGGGTGCGGCTGGGCGTGCATATCCGCAAGATGAACAGCCCGGGCAGCCCGGTCTATGATTACTGGGAGAATGTGCTGCCGGCGGCGCTGATCCTGGTGACCAGCTTTGGCGCCACGGCGTTTATCCATTTCTATGTCGGCGCGGTGGTGCTGGCGCTGGGCTGCTGGTGGTGGCTGGCCAAGGTGCAGCCCAAGGTGAAGGATGGCGTCTTTCACCGCACGGCAGAGCTGGTGCTGAACAATGAGATGCAGTTCCAGCTTCTCTGGTCGCGCGGCATTCTCACCCTTTACGCCCAATTGCCCGATGGCGCCGAAAGGGTTGCCACCCGCCGGGATGATTGGCGCGATTTTGTCCGCAGCCTTCGCAGTGAGGTAACGCCCTGATGGCCATTCTTCTTTCCACCAAAGCCGCCATCATGGCGGAATGGCGCGATGCCATGCTGGGGGTGGACCCCTCGCTTGATATTCGGCTTTTCCCTGATGCGGGTGAGCCCTCGGAGATTGAGGTGGCGGTGTGCTGGAGCAGCCATGATATGGCGGAGCTGCGGCGCTATCCCAATCTCGGGCTGCTGGTCTCGATGGGGGCGGGGGTGGATCATTTGCTGCGCTCGCCCGGGCCGCCGACTGGCGTGCCGGTGGCGCGGCTGAAGGATGACCGGCTGACCACCGCCATGGGCGAATGGGTGCTGCTGAATGTGCTGCGCTTCCATCGCCAGGATGCCGAGTACCGCGCCCAGCAAGCCCAGCGGCTCTGGCGCGAATTGCCCGCACCCGACACCGCGCAGCGCCGGGTGGGTATTTTGGGCCTGGGGCAATTGGGCGCGCATGCGGCGGGGCTGCTGCGCATGCTGGGCTTCCCGGTGCTGGGCTGGACCCGTCAGCCGCGGGAATTGGCGGGGGTGACCTGCTTTGCCGGGGCGGAGGGGCTGCGGGCGATGCTGGGCCAGACCGATATCCTGGTCTGCCTGCTGCCGCTCACGCCGCAGACCCGGGGCATTATCAACCGCGAGACGCTGGCGCTGCTGCCACCGGGCAGTTTTGTGCTCAATTCCGGCCGTGGCGGCCATGTGGTGGCCGATGACCTGCTGGCGGCGCTGGATAGCGGCCATATCGCCGGCGCGGCGCTGGATGTGTTTGAGCCTGAGCCGCTGCCGGTGGAACATCGCTTCTGGGGGCATGAGAAGGTGCTGGTCTGGCCGCATGCCTCCTCCATCACCATTCCGCGCAGCGCGGCGCCGCAGGTGGTGGAGAATATTCATCGGCTGCGCCAGGGCCGGGCGCTGATCAATCTGGTGGATTTTTCCGCCGGCTATTAAAGCCGGGGCGCGTCACCGCGCGGACTGGGCCCGCATGGCGCTCAGCAGCGCCGCCACCTGGCCACCGCCGCGTTGGATGACGGAGGCGTATTCGCTGCGCTGGGTCAGGCGCAGCGAGGTGCCCTCGGCGATGAGGTCAACAATCTTCGGCTGGCCGCTGCTCTCGGTGACCCGCCAATCCAGATTAAAGGGGTTGGAGCCGGGGCGAGTGACGATTGTACTCACCAACGCGTCATCCTCCGTGCGGGATTGGCTGCGGCCGAGCGAGAAGCGCACACCCTGGTATTCGCCAAAGCGCCCGGCCAGGTTGCGGATCAGGCTGGCTTCGAAGAGGCGCAAATAATCCTGCTGCTCTGCCGGGGTGGCGACGCGCCAGAATCGGCCCAGGACGAAGCGGCCCACCGTCTCCACATCCACGCTGCGGCGCAGGATGGAGGCCACGCGCTCCTGCCGCGCCGCGGCGTTCAGCCCCGGATTATTGATCGCTGCCACCAGCTCATCGCCGGCGGACTGGATGAATTGTGCGGCGCGCGCAGTATCCACCTGGGCATGCGATGGCTGCGTGCAAAGAAGCGCCAAGCCGAGCACGGCAAAATCGCGGCGGATCAGTAGCAACATCAACCCTCCTTAACGGGATGGGGGTTGATGGCCCACGGCGTCACGATTGGCAATGGCGGCGGCGCGCGCCTGCCGGCGTGCATTGCGCAATGCAGCATAGGGGTCGAGCGATGTGCGGTTCATGTCATCAATGACATCAAAGTAATAATCGCGGTTGTCCAGCACCACCGCGCCGGCGCGCACGCCGGAGAGGATGTTCACCGTCAGGCCCTGGCCGAACCAGGTCAGCGGTTGTGCCGCAGTATCCACGCCCTGACCCGCCAGGTCGCGCAGGTTGATGGGGCCCAGAATGGGCACGAAAAGGAAGGGCCCCTCGCCGACGCCAAAGGTCGCCAGGGTCTGGCCGAAATCCTCATAATGCACGGGCACGCCGAAATGGGTTTCCGCCACATCGAAGAAGCCGCCCAGGCCCAGGGTGGTGTTGATGAAAAAGCGGCCCAGCGTGTCACCTGCCCGCACGGGCTCGCCCTGCAACATGTCGTTGAGCAGGACCACCGGGGTGCGGATGTTGCTGAGCACGCTGCTGACGCTGTTGCGCACGGGCGACGGCAGCCAGCGATAGGCAATGTTGATCGGCCGAAGGATGGCGCTGTCGATCGCCTGATGGACATCGAACATGGCGCGGTTGAACGGCTCGGCCGGGTCATTGGTGGCGCGGTACTCGGCCAGGGCCTCAGGGTCCGAGGCCGGGGGCGGCGTGGCGCAGCCAGCCAGCAGACTGACCAGTGCAGCGATTGCAAAAAAATGGATCGCGGGCAGTGGGCGCAGCATGTGGCTTTGTTCACCTTTCGGGTTCTAGAGCCGGCTCACCGAAAGCAAAGACGGTGAAATGGTTCTAGCTGTTGTTTTATTGCATTTTCCGGGTTGCCTTGCGAAGCCGCAAGGCTTGAAAATGCTCCAGACGGCGTCCAGGGTTGGTGTCCGGGTTCTGTATAGCCCAACGCATGGGCTGCGGGAACACTTCCCTCAGTGTCGGAGTGCAACGACACAAGCCTTGCGTGATCCTGTCCCCTGCGCCATCTGCGCGGCATGGATCAGGCAAGCCACAACCCCACCCGCCACGGCACATTGGAGCGCTGGCTCACCGGCCCGCGGATTCCCGCCCTTCCGGCCCCGCGCGACATGGCGCCGCCCAAGCTCAGCTTCGAGTTCTTCCCGCCGAAAAGCGCGACCATGGAGGCCAGTCTGTGGGAATGCATCCGCCGGTTGGAGCCGCTCTCGCCGCGTTTCGTCAGCGTGACCTATGGCGCGGGCGGCACCACCCGCAGCCGCACCCATGCCACCGTCTCCCGCATTGTGGCCGAGACGAGCCTGACGCCGGTCGCCCACCTCACCACGGTGGGGGCGACGCGCGAGGAGGTGCATGAGGTGGCCCGCGAATACTGGGCCGCCGGGGTGCGCCACATTGTGGCCCTGCGCGGCGATCCGCCGGTGGGGGCCGCGCAATATGAACCGCATCCGGGCGGCTATGCCCAGGCGGAGGATCTGGTCCGCGGCCTGCGCGGCGTGGCTGATTTCGATATCACGGTGGGCGCTTATCCGGAGACCCATCCGACCGCGCTCTCGCCCGAGGCGGATCTCGATTTCCTCAAGCGCAAGATCGACGCCGGCGCCACCCGCGCCATCACCCAGTATTTCTTTGATACGGATATTTATCTGCGTTTCATCGAGCGTTGCCACAAGGCGGGCATCACCGTGCCCATCGTGCCGGGCATTCTGCCGGTGACCAATTTTGCCCAGGTGGTGAAATTCTCGGCCATGTGCGGCGCCTCGGTGCCGGAATGGATGGGGCATTTGTTCGAGGGCATCGATGATGATGCCGAGACGCGCAAGATGGTGGCGGCCATGGTCGCGGCCGAGCAGGTCCGTCTGCTGCAGGCCAATGGGGTGGATGAGTTCCATATCTACACCTTGAACCGCTCTGACCTGGCCTATGCCGTGGCGCATCTTTTGGGAGCGCGGCCCAGGCCGGTGGCATAGGCTGGTGATGTCACGTTTTTCGCTCGCTCACGGCCGCCGTTTCGGGCCGTGGCGGGCGCGGTGCCGGTGGCGAACTGGACAAGTGGGTCCGCTCGCGCCAAACCCTGCCACCCACACGCGCAACTTCCGGAGTCCCGCCCATGTCCAGCCCTGATCGCACCACCTATGACCGGATCGCCGCGATCATCGCAGAGACCGCGAATGTAGCGCCGGAGAAGATCACCCCCACCGCGCATGTGATCAATGATCTGGGCATTGATAGCCTTGATTTCCTTGATATCGTCTTCGCCATCGACAAGGAATTCGGCATCAAGGTGCCGGTCGAGGCATGGACTGAGGCGGTGAATGCCGGGAAGGCACCAGCCGAGCAGTATTTCATCCTGGGCCCGCTGGCTGAGCGCATTGACGAACTCGTCCAGGCCAAGACCGCTTGAAACTCGAATATTTCGCCATGCTGGACCGCATCGTGGCGCGCGATGCGGAGAGCCTGGTGGCTGAGGCCACCCTGCCTGATGAAAGCCCGATCTTTGAGGGGCATTTCCCTGGCTTCCCGCTGCTGCCTGGCGTGCTGATGATCGAATGCATGGCCCAGGCCGGCGGCTGGCTGATGCTGGCGCGGCAGGAGTTTGCTCGGATGCCGCTGCTGGCCAAGGTGGGCCAGGCAAAGCTTCGTGGCATGTTGCGGCCCGGCGCGCTGCTGCAGGTTTCGGCCAGGCTGGTGCATGATGGCTCGGGCTATGCGGTGATGAATGGGCGCATCGACAGCGATGGCCAGATGGCGGCCGAGGCGGAATACACCCTGCGCATCCTGCCCTTTCCCAATGACAGCCTGGCCGCGATGGTGCGCGGCCGCGGCACGGAGCTGGGGCTGGCGGTATGAGGCGGGTTTGCATCACCGGCGTGGGTTTGATCTCCTCGCTGGGTGTGGGGCGGCAGGCGCATGTGCCGCTGGGCCCGGCGCAGCGCGATGCGCAGAGCTTTGCGCCTTTCCCCATTCACCCGCTGCCTGCGCTGGGGATGGAGAATGTCATCCCCCGCCGGGAATACCGGCAGATGGAGAATTTCCAGCGCCTTGGCACCTATGCCGCCGGGCTGGCCATTGCTGACGCCGATGCGGCCGGGCTGGTGGCGGGCATGGATTTGGTTGTGGCGGCCGGCGGTGGTGAGCGCGACTGGGGCTTGGATGAGGCGATCCAGGCGGAGCTGCTCGCCATTCCGGCCGAGGGGCGGGAGGCCTGGCTGCATCAGAAGCTGGCCGATGGGCTGCGGCCCACCCTGTTCCTGGCGCAATTGCCCAATCTTCTCGCGGGTTCGATTTCCATTGTCCACAATGTGGCTGGCTCTTCCCGCACCCTGATGGGCGAGGAGGGGGCCGGGGCTGAGGCGCTGCGCGTGGCCGCCGCCCGCATCGCCGCAGGCAGCGCCGAGATGGTGCTGGTGGGCGGCGGGGTGATTGCCGAGCGCTGGGATGTGATGCTGGCCTTTGGTGCCGCGCTGCATCATGGCCCCTGGTGCCCGACTGCGGAGCGCGATGGGTTGATCATGGGCAGCCAGGCCGGTTTCATGGTGCTGGAGAGCGAGGATCATGCCCGGGCGCGGCAGGCGCGGATTCTGGCCGTGCTGCGTGATGTGCGGGTTGATGCCGGGCCGGAGGAGGGCCGTGCCGAGCGCTTTGCCGCCCTGGCGCCGGCATCGGGCGGGCTCTCGGTGGCGCCGATGCGCGCCATGGCGGTGCCGGGGGCGGAGATGCTGGCCGATGCGATCGGCTCTGGCTTTGAGGCCTCCTTCCCCGTGGGCGTGGCGCTGGCCGCGCTGCGGGTGGAGGCTGGTGCGCCCCATATCGTGGTGCATGGCTTTGGCCATGGCTATGGCGAATTTTCGGCCCTGGTGGAGCCCTGCCCATGAAGGATCATCGCGGCCGCCCGCGCGTGGTGGTGACCGGCATGGGGCTAGTGACGGCGCTGGGGCGTGACCTGCCCTCAAGCTGGGCTGGGCTGATGGCAGGCCGTTCCGGGATTCGCCCCATCACCCGCTTCAACACCACCGGCATGCGCAGCCGCATCGGTGGCTGTGTGGATTTCCCTGGCGATGTTCCGGGCCGGCCGCTGACGATGGCGCAGCGCCTGGTCGCCATGGGCGAATTGGCGCTGGATGAGGCCCTGGCCATGGCCGGGCTGGCCAAGCCCTTCCCTGGGCGGCTCAGCCTGGGCCTGCCGCCCACCGAGCTGGAATGGCCGGCACGGGCCGATATTATGCGCCACGCCGAGGGCACCACGAACCGCGACCTCGCCATCGCCTCGACCGGGATGCCCGAGGTGCATCGGGTGCAGCAGGTGGTGGAGCCGGTGCGGCATTTCGCAGCGCGCTATGGCACGCGGGGCTTTCCTCAGGCCGTGACCACCGCATGCGCCTCGGGCGCCTCGGCCATTCAAATGGCGGTGGAGGCGATCCGCCGGGGGGAGACGGATTGCGTGCTCTCCGGCGGCTGCGAGGCTTCGATGACGCCGGAGACGATGATTCGTTTCTCGCTGCTGCAGGCGCTCTCGGCACGCAATGATCCGCCTGAGACGGCGTCTCGCCCCTTCAGCCTGACGCGGGATGGTTTTATTATGGGGGATGGCGCGGCCGGGCTGGTGCTGGAAAGCATGGAGCATGCCACCGCGCGCGGCGCGACCATTCTGGGCGAAATTTTGGGTGTGGGCGAGCGGGCGGATACGTTTCACCGAACCCGCTCCAGCCCCGATGGCCTGGCGATTTCCGGCGCGGTGGAAAATGCGCTGCGTGATGCCGGCCTCAGCGCCCATGCCATTGGCTATATCAATGCGCATGGCACCTCCACGCCGGAGAATGACAAGATGGAGGCGATGGCGATGCATCTCGTCTTCGGCGAGACCTGCCCGCCCATTTCCTCGACCAAATCCATGCTGGGCCACACCCTCTCGGCTGCGGGCGCGATTGAGGCGGTGATCTGCCTGTTGGCGCTGCGCGACCAGATGCTGCCGCCCACCATCAACCAGACCGATACCGACATGGCGCTGGGGGTGGATGTGGTGCCCAATATCGCCCGGCCGCATGGCTTTTCGGCGGCCTTGTCGAATAGTTTTGGTTTCGGCGGGCAGAATGTCTGCGTGGTGCTGGGCGGGGCTGAGGCGTAGGAGACCACCGGCGCGGATGCCGAGAAGGGTGGGAGCCTGCTTGCTGCCGTGCGCGCCACCACGCTGACCGGCAGCCCGCCCGGCGCGCCTGTTTCGCTCGATGCTTATGGCAACCCGGTTTATGACGGCTTTATCCGCCGCGTGGTGCTCCGGCCGGATGGTAAGCTGTGGAATGCCGCCATGGAAACCTATCCGCGTGTTGATCAATTCTGGGGCTTTGATCCGGTTCGCGGGCCTTCCAGGGCCCGCGAATAGGCCCTCGAACCCAGCAATATGGTGGTGCGCGTCGGCGCGCTGCGGGCGGTGGATGGTGCGAGCCTCTCCCTGGCGCAGGGCGAGCGCCGCGCCGTGATCGGCCCGAATGGCGCCGGCAAAACCACGCTGTTCAACGCCATCAACGGGGTGATCCGCCCGGCTGAAATCCCAGTGGCGTAAGGTCCGCGAGCCACGCCCGCACCATGAATTTCGGCGCAAGGCGAGCCCTTATTCCGCCAAGGGCGGAGCGAGACCGCCAATTCAAGCCATGATCGCCTTCAGTCAGCATCACCATGCTGTGTATGGCGGCGATTGGGCTCGAAGAAGCCAGGCCGGCACAACGGAGGATATCGCCTTCCAAACCAAGCCTGCAGCAAATCAAGGCATGGCGACCGTATTTTCGATAACAATGCGGGTCGCCCTTAAACTGATGCGGCCGGAGAGCGCAGGAAACTCATTGTGCAGGGCCAATAGCCCCGCGCTGATCCTCGCTCTCCGCCAGTTCCCGTTATTCGGCGGGCTGGGGCGCAGCCCCGCCAAACCCAGTGCTCGGCGCGACCTCGGCGTTTAGGCGCTGGGGCACCACCCGCGGCACGGAACGGCGTTCCGCATCGAGACGCGCGATCAGCATGAGCACGCGCTCGGCACTGCCAAGAAGGGCTAGAACCGCGCCGCGCTCGGCTTGCTTCAATGCTCCATTCAGGCGCAAGCAGCGGCCGCGCAAGTCCAACAACATCTCATCACGCGGCGCATCGCGGGCCTCACCAGCCGGCGAATTGGGCAGCAGTTGCGCCAATGACCGCGTGACATGGTTGAGCATCTCATCCACCAGCGCGCGGGATTCCGGCGAGAAGGTTTCCCGCTTGACGCGGCGGCCGATCTGCCAGAGTTGCTCTTCCACCGCGCCGGCGAAATCCACTTCCTCGATCAGGCTCGCAACGAGATCCTGTTCGGCCGGGGGCGCGTCTGGAAGGAAGAGGCGCGAGGCATAGCTGCGTGAGTCGCGGCCCAACTGGTCCAGCGCCGCGTGATGCTCCTCCAGCTTGGAGGGTGTACCCGCCTCGCCGCGTGCCGCGGCCAGGTGCAGCGATGCGCCCTCAAGATAGCGCTGCAACTCCTGCGCTAGGGCCGGCACAGCCTCCTGCATATTCCCCAGTTGCTCCGCCTTGAGGTATTTCGGGATCGAGTAATCCTCGGACTCATCAGCGCCGCCGATGCGGTTCAGCACCCGCTCGAAAGTGCCCACGAAGGGGAATAGCAGCGCCGTGTTGAAGATGTTGAAGAAGATCGAGTAAATGCCAACCGCGATGGGCACCAGCGGATAGGTCTCCCGCCCGGCCAGAAGCACCGGGGCGGAGGGGTCGCCGATGAAGTTCATCATGACCCAACGCAACGCATCCATGGCGACAAAGAAGAGCGGGATCGTCACCAAAACGCCGATCACATTGAAGCTGATATGCGCATAGGCCGCGCGCTTGGCATTCTTCGAGAGGTTGAGTGACGCCATCCAGGAGGTGATGGTGGTGCCCAGATCAGCGCCGAGCGAGAAGGCCACGGCGGTCTGCCAGTCGAGGATGCCGGCTGAGCCAAGCCCCATCACGATGCCGATGGTGGCGGAGGAGCTGTGGATCAGCGCGGTGATCACCGCGGCGGTGAAAACACAGACCAGCAAACCCATAAAGTTATTGGCGTTCACCGAGCGGATCGCGTCCATGACCTCAGGCATCGCGCGCAGCGGGCGAAGGCCACCTGTCATCAAGTTCAGCCCATAGAAGATCAGCGCGAAGCCCATCAGCGCAAGCGCAATGTTCTTCCACTTGTCGGATTTGGCGAAGATATAGACCAGCGCAAAGATGCCGCCGAAGAAAAGGCCAAGCGGGCCAAGCGGCAGGGCGATGAGCCCATTGCCGAGCGTTGTGCCGATATTGGCGCCCATGATCACGCTGATCGCGGGTTTCAGAGAAATCACCCCGGCATTGACCAGGCCCACGGTCATCACCGTCATCGCCGTGGAGGATTGCAGCACACCGGTGATGAGCGTGCCTGCGATCACACCCTTGACCGGCGTGCCGGCGAAGCGGCCGAGCGCGTCACGCATCTTGTTAACCGAGAGGTTCTGGATGCCGTTGGCCATGAATTCGAGGCCAAGCATAAATAGTCCAAGTCCGCCGATCACCGGCACCAGGACTTGTGTGAATATATCAACCTGCATAGGCCTTAACTCTCCAATCTCTCGAGGTCAGCGCGCGTTGGTGCGCCAGTATTTTTGAACGTCACGAACAATGTCTTCCGGCAAAGGCACGAAGCCGAGGGGCAGGGCCTCGGCACCCATTTCGGTCAGCGCCACTTCGAAAAACTGCAGGGCATGACGCGTGCGCCGTGAGGCGGCCGGGCGGCGGCGCATCAACGCGTAGACTGTCACGGCGATAGGGTAGGCGTTTGGACCGCTTGGCTCTGCGCCCGCTTCGAAGAAGTGCGAAGCCTCATCCCATTGGCGTGTCGCCAGAGCTTGGGCGATATTCTCCTGCGTCGGCGCAACGAAACGGCCCGCGGCATTCTGCAGCAGCGCGACCTGCAGGCCCATGCGATTGGCCAAGCCGACCTCGACAAAGCCGATAGCGTTGGGTGTGGCGACAACACCATCGGCGACCCGACGCGTGCCGCGCGCACTGGTTCCCACCGGCCAGATCAGCGCCTGGTTGACGCCAAGCTGCGTGCGCCAGTCGGGACTGGACGCGGCCAGATAGCGTGCGAAGTTGAAAGTGGTGCCAGAGGCATCCTCGCGCTGAAAGACCGCAATCGGCGCGTCAGGCAGCACCAGCTCGGGGTTGAGGCTCCTGATCGCGGGGTGGGACCAGTTGCGGATCTCTCCCAGGTAGATCCGCGCCAGCGTCGCGCCATCCAGGCGCAGTCGCTGATTGGCGCCCAGCCCGCGCAGCGATGTGACGACCGCCACACCACCGCTGACCACGGGAAACTGGATCAGGCTGAGCCGAGCAAGGTCGGGCGGGGAAGCGGCCACGTCCGAAAGGCCGAAATCCACGGAGCCCTGCGCCACTTCCAGCAGCCCGGCCAGCGAGCCTGTCGGTTCATAATCAAGCCCACCATCGACCGAGCCGACCGGCCCGCCCTCACCAGACATGTTGGTGTAAAGCATTCCCCAGCGCATGATGATGGGCTGTGCGAAGGTGGATCCGGCCCCCGTGATCTCTTGCGCGACGGCAGGACGGGGGACCAGGGTGGAAAGCGCGGCGAGCAGCACAGCGGCTCCCGATTCACGGCGGTTCAAGATTTATGCCTCTTCATATTGAAGTGAGAATAGCAGTCGGATTTGGATAGGACAAATGATGGTTGTATGAAGTGGCACGGTGCGGCGGCATGATCCGCTATCCGGTCAGCATCGTAACGGCGGGCGGCCGTCAGGCTGAGGATGCGGCAATGGTTGCGCCCAAACCTCCCCACCAATTCGTGCAGAGTTCTGCTCCTCAGCGCGATGCGCGAGCGGATCAGCCAGAGCGTTGATCTCGGCGCACGGCTTGGTCTGACCGAGGCTGGACCATCCTGGCGGCCGGCTGGTGACTGAGGCGCTGAGCCCGATGCAGGCGCGGCAGATCGCGTCCGGCCCACCAATCGAGGGGAGAGTTGCGGTGTGCATGGCTGGTTGGAGACCCGCGCAACGCGCGGGGCGGGGCCACCCCCCGCTGCGTTTGTGACGTCATAAAATTTTCATCAAAACGTTGCCTTTGGCCGCGTGCGCCGCAAATTGTTTTGGCGCCAAACTGTATTCAATGGACAGTGATTGGTATGGCCGTGGATCGACCACGTCAGGGATCACTGGCCGGAGAGGTGAGTTGTGTTGCAGTTTTTTAGACTTGGCCCCTGGGTCGTGGTTGCGTTGTTGCTTTGTCTTGGCCTGGCGCAGGCCACCGCCCAACCGAATGACAATCAACAGAACGCGGCGCGGATTGACGCCCTGGAAGATCAATTGGACCAGCCACGGCTCGGGCGCGCGGCCGAGCAGGCTTTGCGGAAGACTATCCGATGGGTCTTCGCCGCGCCCGCCGGAAGCCCATGAGATGCGCGCGATTCCCCCTTTGCCCCGGAGCCTTTGCATGACCGCGTTTCGTCCAGCTTTCTTGGCCACCATGCTGCTATTGGCCCCCCTCGTCGCCAAGGCGCAGGAGCGCTTGGTCCTTCGGGATCGGCTGCACATCGTCTCCTCTGCCTCCTCCCACGCCGTGAGCGAGGCGCTGGTCGACGCCTTCACCCATCGCTACTCCAACGTGTCGCCACCGCAGCTGGAGATTATAGGCTCCGCCGCGGCGTTGGAACGGTTCTGCGCCGGGGTGGGGGTGGATACGCCAGACCTCGCCATCACCAGCCGTCGCATTCCCCGAAGTGTTGCCGATAGTTGCGCCGCCAATGGGGTGACTGATATCGTTGAGGTGCAACTCGGCCTCGGCGCGGTGGTGATCGCCATGCGGTCGGGCGATGGCATGCGCAACCTGACCACACGGCAAATATACACAGCGCTGGCCGCTGAATACGCGGCCGAGCAGGAATTCCGCCCCAATACGCTGAGCAATTGGTCGCAAATTTCGCCGGGCCTGCCGGCCGCGCCGATCCGCGCGGTGATCCCCGATCGTCGGTCAGGCACGCGCGGCCTGTTCAATGATTTCATCCTGGAGGGTGGCTGTCGTGAGGTGAAGGCGGTGCGGATGATCTTCAGTGCGGCCTTCCGTGTTTCAAAATGCGTCACCCTCCGCGGCGATGGCCGAATTCGCGAATTGGCCAGCGAGGCCGTGCCCTCCGCCTTGCTTGACAGCCCACCCGGCACCATCGGCGTGATTTCCTACGCTCAATTGTTGGAGAGCGGCGGCAATCTGGTCCCGGTCGCGCTGAATGGCGTGCTTCCCACCGCCACAACCATCGCCAATGACGATTATGACGTTGCGAGGACCATTTATCTCTACGCCAAGCGCCAGCATTCGCGGAATGCTCAAGGCGCGGGCGTGGTGCGCGGTATCCGCGAATTCACCGCCGATGCGGTGTCGGAACCGGTGGGCGGGCCGGGCGGCCTGCTGACCCAGCATGGTTTGGTGCCGCTTGCCCCTGCCTTGCGTGCGCAGCAGCGGGATATCGCTGCACGTCAGACCCTGTTGAACCGTTGAAGGTGACCTTATGATGATTGGCCGCTGCATCCTCGCCGCCCTGCTCGCCGTCGCCTTGCTGTCACCACTCGGCCGCCTCGCACGGGCGCAGAATGCCACACCCACGGTGCAGGTGCCCTTGCAGGATCTGCCGGTGATCGTGACCCTCGCCGAGCAGGTGGGCCGCTGGTTCTCTGACTTCAGGGACACGGTGGGACTGGGCCGTCGGGCACTCACCATTGCGCGCAGCCAAGGCGAGGCCGCGCAAACCGATGATTTCAACTGGCTGATGGGGATCGCCGGCTTCAGGTTGAAATCTATCGAGAGCACGCTGGGGTTTCTGCCTGGATTGACGCTGCAATTCGGTCAGGCGCGCGAACTCTCTGAAGCCGATCGGGAATATCTCGAACGCGCCCTGCAGCGTCATGCCAGGCGCCAGCCCGGCGCCTTCTCCGCCCTCCAGCGGACCATCATTTCGGGCATTCTGGAGGCCAATGAAATCCAGGGCTTCAGCGTCGAGAGTCTGACGATTAGCCTGCTGCCCCTGCCTTATGTGAAATTCTCACTCGCAGCGTCCGATGCGCCGCTAGCCCCCGAGTCCTCGCGCGTGCTGCAAGCCATCGAGCGGCTGAATCAGCGCCTGCAATAGACCGCCAATCCGCCGGGCCGCTGGCCGTTATACCTGCCCTAACGTGATGCTGACGCGTCAGGCAGGACACCGGTTTCGGCGGGTGCGAAGCCACGTTCCAGGAGATGCGGAAGGCAGATAGGGTCGACAGCCGGACTGGCGGCCAACTGGCGCAGTTCCGTATCTCCCGCATCACCGCATGTGATCCACTCGCTCGCTATCGCGCGGCCGCACCAGTCGCAGCTTATGGTTGCTGTGTTGCTATCCATGGTCAGGCCTCCGCTGGCAGGGGGGGGGGAAGGGGACAACCGGCCGTCCATCGCCCGAGACAAAACGGGTCCGGGATCAAACGTTATTATTGGCCTATCATCCCAAAAAATCAGTACGTTAAAACTGTTCCCTACCATTACTACGCAGCAGCGCTCCGCGCAATAAGGAAGCGTGAGAGAAACGCGTAGCGTGGAGCTCAGCCATGTTTCTTGTGCCACAAAATCCCGTTGTCGAGGCCTGGGCGACCCTTCACGCGTGGTGGCTCAATGCTGCCGCCCCCGCTCCACTGACAATGGGTTGATCAGCCCCGGCAGCGTTATGCCCGCCGGCATTCGCCCGGCCTCCACAATATCGGGTGCCAGCAGGGTGAGCCGCAGCCTCCGCGTGACGCAGGACGTGTTGATCCTCTCGGCCGCCGCCCGCGCGTCCATCGTGATAGGGGCCAACGGAACGCCCGGGCCAAAACCTCCGGCATGCGGCCGCCCTTGCTGCTCCTGCATCGCCATCGCTCAGCCAGAGCCGCCCGCGCGCGAGGCGCAAGTCAGCCCGCCCCGCAATACCGAGGGCTCCAACGGTATGACGGGCCGGAAAATTTTTGCCAAAAATAGACGGGGCCGCGCTGGCGGTGGTGGAGGCGGACGACGAAGCCGCCCGCATGGTGCTGGGCCGGACTGCGCGCGCAAAAGGGTGGGACCCATGAATAAAGCACTGCGGATATTCGCCTCGCCGGTCTGGCGGTTTTGCCCGCCTCTTCCGGTTAGTCTCCGGTTCGGCGCGACGCTGTAGCGCAATTTCTGCCATAACTCTCTGAAAGATGGTGAGCCGGCCGGGACTCGAACCCGGGGCCGCGAGATTAAAAGTCCCGTGCTCTACCAACTGAGCTACCGGCCCACGCGCCCGCACGAAGCGGGCTTGCCGTGCGGTTAAAGCCGCACGGCCGTCACGTCAATCAGCCCAGCCTCAGGCCGGCTCAGCTTCCGCCGCCGGCGCCGCATCGGCTGCGATGCGCATGCCGATAATCCGGTCCGGATTCTGCACCTGGCCGGACTGGCCGGCGCCGCGCTTGATCTTGTCCACCACTTCCATGCCTGCGGTCACCTCGCCCCAGATGGTGTATTGGCCATCCAAGAAGGAGCCGGGCTGGAACATGATGAAGAACTGGCTATTGGCGCTGTCCGGGCTCTGGGCGCGTGCCATGCCACAGGTGCCGCGCAGGAACTTCGCCTTATTGGTAAACTCAGCCGGCACATTGCCCAACTCGCTGCCGCCCGTGCCGGTGCCGGTCGGGTCGCCACCTTGGGCCATAAAACCCTCGATCACCCGATGGAAGACGATGCCGTTATAAAAACCCTGACGGGTCAGGGTCTTGATCCGCTCGACATGCAGCGGCGCGATATCCGGCCGCAGCTGGATGGTCACGGTGCCATCCTTCAATTCCATCAGCAGGGTGTTCTCGGCGTCGGTCTCCGCCGCCGGGCTTTGGGTCTCTTCGGTCATTGCATGATCCAATCTGGAGAGAAAAATTTTTAGCTATCGGCGGCGATGCGCATGGACTGGATGCGATCCGGCCCCACCACCACACCGTTGCGGGCGGCGTCACCGCGCTTGATGCGCTCGACCGCCTCCATGCCCGACACCACCTGGCCCCAGATGGTGTATTGGCCATCGAGCCCCGAATTGGGCGCGAACATAATAAAGAACTGGCTATTCGCGCTGCCGGGCGATTGGCTGCGCGCCATGCCGCAGGTGCCACGCAGGAAGCGCGCCACGCTGGGCGCGCTAAACTCAGCCGGCAGGTTCGGCAGATCAGAGCCACCCGTGCCAGTGCCCGTCGGATCGCCGCCCTGGGCCATAAAGCCCTCGATCACCCGGTGGAAGACGATGTTGTTGTAGAAGCCGCGCCGCGTCAGCACCTTGATCCGCTCAACATGCTGCGGCGCCAGATCGGGGCGAAGCTGGATGGTCACCAGCCCGTCCTTCAACTGCATCAACAGGGTGTTCTGCGGGTCCAGCGCCCGCTGCGCCCGGGCACCGAGCACAGGTGCGGCCAGCGCCGTGGTGAGGATGGTTCTGCGAAGCATATGTTCTCTCCCTAGCCGCGAATACGCGCCATGGTCCGTTCAAAGGTGAGTTTGGGCACGAAACTGGTGATGTCACCGCCCAGCTGCGCCACCTCCTTCACGAAGCGTGAGGAGATGAACTGATTGGTCTCGCTGGCCATGAGAAACACCGTCTCAATGCTGCTGTCGAGGCGATGATTCATCCCCGCCATCTGGAATTCATAATCGAAATCCGACACCGCGCGCAGCCCGCGCACGATCATCCCAGCACCCACCTCCTTGGCAAAGCCAATCAGCAGCCCGGTGAAGGGCTTCACCTCGATGATCATGCCATACCGGGCGGCAATCGGCGCGGTCTCCGCCTGCACCAGCTCCACCCGCTCCTCCAGCGGGAAGATCGGCCCCTTGCCGGTGTTGATGGCAACCCCCACCACCAGCCGGTCCAGCAGCCGCGCCGCGCGGCCGATCACATCGATATGGCCATTGGTGACCGGGTCAAAAGTGCCTGGATACAGGCCTATACGCTCAGGCATCGCTTACCTCGTCTTCACCATCATCGAGCACCGGGAAACAGCTCGTGATGTGCTCATTCTCTTTCAGGCCCATCATCTTCACGCCCATGCCCTGCCGGCCGGTGGTGTTCACCTGGCCCGCGGGCAGGCGGATCAGCCTACCGCCATCGGTCACCAGCATCACATCATCGCCGGCGCCGACAATGAAACTGGCCACCACGCTGCGGCCAGTGCGCGCCGAGAAGCCGATATTGGTGATGCCCTGCCCACCACGCCCGGTCACCCGATAATGATAGGCCGAGCTGCGCTTGCCAAAGCCACCATCGGTGATGGTCAGAATAAACCGCTCCGCCGCCTCCAGCACCGCAATCCGCTCGGGGGTGAGGGTGATATCAACCACCCCCTCCTCAGCGCTTTCTTCAGGCGCAGCCTCGGTCTCATCACCTGCCCGGCGCCGGGCGGCGGCGTATTTCAGATAGGCCGCCCGCTCATCCACGCTGGCATCGACATGGTTGAGCACGACGAGCGAAATCACCCGGTCATCCCCCAGCAGCCGAATGCCGCGCACGCCAGAACTGTCGCGCCCGGCAAAGACTCGCAGCGTCTCGGTATCGGCCACAAAGCGGATGCATTTGCCCGCCCGCGTGGCGAGGAAGACGTCATCACCCTCGCGGCAGGTGGCCACCCCCACCAGGCTGTCACCCTCCTCCAGCTTCATGGCGATAAGCCCGGCCGCGCGCATATTGCGGAAATCCGACAGCTTGTTGCGCCGCACATTGCCCTGGGCGGTGGCGAAGACCAGCTGCAGGTTTTCCCACAGTGATTCATCCTGCGGCAGCGGCAGCACGGTGGTGACGCTCTCACCCTCCTGCAAGGCCAGCAATTGCCGCAGCGAGCGCCCCTTGCCATGCGTCCCCCCCTCGGGCAGCTGCCAGATCTTGCTGCGGAAGGCCATGCCGCGGCTGGTGAAGAACAGCACCCATTGATGGGTGTGGGCGACGAAGCTGCGCATCACCACATCATCTTCGCGCGTGGCGGCAGCGCTGCGGCCGCGCCCGCCGCGTCTCTGCGGGTCAAAAATATCAAGCGATGTGCGCTTCACATAGCCATCGCGGGTGATGGTCACCACCATCGTCCCCGGCTCGATCAGGCTCTCATCATCAAGGTCAGCGGCCGCATCATCGATGCGGGTGAGGCGCGGCGAGGCAATCTGCGCGCGCACCGCCAGCAGCTCATTCTGGATAACCTCCATCCGGCGCGGCCGGCTGCCCAGAATATCCAACAGGTCACGAATGCGCCCACCCACCTCATCCAACTCGGCGGTGATCTTGTCGCGCTCCAGCCCGGTCAGCCGTTGCAGGCGCAACTCCAGAATGCCCCGCGCCTGCTCCTCGGTCAGCCGCACAGTGCCCTCGGCGGTGATCTCGTTGCGCTCATCCTGGATCAGGTCGAGCAGCACGCCCACATCGCCAGCCGGCCAGGCGCGCGCCATCAGGGCGGCGCGGGCGGTCGCGGTATCGGCCGAGGAGCGGATGGTGCGGATCACCTCATCAATATTGGCCACCGCAATGGCCAGGCCGATCAATTGATGGCCCCGCTCGCGCGCCTTGGCCAGCCGGAACCGGCTGCGGCGGGAAATCACCTCCTCGCGGAAGGTCAGAAAGGCCTTGAGCGCCTGGATTAGCCCCATCTGCTCCGGCTTGCCATCATTCAGCGCCAGGAAATTGACCGAGAAGCTGATCTGCAACTGGGTCATCCGGTAGAGCTGGTTCAACACCACCTCGGCCGTCGCATCGCGCTTGAGCTCGATCACCACCCGCACGCCGTCGCGGTCGCTTTCGTCGCGCAGGTCGGAAATGCCCTCAATCGCCTTGGCCCGCACCAGCTCGGCGATCTTTTCCTGCAAAGTGGCCTTATTCACCTGATAGGCCATTTCGGTGATGATGATGGCCTGCCGGCCGCCCTTCATCTCCTCGATATTGCATTTGGCGCGCAGCGGCACCGAGCCACGGCCCGTCTCAAACGCCGAACGAATGCCAGAACGGCCCAGAATAATGCCCCCGGTCGGAAAATCCGGCCCCGGGATAATCTGCATCAACGCTTCAAGCGTGGTGTCGGGCTCCTCGATCAGCTTGAGGGTGGCGTCGATCACCTCGGTCGGGTTGTGGGTGGGGATATTGGTCGCCATGCCCACGGCAATGCCATTGGCGCCATTGACCAGCAGATTGGGATAGGCCGCCGGCAGAACCCGCGGCTCCATGCCGCTTTCATCATAGGTCGGGATGAAATCGACAGTGTCCTCGTCAATCCCCTCCAGCAGCGCCATGGCCGAGCGGGCCAGCCGCGCCTCGGTATAGCGCATCGCCGCCGGCGCATCGCCATCCATCGAGCCGAAATTGCCCTGGCCATCGATCAGCGGCACCCGCATGGCAAAAGGCTGCGCCATACGCACCATGGCGTCGTAAATCGAGGCATCACCATGCGGGTGATATTTACCCATCACGTCACCAGCCACGCGGGCCGATTTGCGATGCGGCTTATCGGGCGTGAAGCCCGATTCTTGCATGGCATAGAGGATGCGGCGATGGACGGGTTTCAAACCATCACGAATATCGGGCAGGGCGCGCGCCACGATCACGCTCATGGCGTAATCGAGGAAGCTCTTGCGCATCTCCTTTTCGATGCCGATGGGCGCGATATCGTCGCGCGGCGGCTCGCCCGCGGGGGTCTCCGGCTGATCGCTCATGGCTGGGTCACAGGATGGTCAGGATGGCGGGAAGGATGCGCATAGAAAGTGTATAGGGATTCTTATCCTCGCCGCCAATGCGGGTGGTAAGCCACTGATATATCAAGCGCCTTTTACACCACCCGCAGTCAACCCGGCGACGATCTGTTTTTGCGCCAATAAGGTGAGAATCAACACCGGCGCCGTCACCAGCAAAGCGGCAGCCGAGAGCGGCCCCCAGGAGATCTGCTCAAAGGTCAGCATATTATTCACCGCCACCGGCAGGGTGCGGGTTTCCCGCCCCGCCAGCACCACGGCGAAGATGAAATTGTTCCACGAAAAGATGAAGGACAGAATACAGGCCACCGTGATCCCAGGCCGCGCCAGCGGCATCGCCACATGCCGAAACGCCTGCCAAATGGTCGCGCCATCAACCAGCGCCGCCTCCTCCAACTCCGCCGGCAACCCCTCGAAGAAAGAGATCATCACCCAGACCACAATCGGCAGGGTGATCACCAAATGGGTGATAATGATCGGCCAAAGCGTGCCCGTCAGCCCCAGCCACTGAAACAGCAAAAACAGCGGAATGAGGTAAGACAGCCCCGGCGTAATCCGGGCAATCAGAATAAGCCCCGCCAGCCGTATCGCCCGCATCTTGGCAATCCCATACCCAGCCGGTACCCCCAGCAGCAGCGCGATGCCGGTGGCGGAAAAACTCACCACCACACTGTTCCAGGCATAGAGCAGGAAATCATTGCGGGCAAAAACCTCGGCGTAATTGTCCCAGGTCACCGGATTGGGAATGAACACCGGCGGAAAGGCAGTATTGTCCAACTCCGTCTTCATCGACAGCGACAACATCCACAGAAACACCATGATGGCCGGCGAAATCAGCACCAGCACCGAAAGACCAAAGCCAATGCGCCCCAGCAACCGCTTCATTGTTTCACCCTTTGCCGCGTCCACATCAGCAGGGCCGCCAGCGCCAGAATAATGGCAAAAAACACCACCACCACCGCGCTGGCATAACCCACATTATAAAACGCAAAGGCCTGCAGGTAGAGAAATATATTAATAGTCTCCGAAGCCGAACCCGGTCCGCCCTGGGTAATAACGTAAATAGTATCAAACGCCTTCAACGCATCAATCGTGCGAATAATCAGCGCCACCACAATATAAGGCGCCAGCAAGGGCAGGGTGATGTGCCAGAATGATTGCAACGGCGTCGCGCCATCAATCTTCGCCGCCTCATAAGGATCCCCCGGCAGCGAGGCCAGGCCACCCAGAATCAACAGCATCACCAACGGCGTCCAATGCCAGACCTCCACCACCACCAGGGTGGGGATGACCGTATCGGGGCTGTAAACCCACATGCTCGGCGGAATGCCAATCTGCGCCAGCAGCCAGTTCAGCACCCCCAATTGCGGATGGAACATCATGGTCCAAACCAGCGCCACCGCCACCGGCGTCGCCATCATCGGCAGAATAAACACCGTGCGCGCCAACCCCCGCAGCGGGAATTTCTGATTGAACACCAAGGCCGCCGCCAGCCCCAAAATCAACGGAAACACCACCGCCATGGCGGTATAGACCATCGTGCGCAGCATCGCCCAACCAAAGCGCTCATCGCTGAACAGCTTGGTATAATTGGCAAAACCCACCCATTCCCGCGTCCCACCCAGCCGCCAGTCAAAGGCGCTGACATAGATGGTGAAAAGCCAGGGAAACAAAATCGTGGCGACCACCGCAAAGGCGGCCGGGACGACGAACCAGACATAGCGCCTGGCATAGTTGCGGCGTGGGGTCATGGGTGTGGCGCTTGCTGCCCTTGAGGGGGCTCTGCCCCCTCAAACTCCCCCGCAAAGGGCCGAAAGGCCCTTTGATCCCATCTGATGGAGATGGAGGGAGGAGGCCGCCGCGCGCCCGCGCCGACACAGTGACCGCCGAGGCCCCCCCCCGCCGTCTCCATAAAACAGAAGGCGGTCAAGGAGCCCCTGGCTCCTTGCGGGAGGGTTTGGGAGGGCAGAGCCCTCCCAAGGGCAGCACTCACCCCCCTCAACCCTCCCGCTCGCTCCGCTCCAGCACCGGCCTGAACGCCGCCGTCGCCGCCCGCATTTCCGCCACCGGGTCCGCCCCGCCAATCGTATTGGTGAGCGCCGTGCCAATCACATCGCGGAATTCCGTCACCGGCAGAATCTCCGGCAGCCCCGCCCGCGCAATCCGCCCCGATGCCTGCAGGGTGGAGAAGAACTCCCGCGGAAAGCGGCTTTGCCCAATCACCTCTTCATTGCTGAAGGGGCTGAGCCGCGCCGGCACGCCAGCCCCCGCCGCCAGCATCCGCAACTGCATCTGCTTGCCCAGCGCCCATTGCAGGTAAAGCCAGGCCGGCCCCTTCTTCCGGCTGGCCTCCGGAATGCCATAGCCCGCGCCGAACAGCGCGCAATGATGGTTAACCGGCCCCCGCGGCACCACGGCATAGCCCACCTTGCCGGCCACGCGTGAGCGGGTGGGGTCCTCCAGCGGGGCTGCAAAGCCAATGCCGTCAATCCACATCGCCGCCCGGCCCTGCATGAAGGTCGTCTGGCATTCATTCCAATTGAAGCCGATGGAGCCTGGCGGAGAGGCATCGCGCAGGAAACGCTGATATTGCCGCGTCGCCCAAATCGCGTCGTCGGTATCGGTGATCAATTGCCGCTCGGCATTGATCATATCGCGCTGCTGGGTGCCCAGCAGAAAACTGCTCCACAGCACCACATTGGCGTTTTTCAGCCCACGGCCGACATGGCCATAAACCTGCCGCGAGCGATCCTCGATGCGCTTGGCGCTATCGAACATCTCATCAAAATTCGTCGGCACCGCGATGTTTTTCGCCGTCAGCAACTCTTTGTTATAATACAGGATAAAATAATCAGCGAAGGCCGGCAGGGTGTCCATCCGGCCATCCGCCTGGGTCGCGTATTCCCGCATCCCCTGGGCGAAATCATTGACATCAAAATCCGGCGCGGTGAGCGTCCGGTCGGCGATCAGCGCATTGATATCCGTGTTCCAGCGCGCCCGCCCGACCTGGCGCTTATTCACATGCAGGCTCACCTCGCCCACATCAAAGCTCGGCCGGCCCGAGGCGTATTCAATGATGATCTTCTGCCGATGCTGCTGCTCGGGCACCACCTCGATGCCGGCGCGAATGCCCGTCAGTTCCTCAAACTCGCGATTATGCTGGGTGAGCAGATTGCCGCGCGGCGAAAGCTGCACCGAGACCTCGATGCGTTCGCCACGAAACCGCTTCCAATCAAAGGCGCTCTGCGCCCCCACCTGATCCACTACCATGGGCGCGGCGAGCGCGCCCAACAATGCTTCGCGGCGCTTGATGCCATGCATGATCTGTTCCTCCGGTTTTTATTGAGAGCATGCTCACCCTGAATCGTGCCCGCCCGCAAGCGGTGATATGACACCCCAATGGAAGACATCGGAACAATCCCGGCCGAAGACGGCACCCCCATCGCCTTTCGCCGCCTCCCAGGCCGTGGCCCGGGCATTGTCTTCCTCGGCGGCTTCAAATCCGACATGACCGGCAGCAAGGCCGAAGCGCTATCCGCCTGGGCCGCCGCCCGCGGCCAGGCCTTCTGCCGCTTCGACTATGCCGGCCATGGCCAATCCGGCGGCAGCTTCGAGGCCGGCACGATAGGCCGCTGGGCCGCCGACGCCCGGATGGTGCTCGACCACCTCACCACCGGCCCGCAGATCCTCGTCGGCAGTTCCATGGGCGGCTGGATAGCAGCCCTGCTGGCCCGCGCCGCGCCCGAGCGGGTGCACGCCCTGCTCGGCATCGCCCCGGCGCCCGATTTCACCGAAACGCTGATGTGGCCGCAATTCACCCCCGAAATCCGCGCCACCATCCTGCGCGACGGCGTCTGGCACCGCCCCTCCGACTATGGCGAGCCCTATGCCATCACCCGCGCGCTGATCGAGGATGGCCGCCAGCAGCAGGTGATGACCGAGCCATTGCCCTTCCGCTTCCCCGTCCGCATCCTGCAGGGCATGCGCGACACCGACGTCCCCTGGCGCCACGCGCTGCGCTTTGCCGAGGCGATTGATGGCGATGATGTGCGGGTCAATCTGATCAAGGATGGCGACCATCGCCTCTCCCGCCCGCAGGATATCGCGCTGCTGATCGCCGAGATCACCCGCCTGATCGAAGAATAGCCGCCAGCCCCTCGCGGTAAGTCGGGTAGCGCCAGCCAATCCCCAGCGCCGCCTTGGTCGCCGCATTCGCCACCCGGCGATTCTCCGCCCAAAAACTGCGCGCCATCTCGCTCATACTGGCCGCCGCCTCGGCGTAATCGCGCAGCGGCGGCGGCGCCACCCCCAGCAATGCCGCCGCATGCGCCACCACCGCAGCACTTTCGGCGGCCTCGTCATCGGTCAGGTTCAGCACCCGCGCGCCCTGAGGCGGGCGGCCCATGGCGGCGAGCACGGCGCCGGCAATATCCTCCACATGGATGCGGCCAAAGGCATGGCCCGGCTTCTGGGTCCGCCTCGCATGCCCGGCCCGCAGATCATCAAAGGCGCTGCGCCCGGGCCCATAAATTCCGGCCACGCGAAAAATATCCAGCGCAAAGCCGCCCACCGCAGCCGCCACCCGCCAGGCCAACTCAGCCTCCAGCCGGCGCAGGCTGCGCGGCTGGCCCGGGGCAGGGGGCGTGGCCTCATCCACCCAGCCGCCATCACGGTCGCCATAAACCCCGGTGGTGGAGAGATACCCGGCCCAGATCAGCCCGCCCGGCAGCGCGCCGCCATGCGCGGCCAGGAAGGGGTCGCCCGATTCGCCCGGCGGCGCAGTCATCAGCAAATGGGTGGTCCGCGCCAAAGCCGCCCCGGCGGCGGCGAAGCTGATCTGCCCGGCCCCGGGCACGCCGCGCGTGGTGCTGGCCACATCCCAGCCCGCTGCCAGCGCCGCGCGCGCCACCGCCGCCCCGGAATAGCCGCCGCCGATGATCAATAATTGTGTTGTCATGTCGCCAAACTGGGCCGGGTTCGCGTGTCAAAGCAAGCTGGGCTAGAAGACCCGCGTGAACTCCGCTCGCCCCCTCCTTTTCGCCCTGCTGGCGGTGATCGCCATGCTCGCTGCCGGCGGCGTGGCCTGGGATTACCTCTCCGCGGCGCCGGAGGAGTTTGTGGAACTGCCGCTGCCGCCCGAACCGCCCCGCCTGGCCGATGGCGCGGATTACGAGCGCTGCCTCGCCATGCTGCGTGATGACCCCGAAGGCGCGCTGGCCTTCGCCGAAGCTTGGGACGCCACGGGCGGCGGCGAGGGTGCCCGCCACTGCGCCGCTTTGGCGCAATTGACCGTGGGCGAGCCGGACCAGGCGGCTGATCAGCTCGAGCGCCTCGCCATCGGCAGCCGCGCCGGCCCCGCCGCCCGCGCCGCGGTCTTCGCCCAGGCCGGCCAGGCCTTTATGATGGCGGGCGACCCCGCCCGCGCCTTCGCTGCCACCACCATGGCGATCACCCTCTCGCCCGCTGACCCCGATCTGCTGACCGACCGCTCAATCGCGCTCGGCACCATGGCGCGCTATGCCGAGGCGCTGGCCGATCTCGACCGCGCTCTGGCGCTCGATCCCGAGCGGACCGAGGCGCTGGTCTATCGCTCCGCCGCGCTGCGCAACCTCGACCGTGCGAATGACGCGATGGAGAGCGTGACCCGCGCCCTGACCATCTCACCCGACAATCCCGAGGCCCTGCTAGAGCGCGGCATCCTTTTTCAGCTTCGCAATGACACGGCGGCGGCCAGGGCCGATTGGTTGCGGGTGATCAGCCTGGCACCCGATACCCCCACGGCCGATCTGGCGCAGCAAAACCTGGCCCTGAACGAGGCCGGCCCCACCCGGCGCTAGGAGACCTGTGCGCGGGAGGCTTGCGGCGCGCTGTGATGGCTGATTCGCTGTGGTCGGCAGCGGTGGAGTTCGAGCATGTCGCATCGCCTGATCG
>Ga0214921_10001864_pt1 | contig 35278 bp, 23 predicted proteins | sample LL1505_MetaG_FD_177992 | JGI IMG/M metagenome (GOLD analysis project Ga0214921, IMG submission 177992) | Freshwater microbial communities from Lake Lanier, Atlanta, Georgia, United States - LL-1505 | ecosystem: Environmental > Aquatic > Freshwater > Lake | place: USA: Georgia | collected... | reverse complement strand
CACCATTCTCTATAAAATTGCTTGATGTATATATTGAACCATTCGCATTTAATGAATATAAAGCCGATGGTGTAGTTCCAATACCTAAATTCGAATTTATCGTTAAATTAGAAGGTATAATACCTCCAGATAATGTCAAATATTTGTCTTCCAATTTTACACCATTCTCTATAAAATTGCTTGATGTATATATTGAACCATTCGCATTTAATGAATATAAAGCCGATGGTGTAGTTCCAATACCTAAATTCGAATTTATCGTTAAATTAGAAGTGATAATACCTCCAGATAATGTCAAATATTTGTCTTCCAATTTTACACCATTCTCTATAAAATTGCTTGATGTATATATTGAACCATTCGCATTTAATGAATATAAAGCCGATGGTGTAGTTCCAATACCTAAATTCGAATTTATCGTTAAATTAGAAGTGATAATACCTCCAGATAATGTCAAATATTTGTCTTCCAATTTTACACCATTCTCTATAAAATTGCTTGATGTGTATATATTTTTATACGAATTAATATCGCCATTCGCATTTAATGAATATAAAGCCGATGGTGTAGTTCCAATACCTAAATTAGAATTTATCGTTAAATTAGAAGGTATACCTCCTGATAATGTCAAATATTTATCCTCCAATTTTACACCATTCTCTATAAAATTGCTTGATGTGTATATTGAACCATTCACATTTAATGAATATAAACTCGATGGTGTAGTTCCAATACCTAAATTCGAATTTATCGTTAAATTAGAAGTGATAATACCTCCAGATAATGTCAAATATTTGTCTTCCAATTTTACCCCATTTTCTATAAAATTACTTGATGTGTATATATTTTTATACGAATTAATATCGCCATTCGCATTTAATGAATATAAAGCCGATGGTGTAGTTCCAATACCTAAATTAGAATTTATCGTTAAATTAGAAGGTATACCTCCTGATAATGTCAAATATTTATCCTCCAATTTTACACCATTCTCTATAAAATTGCTTGATGTGTATATTGAACCATTCACATTTAATGAATATAAACTCGATGGTGTAGTTCCAATACCTAAATTCGAATTTATCGTTAAATTAGAAGTGATAATACCTCCTGATAATGTCAAATATTTATCCTCTAATTTTACCCCATTCTCTATAAAATTGCTTGATGTGTATATTGAACCATTCACATTTAATGAATATAAACTCGATGGTGTAGTTCCAATACCTAAATTCGAATTTATCGTTAAATTTGAAGTAATAATACCACCAGATAATGTCAAATATTTATCCTCCAATTTTACCCCATTTTCTATAAAATTACTTGATGTATATATTGAACCATTCGCATTTAATGAATATAAAGCCGATGGTGTAGTTCCAATACCTAAATTCGAATTTATCGTTAAATTAGAAGTGATAATACCACCAGATAATGTCAAATATTTGTCTTCCAATTTTACCCCATTTTCTATAAAATTACTTGATGTATATATTGAACCATTCGCATTTAATGAATATAAAGTTGAAGGTGTAGTTCCAATACCTAAATTCGAATTTATCGTTAAATTAGAAGTGATAATACCACCAGATAATGTTAAATATTTATCCTCTAATTTTACCCCATTTTCTATAAAATTACTTGATGTATATATTGAACCATTCGCATTTAATGAATATAAAGTTGAAGGTGTTGTTCCAATACCTAAATTAGAATTTATCGTTAAATTAGAAGTGATAATACCTCCTGATAATGTCAAATATTTATCCTCTAATTTTACCCCATTCTCTATAAAATTGCTTGATGTATATATATTTTTATAAGAATTAATATCACCATTAACATTTAATGAATATAAAGCCGATGGTGTAGTTCCAATACCTACATTCGAATTTATCGTTAAATTAGATGTAATTATACCACCAATTAATGGAAGATAAGTATTTGATGCAGTAGATATTCCTAAATATTTATTACTTATATTTACTCCATTTTCTTGAAAATTACCATATGTTATAATATTATCTAAACAGCATATATCACCATTCACAAATAATTTATAAAAAACACTAGATGTTATACCAATTCCTATATTACCAGATAAGTAAATATCCGCATTTACAGGTTGTGATATAGTACCATTAATTATTAACGATGATGTATTTAATGATCCATTATTATTAATATTCGAAGTTTCTAAATTACTAGTATAGATATTAGAATTTGCATTAATATTAGAACTACAATTAATACTACCACCAACAAATAAGATATTATTTTTATCAGTTATACTACCAATATTAATATTACCTGTAAAATGACTAGTTTGATTTCCAGAATGTAAAATATTACCCCCAATATAAATATCACCTGTTGAATTTATTAATCCGTAATTATTAATATTACATGTTTCAATCGGCAATAATGTTTTTAAATTACAAGTTTGAATAGAATTACATATTATATTAAATGAATTTATATTAGAACTTTCTAAATTACTAGTATAAATATTAGAACTGCAAGTAATATTTGACCCGCATGTAATATTACTACCTACATTCAAATTATTATTAATGATCGTATTGGCATTAAAAACATTCGAAATTCCACTACTACCAGCGACCTGATTAATAACGCCACCATTAATATTTACATTTCCATTCGTATTTAAGGAACCATAATTATTTATATTAAATGTTTCTAAATTACTAGTATAAATATTAGAACTGCAAGTAATATTTGACCCGCATGTAATATTACTATTTACATTCAAATTATTATTAATAATCATATTGGCATTAAAAACATTCGAAATTCCACTACCTGCAGCGACCTGATTAATAACGCCACCATTAATATTTACATTTCCAGTCGTATTTAAGGAACCATAATTATTTATATTAGATGTTTCTAAATTACTAGTATAAATATTAGAACTGCAAGTAATATTTGACCCGCATGTAATATTACTACTTACATTCAAATTATTATTAATGATCGTATTGGCATTAAAAACATTCGAAATTCCACTACTACCAGCGACCTGATTAATAACGCCACCATTAATATTTACATTTCCATTCGTATTTAAGGAACCATAATTATTTATATTAAATGTTTCTAAATTACTAGTATAAATATTAGAACTGCAAGTAATATTTGACCCGCATGTAATATTACTATTTACATTCAAATTATTATTAATAATCATATTGGCATTAAAAACATTCGAAATTCCACTACCTGCAGCGACCTGATTAATAACGCCACCATTAATATTTACATTTCCAGTCGTATTTAAGGAACCATAATTATTTATATTAGATGTTTCTAAATTACTAGTATAAATATTAGAACTGCAAGTAATATTTGACCCGCATGTAATATTACTATTTACATTCAAATTATTATTAATAATCATATTGGCATTAAAAACATTCGAAATTCCAATACCACTAGCGACCTGATTAATGATGCCACCATTAATATTTACATTTCCATTCGTATTTAAGGAACCATAATTATTTATATTAGATGTTTCTAAATTACTAGTATAAATATTAGAACTGCAAGTAATATTTGACCCGCATGTAATATTACTACTTACGTTTAAAAATTTACTAATATTTAAACTACCATTTATATTACCTCCAATATTTAATAAATATATATTTGATGCATTATTTATTGATAAATATTTATCTGTTAATTTTTCACAATTTTCATATAAATCATTTGATGAATAAATAGAACCATTAACAAATAATGAATATGAATCTGATATAACATTTGTTCCAATACTAACATTACTATTAATAGTTAAATTTGATGTTATATTTCCACCTGAGAATGGTAAATAATTATTACTAGCATTAATTATAGTTAAATATTTAGAACTTAAATTTTCGCCATTTTCTTGAATATTAGAAGCATTTATATTAGTTGATGAATAAATAGAACCATTAACAAATAATGAATATGAATCTGATATAACATTTGTTCCAATACTAACATTACTATTAATAGTTAAATTTGATGTTATATTTCCGCCTGAGAATGGTAAATAATTATTACTAGCATTAATTATAGTTAAATATTTAGAACTTAAATTTTCGCCATTTTCTTGAATATTAGAAGCATTTATATTAGATGATGAATAAATAGAACCATTAACGAATAATGAATATGAATCTGATATAACATTTGTTCCAATACTAACATTACTATTAATAGTTAAATTTGATGTTATATTTCCACCTGAGAATGGTAAATAACGATTTTTAGCATTAATTATAGTTAAATATTTAGAACTTAAATTTTCGCCATTTTCTTGAATATTGGAAACAGCATTTATATTAGTTGTTGAATATATTGAACCATAAACATATAATTTATTTACACTATTTATATTATATGGTCCACCTATAGCTAATGCATATATTGAACCACCGCCTAATCGTAAATAATTATTATCAGCAGTAGTAATACTTAAATATCTAGAACTTAAATTTTCGCCATTTTCTTGAATATTTGACGCAGCATTAATAGTATTTGCTGAATATATTGAACCATTCACATTTAATGAATACGAATCAGTTAATGTTGGCGGGTCAGTATTAATTCCTAATGTACTAATTCTATCACCTGATTTTAATAAATATAGAGATGATGCAGTATTAATTTGTAAATATTTATCACTCAATTTTGTTGTACCTTCTAATAAATTAGTAGCAATTACATTTCCAGATGAAAAAATATTTCCATTAACTTTTAATTTATTATCAAGTGTCGATGTTGACGAATATCCAATACCAACATTTGCAGTTAATAAACTATAAACATTACTATTTTTATAAATCCATGAACCTATATTATTTAAATTAGGTAAATTCATAAGATTATTATAATTAATATTCGTAATTAATGAGCCATCGCCTTTTAAAGTAGTTGAATTAACAATCGAACAATCAATATTTGCAACTTTAACATTACCATTCACACTAAATAAATATTGAGGATCGAAATAATTAGACCCTATACAAACTAGACCATTATTATAATAAAGATTATTTGCAGACGTTTGGACCCATTTATCAGTATTTATTCGATCATTAATATACTGAGCAATTAAATTACTAATACCTAATATACTTTCATTTGTACTATCTGCAAATAATGCAGATTCTAAATTAATGCTAATTGTATTACCTGTTTTTACTAATGGTGATACGACTGTTAAATAATTAAGTAAATAATTAGAAGTAGCTAATAAATCTTCTCTAGTAATATAATTTAATAAATAATTATTTAATACATTTGATGAAACAAATATTGGTTGTAATAATTCTCGTCCATATAATTCTAATCTAGATAAAACAAGAGCAGTAGCATCATTACCTACTAATTTACTAATAACAAATGCAATATATTTATATGGAATTACATTAATAGTATTTATAATCATTTCATAATATCGAATAGTATTTGTACCAGAATCGGTGTTTACATTATAAAATTTATAATTATTTTCTGTTAATATATTTATAAATGATGATGCGGCTATTATATATGTAAAAGTTATAGCATCGTTTGAACCATAACATTTCCATTTAGAAGGTGCTTTAAAAATATTATTAGTTGGTGATGACGTATTTATATAAAATCTAAATTTTGTTAATAATATTGGCTTTGGGAATTCAACAACTATAAAATCACCTTTATATTTAGAATCACTTATATAACTATTGCCAATATAAACATTAGTAGAAATACTATTTACCGTTGATATTCTATATAGATTGTCTTTAAAATAATATGGTTTATTTGCCGTTGTTAATGTATAATCAAATAAATTAGATACATTTCTTGCATTATTACGAAATGCAGATGATGTATAAATATTATATTGTCCATCTCCAATATCAGTACCACTTGCCGTGAATGAACATTTATAACATTCACCAATACCAAAATAATTAATAGTATTTATACCAGTAGTTGTATATGACCCTTCATCATATGGAACCGGTGGAAATCTGGATTCAGCAGCATAAACATTAGCATCAATTGTAAATGCTTTACTTATTTTAAAAGAAATATCATTCTGTAATGTAGTTAGCGTTGATGATAAATATGTATTTGTAGGAAATCTAACATTTGCATCATTTGATGTTATATACGGTATTAATGCAGTAGAAATTGATGAATTTATTTCATTTGATGATAATACAACATCACCATTCTTAAATAATGATCTTGAATTTGTAGAACCATTAATATCGAGATTGTAATTAATAATGGATGTATTAATACCTACATTACCATTACTATCAATAACTAATGAATTTGATGATGCATTTTTATTTATATAAAATTGTTTATTCCAGATATTACTAGTAAAATCACCAATAATAAAATTATTATTAGTATCATATCCAATTTTATAAATATTATTAGTAGCTTCTAATAATAATAAATTAATATTTCTATTTAAATTTGAATTTCCAACATGTAAATGCCCAATTGGATTATTATTATTAATACCTATAGTTGTTGAATATATATTTGACGTAAATATAGCAGATGTATTTATTCTATTTGTATTATTAATATTAGTTGTAGTTAAATTACTTGAATTAATACTATTATTAACTCTAATATTATTTACTTGCAATTCATTAATTATTCCATTAGAACTTCTAATATTTGATGTTAATATATTAGAAGTAGAATTTAAATTTTGTGTTATTATATTTGAAGTTCTTAAATTTGAGTTAATTGTTGAATTTTCGGTTACATGATTATAAGATATGATGTTAGATAAAACATTTAAATAATTTGTATTAATATTAGATGCATTAATATTCGAATTAATATTAATATCATCGACATTAATAGATTTGCTAATTAATTCATTCTTATTATTTATATTAGTACAATAAGCATTTTTAAAATTAATATCATTTGCGCAATTAATATTATTAAATACATTTAAATTATTTGTTGAAATATCATTATTATTAATAATATTATTAACATTCAAATTATTTTCAATTAAACAATCAATAGTTTTTAAAGATCCATTTATATCTAATTTATAATTTATATCATTTATTTTACCAATACCGATATTACCATTACTATCAATAACTAAAGAATATTCTAAAGCGTCATTATTAATTAATATTTGTTTATTCCAAATTTTATTTGTAGAATAAGAACCTAATGTAAAATTATTATTACTATCATATCCTATTTTCATATTTAAATTTGATGATGTAGTTTTTGATATAATAATAGTAGAATCGCATATATTATTAATAGAACCTAAATGTAATGTTGCTAATGGTTCAAATGTCCCAATACCAACATTAGCATTCGAATCGATAGATAACGAATACGATGGAGCATTATTATTAATTACTAATTGTTTATTCCATCCATTACCATTAATATTAAAAGAGCCAATAGTAATATTATTTTTATCATCGTAGCCAAATTTAATATTTGAGTTGATATTATTATAAGTTTTTGAAATAATTATATTACCATCGCTATTATCAATAGTTGAACCAATATGAAAAAGACCTATTGGTGTTGAATTACCAATACCAATAAAACCATTACTATTTATATATAAGGAATTAGATGGTGATTTGTTATGTATTGATAACTGTTTAATCCATATATTATTTGCAAATGATCCAAATGAAAAATTATTAAAATTATCATAAGCTATTTTAAAATTTGTATTTGTATTTCCAGTTGTTTTTGAAATAATTATATTACCATCGCTAGTATTATTAGTAGAACCAATATGTAAAATACCAATAGGTGAAGTATTTCCAATACCTATATTACTACTTGTAATAACTAATGCATTTTCTATTGTATTATTAGCGATTGTAATGTGTTTTTTCCAAATATATGATGTATTTTTTACATATGAACCTAATGTAAAATTATTATTAACATCATATCCAATTTTAAAATTATAATTATAATTAACTAAATTAGTTATACTATTTAATTCAGTTTTAGAAATAATAATATTACCGTCTTCTCTTGTATTAGTTGAACCGATATGCAATTTACCTAATGGTATAGATGTGCCAATACCTATATTTGATTGTAATACAGAAACGACTGAATTATTTGAATTATTAATCCATCCTAAATACGATTTATTTATTGAAATATTATTATTATCATTATTAAATGCTAGAGGATCAAAAATAGGTCGATTTATATTAATATTATTATAATCAATATTTTTAATATTAGATCCTATACATTTTATAGCTATATTTTCAAAATCAATATTAATTAATTCTGTTTTTAATGCATATTTAGAAAAATCTAATAAAGTGCCATTACTTGAATATGATACTGCATTAATTGCTCCATTTACATTCAATTTATATGAATTGTCATATGTATTTTTTTCATAATTTATAATAACAGATCCATAATTATCAATATATAATGAATTATTTGGTGCACTATTATTAATATAAAATTGTTTAGAAATTGTGTTATTACAGGTACTTAAAATAAAATCTAATTGCGTATCATAACCTATATTAAAATTATTATTATATTTTGATATTGTTAAATTATCATTTGCAATATGTAATTTACTTAATGGTATAGTTGTGCCTATTCCAAATTTAGAATCAATCGATGTCGAATATACTACATTAGTTGTTAAATTACTAGTCCAACCAGTAGCAGACAAATCAATACTTATATTATTACTATTATCAATTATTATTGGCTTTACTGGTTTAAGTTTATCTTGTTTGAGAAATAATATGGAATTTATAATATTTGAATTATAATAATTAGATAAATCAATAGAAACATAATTAGATGTAGTTGGTTCTCCTTCTGTCACATATCTATTTACAATACTTAAAGGATGTTCAAACACTAGTGCATTAGTTGTTATATTATTATAATCAATATTAGTAATATTAAAACCTTTACCGTATAAAATTGTATCAGGTGTTAAATCATTAACAGTACCACCACTCAATTTAACTTTTCCACTTTGAAACATAAGAAAGTTTGTCTATTAAATATTAAAAATAAAATATTTATTAAATTATATCCATAATTTATTATTATAATATGGATATAATTACTATTAAATGTATTAAATAAATATACCGATTGTTCATTTAATGAAAAAAACCATTAAAATTATTTAGAATTTAAGCATTTTTTACATATAATTCTTAATAATGTTTATGTAAATCGATTAAATTATTAATTTTTTTTTATAAAAATTACTAAACCATATTTATTATAAATTATACTATTTGATTTATCTTTTATTAAATATTATTTTAATAGAATTTATATCATTATTATTATAACTATCTGATAATTTATTTATTAATACATTAATAATACTTATTAAATCATTTTTATATTTTTTTGATTTATTTGGTAATAAATTTATTAATTTTTTTATAGCATTTATATAATTATTATCAGGGTTATTATTCAAATTAATTATATTTGTAAATGTATGTGTAGTACATATTAAACTTGATTCTTTTATAACGTTTAATTTATCTGTTAAACTATTATCAATAGCACCTAAACTGTTTAATTCTTTTAAATTTAATATTAGATGCTATAATATTAAATTTTGTTTATTAATTAAATCAGTATTATGTGATGACGGTGTAGTTACAGTTTATTTAATAGGTTTTGTATATTTAATATCATTATTAACAATACTATTACTATATGAAAATATTTCATTCTCGTTTTTATATGTATGTAATGATATAATTTTATTATTATTATTATAATATAACACTAGAAAATATGATATAAATATTGTTATTAGAATTATAGATAATATCATTATATTTAATTATTTATTATTAAGTTTACTTACATATCATATATATTTTTTATTGGTTTTAGAGTAATTTCACCAGAACCACCAGAACCACTAGCGGCGGCAGCAGCACCAGCGATAGCGGCTGCTTGAGAATCAGGTCTAACACTAGAACCACCAGCAGCAGCAGGAGCAGCACTACCAATAGGGTCGACTGGTTCAGCAATAGGACTAGTAGTTTTTGTTTCAATTGTTTGAATTAAATTAATGTCATTTGTACCAAAGGTATCATCGCGAGAATAAATTTCATATTTAAATAAAATGTTTAATTCTTTAGTTTTATAATAATAATAAACTAAAATTATATATGTAACTATAATTAATAATATAAAAATAGAAATCAATAATAATATCATTACATTATTTATATAAAAAAATTGATATATATTTATATGGAACTGGTATAATGAACAATAAAAATTATGAAGACGTTTTAAATCAATATATAGATATTCTAATGTATGATATTCATATTAAAACACATGAATTGAAATATAATAAGCCGTTAAATATTGAAACAGCCGATAAAATATTTAATATTTATTTTAGCGAAAAAATAAAAGAATTTAGAGAAAATATAAATACTGCTAAAAAAATTTACAGTAAATAATTATGATGTTGAGCCAAACCCACCAGTATTTCTATCTGTTTCGGTTAAAAGTGTATCATCTGTAATTTCAATTAAATTACTATAAATCTGTTTTCTAACGATTAATTGACAACATTTAAAAGGCAATACAATTTCAGGCGCATCATCTGCTATTTTTGTTAATGCAATCATTAAATTACCTCTATAATGATTATCAATAATACCAACATTATTAGCAAGAATATATCCAAATTTACTGATGGAACTTCTTGGAACTATTTCTGTATAATAACCATCATCAATCTCTATTTTAATACCTGTATCATATAATGATGTTTTTGAATTAAAATCTTTAAGTTTCTTAATGATTGTTAAATCATATCCTGCGTCAGCATCAAACGCTTTAGCCGGAATAACAGCATCTTCAGCCGTTTTAACAACTTTAATAGTAGGTCTGTTAAATTTAGAAGTAATCATTATTTTTTTTTGTCTTAAAGTTAATAATGAAATTTCATCATTATTATATAATTTATTAATAAATTTTTTTTCATAATAATCATTACTAAATGTAATACAATTATTAATAATATTATAAGGAATATTGATGAATTCAAAAATATCATTTTTAATAATTTCAATATTATGAATTAATTCTATTTTATAAGTTTTACTTTCATATAAACCACGAATAAACGCGATTTTATAATCATAATCAAAATCCTTAAATTCTTTTGTTTTTTCACTAATCATATCTAATAGTTCTTGATTTTCAATTTCAATTTTTAATGTAGCTTCAACATCTGGACAAAAAGTTTTTAGAATATTAATAATATAGTCGTTATGACTTAATGAAATAATATAATTATTATTATAATTCACTAAACCTAAAATATATGCCTTTTTAATACTATCAATTTCATTAAAATAATCAGCCATAATAATTATAATTTAATTATTTTTTATATATATTAGTCTAATGGGCTATCGGTAATCATCATGCCACAATATTTAACAGGTTTTGATTTATAATCATATTTAATATATACACCAATATTTATAGCTTCCACTAATAATTCTTTAAAAAATTCCCAGAATGGTTCATCATGTCCTACCGTTTCATTTCCTATATGACTTAATTCGTGAATACATACGAATGTTAAAACATTAATATCTACTATTTTACCATCAGTTCTTAAACATAATACAATTTCTTCGCCTTTATTAATTGTATAACTAGTATAACTAGGATTATCGATACCTTCTTTAATTACATCTGGATTAAAATTATGTTTCAAACGAATGACTTTTTCATTTTCAGGATATGTTTTATACATATGATTAACTAATTTTATTAATCTTTCTCGAACTAACGCAATCAAATCGGCGGCTTTTTCAGAATCATCTTTAATTTGGACATTATAATCTCTATTATCTATTTTTGATATTATAGTTTCAATTTTACTATAATAATAATATTTATACAATAAATAAATAAAAATTATAAATAAAATAAAAATCGTTAATCCTGAATTACTTATTTCCATTCTATAAATAAATAAATAAAAAATGAAATTAATAATATAAAAATAATATCATAATAAATAATTAAATGAGTATATTTTTGAATAAGCCAGATGATTTAATTGATAATTCGAAAGAAATTATTTATCAAATTACTGATTGGTTTATACCAGAAAATGATAAAATCGTTATTGATTATGCAAATGACCCACCGCGTGAATATACTATCAATATTTATGGTAAAAATAAAGATGGTGTCAGTATTTGCACTAAGGTTGTTGATTTTAAACCATTCTTTTATATTAAACCACCTGAAGAATGGGAATCATTAGATGATAACGATTTTAAAAGAAAAGTTGATGAATTGCATTTGCAATTATTAGACGGATCATATGATAGCAAATTTAAAGGTAAGATTACTAAAAAAAAGATTATTTCAAATTATTATAATTCACATTTAGCTAAAATTTCTATTGAAAAGAAAAAGGACTTTTGGGGATTTACAAATAATAAAGAATTTAGATATATAAAATTGTCATTTAAATCATTAGCATTATTTAATAATTTAAAATTTTATTTTCAGGATAATAAGGATGGATTTGTATTATATGAAAGTAATATCGAGCCATTCTTAAAATTTATTCATATTCAAAAAATTAAACCATGTGGTTGGATTAAAGTTTCAAAATATACATTAGATGACGCACCCGAAACAAGATGTGATTATAATATTTCGGCAGTTTGGAGTGATATTATACCAGTCGAAATTAATACTATTGCACCATTAATAGTCGCGTCATTTGATATTGAATGTTCTAGTTCTCATGGTGATTTCCCAGTCGCTATTAAAGATTATAAAAAATTAGCACAAGATTTATGTATGATTTCAAAAGCTAATTTAGATGATAAAAATCTAATTAAAAATATTATAAACGCATTTACTGACGATGTAATTATTAATGATTATTATAAGATTAATCGTTTATATTCGAAAACTAAATTAACTGAGAATGAAAAAAGTAAATTAGCGCAAAGAGAAGAAGATATTAGATTTATTTTAAATAAAATTAAAACAATTGATTATATTGATGAAAATGAAGAAGTTGAAGAAAACGATGATGATGAAGATGAAAAACCAGCAATTAAAAAGTATAAAATGACTGTTAAAGAATCTAATGAGATTGAAGAATGTTTGAATGAAAAGTTAAAAGAAATATTACCTGAATTGGAAGGTGATAAAATTATTCAAATTGGAACAACTATTCATATTTATGGTAATGATGAAATTATTTATAAAAGTATTATTACTTTAGATAGTTGTGATAAAATAGATGGTTCAACTGTAATTCCATGTAAAAATGAAAAAGATTTATTATTGGCTTGGAAACAAGAAATAATGAGAATTAATCCAGATATTATGATTGGATATAATATTTGGGGTTTTGACATGGAGTATATTTGGAATAGAACAAAAGAATTAAATATTACTAATAAATTTTCTATTGGATTTGGCAAAACAGTAAATAGAAATATTACTCTTATAGAACAGAAATTAAGTTCGTCTGCTCTGGGTGATAATTGTTTAAAATTATTTGATATGGATGGTATTGTTACAATCGATTTATTTAAAGTTATGCAAAGAGATCATAAATTGGATAGTTATAAATTAGATAATGTAGCATCTATTTTCATAGGTTCAAATAAAGATGATTTAAAACCAAAAGAAATATTCGAAAAATTTAAAGGTAATTCTACAGATAGATGTGTGATTGCTAAATATTGTATTCAAGATTGTATTTTAGTAAATAAATTATTACATAAATTAAAAATTATTGAAAATAATTCAGGTATGGGTAATGTCTGTTTAGTTCCATTAAGTTATTTATTTAAACGAGGACAAGGAATTAAAATTTATTCATTAATTACTAATGAATGTATGAAAAGAAATTTCGTAATTCCTGTTAAAAAATATGTAATTAATGATATTGATATTGATAATGGATATGAAGGAGCAATCGTATTAGAACCTAAAGAAGGTATTTATTTAGATGAACCAATCGTAGTATTTGATTATGGTTCTTTATATCCATCATCTATGATTTCTCGTAATTTATCACATGATACATATGTATTAGATGATAAATATATGAAAATTGATGATGATAATGTTGAATTTGAGAATGTATATTATGATATATATGAAGGTTTAGGAGATAAAAAACATAAAGTTGGTGTTAAAAAGTGTATATTTGCTAAATATAAAGATGGCAGACGTGGAGTTATTCCCGATATATTAACATTACTATTGGAAGAAAGAAAAAATACCAGAAATAAAATAGAACATTCGACGATTATTAAAAAAGATAATACTGAAATTACTGGTATTATTAATAATGATAATGAAAATGAAATTATTATTACCGATATTAATAAAAAGAAACTAGTAATTAATAAAAAAGAAATTAAAGAAATTAAGGATACTTATAATAAATTTGAAAAAGACGTATTTGATGCGCTTCAAACTGCTTATAAACTTACTGCAAATTCATTATATGGTCAAATTGGTGCAAGAACATCAGCTATTTATTTAAAAGATATTGCAGCATGTACTACTGCAACTGGACGAGAAATGATTATGAAAGCTAAAGAATATGTAGAAACTAATTATGATGCAAATGTTATTTATGGAGATACGGATTCTATTTTCTGTAAATTTCCATTAAAAAATAAGAATGGTGAATTAGTATATGGTAAAGATTCATTACCATATGCAATTGAGATTGGGAAAACTGTAGAAAAGAATATTGCGAGTATTATGCCTTATCCGCAAAAATTAAATTATGAAAAATCACTATATCCATTCATCTTATTTAGTAAGAAACGTTATGTTGGTAATTTATATGAAAATGATGTTAATAAATTTAAACAGAAATCTATGGGTATTGTATTAAAACGACGTGATAATGCTAATATTGTTAAGAAAATTTATGGAGGTATTATTAATATTATATTAAATCAACAAGATTTAGAAAAATCTGTAAAATTCTTAAAAGAAGAGTTAGATGATTTAGTGAATGGTAAAACAGATATTAAAGATTTAATAATTTCAAAAACATTACGTTCATCTTATAAAGACCCAACTAAAATTGCACATAAAGTATTAGCAGATCGTATTGGTATTCGTGATGCCGGCAATAAACCTGCAGCAAATGATAGAATTGCATATATTTATATTAAAGTTCCTGATGCAAAATTACAGGGCGATAAAATAGAAACACCCGAATATATAGTTGAGAATAAATTGGAACCTGATTATTTACATTATATAACAAATCAAATTATGAAACCTGTATTACAATTATATGCATTATGTTTAACAGATTTAGAGGTTTATAAAGAAAAACCAGATTATTGGGAGAATATTGATAATGAATTAAAATTAAAACCGATGTATAATGATGATATGAAACGTAAAAGACGTTTAGATAATCTAAAATTACAAAAAGTTCAAGAATTATTATTCGACGAGTTCATTTATAAATTAAAAGAACCAAAAAAGAAAGCTGTTAGAATTGCTAAAGAAAAAAAGACAGTTAAAGCAACTATTACTGATTCTACTAGTGAAATTGCGAATGGCGAAATTAAGATTATTAATAGTAAAGTTAAAAATGGATTATGTTATAGTGTCAAAATTATTAAAAATGGTGAGGTTATTATGAATGAGAGTAAAGAAGGTATTACTGATAATACTAAAGATAAATTATTAAATATGTTGTTAATTGGAATTCATAAAGAAAATAAAGATATTCGAATGAAAATTAAAATTAATTATAAAGATTATGTTAAAAAATTTAATATTCTAGTTAGTAAATATGATGAATTTATTGAAAGAGCTGGAAAATTTGATAAAAAAAATAATGATATCAGTTTAATTAAATTACAAAAAGAAATAATAGATAATGCAAGTTTATTGGAAATTAAAGATTATATAACATTAGAATAAATGGGAGGTGGTGAATCAAAAATAATTAAAGGTTTAGATCATGCTGTTGGAAATAATCAAGATTCTATACAAATAAATACATGTGATTATATAACCTGTCCACCTGAATACTTTACAAACAAACATAAATTACATGAATATCAAATAACAGTTATTATCATAATGATAATATTAATTATTTATTTTATTCTAATTTATAATTCTTATTCATAAAAAAATATATATAAAGATTAGTTTTATTATAATAAACATGGGAGTGTAGTTCAACGGTTAGAGCACTGCTCTTATGAAGCAGAGACCAGGGTTCAACTCCCTGCACTCCTACTTTTTTTATTTTTATAGATTGTTATAACATGATTTGTTATAATTATCGTATAATGGATATGAATTATTACCTGGACGATTTTGAATTCCAGGTATTTGATCTTTAGCATAGAAAAATTTAGAATATACAACTGCATCAGGTTCAACATGTCCTAATAAATAATCATTTCCCCATGGTTTTCCTGAAAAATTATCATCACCTGAATATAAACCAGCATTTAATATATTCTCCATATATTAATCTTTATATATATAAAGAAATAAATATAAAAAATCAATAATGGATAAAGATTTTATAAAAGACGGATTAGAAAATGAAAAAATAATTGAAATTATTGGAAAAGTGCGTAAAATTATTGACAGAGATAGTAGTGATGCTACTATTGAACTATTGAAAAAAGAATATTCTTTTTTTGCGGAACGTTATCCAATATTATTTGATATGGTTACGAGAAAAGAAGATTTTAATTGGGATTATTTAAATTATTTTTTAAATATGAGAAATAAAATAATTAAAGATGAAATTACTAATGAAAAAGCTTCTGTTATAGTTGGTGAAGAATGGTTTAAAAAACACGTCGATGTCTCTAAAATGCCAAAAGAACCTCCACCTACTAGATTTGAGAGACGTTCAAGTTCAAAAGCAAAAACTGATAATTAGTAATAATAATCTAAATCTTCATCGTAATCATCTTCGATATTTTCATAATAATCATCATTACAATCATTACAATCATCATAATCATCATAATCATCATAAGTATCATCATAAGCATCATTATTTTTTTCAATCTCTTCTGATTCTAATTTTAGGAGATATTGTCTATCTAATTCTTCATAATCAATTTCGGGTTTTGGTGGTGGATTAATAAACATATATTTATAATGATCTTCAACATCATCATCGCGTTTTTCAATATAATCATCATCATTAATTTTAACAATATTTGAAGTTGTATTTAAGTAATTATCTTTATATGAACGCATATAACTTTCCATTAATTTATGTTTAGAATAAGCATTTACTTGATTGACATAATAATTAATTAGAAAATTCATACGATGATTTAAAATATTATCTTTTAAATCTTTGCGTGTCATAAGAAAAGTTGAATAACAATTCAAATAATCGTTTAAATCATTATTATATAGAAAATATTGAAAATTGTTAAGCATTTTAATATAAATATTATTTATTAATATATATCATTTTTTTATTTGAAATAAATAGAATGTCTAAAATTAAAGTATTGGATAGATTTAAAAACTATAAAATAATTAATGAAATTATTAGGAAAAAAATAGAAAATGCAACAGATACTTGTTTAGTACCATTAAATGATAATACATTTCTAATTAATAATACGATTCATTTATTGAAGAGAATAGGATCTGAATCATCTTATGGAACTGTTTATATATCTGTTATTAATAAACATAGCAAAATTAAATTTATTACAAAAATACAATTAGATACAAGTGATTCAGTTAAAGAAATTAATATATTGCGAATGTTAACCAAATATGCATATTTACATTTTAATATACATTTGCCTATTATGTATAATAATGTTAGATGTGATTTTTTTAATAAAAATAATAAGAAATTACCAGAAAAAATATTAGATAAACATTATAATGTAAATTCATATAATTCATTATTTATAGAATTGGCATGTGGAGATTTACAACAATTTTTAATAAAACAGCCAACTATAACAGCTAAAGTTATTGATAATATATTAGCCCAAACTTTTGTATCAATATTAACTTTACATAGATTAAATATAATTCATAATGATACTCATTTAGGTAATTTTCTATATTTTAAAATATATAAGGGTGGTTGTTTTAAATATATATTTAAAGACATCATTTTTTATATTGAAAATATTGGTTTAAATTGGATAATAAGCGATTATGGATTAAGTAAGACAATAACACCATCATTAAATTATAAAAAATATATAACTAAAGATTATGATACTATATTAACTGTGATTATTGAATATCTAGTTAAAATAAACTTCGATGATATTAATATATTAAAATCATTAAGCAGATTTATTAGCAAAGGATTGGATAGTGATTATATATTATTTAAAATATTATTAAAGAATGAATTATTCATATCAAAACAACCAATAGGACAAGTAATAACAACTATAACATTATAAGTTATTTAATTTTGAAATTACGTTATTTATTATTTCTTGAATTTTGTCAATATCAACATCTCTGCTATGTTTATATTGAATATAACAATTATTATTTTTAATTATTAATGTAATTCGATTATTAATTCTAAATTCAGTTATTTTAGCAATATATTTTGAATTTAATTCATTCGTACATGCGAATGTATGTGTTGGTAATTTAATTTCATTATAAAATAATAAATAATAATTTAAGTTTTTTGTTTCATTTATAATTAATGTATTTTCTAATTTTCTTGTATATACATATTGACTGTCATTCGATAAATCATATACATAATTATAATTATTTCTGCAATAATAAGCCATTTCAGTAGTTTTAGTTTTTTTAAAATTAATATTAATTTTTTTTATTAAATCATCATTAATAATTATATTTTCTTTATTTTTATGCATTAAATATATGTCTATAATATTTGTATTGTCTGTAATATAACTTTTAATTGAAATCATTATTATTTAATAATTATTTATAATATCATTTTTTTATATTCAATATAAAAAATTGACTTTATATAGATAATTATTATTTTATGGTTGATTATAAACAATTAAATAAAAAAGATTTGATAGAATTATTAATAAAAGCCGATAATCAATATTATAATACAGGAGAACCTATTTATGATGATGATACTTATGATGAAATTAAAGATTATTTGCGTAAATTAGATAAAAAAAATCCTTATTTTAAGCGTATTGGTGCAGATGTTGATTCAAAAGTTAAATTACCGTATTTTCTGGGCTCTCAGGATAAAATTAAGGATGATGAAAAAACGTTAAATAAATGGATTAGTAAATTTAATAAACCATTATCTTATGTTATTGGTGAAAAATTAGATGGTATTTCATGTCTTCTAGTTGTTAATAAAAATAAAATAAATATTTATACGAGAGGTAATGGTATTTATGGTCAAAATATAAATCATATTAAAGATTATATTAATGGTATTCCAGATCTCAAAGATATTAATATCGCTGTAAGAGGAGAGCTCATAATTAGCAGAGAGAATTGGGATAAAATTAAGGGTGGTACAAATGCCCGTAATGTCGTTGCTGGCGCCATTAATTCTAAAATATTACAAAAAGATATTTTAAAATTAATTGATTTTGTTGTATATGATGTTTTAGAACCTCGAAATACTATTTTAAATTCATTAAAATATGCATCATCATTAAAATTTAAAGTTATAAAATATATAAATGAGAATAGTGATTTAACAATCGGCAATTTATATAAATTATTCAAATCTTGGAAAGATAATAGTATTTATGATATTGATGGTTTAGTTATTACACATAATGATATTTATAAAATAAAATCTGGCGAAAATCCTAAATATTCATTTGCATTTAAATCGCTCCAAATGCATAAAGAAGTTGAAGTTGTTGTTAATGATATAGAATGGAATGTTAGCAAAGATAAATATTTAAAACCAATCATAAAATTTAATGAGATTAAACTTAATGGTGTTAATATTAAACAAGCTACTGGTTTTAATGCTGATTATATCGTAAAAAATGTTATTGGTATTGGTTCTCGTATTATTATAATTAGATCTGGAGATGTTATACCACATATTAAAGAAGTATTATCACCATCAACAAATGGAAAACCATTATTACCAGATGTTAAATTTAAATGGAATAAGAAAGATATTATATTGGATGACAATAATAAAAATAGAGAACAAGATATTAAAATTTATGCAAATTTTATGAAATCATTAAATATTAAAGGTATTGGTGAAGGTGTTATTACGAAATTATACGATAATTCATTCGATACTTTACAAAAAATTATTAATATAACTAAAGAGGAATTACTTAATATTGATGGAATTAAGGAAAAAAGCGCAGAAAATTTATTAAATGCTTTGAAAGAAATTAAAAATAAAAATTGCTTTGAATTGATGGTAGCATCTAATTTATTGGGTAGAGGATTGGGTGAAAAGAAATTAAATTTATTGATTGAAAAATATCCATTTATATGTAAAGATCAAGAAAAAACTTTAAAATTAACGGTGAATGATTTAAAAGATATTAATGGATTTGGTGATTTGACGGCTAAATTAATAATAACTAATTTGAAAACTTTTATAGATTTCTATAATTCCTTAAATATAACTAATATCGAAAAAAAACCAAAAAAAATTAATAAAAATACTAAATATTTAAATAATATTTATGTATTTAGTGGAATACGTAATAAAGAATTAGAAACAGATATTATAGCTAATGGTGGTAAAGTTGCTAATACTGTCACTAAAAAAACTAATTGTTTGATTGTTAAAAATAGAGATGATGAAACAACTAAAGTTAAAAATGCTATATTATATAATATTCCAATTATAACATACGATGATTTTATTAAATAATAATAGAACATAAATATAAATAATGAGCTGTGAAGATAACAGTTTAATTGAAGCAGCTAAAAATGCATCTAGATATGCATTACAGGAATTATATTTTCATATGAGACGTAATAATTATTCTAATTATCAATCATTTAATCCTCATGTAGATAATATATTTGGCGATGATTTAAAGAGTGATACCAGTTTAAGTAATTTTGAATTTAGTTTTGAAAATGCTTCTAATATTAATAATGAATCAAACCATTTATTCATATATAATAATGAAGATAGTAATAATGAATTTGTATATCCTAATTGTGCTGCTATAACAGGCTCTGTTTGGTTTTCATCAAAGCCAGAAACAAATTCATGTATTGTTAATCCAAATAATATAATTTTACCAGATACACTTGTTTATCATAAAGATACTCAAACAATTACAACAAATTTTGTGAGTAAAGATCCAAGCTCAGTATATGCAGTTGATGAATATCGTGAAAAAAAGGCTTATTGTGAAAATGCATGGTATGATTGGTTAATTACGCCAAATTATTATTTGGGTAATGGGTATTTTAAAGATATTGGAAAATATACATCTGACGACATTTATAAATGTTATAAACCATGTGATGGAGATTCTATGCCATATACTAAAAATGATGGTAGTTTTAATTGTATTTCAAAAAAATATTATGAAAATGGAATATTTAAAAATAAATATATGTTTTCACCAATAGATTTAATTAATATTATTGGTAATTTTGCTATGAATAGTAATCATGGATTAAAAAATTTGCATGAAATAATATTAAAATATAAAATTAGTAATAATGTTGATACTACTATGTTTAATGTTCAAATTGATTTAAAAACAAAGTTATTATCGAATGAAGATTATTCAAATATTTATGATCAAATAAAAAAAAACATTAATAATAATATATTAAAAAATTTTTCAAATACTAGTAATTATTATCCCGATTCTAAAGAATTTACATATTTAAACCCTATATTTAAAGAAACAGAACCAGAATTATATACATTAAAAGGGTTAGATGCAAATAATTTATTGATACCGCCTATTTTATTACATACATGGATATTAGCTAATTGTTTTGTTCCTGTACAATTTGATAATCCTGATTTTAATTATAAAGAGTTATTTTCAACTACAAGTCCAGAAGTTACATATACTTCTAACCTAAATAAATTATTATTTACAAATATTTATACTAATTTAGATGAATCTAATGATAATATTAAAATAAATAAAGCAATAAGATTAAAAAATATATTTTTTAAAGCAGTTAATATATGTTATGATAATTCAACTGCATTTAGCAGAAATATTATAGAAAAAACTAGAAGTTGTTTTACTAATAAAGATTTATTAGAATCAGATAATGACTTGATAAAAATAAATTATAAAAAATATTATTTGTTTGATAAGTTTGATAAGTTATTCACAGATGATTATTTAAATAACTATAAACCACCCATATTTATTAACGATTTTAAAGATTATTATTCAAAAGTTTCGCTCGATACTTATATTTCAGAAGGTGCTAAAATACCAGATACTTCATTAGAACCAATTAATAATATATATAAACTAGATAACAGGAGTTATTATTTCTATACAAAAGAACTTCTTGAATCCGATAACCAACCACTCAATACACCATCAATACAGATTGAAACACCTAAAGAAGATAAAACAATAGATGATGAAATTAATATACCTAATTTTAATAATTTATTATTATTATTTTTACGAATATTAATAGTAGTTGTTATTTTATATATTATATATATATTTTATGATATATTTGGCGAAGCTATATCTTATGTTATTAATTTAATAACTATTAATATTAAAGAAATATATACAGATGTAGTATCTGTGGGTGTTAATAATAATTCATCTGCATATCTGGCAAATAAATTAGAATTAGATATTGCTAAAAAGGAAAATGTTCTAAAAAAAGTTGAAAAAATACAAAAATATCTAGATAATATTAAGGATGAGAAAGATTAACAGCACAACTTGAAAATGTTTTTCTATGTAATTCATGAATACCATTATTTATAATAGCTGTTCTATGTTTTAATGTCGCATATCCCATATTTTTCAATAAATCATATTTATTTAAATCTGGATTTTCTTTTACTAATTCTATTATTTCATTATCATGATAATCTTTCGCTATAATTGAAGCGGCTGCTATATTTATGTATTTTTGGTCTCCTTTTGTTATACATTCATATTCTATAACATCACCATCTGCATCAGGATTTATAATAGGTCTAAAATAATTACCATCCACAATTATTGATTTGAAACTTTTATTTTTGTATGCTGTAAATAATGCTCGATGCATAGCTCTTATTGATGCTTGTAAGATATTTATATCATCTATTTCTTTTGGTGTAGCAATACCAATACCATATGTTATTGCTTTTTCTTTAATATATTTAGCTAATATAGATCTTTTATTAAATGACAATTTTTTAGAATCTTTTATTTGATTATATAAATCATCGTCTAAATCGATTGGCATTATAACAGCTGCTGCTACTACATTTCCGAATAATGTTCCTCTACCAACTTCATCAACGCCTATACAATCTAAACTACTTTTTATATATGTCATTATATAATTTCATATTAAAATTAAAAATTGATTTTAAGAATATATATTTAGTATTTATATATAGACTTGAGATATGGAGGAATTGATGCATAATTTTAATAAAATTTTAGATGAAAAACGCGATGAAATAATATTAATTGCAAGTAAAAAAAAAGATAAAAAAATGATAGATATTAATAAACTTGATATTGATACGTCATCCACTTTACATAGAATTAATGTCGCACAAGAAAAAAAATATAAGGATTCGGCGCAATATAAAAAAAAGACGAATGAATTTAAATAAACGCCAGGAGATGTTATTAAAATTAAAAGAAAAACCGTTAATAAAGCAGAGAACAGAAGAATGGTATAAATTACGTGAAAATAGATTAACGGCTAGTGATTTATATGATGCTATTAATAATCCACATTCATTAGTTAAAAAGAAATTAAAAAATGTTTCATATAATTCATTCGCAATTCCTGCTTTAAAATGGGGTTGTATGTTTGAACCAATCGCAATTAATATTTATTCTCATATAAATAATACAAAAGTTAATGAATTCGGTCTTATTGTTAATGATAATATCGATAATTTCGGCGCATCCCCTGATGGCATTACAGATGAAGGTATTATGATTGAAATTAAATGTCCATATAAACGTGAAATTAAAGATACTGTGATTCCTGATAAATATTATTATCAAATGCAGGGACAAATGGCTGTATGCGAATTAGATATATGTGATTATGTTGAATGTAAATTTATAACGTTAAAAGATGAAAATGAATATATTAATTGTTGTGATGAGAATCATAAACATGGTATTATTGCCGAATTCAAAAATAGAACATATATTTATTCAACATTTAATCAAGATTTCAGCAAAAACATCGAAGAAATGAATAAACATAATGATTGTATTTTAATTTATTGGAAATTAGAATTAATAAATACTCAAAGAATTACATTTGATGAACAAAAATGGAATAATAAGATTATTAAGAGTATTCAAAAATATTGCAATATATATGAATATGAAAAGAAAAATAAACCAAAAACATTATTTATTGAAGATAGTGATTAATAAGTTTATTTTTAAAATTTAATTTATAAACTATTGTATTACCTGTAAAATCATTTTCAATAAATTGAAATCTTTTTTCATTAAAAATTAGACCATCATAAAATAATATAATTTTTGCATAACTTGTATTTAAATCATTAATTTCTTCTTTTATTTTTATAATAGCATATATATTTTTAAGTTTTTTAAATGAATATCTAATTTTAGTTTTTTCGATATCTCCTATAATCAAATTAACAATATGTGTGTAATTTGTAACTACGCTATCAATAATACTAATATATATTGATGAATTAATTGTATTTAAATAATTTAAAAATTTTACATAATCATCTACGGTTGTTAATTTATTTTTAATTGATGAATATTTAATTAATAATTCATCATCAACTTTCTTAGATTTTAATACAATTTTTTCATCATTTTCATTAATGCTCAAATATGAATATTTATCGATAATCGTATATAAAATTAATGTTAAAATTATTATAATCATCGTTATTGCTGTAAAATTCATTATTCTATTTTTTTAAACTTATTTTTATTTATGAAGATGTTAAATATCCTATAATTGTTGTTGCTGAAACTGGTGAAATCGTTCCAGTTAATGCAAATGATAATGATGTTGATGTTGTTGCAGCTATTAGAGAAGTTGTTTTAAATTTTAATATATTACTTGTATATGTAATTGAACTAATAGTTGCTGGCGTAGTTGATGTAGTTGTTACAGTTGTTATTGATAGTGGTGTTTGAAAATAAAAGTTTATAAATGCATTTGCAGGTATCGGTAAATTATTAAAAAATGTTATTGCTAATATTGCAGGTGTAGTATCAATATTAATTGAATAACTACCTGAAATTATAGGAGCCGTATAAATATTATTATTAATTTGTATTGCTGGATTTGTAGTATCTCCAAATTTAATACTATTAGTCGTAAAATCGAATTCAGCTAGAGTTGGCGTTGGTTGTGTAGTAGTAGATCCTACACCAACAGGAGGTGTTATTCCTTTTATTTGCATTTTACTAATATTTGATGTATTATATTTAGAATTTGTTGGTGATATATTAAATACGTGATTATTATCGACATTCATAGCAGCACAATAATAATTATTTTTATCTTTTCCAGTTGTATTGTCACAGATATTAACATAATTATTACTTGATGTATGTGCTAAAATATTATTATTAGTTGATAAATTAGTTAATAAATTCAATTCAATATCATTTTTATCATATGCAGTAATATCATTTTTAAATAAATTAGACCCAATATTTGAATTTTTATTATCTCTTACTTCAACAATATTATTTAAATTTGATGTGTATGTTGTTAAATTGTCTGAATATTTTGATTCTAATGTTTCATGCTTATTTTTAATATCTGATATATCAGTATCTACATTATCCTGTAATTTATTAAAAGACTTTGTTGTTTTATTAATATGATCCTCCGATTTTGTTAAATTTTTATTAATATCTACTTTATATGATGTGTAAGTATCATATACATATGCGACTAACATAAAAAATAGGAATATTAGTAATATTATAAATATACCTATGAATATTAATAAAAAATCATTCATTTCTAACATTTAATTATAAATTAATTATTTTAATATTTGGATCTTTTACATCTTCAACCTTCTTATCATTATTTTCAACTTTCTTATTATCATCTTCATCATCCTCTTCGTCGTCTTCGTCGTCTTCGTCGTCTTCGTCGTCATCATCTTCATCATCCTCTTCGTCGTCTTTGTCGTCATCATCTTCATCACCATCTTCGTCGTCTTCGTCGTCATCATCTTCATCATCCTCTTCGTCGTCTTCGTCGTCTTCGTCGTCTTCGTCGTCTTCGTCGTCTTCGTCATATTCATCGCCATTATTACCACCTTTAGCTTTTGCAGGTCTTCCTCGCTTTTTTTGTGTTTTATCTTCATCGCATTTAGCTTGTAATTTTTTATACATTACAGAATTTTCTGTCATTTTTCGACCAGTAATAGGATTTATTAATTTATTTTCTTTCCACTTATTGCACATACTTTCAGTTATACCGGTAGTTTTTTCTTCTTTTTTAGCATCTCCAGTAGTATTAGCATCTTCGCCGACAGGTGGACATTTTGATTTTAATTTTTTATACATAACAGAATTTTCTGTCATTTTTCGACCAGTTAATGGATTTAGTAATTTATTTTTATTCCATTTATTACAAATACTATTAGTAATATCATTCTTTTTTTGCGATGGTGCTTTTGGTTCTTTTTTAATATTTTCGGTATTTTCTTCTGGGAATATATATTCTTCATCTATATCAAATGTTTCTAATTCTTCTGCTTGTAAATTAGTATAATCACAATTAAAACGCATTTGAACTCCCATAGCTTCCATTTCTTGACTTAATAATTTCATACAATAAGGTGTTTCAATTACTCCACTTTCATTTTTATTACATAATGGACATATAGTTGTATTTATTTTAGTTGAATAATTTGGTATAGTTCCGCATCTCTTGCAAACTTGCCATCTATATTTATCAGATCTTTCCATCATACTTTCCTGAATAAATCCTGCAATACCATGACTAATTAAACTATCACGTTCCATTTCACCAATACGAAGACCTCCTTCTTTACGTCTTCCACCAGTTGGTTGACGTGTTAATTGTGTCATAGGTCCTTTTCCTCTTGCATTTATTTTTTCAGCAACCATATGTTTTAATCTAAAATAATATGTAGGTCCTATAAATATTTCAGTATTCATTTGTTTTCCAGTTTGACCATTATATAATATTTCATTTCCATATTTATTAAAATTATTTTTTTCTAAATTATCATATATTGCTTTATGATCTATATCAATATAAATAGTTCCATCTCCTAAATATCCCTCTAAACAACATAATTTAGCATATACACATTCTACCAAATGACCGATTGTCATACGTGATGGGATTGCATGTGGATTAACTATTAAATCAGGTTTAATGCCATCTTTAGTGAATGGCATATTTTCTTCTGATAATATCATACCTATTACTCCTTTTTGTCCGTGACGTGATGAATGTTTATCTCCAAATTCTGGTATCTTAATTTTTAACAAACGAACTTTACAAATTTTAGTATCTTCACCTATTTTATTATCAAAATATATTTTATCAACATATCCATAATGACTTTCATCACTCAATATTGAAACATCTGTATAAGTAGTTTCTTTAATTTGTTCTGTAAAAACACCTCGTTTAACTTCCTTAAATGAAGTTCTAACTAATATCATTCCCATAACTACTGCTTTTTCACCTCTTGATATATAAGTTCCAGCTTTAATAATACCATTTGCGTCTAATGCTTTATAATTAGCACGTTTATTACCAGATACTTCTTTTTTTACACGTACTAATTGTTTATTCTCATTTAATTCATCTACATAAAAATCAATAGGATTACCAAATATAACTTTTTCATAATCTGATAATTGTTTTTCAGTTGCTGTTAATGATTTATAATATGATAAATGAAATAAACCTCGATTTATTGAATTTCTATTTATAATTAAACTATCTTCTTGATTATATCCGGTATATGTCATTATAGCTACTATTAAATTTACACCATTAACCATATAATCACTACCTGTATATTGTGCATGTCGTGTATTTATTATTGGTCTTTGTGGATAATGTTGAATAAAACCGAATGTATCAAATCTTTTAGTAAAGTTAGTTGCATATATACCTATAGCCTGTTTTGTTTGTGCTGCATGGAAAACATTACGAGCAGCTGCATTATGATTACACATAGGAATATTACCAGTAACAACACTTAAAATAGTGGATGGATGTATTTCGACATGTGTATGAAAATTATTAATTTCATTATTATACATAGCTATTAAAGAAACATCAGATTCTTGAGCATCAATATATTCGATAACGGCTCCATCTTTTTCTAATAATTCAGTAATTTCTGCGATTGTTTTATTTGCAAATACATCTAAATTAAACGGATTAATATAATAATTTTTATAATAAATTTGTTCATTTCGTTCTTCGAATGGATAATATTTACCAATAATCATATCAAACCAATTTGAATATTTTTTCTTAAATATTTTAGCATTACCATTATTAACAACAATTAATGGTCTAACGGCACGCCCAGTTTCTGTAAAAATTCTAATTTCGTTATATGCTATATGCCATGATATTGATGTTAAGATATTAATAAATGCATTTCGACGATAAGCCCTCAAAATTCTTGTTATATTTATAGGATCATTTGTAATACCATACCAAGTATTATTAATAAAAACTTTTGTAATATTTCTATCTAATGGTAAATTATAATATTCTATTGGTATTACACCAATATCAATTAAACACGTTTTTATAAATGATGGATCTGTTCCTGCTGCTACTTTTGTTAAAAATGCAAGATTTTTTAAATAACCAACTGATGCTCCATCAGGTGTTTCAAATGGACACATTATACCCCACTGCTGTGAATGAAGTTTATGAGGACTTGTTATTTTTAAACTTCTATCAATAGGCATATTGACTCTTCTCAAATGTGATAAATAACCAATATAACTAATTCTGGATAAATCTTGTACTCTACCTAATTCAGGGTCATCATCTGTAGCAAGACCCCAACGACCTTTTAAAGATTTAGCAAATGTATCAGCAATAAGAACATTTCTAATTAAACGATAAATATTATCTTTATTTATAAAATTTTGATAATTCTTATTATTTTTCCAAGCACCATAATAATAAAACTGGTCCATTGTATCTCGAATATCTTTACGCAATTTTGCATAAGCCTCTTGAAACAATTCAGCTAATAGAAATCCACTAATATTAATTCTTTTATAAAAATAATTATCACGATCAGTCTGTAATTTAATTTTCAAGCATACATTTATAAATTCTTTTGTTAAATATCCAAAAAATTTATGTTTATTATGAAATAATTCTATATTTGGTAAAACATCGGCTGATAATATATATTTAACATGATCTAATGTCTTATACTTCACTCGAAATTTAATATAATTTAAGGCGTCTTCTTGTGTATATACATATTTCTTCTCGCCATCTTTAGTAATATAATAATTATCACATAATGATGGACGAATAAAATTTTTAAAATAATTATCCTCAACTTCTGTATTATTAATGCCAAATATAGATTCATAAATATCTTTATCAGTCTCTAAACCTAATGCTCTAAATACTATAAATAATGGTATTTTACCTTCAACCGATGGTAAACTAATTAATATACATCCTTTTTGATGTGAATGTTTTTCGGTTATATCATCTGTATCTTTTACCAAATAAAATTCAACACTACGCGGTTTTAATAAACTTTCACCACTATCTGCACTACATCGAATAAAACCTTTATAACTAAAATTATCATCTTCTTTTAATTTATTAGTGAATAAACAATTTGTAGTTAAACTTTCTTGAGCTACTATTACTTTTTCCTTACCATCAATTATAAAATAACCACCACAATCATAAATACATTCTCCTAATTGTTGTAAAACTTTATTACCATTTCCATTTAATATGCAGATATCACTATGCAACATAATAGGAATACTTCCTATTGCTACATTTTTTAACGTAGATGTTATTATTTCATCATCTTCATTAGTAATTTTAATATAAACATTTGCATATATATGAGTCTCGTATGTTAAATTTCTTAATCTAGCATCATTCGGTGTTAAAATTTTATTTAATGGTTTATCACCATCAGCATCTTTTGCTATAATAGTTGGATGATCTATAAAAATTTCATCAGACTTTTCGCCACCAACATAAACATCAACTTGCATAATTTTACGTGTATTATCATTATCATCGTATTTAATCATAGTTATGGGATTATAGGAACTTATGGTTTTTGGAATATAAGTTTTAATCAACTCTCTATAACTGTCTAAATGATGATTTGTAAAAGGATATTTATGATTTTTAAAATATAAATCTATTATTCCCCAGTCGTCCATTTATATTCTATATACATAAAAATATATATTAATTATTATATAAATATATCGGCGGGTCTGTATCTTTATCTATAATATTTGTTATAATAACGTTATTGTTTGCATCAAAATTTTTAGAATTATAATAATTTAAATTATTTTTATATTTTTCAAATTCAATAATTTTATTATCTATGAAATCTGCAAAAGCTTTATTTGTAGCATCTAAAAAACCATTCGAAAATATTCTTATTTTACCATCATTATTAACATAAAAAGAAAAAGGACTTCGTCGTTTTTCATCTTTTAATATCAATTCAATATTTATTACACTTCGCGGTCTTAAATAATTAGTTATTGGTTCTATGAAATTAACAGTAATTGTATTTGTAAATGACATAGATACTGGTTTTTCGAATGGTAATATATTTAAATAATAATAAATACTAGCATTTGTTCTAACGTATATTTGACCCTGTGAATTCATTTCTAAATAGTAAATATTGTTTTCAGAGTATTTACGAACATTAGGTAAAATTTCATCTCCTTCATTAAATACATAATCATCTGTTAATAATCTTGTTCCCCATGGTGCTTCAGTTGTATAATCGCTATTTCCGGTATATAAGTATATTGGAAATACTACTTCTGGAATACCAGGATAAGTATTATTAATAAACATTAATTCTTTAATTATATTAATACTATATGTTTCGCTATAATGATTTTTTTTACCATCATTTAAATCACTAGAATATTTTTCATTACGTAGAAAAACTGATACAACGTTATTAATAATATCTATTGGTGTTTGCTGTAAATTAGGATTATTATCAGCATTATTATCACAAAATTCTTTATTATATTTATTGGTACCTTTAGTTATTACACATTCTTCGTTAATTATATATTTTTGTAATCCATCTGTTAAATAATCTACAACATCTTTACTTTTTATTAATTCTTGTGGTGATTTATTATTATCAGTTGGCGATAGAATACCACATTTATATCGATTTGTTTGTGCCAAACATTTATTAGGTAAAAATGGCGACATTTTAAGAGCATTATTAGTATTATCACCATTATTATCAGATATTCTAGGTAATAATGAATTAAAATCTTCACCACCTGCTTCACTCAAACATCCACCCTCATTACATAAAACCATTAAATCATCTCTATATCTAAAATTTGTTCGGTCTTGTTGTTTAATATCATTTATAATTTTATTAATAAAATCTTGTGAATAACCAGATTTACTGAATGATTTTCTAAATTTTTCTTCATCAAATGAATTAGATTCTGGTAATCCATTAAAACTAGTATCACTCAAAAGATTAATAAAATACGTAGAACTATTCAAAATATCTTTAAAATTAGTTATATATTTATAATCAGTTGTTATAAATGGAAAAAATATAATAACTTTAACATTTCCCTTAAAATCATATTTATTTACAGGTAACGAATTATACTTATTATTTAAATCTGGATTATTCATTTTGTTTAGATAATTTTCAATATAATTTTTAATAGCTAAACAATATTTACTATTTTTAACTTCTATTGGTTTTATTTTATTATCATCAAATACACTACTATCATATTCGACTTTGCGAGAAAATGCTACAAATATTGGTTTTATTATTTTTATTGGTTCTGGAGATGGCGTTATCTCATTTAATTTATTATAAACCATTTGAATATTATTATTTACACTATTTTCAATATTATCCATCCTAGTATCGAATGTTATATTTAAGGAATTTTTTGGAATATGATAATTATTTTTATATTGTTCTTGTGTTAAAAATGCACATCTTATATATTTTAAATTATTAAATGTTAATGGTGTTTGTCTTATGGGATATTTATTACACTCTAATGTCTTATATTCAATTTTTGTACTACTACCACCCATCTATTATTTAATTATAATATGACATTATAATAAATGCAATAATAATAATTGATAAATATAAATATGTTAAACCAATATTAAAATTTATAAATAATCCATGTAATATTACTAATATAAAATAACAACATATTATCGTATAATAACCAATATTTGATTTAAGGCTTGATATCAAATCCTTATATATATATAAATTAGGTTCTATATATAACGTCGACAGATTTATATTATATAATTTATTTATATATAATAAAACTTTTGTTCGTATTTCATCATTCTTACTTTCAGTAAATAAAGATTTTAAATTAACTTTAATAAATACATTACCATTTACATTACCTTTAGCATCATCATATATATATTTATTATCATAATATCGGTTTGATATTATTTGCATTAATTTTATGGCGATTGTATCACCTGACTTTAATATTAAACTATAATTAGTATCATCGTTTAAATATAAATCTAAATCAAAGTATTTTAAAATATCATTATCATTTTCAGCTTTTAAAATTATATCGTTAATTATTTTATCATCGTATATATTCTCTATATTTCGAATACTAGGTTTTAAAGTATTATTAATCATAGCTTTGAATTTTTCCTCGTTTTTTAACGTTTCTTTATTTATCCTGTAAATTATATTTAAAATTTCATATAATGATTTATATGATTTCAAATTAACATTATTAGGAATATCTATTAGATATTTATATAATTTATATGCAAAATAATAATATAATAATATGAAACCTAAAAATACAAATATATACACACTAAGATTTTTAATTAAACATATTAAAAATATTGGTAATAATATACCCAATAGATATATAAATATCGTAAAATAATATATATATCTACTATATACATCATTATCAATATCTAAAAAATATTTATGTAGATTGTATCGAAGTTTATAAAATTCTTCCATTCTAAATAATAAAAAAATAATAATTTTGAAATTTAATTACAGCCGGTTTCTAATTTATTATAATAATCAACTTTATATGTTATAGAATATAATATTATTAGCGTAAATAATATTAATATTAATATCAAAAATAAAAAATAATATATCATATTATTTAACTATTTTTATAGAATATTTTAATAATATAATCATTTATTCTCAAATAACTATTTACTATACTTAATATAATAGGTGGAAATACTGAGTTGCCTGCATTTGATGCTAATTTCATAATTACATATACACATATATAATTATATATAAATATTGTAATTATATATATACAAGCAAATAAAAATCCATAAAAGAATCCAGGATATGATATAATATATTTATTAATTTTACCCAAATTTTCGCTTATTTTCTCATTTATAGGTGTAAATAATTTAACTTTAGTATCATCAATATTTTCATAGAATGGTAATTGTTCGTGATATGGTTTAATCATTTTTCGCTCATTTGCACTTAAGAATGATATAAATAAGATCTTATCTCTGTCATTATCTGTATCAAATTTATAACTTTTTTTCATTTTATATTTCAAATAATCTATAATGTCATTTTTACGCGACATATCTGTGTTTTCTTCAAAATATACATATATATCATATACTAATAAATATTGTATTAATAAATTATCATTATTATTAATTTCATTTAATTTAGATATTTCAGCTTCTATTTTCTCGTTTAATAATTGTCTTTTTGATGTATCTGTTAAATAATTGAAATATGTATCTATATCTATATCACTTATTTTTGGCGCATTTAAAATATTATTTAATGTTTCTTCAAATATTTTATCATTTTCATTTGTAGTTTTATAACTATTAAATGCTATTTTTTTAAAAATAAGTTTATAATATATGAAATGTATCAAACTAAATATAAATATTAATCCTAATATTACTAATATTGTAAATGTAGGATCAATATCACTAATATTTCCTTTAAATTTTGTATTACGTTGCATTAATACAAAAAGTCTAAATAATGCATAAATTATAACATAAAATAGCAATATGTATATTATATATATGGTTATATTAAATACAGATAATGCCATAGATTGTTCTGTTAAAACATTCAATATATCACCTTGATAATTGTCTTTATTGCAATTTAATATTTCTCTAACATTATATATTAATGTATTACTATTTGCAGCATCTTTATTATAAAAATAATTAATAATATCAAATACTATTTTTATTATTAAATTAATAACATTATAAAATGATATTATTAATACAAATATATAGAAAAATACTGCAATATACATTAAAATTAATAATATTAATCTAAATACGTCTGAAATAGATGTAAATTCTATTTCATTTGAATACTTAGTTTCAATTTTAGTAGTATTTATAGGTGGATTAATTGGATGAATACTAGTAACAGGAGCAGGACCAGCACCAACAGGAGGAGCAGGAGGAGGAGCACCAGCAGCAGGACCAGCAGGACGACGACCAGCACCAGCAGCACCAGCAGGAGGAGGAGGAGGAGGATAAGCAGGAGGACCACCAGCAGCAGCAGGAGGAGGAGCAGGACCAGCAGGACGACGACCAGCACCAGCAGCACCAGCAGCACCAGCAGCACCAGCAGGAGGAGGATAAGCAGGAGGAGGAGGAGGATGAGCAGGAGGACCACCATCAGCAGCAGGACGACGACCAGCACCAGCACCAGCAGCACCAGCAGCAGCAGCAGGAGGAGCAGGAG
>Ga0214921_10001863_pt1 | contig 35281 bp, 35 predicted proteins | sample LL1505_MetaG_FD_177992 | JGI IMG/M metagenome (GOLD analysis project Ga0214921, IMG submission 177992) | Freshwater microbial communities from Lake Lanier, Atlanta, Georgia, United States - LL-1505 | ecosystem: Environmental > Aquatic > Freshwater > Lake | place: USA: Georgia | collected... | reverse complement strand
AGGCGGGCCATGTTGAGGGCGGCCTCCATGCACAGGTAATACCAGGCATTATCGATTACGCGGGCATCGATATTCTCGCCCCAATCGGACCAATCCCAACCGCCGCCGCGGTGGGCGATTAATCCATCCGCATCGAAATGCCAGAGGTTCAGGTAACGCTTCACGGCGGGGTAGGCGTGGCGGATTGTCGCGGCGTCCCCGCTGTGAAGGTAGTAGGTCCAGAAACCGTATTTGCTTAAGCAGGCGAGCATCTGGACGGGGAGTTCGGCCGCCCAAGTGCCGTCGCGCACGTCGCCCCGGCCTTTCACGGGAATGCCGGCGGGAATGGGGGAATAGAGGGTGCTGTCGTTGCGCTGCCAGTTTACGAGTTCATGGATAGCCTTGCGGGTGAGTTGTGCACCTCGGGGATCAAAGGTGTAGAAAACCTCGCCGAGTTCGTTGACCACATCGCCCCACCACTGGGCGCGCTCGCGGTCGGGGCAGTCCATATAATTGTCCCGCATGGTGATGTAGAGGGTGCGTGCAGCCTTTTTCCAGAGCAGGTCCAGATCGGGGTCGCTGGAGGCGAAGGAACCCGCGAATTCGGTGTTGAAGCCGGTTTCGCGATATTTGAGTCCGAGCACTTTTACGCCGGCTGGAATGGAGTAGAGCACTTCATGGCCGTTCATCCAGCCGAGAGCCTCAAACTCCTGCACGCCATCGCGGGTGAGGTATTTCGCGTGGATGTTGGGCGCGCTACCGCCCCGAAAGTTGTCGGTGCGGAGGTCGATTTCGAGACCGGCGCGGGCCTCGACCCGGAGCCAAGGGGTGATCTGGGCGTTGTAAGGCAGTTTAAGGCGAAGGACCGAGCCATCGCCCTCAATGGGCAGGGCGGGCGGGGTGACGTAGTCGCGCAAGCCATAGTCCTTCCACTGCGGGATAGGGCGATCGACGAGCTGGCCCCACGGGGCACAGGGGGGCTGGCCGAAGACGATGGGCGTCGCCCAAGCGGTGGCGGGGTAAGCTGGCTGGAGCCACTCGGGCTCGTCGGCGCGGGCGTCGAAACGGAGGCTGGATTCGGGCAGGCGGCCGTTTGGCGGGGTGTCTGGCGAGGTGGAGATGGCCGGATGCGGCGAGAGTTTCCAAGTGTCGTCGCTCACGACAGTGCGCCCTTCAAGATCGAGGCTGAACCACAGACCGGACCGGCCGCTATTTTGGTGGGAGAACCCGTGTTTGCCGAAGTGCCAGACGAGCACGGCCAAGGTGTTTTCGCCGGCCCGCAAATAGGGAGCAAGGTCAACCCGGTCGTAATAGGAATCGGCGGGGGTCGGGCCGCGTTTCAGTCCGCCTTCGCGCACGACCAGCACGCCGTTCAGCCAGAGCCAGTATTTGGTGTCCGCAGCGATGCGGGCCTCGGCGGAAGTCGGGAGGGTTGCGATGGTAAACGTCTTAAAATAGCGGGTCCATTGGTTAACCTCGGTGGTGGCGGGGCCGATCCAACTCGCGGCCGGTGCGGCCGAGGCGGGGACTGGGAGCATTATGGCGAGGAGGGAGGGCAGGAGGAGCAGCGGCTTCAGCATTTTAGCGGAGAAGCGGGTCAGGGTTCGCATGAGGTGGAGGGGAGGGCGAGACGGATCTCTCGCTGAGGCCAAGTTACCATTCGATGGTCAGCAGGGAAACGGCCTGGCGGGGCAAATCGAAGTTCACCGCGGCGCGACCTACGGCCACCGCTATAGTCTCGACTGGGCCAAGGGCGGCGAGGGCGCCGGAGGCTTGCAGTCGGGCATACTGTTTTTCGTTTGGTTCAGAAGGAGAACCCATGCGGAGCCATTCGGCGTAGGCGTTGGAATGAAATTCATCGATCCGATAGTGGGTCAGGCGAGCGGCGGAGAGTTCGGGTGGCAGGCCGGCGAAGTCTAGGGCCACGCGGGCGGGTGGCCCGGGTAGGTCTTCGTCGTGATAGTGCCAGACCAGAATAGAAAGACGGCGGGGCTCCAGGCCGGTCAGGGCCGCGACGTCGGGAGTGGCGCGCACTCCGTCGCGTAGGATGTCGTCGAGTGGGATCTCGGCGGAGCTGCGGACGGCGACGCGTTGGCCGTTCATCTTTTGAAACAGGCGGAAGACGTTTAGCACGGGCAGGGCGACGCCGTTGCTGGCGAGCACGCGCTGGCCGGCGAAATACTTCTGGTCTTCAAATTCGAAGGCCCAGGTGACGGCTCCCTCCAAGTTCACGCCGTGCCGGTCCGCGAGCTGGTGTTTGCGGGCGAAACTGGCGGCGGTGTAGCTCGAATACATCGTGCCGGCGCGGTAGCCTAGCTGTGGACCTTGGCAGGCGGCGCACCCATCGGGGTCGGATTCGCCGAGGATGATGGGTTTGGACTTCAGTCCGGGGATAGCGGCGATTTTGCGGAAACCGTTATCAATGGCCTGAAGCTGGGCGGCGATGCCCAGGCGGACATGGCCGTTAACGAAACTGGGCGAGCCCTTGGCGTGAAATGCCAGGAAATCGGTGGGCGTGCCGACTCCGCCGGTCGCCTCGTTTTTGCCGCTTTCAATGTGCTTCAGGAAATCGTCCATAAAGGCCCCACCGCTCCCGGCAACGTGGGGGCCGCCGACGCGGGCGGTGGGCAGGGCGCGGCGAATGCCGTCGATGGCGTAGTCGTGGAGCTTGAACCAGTCTTCGCGCGTCCCTTTCCAGTAATGACCGTTGGGCTCGTTCCAGACTTCCCAATACCACTGCTCCACCTCGGCGCGACCGTAGCGTTCGACGCAGTGTTTGGCCCACTGGTAGGCGAGTTCGCGCCAGCGGTCGTAGTCTTTCGGCGGGTAGGCCCAACCGGTGATGATTTTTTCGTAAGGGAGGCCGGGGCGCCACTCGTGTTGGTAGGGCGTTGGTTGGGTGGACAGCGCTTCGGGCATGAAACCGAGCTGGGCAAAGGGACGCACACCGCGCGCGAGGTAGGTGTCGAAGATGCGATCCACTACCGTCCAGTCATAGAGCGGCCGACCGGCTGCGTCCTCAGTGTAAATATTGGTGCTACCCCATTTCAGCGCTGGGGTGCCGTCGCCGGAGCTGAGTAGGTTGTGGGCGCGAAAATAGATTTCTTGCGGGGCGAGTTTGCCCAGGTCGGCGAGCAGGGCGCGACCGTCCTTCATGGTGGCGTAGTTCGGTTCGTCGGCGCCGAAAAAGCGCCAGATCGGGCGCAGTTCGCCCACGGGGCGGGAGGCGTCCACTTCGATGGTCACAGGGAAGGGTTCGGGCGGGGCGGAGGGCACAGCCGGAGCCAAGGTCAAACTGCCGATGCCGAGCAGGGCGGTGGATACGAAGCGGGGGAGGTTACGCATGGGGTTAAGTTTAGATGTATTAAAAACGGCTGGCGGCTGAGCTCGCAGTGCGTGGCGGCCGGTGCGCTGGTTTAGGTGGCGTTTTCCGGGGCGAGCCGGAGCAGATGCCAGGAGAGGGGAGGGAGGGTGAGGGCTAGGGTGTTGTCCGCGGCGAAGCTTGGCGTCGGCGCGCAGCGCGGGGCGACGGTTTCGGCTTGGTCCGGGCCGTTGCAGGCGTGCGGATCGGGCGCGGCGAGGAGCTGGTGCTCGATCACGCGCCAGCGGGTGGAGCCTTCGACTTCGAGGATGAAGGCGGCGGGGGTGGCTTGGCCGCGGTGGAGAATAAAAACGGCGACTTGGTCCCCGTCGCGGGTGGCGACGGCCTCGATGTCGGGCGAGGGGCCGTGGGTGGGGGTATCGGTGTGCGTGCTACCGGTAAGGTGGGTAAACAGCAAGGCGCCGCGACCGTGGCGGGAGGCTTGGGCGAAGGGGTGAAAAATCGTCTGCCGCCAGGCGCCGCCGCCGGGTGCGGTCATGATGGGGGCGATGACGTTGACCAGTTGAGCGAGGCAGGCGTAACGGACGCGGCCGGACTGGCGAAGCAGAGCGAGGAGCATGCCACCGACCACGAGGGCGTCGGCGAAGGTGTAAAGTTGCTCGAGCTGGGGCGGCGCCTCGGCCCAGCGTTCGCACTTCGCCCCGAAGCGGGCCATGTCCCAGACGTTCCACTCGTCGAATGAAAGCATCATGGTCTTTTTGTGACGCTGCTTGGCCTTCACGAAATCGCAGGCGGCGAGCACGTCGCGCATCTGGTTTTCCATCACGACGGGGCAGGCGAGGTAGTCGGCCAGCGACTTGTAGCCGGCTTCGCAGACGTAGAGGTGGATGGAGAGGGCATCGACCTGACCGTAGCAGTGCTCCAGCACGACGCGTTCCCACTCGGCGAAGGCGGGCATGGCGGGTCCGGAAGATCCGCAGGCAATAAGTTCGAGGGCAGGGTCGAACTGACGGAGGGCGTTGGCGGTCTCGTTGGCGAGGCGGCCGTATTCATCGGCGGTCTTGCGCCCCGTCTGCCAAGGGCCGTCCATTTCGTTACCGAGACACCAGGTGCGGACGTTGTAGGGATCGGCGAAGCCGTGGGCCTTGCGCTGGTCGCCAAATTTGGTGCCGATGGAGGCGTTGCAGTATTCGACCAGTTGGCGGGCGGCGTCGAGGCCGCGGGTGCCGAGGTTAAACGCCATCATCGGGGCGGTGCCGGCGACCTTGCACCAAGCCATGAATTCATTGGTGCCGAATTGGTTGGTTTCGGTGACGCCCCAGGCATAGTCGAGGCGGCAGGGACGTTGTGCGCGGGGGCCGACGCCGTCCTCCCAGTCGTAAGCGGAGACGAAGTTGCCGCCGGGGTAGCGCACCATGGGCACGTTTAACTCGCGCACGAGATCGAGCACGTCGCGGCGAAAACCTTGGGCGTCGGCGGTGGGGTGTCCCGGTTCGTAGAGGCCGGTGTAGACGGCGCGACCGAGGTGCTCGATGAAGGAACCGTAGAGGCGCGGATCGATGGGGTTTTGGACTAAATCGGGGAAAATGCGGAGCCGAGTCGACATGGGAAAGAAGTCTTGGGTTATAGGCTAAGGTCCCGACTTAGGGAAGGGCTGGCAGTCGCGGGGCTTTGTTCTATGCTCTTCGATAGGCTGTTTTCCGAGACTGGCCCTGCAAATCGCGGAAGTTTCCGTTTGACACCATAGGGTCTGAGCCGGTGTTTTCTCCCTTTTTATGAAAGTAGTTTCCTCCATCAAATCCGCGAAGAAGCGTCACCCTGACTGCCAAGTCGTCCGCCGCAAGGGACGTATCTACGTCATCAATAAGACCGACCCGCGCTACAAGGCGCGCCAAGGCTAATCCGGCACTTGCCGATCTAAATCCTTAATTATCATGAAGAGCGAAGGCCATCCCACCCTCAACAATGTCTGTTTCCTCGACGTTGCCTCCGGTAAAAAGTTCCTCACCAAGTCCACGATGAAGTCTATCCGCAAGGAAGTCATCGATGGCGTTGAATATTTCGTCGTCATTCGCGACGTGACCATGGATTCCCATCCCGCCTACACTGGCGAGAAGCGCATCGTGGACACCGCCGGTCGCGTGGAGAAGTTCACCACCAAGTTCCGCCGCAGCACGTCGCCCATCGCCAAGAAGTAAGGTTTAACGACTTTACCCCTTTGGGTTTTAAACTGCCGCGTCCCTTTCGGGCCGGCGGTTTTTTCGTAGCCGTTGGCATCAAAAGCGCCAAGTCGCGCTTGCCTGCGGGTGTTTCCCGCTGGGAGTCTGCCCCCCCCAACATGGCTTCGCCGCTTAAACTTCTTATCATCGATTGTGACAGCACCCTGAGCGCCATTGAGGGCATCGATGAATTGGGCCGACTGCGGGGTGCGGCAGTATTCGCCCGGGTTGAGGCCATGACGCACGAGGCGATGGATGGGCGCATAGCGGTTGAAGCGGTTTTCGGGGAGCGCCTGCGTATTATTCAGCCCCGCCGTGCGGATGTCGCGGAGATCGGCCGTCGTTACATCGAGACGGTCGAGCCCACGGCAATCGCAGCTTTGGCGGCGGCGCGGGCAGCCGGGTGGACGCCGATGATTTTGAGTGGCGGTTTTCGTCCTGCGATCCGCCCGCTGGCTGATTTCCTAGGCATTGAGCGGGTGGAGGCAGTCGACCTGTTTTTTGACGCGGCGGGTAACTATGCGGGTTTTGACGAGGCTTACCCAACGACTCGTTCGGGCGGTAAACCGGAGCGTATCCGAGAGCTTCGGGCCGAGCTCAGGCCGGAGCGGGTTGTCATGGTGGGAGATGGCGTGAGCGACCTCGAGACCGCGCCTGAGGTGGATTTATTCGTCGGCTTTGGCCGCTACCTGACGCGAGCCAAGGTCAAGGCTGGGGCGGCCGCTTTTGTTGGGTCACTGGCTGAAGTGCCGGCCCTCCTACCATGACGACGTTGCCCCTAGCTGCCGTCGCTTCTTCGGGTGCCGCTTTTCCGCGGGCCTTGGAAACCTACGCCGACGCCGAGGGTGCGGGCTTGTGGTCTACTCTGGCCGGGCGGGTCGCGGCGGAACCTTTTAACCTAGTCGCCACGGGCATTTTCGTCCTCGCGATTTTGCACACCTTTCTCGCCGGATCCATTCGCCATCAGGCGCACTTGGTTGAGGAGCGACACGCGGCACTTCTGCGCGCACGCCGTCAAAGCGCCGGAGCCGGGGAATTGCAGGAACGTAACAGGGGTATCGTGCCCGACGAAGTGAGTTTTCTTGGCCAAGTGCTGCATTTTTTTGGCGAGATTGAGGTGGTTTTCGGGCTTTGGGCGGTCGTTCTTGGGATCGCGATTGCGTTCCATGCGGGGGTGGACACCGCCATCGGCTATTTTTCGGGGGTAAACTACACCGAGCCGCTCTTTGTTTTTATCATTATGGCGATGGCGGCCTCCCGTCCGGTTATCGCCCTGGCCGAGTCGGGTTTGCGGCGGGTCGCGGCGCTCGGTGGCGGCACGGTCTTTGCGTGGTGGACGGCCCTGCTCGTGCTTACTCCCATCCTTGGCTCGTTCATCACCGAACCGGCGGCGATGACGGTGGGTGCGCTCTTGTTGGCGCGGCAATTTTATGCCTACCAGCCCGGCGCTCGGTTGCGCTACGCCACCATCGGCCTGCTTTTTGTAAACATCTCCGTGGGTGGCACGCTGACCCACTTTGCGGCGCCTCCGGTGTTGATGGTGGCGGGGCCGTGGGGCTGGGGACTCGCCCATATGGCGCTTAACTTTGGCTGGAAGGCCGTGATCGGCATCCTTATCGCGACCGCGCTTTACGCCGTGCTGTTCCGACGTGAACTCATCTCGCTGTCGGCGCGCACTCCGGGGACCGAAGACGTTTCTGGAGCGGGGCGTCCGTCGGTGCCGGCTTGGGTCACGGCGACGCATCTCGGGTTTCTTGCTTGGACGGTATGGGCGGCGCATTATCCGGTGCTCTTCATCGGCGGTTTCCTTTTCTACGTGGGCTTCCTTCAGGCTACAGCCCACCACCAGACCCAGCTCGATCTTCGCGGACCGTTGCTGGTGGGTTTTTTCCTGGCGGGCCTAGTGGTCCACGGTGGCCTGCAAGGCTGGTGGATCGCGCCGGTGCTCTCTGGGCTGGCCCCGACTGCGCTCTTCTGGGGCGCGACGCTTTTGACTGCGTTCAACGATAACGCAGCCATCACTTACCTCGCGACCCTTGTGCCGGGTTTCTCCGACGCGGCGAAATACGCGGTCGTGGCCGGTGCGGTGACCGGCGGCGGCCTGACCGTGATCGCCAACGCCCCCAATCCCGCTGGTCTTTCCGTTCTCCAGCGTTTTTTCCCCGAGGGCTTTTCCCCGGTGAAACTCGCCATCGCCGCGATCCTGCCGACCCTCGTGATGGCGGCGTGTTTCCTTTTGCTGTGAGTCGCCGGCCGCGCACCGGAGTTTTCCCCTAGCGCCCGAGGCGCTTCCGCGCACCTTGGTAGCCATGGGAATGTTCAAGCTCCACGCCGACTATACGCCGACGGGCGACCAGCCGCAGGCCATTGCCGCGCTGTCGGCCTCGCTGCTGGCGGGCAACAAACACCAGACTCTCCTCGGCGTCACCGGCTCGGGCAAAACCTTCACCATGGCCAACCTGATCGTGGCCCGTGACCGACCGACTCTGATCATCTCACACAACAAGACCCTCGCCGCGCAGCTCTACTCGGAGTTTAAGAATTTCTTCCCGGAGAACGCGGTCGAATACTTCGTCTCGCACTTCGATTTCTACCAGCCTGAGGCCTACGTGCCTTCGTCTGATACCTTCATCGAGAAGGATTCCTCCATCAACGAGGAGATCGAGCGCCTGCGCATCGCGGCCTCGAGCGCACTGGTTTCGCGCCGCGACGTGATTGTGGTCGCCTCCGTCTCCTGCATTTACGGCCTAGGTTCACCCGACGATTTCAAGGAGTTGCGCATCCCGCTCGAGCGCGGCGGCATCCTCGGCCGGCAGGTCCTGTTGCAGAGGCTGGTGGATAATCTGTATTCTAGAAATGACTACGAATTCAAGCGCGGCACTTTTCGGGTGCGGGGCGACGTGGTCGATATCATGCCCGCTTACCTGGAGCAGGGCCTGCGGGTAGAGTTCTGGGGCGACGAGATCGAGGCCTTGAGTGAGTTCGATCCGTTGACCGGCTCGGTCCTGCGTCGGCTCGATAAATTCGACCTCTACCCCGCCAACCAATACGTCACCACCAAGGATAAACTCGGTTCCGCGGTGGACCGCATCAAGGCCGAGCTCGACGCCCGCGTGGCCGAATTCGAGAAGCAGGGGCTTTTGCTGGAGGCCCAGCGCATCCGTATGCGCACCAACTACGACTTGGAGATGCTTCAGGAAATGGGCTTCTGCAATGGCATCGAGAACTACTCCCGCCACCTCGCTGGTCGCGCGGCGGGCGAGCGTCCGCTTTGCCTGCTGGATTTTTTCCCGCCTGAGTTTCTGCTCCTCATCGACGAAAGCCACGCCTCCGTGCCGCAGATCGGCGGTATGTTCAACGGCGACCAAGCCCGCAAAAAGGTGCTGGTAAATTTCGGTTTCCGCTTGCCCTCCGCGTTGGACAATCGACCGCAGAATTTCGACGAATTCATGTCGATCACCGATCAGATTGTCTACGTTTCGGCCACGCCGGCGAAGTTCGAAATAGAACGCTCCACCGTCGTCGCCGAGCAGGTGATTCGTCCTACTGGCCTGCTCGACCCCCTGATCACGCTCCGCCCGACCAAGGGGCAGGTGGAGAACCTCATCGCCGAGTGCCGCCTCGCGGTCGAGGCTGGCGAGCGCGTGCTGGTGACCACCATCACCAAGCGTTTATCCGAGGATCTCACTGCGTATTTTCGTGAGGCGAAGCTCAAGGTCGAGTATCTGCACAGCGATATCGATGCCATCGAGCGGGTGGAGATCTTGCGCAATTTGCGTTTGGGTAACTTCGATGTGCTCATCGGCATCAATCTCCTTCGCGAGGGACTCGACTTGCCCGAGGTCGCGCTGGTCGCGGTGCTCGACGCTGACAAGGAAGGATTCCTCCGCAGCGAAACCTCGCTCATCCAGACCTCGGGCCGCGCCGCACGTCATGAGCGAGGGCGGGTGATTTTTTATGCAGATGTGGTGACCGAGTCCATTCGCCGGACGATTGAGGTCACCTCCTCACGACGCGCCAAGCAGCTTGCCTACAACGCCGAACACGGCATCACGCCGCGTAGAGTGAAGCGTTCGCAGCAGACCAGTCTGCACGTTTATGATGGTTCCGGCGTGCGCGCCGAGGAGCCTAACGCGCTGGCCGAGGGTGGCCCCGAGGACGTGGCGGCGGTCATCGCCGAGTTGGAGCAGGACATGGCCGACGCCTCCGCCCGGCTCGAGTTCGAGCGCGCGGCGGTGCTGCGCGATCAGATCCAGGCCCTGCGTTCCGGCGATTTCCGCAAGGCCGCGCAGGCGCAGTCTAGCAAGGGGAGCGGCGGTAAAGCCAAGGGGCGCTCTGGTAACTTGGGTGGGCGGCGCCGGTGAGCTGGACTCGCGCTCAGCGGCTCCAGTCCAGCATGCGTTGGATGGGGGCGAGGGCGGCGAGGCGGATGGCCTCGGGCACCTCGATGGCGGGCTGCATGAATTTGAGCGCGTCGCGCACCTTCTCGATCGTGTTCATCTTCATGAAACGGCAATCGTTGCAGGCGCAGTTGTCGGTCGGGCCGGCGATGAAAGTCTTTTCCGGCACCTCGCGGCGCAGGCGGTGGAGCATGCCGCTCTCGGTCACTACAATGATGCGCTCAGCCTTTGATTCGCGGGCAAATTTAACCATTAGCTCGGTTGAGCACACTTCGTCGGCCAGATCACGCACCGCCTCGACGCACTCGGGGTGGGCGACGACCGGAGCGTCGGGAAATTTCAGCCGGACGCGTTCAATCGCCTGAGTGGTGAACAGCACGTGGGCGTAACAACTACCGGGCCAGAGCTGCATAGCGCGTCCGGTTTTTTGGGACACCCACTGGCCGAGGTTTTGGTCGGGGACGAAGAGGATTTCGCGACCGGCGGGGACGCGGGATACGATCTTTTGAGCGTTGCCGCTGGTCACGATCACATCGCTCAGGGCCTTCACGGCGGCGGAGCAGTTGATGTAAGCGACGACGTAGACGCCGGGGTGCTCGGCTTTGTAGGCGGCGAGTCGGTCGGCCGGACAGGAATCGGCCAGCGAGCAACCGGCGGCAAGGTCGGGCAGCAGCACGGTGCGACCGGGGTTTACGATCTTCGCGGTCTCGGCCATAAAATGCACGCCACAGAAGAGGATCACGTCGGCCTGGGCCGCCTGAGCTTGGTAGCTAAGCCCGAGGGAATCGCCTACGAAGTCAGCCACCTGCTGGATCTCCTCGTTCTGGTAGTTGTGGGCGAGGATGACGGCATTGCGTTCGCGTTTGAGAGCAAGGACCTCCTCCTGGATCGCGCTCAGGGGCGGGGGGCTAGCGCGGGGCGGCAGGACGAGTGGTTCGTAGTCGATCACGGGAAATGGGTCAGCTTTTCGGATTTGTGGCTTGGCGAACGAGGTCGACCAAAAGCTTGAACTCAGGGCGTTTGCGAAGCGGTGTGAGGTCGGGATCCTTGGCCATCCACTCGGCGTCGTCGTAGCCTAGCGCGATGGACTCGGCGAGGATGGCGAGGGCCTCGGCGGGTCGTTTTGATAGAGCGAGGCTGCAGGCCAAGTTGTAGCGGGCGGTGGCGTTTTCCGGCTGCAGGCGCACGAGTTTACGGTCCATTTTCAAACCGTCGGCGATACGTCCGGCCTTGGTGTAGAGCCCGCCGAGGATCTCGACGACCTCGGTGTAGGAGGGGTCGCGGCGGAGTATGCTCTCGTAGAACGAAATGTCGAAGGCGTGGTCGTCTTTGCGGGCCATGGTGAATAGGATGCGAACACGGCAGAAAACGGCAAACCGTCAGGCGCGCGCGATCAAAAAGAGGCGCCGAGTGCGGTGGAGGCGTCAGGCTCGGTGTTTACACGCGCCGGCGGCCTTCAGCGCGTCGCAGGTGGCGCTGACCTGGAGGCGTTGCGAGACCGGGGTAAGACCGAGTTTCGAAGAGACGGTGTTGCCATACCAAGACATGAACGGGGCGCTAATCTCGAAGATTTTGTCGCAATCTACACAAATCACCTGGGCGACTTGGGCGGTGCTGTCGGTGTTGGGTAGGTAGTATTTCAGGTTCCGGCCGATATCGACTTCGCGCAGCACTCCGCTGCCGGTGAGGTGGGGTAGGGTGCGGTAGACGGTGGCGCGCGAGACCGATTCGTCGAGGGCGCGGGCATGGGCGAGCAACTCCTCGGCCGTGAAATGCTCCGCTTGGCCGAAGGCGGCGTCGAAGATGGCGAGACGCTGGTTGGTGATGCGAAGACCGTGCGCGGCGAGATGGGTGCGGAACTTTTGGCGGGCGCTTTCGATGGCTTCAGGAGTCACGGGAGTAAGTCTCATTTCTGTCTCAATTATGTCAACCATGCCTACGTTTGGAATGGGCGTTAAAGGCCTCCCGGCAGAATTTACCCACCCCCTTGGGTGGATGGTTGGGGGCTCGTTGTTTTTTCCTTAATATATTTTTATTTTGTTATCCTGGAGTTATTAAAGAATATTAAACCTTAGGCGGTATTGGTTTTGCTTTGGGGTAATTTGCCCAATGTGGCACTTGCGCATGAAAGCCCCCATCTCTCCCTTTGTCTCCGCTTTGCTCGCTTCGCTGCTGTCGGCCGCAGTTTTGCTGGCTTGGCTTTGGAAAACAACGATGGGGTTGGTCGCGCAGAGGCAGGTGCATGTAGCCCAGCAATTGGAGGAGGAGCGTCCGGAGAAGCCTTGGGACTTTTGGACGGTAGAGATCGAGAGCCTCGCCAAGGAGTTAGAAGAGGCGCGCGCGGACGTCGCGAAGCGGGAGCTTGCGCTTTCGTTGCGCGAAAAACGCATTTCCGAGGAGGCTGCGGAGCTGGAGCGCACCCGTGCCCAGATCGAGGCCATGCAAGGGGAGATCAAGCGGCAGTTGATCGAGGTAAAGGATACCGAGAAAAAGAACCTCAAACCTCTCGCGGCGACTTATAGTCAGATCGCGCCGGCGTCGGCTGCGGCCATTCTCTCCAAAATGGATGACGTCACGGTGGCTAAACTGCTTTCCCTGATGAAGGCCGATGTGAACTCGGCGATTCTCGCTCAGATGGCCCAAAATTCGATTGGTGGCGCGGATGGCGCTAGGCGCGCCGCGACTATTTCCTTGTTGTTAAAGCGCATCTCCACCCAGCGCGCACCTGCTGGCCCCTAATTAGCAGTTACGCTGAAAATATTGTAAATCTATGGCCATTAAGGAATTTTTAACTGGGGCACTATGATTTCAAACTTTAGTTTAGTCCCGGTCTCTCTTTGCGCGGGTATGGGTCCGGCGTCGGTTGGAGCGTGTGTCCTGCCGTCCGCCGCATTGGCACCGGGAGGAGGTGATTCGTCGGCGATTGCAAAGTTGGCGTTTGCCGAATGCCTAGGGCTATCCTCAAGTCATAACTTCGGCGATTCGGATGCAGAGACCGTTGAAATAGGAGCGGATTCGACGGAAAACTCGACCGAGCAGGAGGAGTTTAACATTCTGGGCTCGGCCTTGCCCTTTTTCTGGACGCCGGTTCCGCAGTTTGCACCGCCACCGCCGCCGCCATCCTTTCCGGATGCGTCCGTTTCGTTCGAGGAAAATACCGTTACAACCGACGGTGAATCTAGCGCGTTCTCCGACTCCGCTTGTCTTGACCGTAGCCAAATTGATGGCGCGGCTACGCCGACACCGGGTGCGTCTGGCTCTCGGCAAGTTGGAACGGCCGCGGTTTCCCAAGAGGAGAGCGCTAGAGGCCCGTCATTCTTGGACGCCGGCCCCAGTGATCTGACCACCGCTAAAACCAAAATTGCGGGCGGAGTCCTTCCGAATCTTGATCAAGGTGGGGCGCTGGCCGTGGCGAACACGAATCTGACCAAAGGCGGGGGGGAATTTATTGCCACTGCCGGTGCGGCGGGAAGTTTAGCCAACGGTAGATTTTTAAATAGTGAAAATAAAAATGTAGACAAAGTAAATGATATTAAGGGGTTTAAAAAATTAGAAACTGATAATGGCATGATGTCAGCTAATGGAGCTGGATCAATGTCCTTTGTCTCCGCCACCTCTTTGTCTGTTGCGCCGCCTGCCGCGACGATTGCGTCCGGGCCAGTGGTGGGTGAGCATGCTTCCGCGGCGGTCCGTTTGGTGGAGCGTGTGGCCGAGGTTGCCGAATTAATGCGTGATACGCCGGCCGACCGGGTGACCCTAAAGCTTGATCTGGACGAGACGCACCGCGTCGAGGTCCGCGTTTTGATGCGGGAGGGCCGTGTGCATGCGGAATTCCGTTCTGATTCGACCGAGGTGCGCTCGGCGTTGTCTTCGGCCTGGTCTGATTTTACGGCCAAGCGTGAGGCGGGCACCCCGATTTGGGCGCAGCCCATTTTTGCCGCACTGGATCACAGTAGCTCCCGCGCTTCGGCTCTCGCCGCAGAGGCGCCGGTCAATGGCTTTGGGCGCGATCAAGAGCTAGGGCAGGGTGGTTCCCGCCGGCAAGCCCGCCAAGACTTGGAGCCGCGCGGCTTTCTGGGCGCATCGTCTACTGTTCCAGTCGTATCTGCTTCCGTCCTAAATCAACCAACGCCGGTCCGTGATCGGGATCGTCTTCTGAGCGTTCGCGCTTAACCCCTACCATGACTATCCCAAGCACCAATTCTACCTCCGCTTCCGGCACCGCTGCCACTAAGTCGGACCGCATCCCTAAGCAGACGCTCGGGCAGGATGACTTCTTGAAGCTGCTTACCGTGCAGCTCTCGAAGCAGGATCCACTCAAGCCGATGGATGACACCGCTTTCATGGGTCAGATGGCCCAGTTCTCGGCCCTCGAGCAGAGCTCACAGATGTCCAAAGAAATGACCGCTTTGCGCGGAGACATGGCCCTGCAATCCTCCTATAATCTGATTGGTCGCCAGGTTACGGTGAATACCTCCAAGGGCGAGGTGAGCGGTCTGGTTGATTCGGTCACGCAAACCGATGCCGGGTCTAAACTCAGCATCGCCGGCCAACTTTATCCCTCCTCGTCTGTAACGCGGGTCGCTGCTGCGACTCCCGCCCAACCACAATCCTAAACCCATCCCTACCATGGCTCTTATCGGAACACTTACTTCGGGCGTTAGTGCCCTCAAAAGCTTCACCAAAGACCTCGAGGTCATTGGCAATAACATCGCCAATGTGAACACCACGGCCTACAAGGGCTCGACCACTTCGTTTGAGGACAGTTTTAGCAACACGATGCGCAGTTCCGCGCCGTCTAGCGCCACCACTTCGAACGTCTCGGCCATCCAGGTCGGCAGCGGTGTGCAGATTGGCGCGATTCAAGCGCGCTTTACCCAAGGCTCCCTCAGCTCCACCGGTGTGAGCACCGATCTGGGTGTTTCTGGGTCTGGTTTCTTCCAAGTAGTTAATCCGGCGGATGGCAGCACCTTTGCCACTCGCGCCGGTGATTTCCATTTCGATGACAAGGGTTACCTGGTCACCACGGGCGGATATCGCGTGCAGGGCCTCAACAATGGCTCGGTCGATGATATCAAGCTCGGCACCCCGCCTGCGGGCGCTCAGCTCCAGTCATTCTCCTTCAATGGTCAGGGTAAATTGGTGGAATATTATTCCGACGGCACCAATGCCGCGACCAATCAGGTGTTGTTGCAAAGTTTCCGTGATCCTAGCGCACTTCAGCGCGCCGGTGACAACCTGTTTACCGGGTTCACGGCCGCCGGTCCGATTGGGGGGGCGACTCTTTCGGCCAGCAATAATGCACCGGGCTCCAATGGGCTGGGTAAGATCGAGGCCGGCACCCTAGAGCTCTCCAACGTGGATCTGACCGAGCAATTCGCTAATATGATCGCTGCCCAGCGCAGTTTTCAGGCGAGCTCTCGTGTCGTCACGGTCTCGGATTCCGTTCTGGAAGAAATCGTTAACCTGAAGCGCTAAGCGTCTCTTCGTCATGGCCGAGAAAAAAACCGACACGCCCCCGACTGGGGACGCCGTTCCCGGCGCTCCCGCCCCCGCCCGAGCCAAGGGTAGCGGCCTGCTACCGGCGTTGCTGCCTATCGTGCTTGCTCCCGCTCTCACCTGGGCGGTCGCACAATTCGTGCTGCTCCCCAAAATCACTACCGCGATCAGCGCCGAACCTACCTTCGAGAAGTCCGCCGTTCCCGGCAAGACCAAGGAGAAGGAAAAAGAAAAGGACAAGGGCCACGCCGCTCCCAAGGGAGGCAAGGGCGAGGGTGCCGTCGCTGCCACCGCCACTGGTTATCGCTTTGAAAACGTGGTTGTGAACCTCGCGGGCACCATGGGCACGCGTTACCTTAAGACGAGTTTTCTGGTTACCGGTGCGGAGGATATCGTCGCCCGCTTTGATGCCGAAAAACCTCAATTGGGTGACCTGACCCTCGGCGTGTTATCCTCTCTTTCGCTCGCTGATCTCGAAGAAGCTGGCGCCAAGAATTTACTGCGGGAGCGTTTGCTCTCTGCCTACAATCAAGCCCTCGGGGGCAAGGTCGCGGAGAATCTTTTTTTCTCCGATTTTGTGATCCAGTAAAGCCATGGCCGATTCAGCTGAAGATCTGATTTCGAGCATGCTCGATCAAAGCGAGATCGACCAACTGCTCGCGCAAGCAGTGGCCGAGGTTCGCCCGCCTTTGCTCCGTGCCGACGGCAAGCGGGGCGATGCTGAAGCGGCGGCCCGAGTGGAGGTCTACGATTTTCGAAACCCCGCGTTTCTGACCGAGGTGGAGTTACGGCGACTGCGCATTTTGCATCAAGATTTCATCCGGTATCTTTCGGCCCGGCTTGCGTTGTATTTGCGCATGGAGTGTTCGCTGAAGATGGCTCGATTGCAGACGCAGACTTACGCCAAGTTTACCGAAGCTTTGCCGAGTCCAACGCATATCTGCCTCTTTAAGGTCGAGCCCTTGCTCGGGGTGGGTGTTTTGGATATCAATCCACGCTTGGCCCTTACGCTGGTAGATCGCCTTTTGGGTGGTCGCGGACATTCGGTAAAGGCTGAGCGCTACCTGACCGAGATCGAGATCTCTCTCTTGGAAGACGTTATTAAGATCATTCTCGAAGAATGGTGTTCGCAATGGCGCGAGGAGATGGAGCTTCACACCCAGATTATCGGCCACGAAAACAACGGACGTTTCCTGCAGACATCGCCGCGTGATGCAGTCGTCTTGGCCCTCAGCATCGAGATGGCCTTCGGCGATTGCTCTGAGCAAATTCAAATTGGCCTGCCTTATTACACCATAGAGCCACTGGTCAAAGCCTTGCAGCTTCGCCGTCAAAAGGACTCCACGCCCGAGGCCGTTCCTGCCCGCGCCGAGTGGCGGTCCGTGTATGAACATGTGGAGGTCCCAATCATTGCCCAGTGGCCGCTGGCCGACATCCCCTTGCGTGAGATCGCAGCATTGCGGGTGGGTGATGTGATGGAACTGCCCCTCGGTGTGCTGGAGCAAACCCAAGTCCTGCTGAACGGCTCACCCAAGTTTATCGGCACCGTCGGGCTCGAAGGTGATAATGTCGCGGTAAAAATCCAGGGCAAGATCGCTCCGGCGCCGCTGGGTAGTTGAAGCCGTTTCCCTTTCTTTTTCCCATGGATAACAACACTCTCGATCTCGTTCTCGACGTAAAAGTGAAGGTCACGGTCCAGCTCGGCTCGTGCTATTTGCCGATGCGTGAGGTGCTCGCGCTGACGCCCGGTTCGGTCATCCAGCTTCAGCACCGCGCCAATGAGCCCGTTGGGCTTTATGTTAACGACAAGCTCGTCGCCTACGGCGAGGTCGTGGTGGTCGAGGAGAACTTCGGGATCAAGATCACCGAACTAGTGGGCAAGGCGACGTGAACTCTCTGGCCCGAACATCTTCCAGCGTTACCCGCTGGCTGCTAGTGGTAGTCGGCTGCGCTGTTTTGGAGACAGCGCAGCCGATGAAGGCAGCGGAACCCGCTTCGGCGCTTTCCGCGGACACTTTACTTTATCCCAGTGGTAACCCCGCTGGGTCGGCGTCTGAAGCCCCTGCCCGCACGGGCGGAGCCGGCGCCTCTTGGATTTTCGCCGGTTTGGTCGGTGGCGGCGCGGCTGCTTGGTGGTTTTGGCGTCGGCGTGGCTTCGGGCCCGCGGCGCGCCGCGCGAGTTCGCTCGCGATCGAAGAGACCCGCCCGCTCGGCAATCGCCAGTTCCTCGTGGTGGCCTCCTGTGATGGCCGCCGTTTCTTGCTCGGGGTAGCCCCCGGCGGTATCCAGATGCTGGCGCCTCTCGAGGCCAAGGAAGCCGCCCATGCGATCCGCACCTCCTAAGTCCCGCCTGCGTTTTGTCTGGTTCCTGCTGGCGCTGCTGGTGGCCCCGGCTTTGTGGGCGCAGAGTGCCGGCGGCGCTCCGGCGGTTGGCGCGGGTTCCGAGCCTTGGCGCCTCGCGATTGATTTGGAGGGTGGCGGCAAAGCCGGGTCGGCCAGCGTGGGCATGCAGATCGTCGTGGTGATGACGCTGTTGAGCATCGCGCCTTCGCTGCTCCTGCTCATGACCTCCTTTACTCGGATCGTCATCGTGTTGGGCTTCGTGCGCACGGCCATCGGTGTGCCCAGCGCGCCGGCCAATCAGATCGTCACCGGCCTTTCACTCTTTCTCACGTTGTTCATCATGGGGCCGACGCTCCAGCGATCCTACGACGAGGGCCTCAAGCCTTACCTCGCGGGTGAGCGTCCAACCATGGAGGCTTTGGAGGCCGCCTCGCAGCCCTTGCGGGAATTCATGCTCAAGCAGACGCGCACCCGCGATCTTGAGTTTTTCCTGCAGATCGGGCGTTTCCCGCCCACCAAGGTCGCCGATTTGCCGCTGCGCGTCGTGGTGCCGGCCTTCGTGATTAGCGAGCTCCAGACCGCCTTTCAGATGGGCTTCCTGTTGTTCCTGCCTTTTCTTGTCATCGATCTGCTCGTTTCCGCTGTGCTGATGGCATTGGGAATGATGATGATGCCGCCGGCTATCATATCGCTACCATTTAAACTGCTGCTATTTGTCTTGGTGGACGGGTGGCATCTCGTCGTGCAAAGCCTCGTCACCAGCTTCCACCCATGAACGCCGAGGCCGCGGTCGATATCTTCAAGTCGCTGGTGCTATTCGCGCTGTATATCATGTCGCCGTTTCTTGGCGTAGTGCTGGTGGTCGGCCTTATCATGAGTCTGCTGCAATCGGTGACCAGTATCCAGGAGCAGACCCTCACTTTCGTGCCCAAGTTGATCGCGCTCGCAGGGGTTCTGCTTTTGCTCGCCCCGTGGGCGCTTCGACTTCTGAGCGAATACACGGTGCAGAACATCGCCAAGATGGGCGGAATGGGGCCCTGAAGCGGGGCGCCCCGCGCCGATTACGTCCATGCCTTGGGAGCCTTTTCTAGCCACCCTCATGGGGGCATTGCGTGCCCTCGGCATTGTGATGATCCTACCTCTGCCCGGCGGTCGTGGATTACCGACGCCGTTACGCGCGGCTTTATCTTTCCTGCTGGGCGGGGCGCTCACTGCTGCCGTGCCCATGACGGCCGCTGGACCGTTATCGCCTGCCACGCCCGAGCTCTTGATTGCTGGCGTGCACGAGTTGCTGCTCGGTCTCGCCATGGGGTTAACGGGCCGGATTGTCCTGTCGTCCGCTGAACTGGCTGGTCGCGTGATCGCGGGCGAGGTCGGCCTGAACGCCGCGCCCGGTTTTGACGTCCCCGTGCCCGCACAGGAGCCGCTACCGTCTTTTACCGGTATGTTCGCCGGGCTTTTGTTTTTTGTGACCAATTCCCACGAGGGCGTGCTGGCGGCCTTTGCGCGGAGCTTTGAAATCGCGCCGCCTGGTCTGGGCGGGCTTAGTCCGGGGGCGTCCGAAACGCTTACTGGTGCGGTGGCGACCTTGCTCGCCCTCGCCTTGCGGATCGCAGCGCCTTTCATCGCTCTGAATTTCGTGATCACGCTGGGCTTTTCCATTCTCGGTCGGGCGGTGCCTAAAATGAACGTGTTTATCATTAGCTACGCTCTCCGTTCGATCATGGGTTTTACCCTGCTCGCCGGCGCTGGCGCCCTTATCGCGCGCTATCTTTCGGGCGCCTTTTACCAGCTCCCCTGGACTATGCTGGAGCTGGTGGGCCGACGCTAAGGCTTACGCGCTAAACTGCCGGCGCGCTGGCGGCCGGGCCGCAAGTGTGCAGGCTAGGGTTCCTTATGGCCAAGATGCGCAAAAAATCCGATCTCCCTGCCAAAGTCTGCGTGGTGTGCGGGCGACCCTTTGTGTGGCGTAAGAAATGGGAGAAGGTCTGGGACGAGGTGAAATACTGCTCGGATGGTTGCCGGATGCGGAGGACTGCGACGTGAAGCGGGATATTTTCGAAGCGAGGGTGGAGCTGCGGGTCCCCGCGGCGGAGGCGTTCGCTTGGCATGAGCGGCCCGGTGCGCTGGCCCGGTTAACCCCGCCCTGGGAACGCGTGCGGGTAGAGGCGCAGACGGGCGGTGTGCACGATGGTGCCGAGGTGCGCCTGCGGGCGAGGGTGGGGCCCTTCTGGGTGCGGTGGGTCGTGCGGCATTGTGATTACCAAGCGGGGCGGCTTTTTCGTGATGTGGCGCAATCCTCCCCTTTTGCGCATTGGGATCACCGGCATGAGTTCACCGCTCTGGCTTCCGGCGGGAGCGTATTGTGCGACCGGATCGAGTATGCCTTGCCGGGTGGAGCCCTGGGGCGTTGGGCCGGCGGGGCTTTTACGCGCGGCAAGCTCGGGGCGATGTTTGCCTACCGCCACGCGGTCACGCGCGCGGATCTGGCCTTCGCGAAGGACGGGGCGGGTGAGCTGCGGCCCTTGCGTATTTTAGTGAGCGGGGCCTCGGGCTTGGTGGGGCGGGCGCTGATCCCATTTTTGACCACGCAGGGCCATGAGGTGGTGCGGCTGGTGCGGGGCGCGGCGCGCGGGCCGGATGAGGTGGCGTGGGACCCGGCCTCGTCGGCGGGGGAGTTGGATTTAAGTCGGGCCGGGCGGATCGACGCCGTCGTGCACCTGGCGGGCGCGGGCATCGCGGATGCGCGCTGGACGGAGTCGCGGCGGCGCGAGATCCGCGACAGCCGGGTTCGGGGAACGCGTTTGCTGGCGGAAGCGCTCGCGCGTCTGGCCGTGCCGCCGCGGGTCATAGTGGGTGGTTCGGCGACTGGCTTTTATGGAGCCACGGGGGAAGCCTCTGCGGATGAAACCACGCCGGCTGGCGCGGGGTTTTTGGCCGGAGTCACCCAGGCTTGGGAGGAAGCCTGGTCGCCGCTTGCGGGCCGGAGCACGCGGCTGGTTTTTCTGCGGACCGGCGTAGTGCTCTCGCCGGCGGGCGGGGCCTTGGCGAAGCTTTTGCCTGCTTTCCGGCTCGGGCTTGGCGGTCCGGTCGGGGATGGGCGGCAGTGGTGGTCGTGGATATCGATTGATGATCTGGTCGGGGTGATCGGGCACGCTTTGCGCGTGGAGGGGGTGCGCGGACCGGTAAACGCGGTCGCACCGGAGCCGGTGCGTAGTGGCGACTTCGCGGCTGCCTTGGGTGCGGTGTTGCGGCGGCCGGCCTTTTTGCCGGCACCGGCATGGGCCTTGCGTCTGGCGCTAGGCCGCGGGCTGGCCGACGAGGCCCTGCTCGCCAGCCAGCGTGTGGAGCCGGGGGTCCTGATGGCGACGGGCTACCGTTTCCGTCATGAAAACGTCAGGGCGGCGTTGCGTCATGTGCTGGGGCGGCTTTGATGGCGGGTTTTCGCGCACGCATGCATCACCAGACACTTATCATCGGAGCAGGAATAGCGGGTTTGCTGGCGGCACGTTCGCTGCAGGATGCGGGCGCGAGGGTGACGGTTCTGGAGAAGAGTCGTGGCCTAGGCGGCCGTCTGGCGACAAAGCGGGTGGGGGATGCAGTGTTCGATCAGGGGGCGCAGTATTTTACGGTCAAGGACCCGCGTTTCGCCGCTTGGGTGGACTGCTGGGAGACGGCCGGAGTGGTGGCGCGCTGGCCGGACGGAGAGCGCATGCGTTACGTTGGTCGTCCCAGCATGACGGCGGTGGCCAAGGTTCTCGGCGAGGGCTTGGATATCAAGCGCGAGCACAAGGTGACCGCCATCGGTTCTTGCGGCGACCATTGGTGCGTGGACGTGGAGAACCACGGCTGCCTGCGGGCGGAGCGAATCATCCTCACCGCGCCGGTGCCGCAGGCCCTGGCTTTGTTGAAGGCGGGTGAATTTACTTTACCGGAGGCTTTGGCGACCCGTTTGGCGGCTGTGAGCTACGATCCCTGTCTCGCGTTGTTGGTGACGCTAGGCGGGCGTTCCCGGCTGCCCGCGGAAGGGGTGCGGCGCGAGGCCGGGGCAATCCGCTGGGCGGCAGATAATCAGGCCAAGGGGGTGTCGCCGAACGTGGCGGCGGTGACCCTGCATCTCTCGCCCGATTTTTCCACCGAGCACTATGGTCGCACGGATGCGGAGGTCTTAGATCTCGTGCGCGCGGAGGCCGAGGATCTCATCGGTGCGCCGATTGCGGGGGCGACGCTTCACCGTTGGAAATTCAGCCACGCCCGAGTAACCGACCCAGAGCCTTTTATCTGGTTACCGAAGGTGCGCCTAGGTTTCGCAGGCGATGCCTTGGGCGGTCCACGCGTGGAAGGTGCGGCGCTCTCGGGCCTAGCGCTTGCCGAGTGCGTAAAGGCCGAGTTGGCGCGCGGATTGGCCTGAACTCCGGCTGCGGGTATGCATGATGTGGTCATAGTCGGGGCGGGGATGGCCGGGCTGACATGTGCTCGGGCGTTGCGGGCGAAAGGGGCCAGTTGCGTAGTGCTTGAGGCGGGCGACGCGGTGGGCGGGCGGGTGCGCACCGATGAGGTGGCGGGTTTTCGGGTGGATCGGGGTTTTCAGGTATTGCTTACGGCTTACCCGACCGCGCGGCGTTGGCTCGACTACACGGCCTTGGGCTTAGGGAAGTTCGAGCCGGGAGCCTTGGTGGCTACGCCGGATGGTGAAGCGAGGGTGAGCGATCCGTTCCGGCGCCCGTCTGGTTTGCTCGAGACCTGGCGCGCTCCGGTCGGCACGACGGGGGACAAGCTTCGCATTGCGGCTTTGCGGTTGGCATCCACGGCGGGCGCCTCCGAAGCGGTCTGGCTCAAGGGCGAAGGCAATGACGGCGCTATGCGCACGACGGCGGCCGAGCTGGCGGCGAGGGGATTTTCACCGGTGATGCTGGAGCGGTTTCTGCGGCCGTGGCTGGGCGGGATTTTCCTCGAGCGCGAATTGGCGACGCCGGCGTCGATGTTGTTTTTTGTCTACCGGATGTTTTCGCTCGGCTACGCGGCCCTACCGGCGGGTGGGATGCAACGCATCCCCGAGCAACTCGCTGCCGCGCTCGGGGCGGAGGGTGTGGTGCTGCGCGCGAGAGTCGCTCGGGCCGGGGCCGGCGCGGTGGAACTGCTCGATGGTCGCATCGTGCCGGCTCGGCATGTCGTGCTGGCGACCGAGCGGGAAGAGGCTACTCGTCTGGTGGATGAAATCGGCGGCGCGGCTTGGCGAAGCGTTATTAATGTCCAGTGGTCCGCCGCGCGCAGTCCTATGGGGGGCGAACCGGTGCTTTGGTTAAACGGCCGTGGCCGCGGTATGATCAATAATCTGGTGGTGCCGACCGATGTGGCCGCTGGCTACGCTCCCGCTGGGCAGTCTCTGGTCTCGGCTACGGTGCTCGGCGATGCGCCCGAGGATGAAGAGGAATTGACCCACGCTCTGGGGCTGGAGCTGGCGGAGCGTTTTGGGGAGGAGGTCTGGAACTGGCGCCCGCTGGCGGTGCGGCGCATCCGGCGGGCGTTGCCGGTGCTGGGCCGACCTGGGACTGGGCACGGCCCTCGCGAACTCCGCGACCGGCTGTGGATTTGCGGCGACCACCGCGCCTCGGCTTCGATCGAGGGGGCCATGGCCTCCGGCGAGGCCGTGGCAACGACGATCCTCTGTCGTATCGGACTCGGAAACGACGTCGACCGGCGTTAAAGCATAGGGTTTTTACCCTTGGGCTATCTGGGTATGGAGCAAGGTTGGCTCTGGGTAAGTATTACCTGCCGAGCTGGGGTGGTGGCATGGGTGACTGGGTAGTTTTTGAAAATTATTTGGGTAAACGATCTAGGGCATAATGAGGCACCGACCGTCTGCCGGAAAACCGGCGTCAAAACTAGAGTGGGGACATGAAATCGCCTGCCCTCTTCCGCTTTCTCCGACGCTTTGTTGGTAGTGCGATTTTGATGGTTTCGGCGCTCAGTGCCTCCGCCCTTCCGGCCAATCTCCGGCACATGATTTCGGCTAAGTCCGTGGGCCCCGTTTCGCTGCCGGTGGCGGTTTCGGATGCCATGACCCTCGCCTCCAGAAAGGGTGACCGGGTCGTGCGCGTCGAGGGCAGTTCGATGCTCCCTTATTTCGGCGACGGTGCGGTCTTGGTGGTTCGTAATGCCGCCGTCGCGACCCTGCGTGAAGGCATGGTGGTTCTTTACCGTAACCGCTTCAACGAGTTGATCGCCCACCGTATCGAGCGCCGCAGTGGCGAAGGCTGGCTGGTGCGTGGGGCCAATAACACCGAGGCCGATAGCACCGTGGTCACATCGGCTAACCTGCTCGGCACGGTTTACGCGACTTTCTACACCGATGCCGTCGCCGCCGCGGGCACTGCCGCGACTGAGGTCGCGCTGGCCGCTCCGGCCCGCTAATCGGTTCCGGAAGCGAGGGCGGCTTCAGTAAGTCGGGATCGCTGGGTCGATGCGTGCCGACCAAGCATGGATGCCGCCGGCCACATTGCTCACCCTAGGGTAGCCTTGGGCGCGGAGCCACTCGGTGACGCGCAGGCTGCGTCCGCCGTGATGGCAGTGAACGAGCAGGTGTTTGTCTTTGGGCAGGGCGGGGGAATCCACGTGCTCGGGGATTTGGCGCATGGGGATAAATTCCGCGCCTGCGATGCGGGCCGTTTGGTGTTCAAACGGTTCGCGCACGTCAATCAACGCCGTGTCCAGGGGTCGAGCCGCGAGCAGGTCGCGAGCCTCCTCGACGGAGATTTCGAGTGGAACGGGGACAGAGGGTTTATCGGCCATGTGGCGAAGCTGCAAAACCCGCGCGGGCGGTGCAACTGCGGCGTTGCGCAGGGCGAAGGCGGGCGCCGTAGTTTCCCGCATTATGGCCAACGCCAAAACCGCGAAACCCTCCAAATCCGCGAAATCCGCTCCCGCCGCTGCCTCCGAGCCTTACGTCGTTATCATCGCTGGCGGCAAGGGCGAGCGGTTCTGGCCCCAGAGCCGCGCCGCGCGCCCCAAGCATCTGCTGCCGGTGGTGGGCAGCACTCCTCTGCTGGTTCAGACCCTCGAACGGGTTCGGGGGATCGCGCCGGCGAAAAATACTTTTGTCATCACCAGTGCCGTGCAGGCGCGCGAGGTGGCTCGCGTGTGCCGCGGGCTGATCCCGGTGGCAAACGTCGTGGTTGAGCCCGCCGGTCGTGACACCGCGGCGGCAGTCGGCCTCGCGGCGGCCTTGGTAGGCGCGCGTGATCCGCAGGGAGTCTTTGCAGTGTTGCCGGCGGATCATGTGATCCACGATACGAAGGCTTACCAACGCGATCTGCGGGCAGCTTTCGCGGCGGCCGGTGCAGCGGAGGTGATGGTGACGATCGGCATCGCACCGACCGAGCCGGCGACCGGTTTTGGCTATATCCAGCGTGGCGGCGAGTGGGGGCGGGTGGGCTCGGGCAAAACGGCCAAGGTGGTTTACGACGTGAAGCGTTTCGTGGAAAAGCCACGGGCGGACGTGGCCGCTACCTATCTGGCCTCCGGCGACTACGTCTGGAACGCTGGGATGTTTGTCTGGAGCGTGCCGGTAGTTGAGGCGGCCTTCGCCGCCCACGCGCCGGAACTCAACGCCGGTTTGGCCAAGATCCGCGTCGCGTTGAAAAAGAAGCAGGCCCTCGCGGCGGTATTGAAGAGGGTTTACCCGACCTTGGTTAAAATTTCGGTCGATTATGCCCTGCTCGAAAAATCGACCAATGTCGTGATGGTGCCCTCTTCCTTCGACTGGGACGACGTCGGCGCCTGGCCGGCGGTGGCCAAGCATTTCACGCCCGACGCCTCGGGCAACGTGGCGCGGGGCGATGTGCTGGTCGAGCAGGCGGCCGACAACATCGTCTTTACGGAAAAAGGCCATTTAGTGGCCCTGCTCGGCGTGAGTGATCTGGTGGTCGTGCACACTCCCGACGCCACCCTCGTGATGCCCAAGGCCAAGGCGCAGGATATTAAGGCCCTGCTGGCCCAAGTCGCGCTGCGCAAGGACGCGGCTAAACTGCTCTGAGGGGGGCGCCGGCGAATGCGTTTCTTGGGCATCGACTACGGCACCCGGCGGATCGGCCTGGCGGCGGGCGACGAGTTGGGTATCGCCACGCCCCTCCCCGCCCTCGTCGAGGCCGACGCCGCGGCGCGGCGGCGCGCGCTTGCCCAGGTGGTGCAGACGCGCCGCATCCAGGAGATCGTGCTCGGACTGCCTTTAAACATGGATGGCAGCGAAGGTTTTAAGGCCAAGGAATCGCAGGCCTTTGCCGAGGAGCTGCGCGCGGAGTTCGGCCTGCCAGTGCATCTGGTGGACGAGCGGCTGACCTCGCATATGGCCGAAAGCGGGATGAACCAGAAGCAGCTCCGCGAGATCCGCGGCAAGGGCATCATCGACTCCCGCGCCGCAGCGGTGATCCTGCAAGACTACCTCGACCAGCGTTTCCCGCCAAGTTTGGCCGCTCCGCCGGAAGCCTAGGAGATTTTTAACTGCGGATTTAGCGGACTCGCGCGGATGAATTTCCTTCTTTGCCTTTATCTGCGATCGTATGCGCTATCCGCGATTGATACGCTGCCATGAATGGAGAATACCAACGCTGGAAATGCCTCGTCGCTTACGAGGGCACGGCGTTTTCCGGGTGGCAGGCGCAGCCGGATAAGAATGCCGTCCAGGATCATATCGAGCGGCGGCTGGCGGAGCTCTTGCAGACGGAGGTGCGCATCCACGGCAGCGGGCGCACCGACGCCGGGGTGCACGCGCGCGGGCAGGTTTTTCACTTCGACGCGAACTGGCGGCATGGGGCCGAAAAACTGCTGGCCGCGCTGCGCGGCGGGCTGCCGCCCTCGATCCAGGTGCAAAGCGCCGAGCCGGTCTCGAACGAGTTCCACGCCCGCTATTCGGCGACCGGGAAAATTTATCACTATCACCTCATCCACGGCGCGTGGGCGGACCCGTTCGAGCACGCGTTCACCTGGTCGGTGCCCAAGGCGCTCGATGTGGCGGCCATGCGCGCGGCCGCGGAGGTGTTGCGCGGGCGTCACGATTTCCGGGCATTTTCGGCCTTTGGCGGCGAGGAGCGGGAGAACACCGTGCGCACGCTGGCTCGGCTCGACCTGATCGAGAGCGGCCTGCGCCTGCGCATCGAGGCCGAGGCGGAAGGCTTTCTCTACAAGATGGTGCGCAGCCTCGCCGGGGCCCTCGTCTATGCCGGCATGGGCAAGCTAACACCGGAGCGCATCGCGGCGTTGCTCGAGACGCGCGAACGCACCGCCGAGGTGGAGACGGCCCCGCCGCAGGGCTTGTTCTTAATGAAAGTCCACTACCCGGCGCCGTGGGGCCAGGCGGAGGGCGGGCGATGAGTAAAGCGGGTGGGGCGGCGGGCGGGTGGCGGGGGCTGGGGCGGGCTTTGCGCGACGTGTTTTTCCCGCCTTCCTGCCTGCACTGCGGCGGCTTGGTGACCGAGGCGAGCCCGCTGCGCCATGTTTGCGCGGCTTGCGAGCCGTTGATCCTGCGGGTCGAGGCCCCGGCCTGCCCGTGTTGCGGGCATCCGTATTTTGGCGAGACGGCGGGCGAGCAGCTCTGCGTGCACTGCGAGGGCCTGGCGCCGGCGTTTCACGAGGGGCGCACCGCGGTGCTCTTTCGTGGTCCGGCGCGAGCGCTGGTGCACACGCTCAAGTATAGGCAGGGGCTTTTCGTGCTGGAGGATATGGCGGAGTTGATCGCCACCAATGCCCATGCCGCCGACTTTTTACGCGGGGCGGCGCTGGTGCCGGTGCCCTTGCACCCGCGCAAGGAACGCGAACGCGGCTACAACCAATCGCGGGAACTGGCGGCGGCGGTCGCGGCCCGACTCGGAGCAGGCACGCGGGTGCTGGAGCTTTTGCGGCGGGAGGCGGATACCCGAACGCAGACCAACCTCGATCGCGACCAACGCCGGGCCAACTTGAAAAACGCGTTTGCGCTGGCCCCCGGCGTCGTCATTACCACGGACTTTCGGTATGTGCTCCTTGATGATGTTTTCACCACCGGTTCGACCCTCAATGCCTGCGCGGCGGTGCTGCGCCGGGCTGGTGCGTTAAACGTGGATGTCTGCACTTTCGGCCACGGTTAACCGGTCCTTAAATCCATAACTCTTTCGCGTCTATGTCGTTGTTCAGCCAGCCCAAGTATTCCACGGTTGTTATTAAGCGTAAGGACATCCCCAAGGGTCTTTACACGAAGTGCCCCCTGTCCGGGGAGGTGATCTTTAATCAGGAGCTGGAGGCCAACCAGATGGTCGTGCCGCGGAGTGGTTACCACTTCCCGATCGGCGCGCGCGGGCGCATTCAGGCTTTGTTTGATGCGGAGACTTTTGAGGAGCACGACGCCACGGTGCGCTCGGCGGACCCCTTGAAGTTCGTGGATTCGGCACCGTATCCCGAACGGATCAAGAAATACGAGCGCGACAGCGGTCTGCCGGAGGCCGTGATTTGCGGCACGGGCAAGATTCATGGCATCAAGGTCTCTGTGGCGGTGATGGATTTCCGTTTCTGCGGTGGTGCCATGGGCTCGGCGGTGGGCGAAAAGATCACCCGCGCGATCGAGCGCGCGCTGGCCGAAAAGACGCCCTGTCTGATTTTCTCGGCCTCGGGTGGCGCACGCATGCAGGAGGGCATTTTCTCGCTCATGCAGATGGCTAAAACCAGTGCGGCGCTCGGCCGCCTGGCCCGGGCCGGCCTGCCCTACATTTCCATCCTGACCCATCCGACCATGGGCGGCGTCACCGCCAGCTTCGCGGTGCTCGGTGACGTCAATATCGCCGAACCCGGTGCGTTGATCGGTTTCGCTGGGGCGCGAGTTATCAAGGACACGGTGAAGCAGACCCTGCCGGCGGGTTTCCAGACGGCCGAGTTTCTCGAGAAAAAGGGCCTCATCGACCTCATCGTGCCCCGCCTCGAGATGCGTGACACCCTGCGCGACGTTCTTTCCGCCCTGCATCTGCGCAAGGCCCCGGCCTCGGTGGCCTGAGTGCGGGGGCGGTCCGGTGCGGTCCGCCCGTGATCCCTCCGATCCGTGAGCACGGAGACCTCCCCGAGTGACGCGGCAGACTATGCCGCAATCTGCGAGCGACTCTACGCGCTCAAGGCGTGCGGTGTCTCGTTTGGCATCGACCGTATGCGCGCCTTTGCCGCCGTGCTCGGGCATCCGGAGTGGGCGATACCGGCGCTGCACGTAGCGGGCACGAATGGCAAGGGGTCGGTCGCGGCCATGCTGGACTCCATCCTGCGGGCGGCCGGCCAGCGCACCGGTTTATACACCTCGCCCCATCTGGTGCGGCTTGGTGAGCGCGTGCGGGTCGATGGAGAGGCCCTGACCGAAGCGGAAATCGTGGCTTACGTCGCCGAATTACTGCCAAAAGCGGCGGAGCTGGAGCAAGCGACTCCGGGTGAGGCGCCGAGTTTCTTTGAGCTGATGACCGCGATGGCGTTTCTCCAATTTCAGCGGAAAAATTGCGCGGCGGCGGTGATTGAGGTGGGTTTGGGGGGGCGGCTCGACGCGACCAATATCCTCACGCCTGAGGTGGCGGTGATCACTAGCATCGGTCTCGATCACTGCGAATTCCTTGGTCACACCCTCGCGGCCATCGCTGGCGAGAAGGCCGGCATCATCAAGCCGGGGGTGCCGGTGGTCATGGGGCTGCTGCCTAGCGAGGCCGAGGCGGTGGTGCGGAGGGTGGCGGCGGAGCGCGGGGCACCGCTCACGGCGGTGCGGGATGTTTTTGGCGAGGACCTGGCAACGTATCCGCGCTCGGCGCTCGAGGGCGACTACCAGCGGCTAAATGCGGCGACGGCCACGCTCGCGGCGCGGGTGGTGGCGGGACGTTTCGGGCTCACCGAGGCGCATATCCAAGAGGGCCTCGCGCGGGTCGCCTGGCCGGGGCGCTGGCAGCGTTCGCGGCTGGCCGACGGGCGCCTGCTCATTCTCGACGCCTCCCACAATCCCGAGGGGGCGGTCGTCCTGGATGGCCTGCTTGGTAAACTGGTGGCGGAGACCGGGCGGCGTCCGGTGGTGGTGGCTGGCGTGCTGGGCGTGGCCCGCGCGCGGCCCCTGCTGGAAGTCATTGGCCGGCACGCCCGAGAGATTCATCTGGCGCGGCCCCAGCAGGCCCGGGCATCGACCTTTGAGGAGTTAGAGGCGCTGGTGCCGGCGGACTTTCTCGCGCGCGGCGGTCGGGTTTTTCGCGGCGAGGTGGCGGGGTTGTTTCCTGCTCCGCGATCTTGCGCGGTCGGAGAGCCCGGGCCGGGGGGAGATGTTTTGGTGGTGACGGGCTCGATCTATTTGCTCGGCGAGGTCTTGGCTAGGCTGGAGCCCGAACGCGGCGCGGGTGAGCAGCGGCTGCAGGATTTTTAAAACCCGCCGGGGTGGAGGTTTCGGCGGGGACTTCGGCGCTCAGGCTTTGACGGAAAGCGCGCGGAACAGGCCTACTTGAGCACCTGCTCGGTGGCGGCGTCGAAGAGGTGGGCGGCGCCGATCTTGAGGGTGACCTTGACTACCTGGCCGACCTCGAAGCGGTCGGTGGGGCGGACCCGCGCGATGAAGCTGGTCGCGCCGGTGCCGAGATAGAGGAAGGTCTCGGCGCCCATGGGCTCGGAGACTTCCACCTTAACCTCGATCGTGTGGGCGGGGTCGGCTCGCTCCAGGCCGAGGGTGTCCTGCACGTCCTCGGGGCGGATGCCGAAAACGATCTCTCGGTTGACGTGGCCGGTGCCCTTGGCGGACAGGGCTGCATCCAGCGTGATGCGCACAGGCGCTCCGGCGGTGTTGGTCTCGACAAAATCCAGGAGGCCAGCGGTGGCGGAGCGTTGCAGGCGGCCTTTGAAGAAGTTCATCGGCGGGCTGCCGATAAAGCCGGCGACGAAGAGGTTTTCTGGGCGGTTGTAGAGCTCGAGCGGCGCGGCGACCTGCATGATGCGGCCGTCTTTCATCACGCAGATACGATCGCCCATGGTCATGGCTTCGACTTGGTCGTGGGTCACGTAGATCATCGTCGCGCCGAGGCGGGCGTGGAGCTTGGAGATCTCGGTGCGAGTCGAGACCCGCATCTTGGCGTCGAGGTTGGAAAGGGGTTCGTCGAAGAGGAAGACCTTGGGCTTGCGCACGATCGCGCGGCCGACCGCGACGCGCTGGCGCTGGCCGCCGGAGAGGGCCTTGGGTTTGCGGTCGAGGTAGGGGTCGAGCCCGAGCATGGCGGAGGCCTCCCGCACGCGGGCTTCGATCTCGGTCTTGGGGAATTTCCGCAGCTTCAAACCGAAGGCCATATTCTCGTAAACCGACATGTGCGGGTAGAGCGCATAGTTCTGGAAGACCATCGCGATGTCGCGGTCCTTGGGCAGGACGTTGTTCACCACCACGCCGTCGATGGCGATGGTGCCACCGGTGATCTCCTCGAGGCCGGCGATCATGCGCAGGGTGGTGGACTTGCCGCAGCCGGAGGGGCCGACCAAGACCATGAATTCGCGGTCGCGGATTTCGAGATTGATGCCGTGGACGACCTTGATGCCGGGGCCTTTGGTTTCGGCATAGGATTTTTCAAGGTTGGAGATGACAACGGTGGCCATGGAGGGGCGAATGGGGTGTAAGGACGGGTTTCCGTGATGGGGATTTACGGTGGGCGGGTCACGGGCACCGCACTCCGGTTAAAGAGCGAAGACAATTCCGCGCCTCGCGGCGGAGTCAACGCCGGGCGCGGGTGGCGGCCGGGCGGCGTGGATTTCTGATAGATTTGCATTGCCCGCGTCTTTCGGGCGTGGATACGTGAATCCCTTGGAGTTACTCCATTCTTTTTCATCACTGCGCACTCAAACCTCACATGGCCAAAAAAACTGCTCCCGCTCCTTCACCCCTTACCTTCGACCTGCCGGTCTCGCTCCTCAATAAGATCGAGACGCAGCGCAAAAAACTCGGCCTGGCCTCCACTTCGGAGGTCGTCCGCTATGCGCTCGGCGAGTTCAACCTTTCGAAGTTCGAAGCCGGCACCGAGGAGCGACGCCAGATTTCCGTGCGTCTTGCGGCGGTGGACAAGGCCTCGCTCGTGAAGGTCGCCAAGAAGCAGAAGGTCAGCCTCGGCGAGATCTTGCGGGCGGCGCTCGAGGCGCTACCAGAAAAGAAGGTTTCGGATAAAAAGAATTTCGACAAAAAGGGTGCCGCCAAAAAGTCCAAGAAGTGATCTTGGTTTGTGGCCTTCAGGCCCGGTGACTGGTCTGGGGCTTTAGCCGCGCTGGCAGCGCCCCTGCTTAGCCGAGGCGCCACTTTTCGCCTGTTTTTTCCGTTCCTGAAACTCTCCTCCCACTTATTCATTCATGAGCACCGCCCCCGCCGCCCTTTCCACTTGGGCTCGTAATATCTCACCCTCGCCCACGCTGGCGGTTGATGCCAAGGCCAAGGCCCTGGCCGCCGCTGGCGAGGACGTCTGCGGCTTCGCCGCTGGCGAGCCCGACTTTGATACCCCCGAGCACATTAAAGAGGCCTGCATCGCGGCCCTCAAGGCCGGCAAGACCAAGTATGCCCCGACGCCGGGCATAGAGCCATTGCGCCAAGCGCTGGCGGATAAGTATCGCGACGACTATGGTCTGGCGGTTGCGCCGTCCCAAGTGATTGTCTCGCCCGGCGGCAAGTTTTCCTGTTATCTGGCTATCCTCGCCACCTGCTCGCCAGGCGACGAGGTCATCATCCCTGCTCCCTACTGGGTGAGCTACCCCGAGATGGTAAAGCTCGCCGGTGCGCGTCCAGTCGTGGTGCTGGCCGACGATACGACTGGCTTCCGTCTCACCCCGGCCCAGTTGGAGGCCGCGATCACGCCGCGCACCCGCCTGCTCATTCTCAACTCCCCCTCCAACCCCACGGGCGCGGTCTACACCCGGGCGGAGATGCAGGCCATCGTAGAGGTCGCCCTGCGGCACAACCTCTACATCCTTTCCGACGAGATCTACGAGCACCTGACCTATGACGGGGCAAAACACGTCGCGCCGGCCACCTTCTCAAAAGAGGTCGAGGCCCGCACCATCATCGTGTCGGGTTTTGCGAAGACTTTCGCCATGACGGGGTGGCGCCTCGGCACCACGGTCGCGCCCGCGCCCATCGCCAAGGCCATTGCCGAGCTCCAGAGCCAGACTACCAGCAACGCCACGACCTTTGCCCAGTGGGGTGCGCTGGCCGCGCTCAAGGAAAAAGAAAAGACCCGCGTCGCGCTCGATGCCATGCTAGTCGCCTTCGATCGCCGTCGCAAGTTCCTTCATGCCGAGTTAAACAAGATCGCTGGAGTGCGCTGCTTACTCGCGGAGGGCGCGTTCTATCTTTTCCCGAATATCTCCTCCTTCGGACTCACTTCCGACGAGTTCTGCCAACGCCTGCTGGAGCAAAAGAAGGTCGCCGCCGTGCATGGCTCGGCCTTCGGGGCGGAAGGTTATCTGCGCCTCAGCTATGCGACGGGAGACGAGACCATCCGCAAGGGCGTGACCCGCCTCGCGGAGTTTTGCTCGGCGCTGCGCGGGTGAGGTCGCGCGGTGGGGTGAGCCGAGCCAATCGGCTTAGGTGAATGAGGGGCAGCTCTACCAATTCCGAGGGATACCAGAGACGCGCCGATTCGCCGAGTAACGCCGTTTCAGCAACGCCCATACCAGTCGTGCTTATCGATAACTACAATGTGTCACATGGGCACGGATTACTACTGATAGGAAACTGGATTTTGCCGGGGATCGGGCCGGGAGGTATTTCTGGATTTTACTCGGAGGCCTTGGTCAGTTCGGCGGGCGAATCGCCGCCCTTGAGGCCGAGACCGCCGGTATCGAGGAGGGTGTAGGCGCCGTCCTTTACGTTGGCGGAGACGACGTCGCGGGTGACGCCGGGCTGGTCTTGCACGATCGAGATGCGCGACTGCGTGTGCCGGTTAAAGACGCGGCTCTTGCCCACATTGGGTCGTCCGACGATGGCGACGATGCGTGACATGAATGGAAAAAAGAGAGGTTTTTCTACGCCTTGACTACATTCCGGCACAAGCCCGGAGGCACCATGCGCATTTCACAGAGTCCTCCTTTGCACGGCCAAAGCTCGGAGTGCGAACGTATGGCAAAAGCAATTACTGGCACATAATTCCGAAGAGTGAACATCAATGCCAACCTGAAGGCATGCTCATGAACTTATAAAGCAAGGTAACAAAGCGACGATCACGATGCCAAAGCAACCGAGCCCCATCAACCGCATTAGCAATCAGCTTTTTCCAATCGCCTTAAACGCGCGGCAAGCGGCTCGGGGTAAAGGCTCGAAAGTGGCACACGAAGCGCAAGAGCCAGAGTGGCCGCCTCGAGATCGGTAACGCAGCGAATGCCCGCCTCGACTTTAGCCAAGGTGCCACGCGAGACATCCCAGCCAGCCACCGCGCAGCGCGCAGCAAGCAATTCCTGCGAGAGCGCCTGTTGGCTGCGAGTGCGCCGAATCTGCGAACAAAGGATATTTTGTAAAGGTTGCTCCAATTTCGGAGCTTGAAAATAGCGGAATCTATCGCGGAATTGCTCCGATATCGGAGCTTTTTAGGCTTCGCTTAACCAACACCATATATCCATGAAAAACCTGATTGTTCTCGGCGCGGCCCTCGCTGCTACCGCGTTATCCTCCATCACCGCATCGGCCGCCGACGCTACCTACGTGCGTGGCAGCACAGCTTGGTTCGAGCCCGTCGCAAGCGAAAGCTTCGACGGCGCACTCGGTGGCTTGGTCGCTTTCGGCCAAACTTTTGGCGTGCATAATATTGAAGCTGAAATCGGCTACGTTAATTTCAGCGCATCCGGGAGCTTCTACGGCATAACCGGTAGCGCAGATCTGGAAGTCATCCCGGTTACGATCGGCTATCGCTACGATCTCAAACTGACGGACAAGCTCAATCTTGGCCTCGGAGCCAACACGGGCTTTGCCATCACCCAAGGAAGCGTGAGCGTAACCGTGCCAGGTGTTGGCAGTGGCAGTTTCAGCGACACGGACACGGTGTGGGTTGCATCAGGCGGACTTCGCTTAAGCTATGCGTTGACCGAAACAGTTACTCTGAGCGCTGGTTATCGCTATTTGCTCGTCGACGATATAAGTTTCTCCTTCGAAGGCGTGCCCGTAAAACTGGAGGATAACAACACCCACGCATTCGAGATCGGCGCCGAATATCGCTGGTAAGTAATTCGCCATCATATTCTAAGAAAGCCACGCCCTCATCAGGCGTGGCTTTTCGTTGGTTCAAGGGAGCACCGGCTTAGCTTTATCAGACCGTCTTGAACACTACGGCGGCGTTACTGACTGATAGGAAACTGGATTTTGCCGGGGATCGGGCCGGGAGGGATTGCGGAGATGGAGGCGATCGTCGAGGTCGCCCTGCGGCACAACCTCTACATCCTTTCCGACGAGATCTACGAGCACCTGACCTATGACGGGGCAAAACACGTCGCGCCGGCCACCTTCTCAAAAGAGGTCGAGGCCCGCACCATCATCG
>Ga0214921_10001862_pt1 | contig 35296 bp, 31 predicted proteins | sample LL1505_MetaG_FD_177992 | JGI IMG/M metagenome (GOLD analysis project Ga0214921, IMG submission 177992) | Freshwater microbial communities from Lake Lanier, Atlanta, Georgia, United States - LL-1505 | ecosystem: Environmental > Aquatic > Freshwater > Lake | place: USA: Georgia | collected... | reverse complement strand
CATATTTTCTTGAATATTTTGATCTTTCTATCGAATATAGATTTTATAGAAATTGGTTTGTTATCGTTTTTGAATAAAAATAAAATCGATTTTTATTATTTTGATTTAAAGAAAATTATAAAATGTTTACTATTTCTAGAAATGTTCTTGGTAAGAATTTAGATTTTGAAGTCATTTATAATTCGATGATTGAACTATTGATATGTCCTATATGTCTTGACATTTTTACAAATCCAACTATGATTAAAACATGTATTCATGTATTTTGTTCTAAATGCTTAGAAAAACATATAGAATTCAAAAATTACCATTCTTGTCCAGAATGTAGAAACATATTCCATGAAACTAATTTAATTCATGATTTCAGAACTGAAAGATGTTTATCTACATTAAATGTAAAATGTTCAGAAAAAGAGTGTAAAAAAGAAATAAATATCGATAATATTGAGAATCACTTTTTAAATGATTGTGAATATTATCAACATCCTTGTAAATTTAACTGCGGTTCTGAATTCAATAAAAGTAATAAAATAGATCATGAAAATAATTGTATGAATAATCCTGTTGTTAAGATTAATTGTAATGCGTGTAGTGAGGAAATTTATGCTATATCTAAAAAAGAACATGACAAAAAATGCCCAGAAAAATGGCTACGTTGTGGATTTAAATGTTGTAAAGAAACTTTTAAACGAAAAGATTTAGAAAATCATAATGATCTTTTTATAAAACTTCATTTGCAATATTCTATGAAAAATTGGCATAAAGAACTTGCAGAGAAAGAAGAAATAAAAAATGAATTATCAAAAATAAAAAAAGATATAGAAGAATTATATGTTATTAGAAAAAGAATGAATTATAGACCAGTACATCTTGGATTTGGTAATTATGAATCTTTTTATGATTATCATAGTACTCAATATTTGTTTGAAAAAATAGATAATATTAAAAATTTCGAAGATGATGAATTTGAGATTATTGGGTTCAACAAAGGAACCGGAGACGAATTCGGAACAATTATATGGAAATGTAAAACAAAAAATGGTAAAGATTTCGAAGTTATAGGTAAACCTATTGGAACAACGTATGTTGAACAAAATGTTTTTTTAGAGAATTTAAATACATGCATCGGTAAAATGCTAAATGTTTCATATCTAAAAATAGACGAATTAGGTGTTCCGCGATTTCCGATTGGAACAACAATTAGAGATTTATGAATAAATTTTGAAATAAAAAAAAATTGATTTTTATTTTTTGCTAAAATATAAAAATTCAGATTACTTATTAACTACTAATATGAACACTACCACTACTAATAACAAAGTTTCACACCCATGCCAACATTGTGGAAAGATATGCTATGGAAAGCAATGCAAGGAATGTCATCTTAAGATGATTGCTATCCGCGATGCCATCTGTTGCGATTGCTCTAACAGTTTCCCCGCTCTTCGTAAAGATGGTACCAAGCGTGTCAGATGCTACGATTGCCAAGAAGTTTACAATGCGACTTTTATTGCCGAATGTCGCACTTGCGGTGATAAGTTCCATAAGAAAAATAAAGATGGGCGTGAATTCAATGAATGCTTACCATGTTACAAGAGAAAATTCGTCAAGTGTACAGATTGCGACAACACCACTCTAGTCGATTATCCGATGTGCAAGTCATGTTATGCTACCAAGAAAGAGTCCAAGAAAGAAAGAACACCACCGCATCGCCAACAGAAGACCAAGGAGTACGAGTTGCGCAAGTGTGCTACTCTTAGCTGTCCCAAGATGACAACATATAAGAACTGTTCTGATTGCAACAACAGCTACATGTCAGTTGCCAATCAATATATGCTATCTGTATGTCAGTATGATGGATGTGGGCTTAGATATAAAGGATATTATAAGTTTTGTGAAGAACATTCGTAATTTTCGTAAATAAATATAACAAATATAATTTTTAAACTAAATATAGTTTAAAAATAAATTGAATTTTTTTTCTACTTTTATAAATAAAATCAATCATTGTTTTAATATCATGGCTGCGTTTTATAAATTATATCCTTTTAGTGTTGATGATGAAGTAACTGTCCCATCTTATGAAGAATGCTGGATTAGAACAGAAGGTGTAATATGCGAAAAAATAGATGATAAGACTTATCGTGTACGTGCGAAAGTGCATCATCATTATAGTTATGAACTTGTATATCCTGTACATATAGATGAAATCAAAATAAAAAAACCTTTATTTACAGCATCAAAAGAATTTTATAAAAAACATAAAAAATTGAAAAAACACATGAATGAATATGGAAAATATAATAATATATTGATCTTTCATTGTTCTGCTATTCGTGATAATTTCAACTGTTCACGTAAATCTATTAAAGATTTAACAGATAATTATTATAAGTACTTACCTATCGCACATTGTATAGATGAATAAAAAATATAACATATTCTAAATAAATATAATTTTTAAACTAATTATAGTTTAAAAATTTATATGAACGATGGTGCATTCTCTGAATTTTAACCTTTATTGATCATATTCCTTTTTTAATTTTAACATATTTTCCAAAAATATATCATCATTAATTAATTCATTTTTCGCATATTTTGTTTGAATCAGTTTATCAACAATTTGTTTCAACTTTGTTTGTTCACATTCAATTTTTAGTTTTTCACCTGTTAATATATTGTATAAATAATAGTTAGTTTCTTCATTTTTATTTAAATACATATATAATGCAAGTTGTATGATATGTTTATTTTCTAATTTTTCTGTACATTTAAATTCGTAAACATTATTATCGTCAACGCAATCTACACTTCCAGATAGAAATATATTTTTTATTTCAGGTTCAGAACTTAATAAACTTTTTTCAAATTCTGCATTTTTTGAAATGTTTAATTGATTCATTCTATTTAGACATTGTCTAAGTTGATGTTTATTTATCCAATTATACTCAGTAATTTGGTCGATTTTAAAAATGTAACCAGATACGAACGCATTAAAACAATTTGAAATATATAATAAATCTCGAATTCGTATCTTATCATTTAAATTAATACTATTCAAATTATTATTTTTTTTTTCAATATTTTTAATACCGTCTTCAAATTTATTATCTTGTAAAATTTTTAAAATACTCATTTCTCCTTTCAATGTAAATTCGTAAAAAGCGGGTATTGCAGTTCCTGTTATATCATCTACAAGTTCAACTGTTGAGTCTTGTTGATATATTCTCAAATCAATATCTATTTTTTCTTGTATGTCTCTCACGGTTGTTATAGTTAGAAATTTTATACATTCATCAAAAATCTCATCTCGCGTATGTCTTATTAATTCTGTTATGGCAGTATTCTTTTTTTTGTAAAATTTCGAAGTTTCTTCGATTTCAATATCACGACTTATTTCAATATCTGAATATATTTCAAGATAATTTCTATCTAAAAAAGGAAGATAATTTTTTTTAAAATGATGGAATAAAATTAATATTTCTGTGGATCTTGAATTTGAAACATAAAGTTCGTTTGGACAAACGTATGGACATCTATCAGTTTTAAAAAATTCAAAATATGAACTATCAAAATTAAAAACAAGTGTTACTTTTCTTTCTAAGCCTTTTGCTTGATGAAAAGTTGAAAAAACCAATTTATTTTCTATTATATCACTGTCTAATATAGATTCGTCAGATGTAGGTACAAATATTGGTATCTTATTACCATATTTATTTTTAATCCTATTTTCTAATCTTCTAACTGGTGTTCCAGTTGATTTTAATGATGGCGCAAGAATAAATATATCTTTATATTCTATTTTCAAAACTTCAATAATATAAATTAATTCATTCATTGGAGTGTTTCCATATACGTCGCAAATATTATACTTTGGTTTTTTTCCACTAATTTTTGTTGAGATAATTCTATCTTCTTTTAACATGCATTTATTTATAAAATCTGATATTTCTCGAGTTAAACGAAAACTCGTAGATAATTTACATTTTGAAAATGAAATATTATTGAAATCATAAAGTTGATCTCCATAAGTAATAAATCTTCCATCAGCATTTTTATAATCAAAAATACTTTGTTTTTCATCTCCAAAAATACAAACTTTAACTTTATTTTTATTTTCATGAATATTATCTTGAAAAATTTTACAAGCAACTATGTAATAAAGAGGAGTGACATCTTGCGTTTCATCAAAAATTATAATATCGAAATAAAATGGATTACTTGGAACCATCTTTTTTTTTAAAAGACAATATTCTATATCAGAATCTTGTTTACATCGTTTGTGGTAATAATTAACACAAAAAGAATGGTATGAATGAACTTCCATATTTTTGATTCCATTTTTTATAACTTTTTCTTTTGTTTCTATCCTTAGTTTTCTACTATAAGTTACTAATAAAACTTTTTTAAATTGAAATTGCTTCGCTATATATAAAGCACAAGTTGTCTTTCCACTACCTGGAACACTATTTACAATTACATTGTTTTCATGTAAAAGATTTATAACTGTTTGCTGTTCATCTGAAATTATTGGAAGATGATTTTCTAAAACCATTTATACTTTAAATTAGTATATCTTTAAATTAGTATATCTTTAAATTAGTATATCTTTAAATTACTATCATACTATCAATCATTTTCCAAACGTTTCGAAAATGATTAAAATTTACATAAATGATGGTACATTCTCTGGAGCATTAATCAAATACTTTTTTGTATTGATATCACTCATTAACATGGCACATACACTAAATGTACTATCTGCAGTCCCAACAATCAATTTATTACAATGAGATAATAAATTTAATTCAACATAACCAACTAATACATTATATTTATCATTACTAAACTTATTACCTGACGTTGACTTTGTATTACACAATTCTTCTGGTGGGTTATAGATAACAAGTTTATTACCAAGCGCACTCGCGAAATTAATATATGTCTCCATATCATCTGTTGCTAGAAAAACACCATTATTTACATTCTTACACCAGTCTTTTGATTGTTGAATCAATATTTTATTAATATCTTTCCAATTATAATCAGCAAAACCACCATCAGATCGTCTAACATGAATTCCTATCATATTTTCACGGAAATTTTTTAGATTTGAATCAATTTCTAATTTTAAATCATCATTTGGTTGTAAATCATATTTCAATACATCTCCAAACTCTTTACCAATTGTATCAACTACAAACTCTTGTGGTTTGGCTATTACACTTCTTAAATTCTTGAAAATACTATTTTGATCATCTTCAGATGATATAATTGTATATAAAGCATAATTTATAAATACATTATCATCTCCAGATACATCTACTACATGATCTTTATTTTCCCAATAACGAAATTCATATGTTTTTTGATGATCTACTTTTACATCTTCAAGAATATTATCATTTCTCTTAAAAATATCACTGAATTTACATAATTCACCATGATATGCTATACATGATCTAACTGGAGTATAAGTCCAAACTATATTTACTTTTTTTTTATATTTCTTTCCAAGTCTCATTACTGATAAGAGAGCATTCAATCTGTTACATAACCCATTATGAAGAACAACTGTGATTATCATTTTATATTGTAATTTTAATTGTTTAAATATAATTTTATTTATTAAAAATTATATTATAATTACATACTTGTCATAGTTGCTAATTCATTTTTAAAAACTGTATTATCATCTTTCATAAAATTGATTTCACTTGCTTTTGATATCATATTTGATAATTTTTCATCATCTATTGTTCCATCCTCATTTGTCCAATAATTTTGTGCTAATTTTGTTGTCGCTTTTAAGATTCCGTTTTCTGTTAAGAGATTTGTAAGTTTTTGTGCATTTATATCTTTTTCTAATTCTCCAATTTCATTCTTAAATTTAAATATTTTACGACTTGAATCTGTGCATAAATAAGTTAGATTTCCATTATTGTCTTTTAGAATATAATTATATGCAAATCGAGCTACTCCTTTCTGTCCTTCAGATATAACCTCTATTGAATATTTATCATCAATTAAATTTTTTATATCATTATCATTAAAATTGAATGTTGTCATATTCAATATTTTATTATTTATTGTTGTATTATTTGTTGTAGTCGTACTTTTCATAACTGCTGTTTTAGTAATTGATATGATTTGTTCTTGCGAAGATTTCAACTCATCTTTTAAAGATTTATTTTGTTCTTCTAAAATTTTATTTATTTGTTTTAATGTGTTAAATTCATTTTGAAAATATTGAACATTATCTTCTGACATTTTATTTTCTTCTTTTAATTCTTTATTTTCTTCTTCTAATTCTTTATTTTTTTTTGTTAAAAATTGTACACAAGTATATTCATGACAAACTAAGTCATTTGATGATAGAAAAAAAACACTACATCCTCCACATGTATGATGTTTCTGATGTTTTAAAATACAATATTTAGCAGTTCGTTGATGTTTTAATAACGATTTATTATTCAAAAATGTATTATTGCAAAATGTACAATTCATTTATTTATTATTATATTATAAAATTAAATTTTTAAATTAGAATTCACCGGTACCAAAAATTGGTGACGTTTTGGCGCCACCCTTATTTTTATTCACCCACAAAAACAGTCTTTTATGAAAAATGGTACCAAAATGGTACCATTTTGGCGCCAAAAAAAATGAAAAATTTTCAAAAAAATATATTTTAAATTGCTTTTCAGTATAAATGACTATTTTAAACTCATTTCTTACTTATGAAATTCAATTTGACCTGTATATAGTTTAATTTTATGTAAAATGATTTTTTAAACTATATTTCAATCGTATGTTTTACATTAAACGAGTTTCAGTTTGATTTTAGTCGCTCATGAAAAATTACAGCGCCAAAATGGCACCATTTTTTGCACTATTATTTTTAAAAAATTACCTTGAAAATAGTCTTTGATGAAAAAACGTCGCCAAAATGGTACCGTCGAATTGTCTTGAGCCGGTGTTTTCAGTATGAATTATTCGGTATACTAAAAACGCAGTCTAAAAATAAAGTAGACTGCTTTTTGAGTTCAAAAATTGATTTTCGGGCAATTTTTTTTGTCAACACACACATTTTTTTGTGTGTGTGTTGACGATTTTTATCCCGGATTTTAAAAAGTCACAAATTTTCTTTTTCTTCTTTTTTTCTTTTTTTTCTTCTTTTTCTTTTTTTTTAGAAATGAAAATCTTTTTATAAAAATTATTTTTTATAAAAAAAAGTTTTGTTTTTGAAAAATAAATTTCTTTTCTTTTCTTAATTTTTTTGAAAATAAATTTACACAACTGATAGAAAAAACATACCCTCCACATGTATGATTCTGATTTTGTTTTGTTATACAGTATTTAGTAGTTCGTTGATGTTTTTATTGATAAATGTTTATAAAATTAATTTTTTAAATTATAATTCACCTTCGCTAAAAAATGGTGACGTTTTGGCGCCACTCTTTTTTCCAATTAACCTTAAAAACAGTCTTATATGAAAAACGGTACCATTTTAGTACCATTTTGGCGCCAAAAAAAATGAAAAATTTTAAAAAAAATATATTTTATATTGCTTTTCAGTATAATGATAATTTTTAAACTGTTTTCCTGCTTATGAAATTCAAGTTAACCTGTATATAGTATAATTTTATGTAAAATGATTTTTTAAACTATATTTCAATCTTATGTTTTACACTAAACGAGTTTCAGTTTGATTTTATTCGCTCATGAAAAATTACGGCGCCAAAATGGTACCATTTTTTACGCTATTTTCTTTTTAAAGTAACATCAAAAACAGTCTTTGATGAAAAAACGTCGCCAAAATGGCACCGTCGAATTGTCTTGAACCTGTGTTTTCAGTATGAATTATTCGGTATACTAAAAACGCAGTCTAAAAATAAAGTAGACTGCTTTTTGAGTTCAAAAATTGATTTTCGGGCAATTTTTTTTGTCAACACACACATTTTTTTGTGTGTGTGTTGACGATTTTTATCCCGGATTTTAAAAAGTCACAAATTTTCTTTTTCTTCTTTTTTTCTTTTTTTTCTTCTTTTTCTTTTTTTTTAGAAATGAAAATCTTTTTATAAAAATTATTTTTTATAAAAAAAAAGTTTTGTTTTTGAAAATTATTTTTCTTTTCTTTTTCTTTTTTTTTAATAAATATATTCATTATATTTGATGATAGAAAAACATACTACATCCTCCACATGTATGATGTTTCTGATGTTTTAAAGTATATATATATAGATTTTTGTGTGGATTTACTTATACACATATGCTTATATTTGGTTTAATATTTTTTTTATAGGAGCAATTCTTATAACAAAACCTAAAAATGTTGTTATTCATTTAAATTTTTGATAATCTTTTCGTACGACTTTTCGATCTTGATTTTTTTCTTTTACGACTTTTCTTACGACCTTTCGATTTAGACTTCCTTCTTTTATTTTTCTTATGAAATCCAGAATCTGATTTTGCTTCTAAAAAACCACATATAACTGATACAACATCCATATTCACAAGAGTATTTTCAAAAGATAACACAATTGTCTTTGAAATATCTATCTCATCTATAATAACTGTAACTTCAGGATATTTTTTTTTAATTGAGTCTATAACTTTGTTGTCACCAGTTTTTTCAATACGTAATATAATAGTTTTTAAGGAAGTACAATTACCAAAAGCTTCTGCCCCGATTCTTTCAATACTATTAGGTAATGTTATAGTTGTTAAAGAAATGCAACTGGCAAAAGCACGAAATCCAATACTTATAACACTATCTGGTAAAATTATACTAGTTAACCCATTGCAACTAGTAAAAGCATATTTCCCAATAGTTTTAAGAGTTTTTGATAAATTTATATTATTTAAAGAAGTACAATTACCAAAAGCATCTTCCTCTATACTTGTAACACTATCTGGTAAAGTTATAGTACTTAAAGAAGTGCAACCAGCAAAAGAACCTTCCGCGATACTTTTAAGATTTTTTGATAAAGTTATACTATTTAAAGAAGTGCAATTAGAAAAAGCATAATCCAATGTACTTTCAACACTATCTGGTAAAGTTATAGTACTTAAAGAAGTGCAACGATTAAAAGCATAATGCCCAATACTTTTAAGAGTTTCTGGTAAAGTTATAGTACTTAAAGAAGTGCAACGATTAAAAGCATAATCCCCAATACTTTTAACACTATCTGGTAAAGTTATAGTACTTAAAGAAGTGCAACCATTAAAAGAACCTATCGCAATACTTTCAACACTATCTGGTAAAGTTATAGTACTTAACTTAATGCAACCATTAAAAGCATTCGCCTTTATAATTTTAAGAGTTTTTGGTAAATTTATAGTACTTAAAGAAGTGCAACCAGCAAAAGAACCTATCGCAATACTTTCAACACTATCTGGTAAAGTTATAGTACTTAAAGAAGTGCAACGATTAAAAGCTAAATCCCCAATACTTTTAAGAGTTTCTGGTAAAGTTAAAGTACTTAACTTAATGCAACCATTAAAAGCATTCGCCTCTATAATTTTAAGAGTTTTTGGTAAAGTTATAGTACTTAAAGAAGTGCAATCAGCAAAAGCATTCTTCCCTATACTTGTAACACCTTCTTGTACTATTACATAAACTGCATCTTTTCGTACTTTTATTTTACCATTATATTCTTCCATTTTTATTATATAAAAATTATTTATAAAAAAAAGTTTTGTTTTTGAAAATTATTTTTCTTTTCTTTTCTTTTTTTTAGAAATCATAATTTAAGAAATTAAAATTATTTAAAAAGATGTTTAAACATATACTATTGTTTTTTACTTTTATTTCATTATCATTTTCACAAAACTGTTATACACCAAAAGATCTATCCAATAAAGGTTTGGTATCTTATCAAAACAAAGTTTATGATATAAAAAATTATGTTCATCCTGGCGGACAAGATTTTCTCTTATTATCAGTTGGTAAACCATTAGAAGAATATTTTAATATGAATAAATATAGTTTTCATATAGCATCTAATCAAGTTGCAAAAGATTTACAACAATTATATATCGGTAATCTACAAAATAATTGTCTTGAAAATAATAATAACAAAACAAATAATAATATTACAATAACAAAAAATGTATTTAATGATTCTAATATTTTTTATTCTACAATAACTTTCTCATTATTTTTTTTGTTTTTATTAACTATATTATCGCTAAATTTCTTTAATTGTTATTATTTAAACAAAATTGTTTATTTATATTGTTTAGGATATTATTCAAGAGATATCATATTATTTTATGTTATATACTTATTTTGGTGGACTAGTTTACTTGTTTTATCTTTTGTATATAACAAAAACGAAGATATACTTACAAAATTAGGCATTTGGATATCTTTGAATATCGCATTTAGTCTATTACCTATAACAAAAAACAGTTTATGGATATATTTATTTAGAATACCATATACAAAACTTATGAATATACATAAATTAATTTCTGTTTTATGTTTGATTTCTGTCTTTGTAAAGGTTATTACAATTATTGTATTATATAAATTTACTTATTTATACAGAAACATAAGTTCTATATTTGGAACAGTATGTTCTTTATCAATATTTTTAACTTGTATATTATCAATGCCAATTATAAGAAAGAAATTTTATGAATTGTTTTACTATTCACATCGTTTTCTTTACTTAATTACAATAATATCAATGTCATTTCATTATATTATATGTCTATATTATGTTATGCCATCTTTGATATTATATATAATAGATATAATAATTAGATTATTCAATACAAGAAAAGCTATTTATTCTAAAATAAAAGTATATGATTCTTATATTTTTATTTATTTATCATTTGTAAAGCCAATTAAAATCAATCCAGGATGTTATTTCTTTGTTTGTAGTAACAAAATATCAAATTTAGAATGGCACCCGTTAAGTTTGATTTTAGAAAAAAACGATAATATGTTATTTTGCGTTAAAAATATGGGAGAAAATTCATGGAGTAATAATTTAAAAAAATTAGAAAATAATGAATATTTATTTAATAAGAACGATAATATTTATTTACAAGGTCCATATTATCACATTAATCTTAATTATGATTACGAATATATTATAAATATAGCAAATGGAATAGGCATTACACCATTTTTTTCAATACTAAAAAAAATTAATAATATAATAACAGAAAATGATAAGACAATAATAAAAAAAGTTGTTTTCATCTGGATTATACCTGATATGTCATTTGTACTACCTTTTATGGACTGTTTTAAATATCTTGATAATATTGATATACAAATTTTCTTTACAAAAGAAGATGATGATTATGAAGATGAATCTCTGAATTTTGCGAAATTCTTTTATGAAAAACCTATTATATTTGATTACGTTAAAAATTTTATTGAAACAAATGAAATTAATGATAATAAGAAAGTTTCTATTATTTCATGTGGATCAGAAAGTTTGTTAAAAGATATTTATTACACTTGCAGTTACTACGGAATTGAATTATATAATGAAAGTTTCATTTAAAAACATATATTCTTTTAATTAAAAATGATTAAAAGAATTTATATAACAGTATTCAACTTTTTTATTTTATCTGTTTCATCTCAAAGATGTTTTATTATGACTGATGTAATGAATAGTCAATCTTTATTTACATACCAAGGAAATGTATATGATATCGTTAATTATGTTCATCCTGGTGGCCGTACTGCTATTTCACAAGTTGTCGGAACAGCATTAGAGCCTTTTCTTCAACAACCAAGATATAGTTTTCATTTAACATCAAATAGATTTAGAAATGATTTACCAGGATTAATTGTTGGAATTTTAAGAGATAATTGTCAACCAATTGTAACTACTGTATTACCTCCACCAATTCTTACAACCATAGCACCTTTACCAATTCTTACAACCATAGCACCTATACCAATTGTTACAACCATACCTTCAACACCAATTATTACGACAATAGTACCTCCGCCAATTACTACATCAGGTGTACCTCCACCAGTAATTACAACTGTATTTCCAACAAATTGTATACCACAAAATTTGGATTTAAATGTATCTTATAATCAGCAAAATTTGATTGCTGATTATAATATAAACAATATTTATCAAGATTTGAATTATATTAAAATGTCATTGCTTGAAAACATCGGTGGTACTCGTATATCGTCAACAAATTATATACAATATGGAAAAGTTGATATAACAATGAAAACGCCAAAAGGTTTTAATGTAATAACATCATTTTATATGGAAACAGATAATGGAGAGATTGTTAATTTTAATATTATTAATAAAGATACTGATAAATTATCTATAATAGATACAAATTTTTATGATTCTAATTTAGATTATAATGCTAATTCTAAATCATACGACCAACCAGTAATTTTATCTGAAACATTTACAAAATATAGTCTAATAAAAATGACAAATTATTATGAATGGCAGGTAAATGATGTTACTTTACGTGTATTGAATGTAAATTCTACAAATAATTTAAGTAAAATCAGAATAAGTATATGGGAAGCGCCTCCTTCTGTATGGGGTGGACCAGGTATACAATGGGTTATGAATCCATTTGATTTATTAATTTCAGGATTTAACGTAAATTGTTCAATTATGAATAATAAATCAATAGATAATACATCTGAAGATTGTAATGTTACTGTTTCAGATCCTAATAATAGTTCTAACTTAAATCCAAATATAAACTTGATGATTTTAATTGTTCTTTTCTTTATTTTCTAAAAAAAGTTGAAGAAAAAATAAAATTGAAAATTTATAAAAATATATTTTAGAAATCAAAATGGTTGAACAAAACAATTATTATATTCATGCTAAATGCCAGCAATTAGCTGAGGTATATAAAATATGTAGAATACATATTGCTTTAGAATTAGCGGATGAAAATAAAGACTGGGTTTCATTTAAAATCATATATAGATACGCGCCAGATTTTCTAAAATCACATATAAATATGACAAATAGCATTTTAGAATACAATTATTTATATCTTTCAGAAGAAGAACAACAAAATTTGTTTTCTTTAGATTAAAGTTTTATTATTTGCTTTTTAAGTTAGAAAAATAATTTTATATAATATTCTTATTATATAAATAAAATGTTTTTCATTTCTACTTCATCAATTTTTAGTCATTCTTTATCAATTTTCTATGCTATTATAATCGTCTTATTATTAATTTAATTTCTGATTACTGGTACATAGTGATTTCCTTGCCATTCTATTTCTATCGCACCTAAATAATTACCATTAGATGGAATAAACTCGATTTTCTTATCATGTTTTCGGTCTATATAAACTATAATTTTTATATTCCATAAATTACACGCCGCTTTTATTTCTAAACCACCTCCCCACGTTGTTGTACTTCTCATTTTATTAATATAATTTGGATCTTCCATATCTAATACAACTTTTGTATCTAATCCGTCGATAATTTGATTATTACTTTCTAAATAATCACATACTTTTTGACGAGTTTGATAACTATTAATTTTTAAAAAATATGAGATTGAATCAAATAAACATGACATTTTATGACTTTAATTTATTATTATAAATTAAATTTTTTCACTTATTTCGATTGCCATTTTTTCATATGGATGCTCACATTTTTGGTCATTACATGGATTGTAATAAACATCACTTAAACTATAAGGTTTGTTATTATAATAGACACATTTATATTCTACATTATTTTTATCTACATATACCCAATCATCTGTGTCAATATTTGCTCTAATCATATCAGATTCGCTTCTTTTACGAATTTTTTTATAATTATTCATATTTATATATGTTTCAACATCATTTGGATATAATTTCTGATATACATGCGCTTTTTCATGTAATAGGGTTTTAGCAAAACTTGAATCAGTTTTATGTGATAAAGTATGTCTAGAAAATATAATTGTATCATAGCGAGTATGACTTAATCCAGATTCATAATATGTTCCATCAATCAAACCAAATTTCCAAGGTATAGCACAACATTTATTACCATCAAACCACGGAAAAGATATATTTTTTATTTTATTATCTAATTGATTAATTATTTTTTTTATTCTTTCTTTCTCTTTCTCGGTAAAATCAATTACATTTTGTTTTATTTTTTCTTTATATTCTGTTATATTAGATGTTCTTCTAGCGATAAGATCTGAATTATAAAATCTAGAATAGTAATTATCAGAATCTTTAGTTAATATATCTTCTAATTCATTTTTAGATAAAAATATTATATTATTTTCATAATTCTCGAATGTATATGAACAGCATGAAGATGATTTAGTTTTATAAATATCATACCAATACAATAACAACATAATGGTAATAAAAAGAATTATAATCATATTTTATTTTAACTAATTTTTTTTAAAATTTATTTATAACTTAAAAAATAAATGAAAACTCCTTTATAAATAATTTTAAAAAATCATTTATAAATTGAAAAACTAGAACCAGTTTTTATCATACCACATTTTGTATAAAAACTATCCAATTCCATTTTACAATTTAAAACTATTTTATAACAATTAAACTTGTTTATTCCCAAGTCCAATAGATATTCTACTATTTGTTTTCCGTAACCTTTTCCACGATATTGTTCATTTGTAACAACATCTTCAATATGACCTACAGATTGATATATTTTATTTTCAATTAATAATTTAGCAGTTGATATTATATCGTTATTAATTTTTAATAAATAAATAGAATCTATATTCATATTATATGAATCAGATGTATAACTATTCATTTGATATAAAATATCTCGATATTTATCTATATCTTTAGTTTCTAACTTTGTAATATATGGAATATTTGAGAAATTTCTTATAGTATCAACAATATATTTTAATTTATCTTCATCTAACCACCAACCAACTGGAATAGATACAATTTGTGTTTCAATTACGTCTAGATTTTTTAGATCTGTACACAAAGCACTCTGAAGACATGAGTGTTTATCATTTCTTGCATGAACTTGACTTGTTACAATATTATTGTCTTTCATATATTCGATAAACTCATTTTTTCTTCCATTAAGTATTTTTATTGTATATATCCAATAAGATGGTTTAATATTTTCATTACCGTAATTAAACAACTCTATACAATTAATATTCTTTAAATGCTTATTATAATAGTTTCCATTATTATTGCATTTATCTATGTTTTCTTGTATATTTATAATATTAGCTAATCCTATACTTGCGTTAATATCATTCATGTGAAATTTATAGCCATATTCTGTAATATCCGGTTCAAGACGAAAATCACTACCCGGTAAAGATCTTTTTTCTCTATCTATACCAAACCATCTCAAAAGTTTTGCTCTTTTATAGAATTCTTCATTTGGTAAAAATATCAATCCACCATCACCTGTTGTAAGGTGTTTAATTGCTTGTAAACTAAAAACACAAATGTTTCCATGAGTTCCTAATTTTTTACCATTAAATTCAGATCCAAATGCATGAGCGCAATCTTCAACCACATTGAGTTCATTCCCATAAGTATTTTTAGCATATAATTTAAGTTCTTCCACGACTTCTAGATCAACTGGGACACCTCCCCAATGAACAAACGATAAAACTTTAGTATTTTTATTTATCTTTCTTTTAACATCATTTAAATCGATATTACAAGTATTTGGATCTGTATCAGCCCATAAAATATTAAGATTATTAGCTAGAATAGAAGCATTTGTAGCAAAACATGTTAAAGGAGTTGAAATAACATAATCATCTTTTTCTAAATTTAACAAACGATATGCTAGAGTTAAACCTGATGTAGCGGAATTTAATGTTAAAATATAAGGATAATTGAAATATTCTTTTAATTTACTTTCGAATTCTTCAACTTTAGAACCTTGTGTAATCATACCTGATTTAAGAGTAGGTAAGATAAAATTATTAATATCATTATTCATATTAACTTTGAATAGAGGAATCATTATATATTATAATTTATATATTATCTATTTAAATTATAATTCAAGCCATTTTTTATTTTTTACAGTCCATAATATAGTATTTTTTAATGATTCATCAAAATTTACTGGTAAACGCCATCCCAAATCGAATAGTTTATTTCCATCTAGAGCATATCTTTCATCATGACCTGGTCTATCTGAATGATAATCTACTAATTCATATATTAATTCTTTTTTTAATACTTTTGATATAAACTGAGCCATTTCCAAATTATTTACTTCTTTTTCTCCTGTAATATGATATAATTCACCTAATTTTCCATTTTCAATTAGAAATAAGACAGCCGCTGCGATATTTCTAGAGTGTATATAAAATCGACTTCCTGGTTTAGTACAAGTTTTATCAGAATGTATATATATTTTTTCGTTATTCAATATTGATTTAATACATTTAGGTATAAATTTTTCAACATGTTGTCTTTCTCCAAAAGCATTCATAACATTTACAGTTATTAATGGTAAGTTATATGTATTGTTATACGAATAGCATATTTGTTCAGCTGCGGATTTAGATGCAGAATAAGGATTTGTTGGGTTATGTCGATCTGTTTCTTTATAAGAAAAATCATCTGGTGCTGAACCATAAACTTCATCTGTGCTAAAATAAAAAAATTTATCTAATTTTACGCATTTTCTAGCATATTCTAATATATTTAAAGTGCTTAATATATTATTTGAAACAAATGAAACAGGTTCTTTGATTGAATTATCAACATGAGTTTCAGCGGCCATATGAATAATATAATCTATATCTAAACCAATCTCTTTAATTATACCTTCTGATATAGGTAAACATAAATCAATTGTAAATAATCTAATTCTTTTATTTTCAATTAATCCACAATCTCTAAGTCTTTCTATACCATTACTAGCATAACTTAATTTATCAAATATTATTATATCCCAATTAGTTTTTCTATATACATGTTCAACGAAATGGCTTCCGATAAAACCACAGCCTCCTGTAACTAAAATTTTTGTCATTTATAATAATTATAATAGTATTTTAAATTATTATAATATAAAAGTTTTTATTTTATCTATTGGGAAATTATTTTCAATATTATAGTTATTTTTCGAGAATTCATATAATTTATTTGCTTTATTATCTCTTTCTTCAGGGTTATTTAGATAATATATAATTTTATTTTTTAATTCGTCAACTGTTGTATAATAATCAATATAATCACCAAATATATCATTTTCTATAATATTGTCGCCAATCTTTTCGGTGATGAAAAATATTTTATTACTTAGTAAAAAAGATAATCTAAACATATCATTAGTTTTTAAAATTTCTGGATCTCTACTAGCAATAGTAATTACAATTTTGGATCTTGATAATATTTTAGATTTTTCATTATAATCATATAAATCATTATTTCTTATAATAAAATTAATATTATTTTCATTTGAGAATTTTGTAATATCTGTCAAAATATTTTTTCTTCTTTCTGTTATTGCTCCATAAAATAATATATCAATATCTTTATTAACAGATGCTAATACAGTATTGTATATTGTTTCGTGTAATTCACAATATCCTATTGGTAATATAAAATAATTACTTATATTAATATTTTTATACACATTTTCATTACCATATGAATAATCTATTATAAATAAAGCATTTTTTATAACATTATTTAGCATATTTTCCCAATATTCAACATTTAATGGTTCTGTATTTATCATTATATATTTATTAGGTGTTTCACCATTATTGAAAATACCTATCCATAATTCATTATTATTTTCAATATTATATTTTAAGTCATAATCTATTTTATTTTTATTAAGAATATACATAAAAATTTCAATTATATGATGTAAACAATTATGTAATTCATATATTTTTATTTTATTCATTTTATCTATTGAATTTATATTTTAAGTAATTTTTTAATTTAAAAATTAAATTAAAAATGAATTTAGAAACTTAAAATTGTAAAATTAAGAAATGGAAAATACATTAGAACAAAAAAATTATCTTATAAATGCGTATCTTGAGGATGAAATAGATAGCGATGAATGGTTTAATCCATATATTGATCCAAGAAATGGTTATATACCTATATGTAGCCAGTGTAATATAGATTTTGAAAATTTTAAAAAGAGTAATATACAAGATGATATGGAAGTAGAAATGAAACATACAAAAGCTTGCTTATGGGGAGATTACTATATAAAAAAAATTAGAAATATATGTAAAAGCGCAAAAATAGTTAGAAAAATAAAAATAAAGAAAAAGAATTAAGTTTTTTATATTTTCTATTTCATAAAAAATTATGTTTTATTCTATCAATAATTTATGGTCATTTGGACGGTATCGAAATAATTATATTTTTAATTTTGATTTAAGGAAATAAAATATATAAATAAAAATGTATCGCCAATTTTTAAAAACTTATATCGAAACTGATAGATTAAGAGAAATTAATAGAAATTGTCCTGAAAATGTTAAATTTTGCAATTTTATTTGTCAAGATTTTAGAAATAAAGATGAATTTAGTGGATTAAATACACATACATTTTGTAATAAATGTAGAAATATTTTAAATTTAGCTGAAAAACAAATTTCAGATAAAAAGATTACAGTGGAACAATTTAAAGAAAATCCACAAATAGTAAATGGAATAGATATTGTTCTTGATACTCTAAAAGAATGTGTTACTTGTAAACAAAAAAAAACTATAGATCAATATGATACTAAAAAAAATGAATGCAAGGCTTGTAGAGCGATTAAAACAAAAGAAAGAAATGAAAAAGATATTGATATACTAATTTCTGATGTAACAAAATTAAAAGATAATTTAGACGCTTTAGAAAGATTTGTTACGGATATACCTAAGGATAGACTTGTAAAAGTTATATCTCATTTTAAAATTGGTAGAAAAGCAACTGATACTAAAGCTAAAATGATTTGGAATGTTAAAGAACATTTTAGATCTTTATTAAATCCCTTTATATGTAAAGGTGGGTGTGGTTATACTTTACAGACTGAATTTTCAACATGCAATGATTGTGACAAGAAAAATGAGAAACCTACTGCTATTGAAAAAATGGTTGAATTTGATGAAAACCTTGTCTACATTGTAGAAAATTTAGAAGAAATTACAGAAGATAAAATGTCTCTTTACAATAGAGAACAATATTATAAAATAGCGAATTGTCTTGGTTTAAAAGTTCAGCAAAAAACAAAAAAAGATGAAGTTGTCATAATGATAAATAATGCTCTTATGAAAAGAGAACAAGAAAGAAAAGCCTTAAAAGAAGAAGATGAAAAAACTTGTCATATGGAACTTAATGGAATAATGGTAACTGCAAGACATGATGATGGTTATATAAACGCTACTTCACTATGTAAGGCAGGTGGTAAAAAATTTAATGATTGGTATAAAACTGATATAGCAAAAAATCTGATTGAAACATTAAAAAAAGATTTACAAATTTCTGATGATTTAAAATTAGTTGATATAAAAAAAGGTGGAAATCCAAAAAATCAAGGAACATGGCTTCATCCAGATCTTGGAGTTCCATTAGCACAATGGATTTCATCTGATTTTGCAATACGTGTAAGTAGGTGGATGAGACAACTATATATTACAGGTAGTGTAAGTTTAACAGATCAAAAGACCAATAAAGAACTTTTAGAATTACAAAATAAATATGCGGAAATAGATACAGCATACAAAAATCTTGATAAAAAACATAAAAGTTTGTTATATAAACGTGAATATTATAGGTTTAAAAAAGGTCCGTCTTTTTATATTATTAGAGAAACTGATAATATGTATAAGGTTGGTATTGAAGGTATTGATGTAAATGAACGATTTAGAACAGAAAGAACAACATGTCCAAAATTAGAAGTATTATTTTTAGCATATACACCAAAAGCATTACTGATTGAGACATGTATGTTATCCAGATATGAGACTAAAAAACTTGCTTTGAATCATGAAGTAATCGTAGATACTACAGATGCTGAATTAATTGATGGTGCCAAAACAATTATAAATTTTCTAAATATAAAAGTTAATATTGAATCGTTTGAAGAATTAAAAAAATATAATGATACGCTTTAAAAAAGAAGATTTTATTGTAAAACATGTTATATGTTTTATAATAAAAATCCAGTTGGTTATTCACAATAGCTAACCTTAAATGAGGGAAAATTATTTTATGATGCGAACAAATCAATATAGAGTTTTCTTTAATTGAAATGATATATTTATAATAGGTTTTTACCCTCAATGGTAAAAACTAGAGCCGACACTTGAAAAATAGTAAAATATACCGACATTTCAAAAATTGTAAAACGATACGAATATATTCGTATCGTAAATTTTAAGTATAAAAACAAGTATAAAATATTATTTAATCGAAAGGATCCACATAATCAGGGTTATATCTATCATCGTGGAATTGTCGGTATTCAGGACAACCGAATTTCCAATCTTCTGGAATTTTAGGTGCTTTATACCAGAAAACACATTCTTTCCAATCATTTGACCTAGTTTGATTCGAGATATACAAGCAACAGTAATCATCGGTAAGTTGATCCATCAGCGTACAAAATAAATTAAAGTCTGGAATAACACTAGCGTAATTTTCCCATAAAGACCGTCTATTTTTCAATATTGGTTCTCTAAGGACAAAAACACCATCTACGTTGGTCCTCACTACTGGTTTCACATCCATAGCGTATTGCAGGGAGACTATGTACCACATACTCCAATGTCTCCCTCTTTTATACATCCCTTGCTGTAAAGGCGTGTTAAAAACTCTTACATCATCGGTGCAGTCATCCAAAATAATAACAGCCCAAGGATTTGGGAGATGTTGTTTGGCAATTTTTTGTCGTCTTATAAAACTCTTGATTTGGTCTTCGTTATACTCGTTAAAAACAAAAGTACTAGGCATAATTTTCCTAAAAAACCCATTACTATCTTCAGAACCAGAGAAAGCAATGCCAACGGGAAAAATATGTTTCTTAGCGTAGAGTAAACTAGCAATCAATGTAGACTTACCTGTGTTTCTAACGACATCGAAAGTACCTAATAGAAATCTATGATTACCGTCAAGTGTAAATCCAAAGTATTCTCCATGACCTTTAGGAGTAACTTTAAAATCAAGTATTAAATTATTTTTTCTATTTTTATATTCCGAATTATTGAAATTCTTACAAGGAATTTCATCAATATTTCCAGAAATAAAAGATCTAAAATATGTTTTAATAGTATTTTTATCTTTACAGAATTTTTCAGTTTTCTTTTTGTAAGCAGAAAGACCTAAAGAACGAACAAGATACAAAAGATCATCTAAAAATGATTCATCTTTATGAACAATATCAAATCCATTTCCATCATAAAAAGCATTATTATCTAAAATTCCAGCGAGTAATTGTAATCTGTTATATCTAGAGTTAATGATATACTCTTTTGGAATGGTATCTTTTGACGAAGAACCGACGTTGTATGGTTCATCTAATATGTTTTGTTCTTTAAAATCAACACCAGTTTTAAATATTTTCATACATTTTTGGAAAATTTTCGATTCATTTAGGTATTCTTCGACTGTAATTTCGATAATTTCACCTTTTTTATATTTACTATAACCAGAAGAAATCAAAACAAGTTTATGTTGTTTATTAACAGTGTATGAATCACCTTTATATGCTTTAATTTCAAACATTTCATCGCTATTATGACATAAATCAGTCACATTTCTAACAGTCGAGTCGTCTCCCATGATTTTATCATTTAATTGAACATCCTCAACATTTTTAAGTGATCCGTCATACATAAGTATTTTAGTTCCTTTAGTGAAACATCCAGGTTTTCCTACAATAATTGTTTTACTACCACCAAAACTCTCAGTTTCTCCTAGTTGTTTAGTTGACGGTGCAATAATTTCTGGGTTAAGTTCTCTAATCTCTATTGTTTCAGTATTATCATCTGACATTTTGATTAATAGAAAGCCTTTTTTAAATTAAAAAAAATATTTTGAAAAAATGATTTGTATATATTATTTATGGTTATATAAATTTCTTTATAATTTAATATATTATAAAGAAAAATCAAAATGTAAATTAGTTTACTTTATCTTCCACAACAACTCCTTCGATTATTAAAGTCGACAAAATTTTCTGTCGATTTAAAAGTACTTATTTCTCTATTTAGAGTTACAGTATTTGATAATGTTAAATCGCTAGGTAAAGTTTCATCTTTTTGCATAGTGATTCCTTCAATTTCAAGACCGGCAGGTAATAAAGTTCCTTTAGGAATAATAGTTCCAGCAGATAGAATTACTCCGGGAGCTAGTTTACGATCGTTTGGAATTAATCCAGGTGGGACAATTGTTCCTGCTAAAAGAGTTTTATCTTTTTCAGTAATAGAGTAATCAGTTCTAGAAGGTTCTTCTGTTTTATGAGCTTGATCAAATGAACAGTTATTATAATTTGATGCTGTTCTGTAAGGTCCACATGCACCAGGTCTAGCAGATGTTCTATAATATAAACCATCTAGTTTTGTTTCCATGTATTCATTCATTTTTTATTTAATTAAATAAAAAATTAAATTAAAAAAAATAAATTAAAAAAAGCAAAAAAATATTATTGTTTGTATGGAATAACGTAATCAATTTTTAGTGTATGAATCGTTTGAGAATATTTAACAAATAAAAAATCATATGGAATAACAATTTTAAGTTCATTATCATTATTAGTCATAATATACATATCAGGATCTTCTGGGTCTTGAGACAGCATTAATTTCTTGGCTAATTTCATCATTGTTCTTCTTGCAGATAATAGATTGTTATCATAATAATAAGGTACACCATTAACCATGAGAATATATATTCTATCTTCATTATCTTCATCTTCATCATCTGATTCTAACTTAGGACAATTTTTCAAACTATTAAATGCGTTTCTCAATTTAATAATATCTTCGTTTTCTGGATTAAAATCATTATCTTCAATAATAGTTTGATTATCAGAAACATCAACTTGTGAATCATCATTAGGAGTATCATTAGGAGTATCAGTAGTAGAAACATCAACTTGTGAATCATCATTAGGAGTATCATTAAGAGTATCATTAGGAGTATCAGTAGTAGAAACATCATTAGGAGCATTAGTATAATCATTCGAAAGATTAATATAAGGTTCGTAATCAGTTTCATCATTTAGATTAATAGTTTCTACATCTTGATCAGTAAATCTAGGAATTATGTTAAACATCATATTATTTATATATAAATAAAGTTTTTTTTAAATAGATAAATAAATTAAATAAAAAAAAGTAAATGAAATAAAAATGAAAATTTAAAAAATATATTTATATAATATTATAAAATGAATTCAACAATGAAAAAATTTTTATGGGGTCATAGTGTTGAAGAATCAAGTTTGTATCATACTCATACGAGTATAGATCCAAAAGGAAAATATATGATTGGTAGTGATGCTATGGAAGATTTTTGGAAATTATACCAAGATTTATTAGAAGAAGATGATAATGTAGTCTTATCAATTACTGAATTACCTCAACCATATTTACCAGTATTAGCAGATTTTGACATTTCAATCACGGAAGATGAAGATATAGAAATAGGCGATACTTTATATACAGAAGAACATGTCAAAAATGTAATTAAAATATATCAAGACGTTTTAAGAAATACAGTAGATGATTGTACAGATGAGCAATTACTGTGTGGTTTATTAGAAAAGCCAATATCATCGACATATGATGAAAAGAAAGATATAACAGTATATAAAAGAGGTTTTCATTTACATTTTTTTAATGTATTTTTATCTACAAAAAGTCAGAAAGAGCATATAATCCCAAGAGTAATAAATGAACTGAAATCATTTAATGTATTTGAAGATTTAGGTGTATTAAGTTCAGATAAATTATTAGATGATTGTCATATAAAAAATCCATGGCTTTTATATGGTAGCCGTAAAAATGCATCAAAAGCACCTTATAAATTAACAAAAATATATAATGCTGAGTTAGAAGAAGTAGAAATAAATGAAGCCTTTAAACATTATCAAATCTTTGATAAAAATGAACAACTAATAAATATGAATGGTCGGGCGAAGTATTATTTACCAAGAATATTAAGTACAGCACCTCATGGACGTAAGACATCCGAGATAAAATATGGGATTATATCACCTTTAGCACAAAAGAATCAAAATGGAGGACCAGATAAAAAGAAAAAGGTATATGTTTCTGTAGCAGTACAAGATGCTTTGAAAATATCGGCGCAACTATTACCAATGTTAGCAGACCATAGAGTATCAGATCGAAATGAATGGATAAACATAGGATGGATACTGTTTAATATAAGTGAAGGTTCGGAAGAAGGCTTTAATCAATGGGTTGAATTTTCTGAAAGAGAACCTGATAAGTTTGATGAAGGTGTTTGTCAGAATGAATGGGATAAAATGACAAAGAAAGGATATACAATAGGTTCTTTAAAGCATTATGCGCAGATTGATAATCCTGAATTATATGGTAAATGGAAAGATGAGCATAGTAGACAGTTTACAAAGAAAATTCTCGATGATGGAACACATTATGACATAGCGATTTCATTATATGAAGATTATAGTAATGAATTTAGATTTGATATAAAAAGTGGTACATGGTATAGGTTTTACAATCATAAATGGAAGATTGAGCATGATGGAGCATCATTACAAGAAAGAATACCAAAAAATATTGTTGAAAAAATAGATACAGAGATAAATAAAACATTCTCATCACAGAATAATGGTGCTAATTTATCAGATAAAGCAGGTCAGAAGACATATACTGAAAAGATTAAACAGTATAATAAGGTAAAAGCGAATTGTAAAAGTGATTCATTTCAAAGTTGTGTGATGAAACAATGTAGAATAATCTTTAGGGATGAGAATTTCGAAGCAAAATTAGATCAAGATAAATATAAAATTGTATTTGGTAATGGTGTTTATGATTTAAAGAATAATGTATTTCGTTGTGGTCGTCCAGAAGATTATTTGAGTAAGTCAATGCCTATTGATTATATAGATTTTGACATGGATGATGATAAAGTTCGTTCAGTAGAACGATTTTTCGAACAAATCATGCCGAATATATCATTAAGAAGATATTTTATTGATCAAATGTCAGATATATTTGAGGGAGGAAATAAGAAAAAGACTGTACATTTCTGGACAGGTGAGGGTGATAATGGTAAATCTATTACACAATCTATATTTGAACAAATGTTTGGTAAATATGCAATTAAATTATCAACAACAGTAGCAACAGGTAAGAAAGTACAAAATGGCGCAGCTAATCCTGAATTAGCGAGAGCAGGTGGTGGTGTTAGATGGGCGGTAATGGAAGAACCAGATAAAACAGAAGAATTAAATATAGGAATATTAAAATCTATTTCTGGAGATGATAGTTATTTTGCTCGTGATTTGTTCCAAAAAGGTTCAGACGTGAAAGAAATTAAGCCAATGTTTAAGGTTACATTTATATCTAATGGTTTGCCATATGTTAAGAATTCCGATAAAGCATTTTGGAATCGTGTTCGTGTAGTACCGTTTGAGTCTACATTCGTTCGAGTAGATGATGAGAATCCAGCACCTGTTTCTTATGATGAACAAATGATGGAAAAGAGGTTTCCAAGAGATGAGAATTTTGGTGATAAGATACCTGGATTATTACAAGCATTTGCATGGTATTTATTAAAACATAGAGTGGAGTTGATTAAAGGAAAGAAGAAGAGGCAACCAGATCCAGAAATCGTACGAACAGCAACATTAGAGTATCAGAAGCAGAATGATGCGTATCGTAAATTTATTGATGAGAATTATGTTGCTGATTCTAAAGCGGTTCTTACTAGTATTGAATTGTATAATGATTTCAAACAATGGTATAAGGATGCTAATCCTGGAAGTGTTCTACCGATAAGAGCAGAGGTTGAGAAATACTTTACAAAGATATGGGGTGAGCCAATGGCAGGTATTAAATGGAGAGGGTATAGAAAGAAATCATTACAAGATGAAATTGCTTCTGGTGAAGCATTATATGTTGAGGAAGAAGATTTAGTTAATTATAATCCACCTTTATAAAAAAATTTATATTTTTATTTATTAAAATAAAAATGTTAAAGAAAAGTCGTCGTTTATCTTTAATAAAGAAAAGTCGTCGTCGTCGTTTATTTTCAATTAAGAAAAGTCGTCGTTTATTTTCAATTAAGAAAAGTCGTCGTTTATTTTCAATTAAGAAAAGTCGTCGTTTATCTTTAATAAAGAAAAGTCGTCGTCATCGTCGTTTATCTTTAATAAAGAAAAGTCGTTTTAAAAAAATATACGATGGTGTAAAAATTGATCCACCTCCACCAAAAAGTTTTAAAACAACTGTTACACCACCGGTTTCTATGAAATCAACTCGAATTGAATCAACACCACCGGTTTCTATGAAACCAACTTTAATTGAAACAACAGCAGATGTACCAAAAAGTTTTAAAACAAGTGCTATACCATCACTTTATATGAAATCAAAACCAACTAGAACATCACCACTTTATATGAAATCAACATCAATTGAATCAACACCGCCGGTTTCTATGAAACCAACTCCAACTGAAACAACAGCAGATGTACCAAAAAGTTTTAAAACAAGTGCTATATCATCACTTTATATGAAATCAAAACCAACTAAAACATCACCACTTTATATGAAATCAACATCAACTGAAACAACACCACCACTTTCTATGAAATCAAATCTAAGCGAAACAACACCAGTAGTTGCACCAAAAAGTTTTAAAACAACTGCTACACAACCGCTTTCTAAACGACCAAGTATGAAGAGATTACTTTCTGAAAGAACAATTTTAGAAGAAGAAGAAGAAAAAGCAAAAATATTAGAAACGTTAATAATACTTGACAATAATAAATCTGGAATAAAAAATTTAGGAAACACATGTTTTTGCGCATCAGTAATTCAATTATTGAGAGGTATGGGAATATTTTTTAAAACAGATATAAATATATTAAATTTAATAAAAATTCAATTTCCCGGATATGAAAATTCACAAGAAGATGCGTCTGAATTATTACAAAAAATACTTGATTTAATGAAAATAGTGATTTATGATAAATATCTTGAATATACTTTTGGATATGAAACTTCATTATATTTTAAATTAGATAATAAATATGAGAAAATTATTAAAAAACGACCTAATATAGAAGATTATACTATGTTACAAATTGATAATCAATATATAAATATTGAAGGTATATCTAATATGTCTCAACTTATCAATCTTATTATAAATAACGAAAATTATGAAAAAAATGATGAACTAATAAACATGCCAGATAGAGATGATTTAGAAGATATAAGTATACTTGATAGAATTCCTAACATTGAAAATAAGTATCAATCATATAATAAAAATGAATATATAATACCATCTAATAATAAATATATTGTAATTCATTTAAAACTTTTTAATTATAATTTAAAATCAAGATCAACAACTAAAATTAATAAAATTATTTTTCCAGATAATATTATAATTAATAATAACGATAATGTGAGATATGAATATGAACCGAAATCAATTATATATCATACTGGAAGTTATGGAGGAGGTCATTATACGAATTCAACTAAATATAATTCTGAGTGGTATTATTATGATGATAATAAAAAAATAACATATGAAGATTATAATCAAATGTTAAAAGATGCGAAAAATGATAAAAAACAATTTAGCAAATCATATAGTGCACAATTTACACCTTATATCATTTTATATAAAAAAAAATAATTTAAAATTGAATTTTTATAAATTAAATTTATAAAAAAAATATATAATAGAAAATATGTATGTCATTAAAAGATCTGGTTCTAAAGAAAATGTTCAATTTGATAAGATAACATCAAGATTGCAAAAATTATTATATGGTGGTTTAGATAAAGTTATTGATCCTGTTTTGATAACACAAAAGATATGTTCCCGTATATATACAGGTATAACAACTGTTGAATTAGATAATTTAGCAAGTCAGATATGTATGAGTATGATTACAGAACATCCTAATTTTGGTGATTTAGCAAGTCGTATAGTTATAAGTAATCATCAGAAAAACACTAAAGAAAGTATGTTGGATGTAGTAACAGAATTATATAATAATAGAGACATACACAATGTTTTGGCATCATTAGTAAACAATGAAATAGTTGACATTGTAACTAATCATGCTGAAGAAATAGAAAATATGATAGATATGAAAAGAGATTACTTATTAGATTATTTTGGTTTTAAAACATTAGAAAGGTCATATTTACTAAAAGTTAATAATGGAAAAACAAAGAAGATAGTAGAAAGACCACAACATTTATTCATGCGTGTGGCAATAGGAATTCATGGCGATGATTTGGAGAATGTAAAGAAAACATATGATAATATGTCTCTGAAGAGATATACACATGCTACACCAACATTATTTAATGCATCAACAAATCATTCACAATTATCATCATGTTTTCTGATAAATATTGAGGATTCTATTGAGGGAATATTTAAAACATATACTGATTGTGGGTTGATATCAAAGTGGGCAGGAGGTATCGGAGTTCATATATCAAATATTCGTTCAAAAGGGTCTTATATAAGAAAGACAGGAGGTAATAGTGATGGATTAGTACCATTGTTAAGAACTTTTAATAGCATCGCGCGGCAATTTAATCAAGGTGGTAAAAGATTAGGTTCATTTGCGATGTATTTAGAAGTACATCACGCAGATATATTTGAATTTTTAGAAGCAAAGAAGAATCAAGGAGCAGAAGAGGAACGTGCTCGTGATTTGTTTTATGCGTTGTGGGTATGTGATTTATTTATGTCTAAAGTAGAGAAGAATGGAGATTGGTATTTAATGGATCCAAACGAATCATATGGATTAAATGAAGTATATGGAGAAGAGTATGATGCACTTTATAATAGATATGTTGATGAAGGTAAATATAAAAAGAAGATAAAAGCACGTGAATTATGGGAAGCAATAATTAGTTCTCAAGTTGAAACAGGAACCCCTTATATATGTTATAAAGATCATGTTAATCGAAAGAGTAATCAAAAGAATATTGGTGTGATTAAGTCGAGTAATTTGTGTGCCGAAATAAATGAAGTAAGTAATGAGGATGAGACTTCCGTATGTAACCTAGGTTCGATTTGTCTTCCACAGGTTTTAGAATACGCTGATTTTAGAGATTCTGATAAATTATCACGATGGAAGAATGAATTATCACCACAACAGACACAATCAGCATCGTATTATGAAGATAGTGACTTGAAAATATATACAAGTCCAGACTGTGATTATTGTAAATTATTGAAAGTGTTGTTAAATGATTGCGGTTTGGATTATACTGAAATTGATAAAGATGAAGCAGAAAGTTTAAGAATATATACTAATTCTGAACCATTTGAGACTGTCCCACAATTATTTTCAGTAAAAGATTCAGAAGTGAAACATTTAGGAGGATATGATGATAATTGGAATATTTTATCACCAAAAATCAATTATAAGAAATTGAGTGAATTAGCATATGAATTAACAGTTAATTTAAATAAAGTAATTGATAGAAATTATTATCCTACAGAAAGAACAAAGAGGTCTAATATGAGACATAGACCAATAGGTTTAGGAGTACAAGGTTTAGCAGATGTATTTATGATATTAAAGTTACCATTTACATCAGATGAAGCAAGAAAGATAAATAAAGAATTATTTGAGACGATTTATTATGGTAGTATGTCAGCATCAATTGATATAGCAGAGATTGATGGTTCATATTCATCTTTTGCTGATTCACCATTATCAAAAGGACAGTTTCAATTCAATTTATGGGATATAAAAGATGAAGAATTATCAGGAAGATGGAATTGGCAAACTTTAAGAGAAAAAATGATGAGAACAGGAACTCGAAATAGTTTAAACATGGCATTGATGCCAACAGCGTCAACAGCAAGTATATTTGGAAATATTGAGAGTTTTGAGGCAATTACATCAAATTTATATACTCGAAATGTATTATCTGGAGTATTTACGATGATAAATAAATATTTGGTTAAAGATTTGATAAGTCTCGAGGTATGGGATCAAGATACAAAGGATCGATTATTATTTAATAAGGGGTCAGTTCAAAATATAAGAAAACTACCAAAATTTTTAAGAGAAGTGTATAAAACATCTTTTGAAATAGATCAGAAGTTAATAATAAAGATGAGTGCTGAAAGAGGAGCATTTGTGTGTCAAAGTCAATCGCTTAATTTGTTTTTTGATAAGCCAAGTTTTAAAGAGTTAACAGCGTGTCATTTTTATGGATGGAAGAATGGATTAAAAACCGGTTCTTATTATATTAGAACAAAGTCAGCTTTATCTGGACAAAATTTTGGTTTAGATCCAAATAAAGAAAAGATGTTAAAAGATGAAAAGATTGTAGAAGAAGATGAAGGATGTTTAAGTTGCGGAGCATAGAATAAATTATATTAACTTTAATTATTTTATAAAACTTATACAAGTTTTATAATAAAATTTTTATATTTATAACTTTAAGTGAATCAATCCATTCTGTTGGAGGTTTATATTTTTTTTCATTTTCAATTTCTTGTAAAGTAATTTTATTTTGTTTAATCAGATAGTCTTTTAAAGTAAATTCTTTTTTATTTCTGTCATCTCTGTTTTTATTATATCTATTTTTATTATCTGTTCTATTATGATTTTTAATATCAGTTTTTTTAATTTCTTTATCGTTGTTATTTTCTTTTGTTTCTTTATTATAATTTTTTTTCTTATACATATTACATTATAAGAAGTTAATTCTTTAAATTCTATAAAATAAAAATGAATTAAATTTATAAAATTATTAAAAATTTATATAAATGAGTATTTTAACAGATGATGATATATCTTTTATTGTAAAAGACATTAAAGCAAATTATGATAAATATAACCCTTTATTATCATCTTCACCGCCAGCACCTGTAATATATAAGATAAACAATTTTATATTTGAGGATGATTTAAATATTGATTTTAAACTTGTTCGTTTAGAAAAAAAAATAAAACTAATGATAACTATTACTAGTTATTATGATTCAATGCGTGAGGATGAAGAATATTATGAATGGTATGATACTATGTTATTAGTAAAAGATTTTATCACAAGTGATGGTAAAGATACAGATTTAGTAATAAAAAATATAGTTTTATTAATTTCTTCATTTAGATCAAATTATAGGTATTCTAAAATACTTGATAGTATAGATGAAAATTCTATTTCATTAAAAAAAGAGAGACGACATATTATTCTACATAAATTATGTAAAGAAAAAGAAATTGATACATGTTGTGTATGTTATGATCCAAATACAGTTACTACAGATTGTAATCATAATGTTTGTCGAAAATGTTATTCTAAAATAAAGTATATATTTGATGAAGAAACTGAATCTGACATGAAGTCATGTCCTATATGTAGACAACAGATTTAAAAAAATAAATTTATATTAATATGAATAATATAAATTTAGATTCAATTAAAAAAGGAGAAGATATATGTAATAAAAATCCGTTCTATAATACATTAAGTTTATTATTAAAGTATTTTTTTATAAATTGTAATGATATAAACATATTAGATTTGATAAGAGATGTAACAAAGTCAGAAATGGAATTCCAAGTATTTATGGTTTATAAAAATTATGCTGTTGATTTATATTTTCAAAATAAGGATTATTTCAATTCTAAAATTATGTCATATGAAGATATAATATATTCTATAATTAGTTTAATAAAAGAAAATTATGACATAAATCATAAAGTTATATCTCCATATATTACATCAATAGAAGAAAACAAAGATGAATTAATAAAAAATTATAATTATATAAAAACAACTTATTCAATAAAAACAGAAAATCTAAATAAAGTCACAGAATTGAATCATATTATACAATTATTAGAAGAAGCAAAAATATATGAACAAAAATCAATAAAAAATAGAGAATTAGCATTATCTAAACTTTATAATTTACATAATTCATTTAATAAAAGTATAGAAAATACAAATATAAAATTTTTAAAATAAATATTTTTAAACTTTTTAGTTTAAAAAATATTAAGAAATAGTACAACATAAATATTTTTGTTCTTTCATTCGTAAGATATTAATTTCATTATTAAGAACAATAATTTCATCATTTAATTTTTTATTCTTTATTAAAAGATTTTTTATCTCTTCGGTAACATTTTTCTCAAAAATTTCATCTCCAAGTGATAATTTTTTATGATTAGAATTATTACTATTTTCTGATAGAGAAGAAAATCTATTTTCAGATTCGATGAGTTGTTTTTCAAGTTCTTTAATTTGTTCAATAAATGAATTAATTTTATTAATATAAATTAAACAATCTTTTTGTAATTTTTCATTATTTTCTCTTTCTGTTTTTAGTTGTTCCGTTAATTCATCAATTTTGTTATTGTTTTCTATAATAATAACTTTTTTCTTTGGTTCTTCTTTATTATTTTCTTGTTCATCTTCTTCTTTCTCTTTTTTTAATTTATCTTCTTCAAATGATTTAATTTTCATTTCAAGAGACTTAATATGAATATCTTTCATAATTAAATCATTTTTGAATAAAACTAAATTATCTTCAGCTTTTTGTAAATCAATTTTTGAAACATGAAGTTTGTTATTGCTTTCATTTAATTTTTTATTAAGATCACTAGAATGTCCCTTTTCAAATTTAAGTTTATTTTCTAAAATGATAATTTCATCATCGGCCTCATTTAATTTATCTTTTAGATTTTGAATTCTATTATTATTATTTTCTGTTTTCATTTAATTATAGATATTTAAATTTTAAATAAGATTTAATTTCTTAAAATTTTCTTTTAATAAAATAATTTCATTTGATTGTAATGTTTTCTCTGGATAGACAATATTAAATTTAATTTTCATGTTACCTCTTTCATTTTTATCATTTACTAATCCTTTTTCAATAATAATATATTCTTTATTTGGATTAATAATTCCAAATTTACTAATATTTAATTCAATAATTTCATCAAAATAAGTTATTTTTATATCTTTTCCAATAATTGTCTCAAAAATATTTATATTTGTATTATATATAAGATTTAAATTATCCCTTATAAATAAATTATGTGATTCTATTTCTATTTTAATAATAAAATTACCTGAACGTTCATTTGGACGTGTAGCTTGTTCACCAAATTCTTCATAAACATATTCTTTACCATTTTCTACGCCTCTAGGAATATTTAATTCAATTAATTTTTCTTTAAATTTAAATCCAGAAGATTCACAATCATTACAAGTAATACTAGCGTTTCTAATCATTCCGTTTCCACTACAATTATTACATGATTGTTGCATAAAATGAATCATAGGGCCTATTTGAACTCTTTGACCTTGTACTGATCCAGAACCATTGCATATATTACATATAATTCTACAATTAGGACATGTATATTTCTTTTTAATATTAAAATTTTTTTTCATACCATAATAAACATCATATAAATTAATTTTTAAATTATAATATTCATCATTCTTCTTATTATTATGATTCTGAGGCATAAAATTAAAGTTAAACATATTAAAAGGAAATCCACCTCCTTGTTGTTGAAAAAATGGTGGAACAGTATTATTATTTCTATTATCGTAATTAAATCGTTTATCATCATCATAGAGATTTTCATATGCTTCTTGTATTTTTTGAAATTTTTCTTTTGAATTATTATCAGTATTTTTATCAGGATGATATACTTTAGCAAGTTTTCTATAAGCATTTTTTATATCTTCTTTTGATGCATTTTTAGAAATACCCAGAGTATCATAATAAGTTTCCATTTTATATATAATTATATTTGTAAAACATTTAAATATAAATTTAAATTTAATAAATTAAAATATATCCTTATAATAAATGGGAGTTAAAATTAGTTTATTTGGAAAATCTTCGGACCAAAAAACTAGTTACGACGATACAATGTGTGTAGTTGATGTTGAGGATGATTATAATATTATTATAAGCAATAATACCATGAGTAATCCGATAAATATTGTTAAAAACACTATCCCTAATAAATTAGAACCATTACCAATTGATATAGTTGATAAAACAGATTCAAATCGATCATTACCAATTAATATTATTGATAAAAATAGTGTAGAAGAAATAAATATTTCAAATTCACCTCAATTTTCAATGTCACCTCCAGTTAATGATGACAAAAATAAAAAGAAGAAAAATAAAAAAAAGAAAAAAAGAAAGACTGATTAATTATATTTTATATTTAAAAAAATATAAAATTATATTTAATTTCAACTTATGGAAATATTTTTTATGAAGTTTTAGGTGATGGCGACGGTGTTGAAAACATAAATTTTCTACGTGTTAAAGATGGTGTTTTAGGTGAAGGCGATGGTGTTGTAGACATTATTAATTTTTTAGTTGGTGAAAATGCGGTTTTATCAGGAGATATTTCTTCTGAACGCATTCTTTTAGTTGCTGTTCGACGAAAACTTAATGGTTTTTTAATACCTGAAACAGATAAAGGTTCATCTATAATTTTTTCCAGAACTGAAATAATATTATTTTTTTTATCAATATTTATTGCATTTTTTCCTAATATCAATTTAATAATATTTATATTTTTGATATCATCATCCAGAAAATAAATATTTTGTTTGTTCTTATTATCTTTAATTATTTGTTCTATTGTTATTTGTTTATAATCAGGATAAAAAGAAGAATCATTAGTACTATTATATTTTTTTTTAAACTTTTGTTTTTCTTCACGATTTAAATTGTTTATATATTGATTTTTACACTCAGAATATCCATAAATATCTTTAAAAAGACTATTAAAAATATTATCGATTACATATTTTATATACTTTTTTTCTCCCATTGAAATTATATAAAATATATAGTCATTACTTTTTAATTTTGTTAAAAGATCAAATATTAAAGTATATTTTTTACTATCTTTCCATAACTTTTTAATTAATTCATCTTTACTCATACCCTCAACTGATTCATCACTATGAATATCAATTAATGTTTCATCGAAATCAAAAAATATAATTTTATCATCATCTCCACCATCATATATTTTTTTTAATTTAAAACTTCTTTTTTTAATAATCTTACTTCTTC
>Ga0214921_10001861_pt1 | contig 35305 bp, 30 predicted proteins | sample LL1505_MetaG_FD_177992 | JGI IMG/M metagenome (GOLD analysis project Ga0214921, IMG submission 177992) | Freshwater microbial communities from Lake Lanier, Atlanta, Georgia, United States - LL-1505 | ecosystem: Environmental > Aquatic > Freshwater > Lake | place: USA: Georgia | collected... | reverse complement strand
AGTCTTGGTGCTCGGGGTCAACGATGCGTTGACCGGTGGTGGTGCTGTTTATGGCTTACCGCAAGCTAACGCAGTACAAATGGCGGCTGATGAGATCAACGCGGCAGGCGGCATTAAGGCCGGTGTAACCACCTACAAACTCAAGGTCATTACTTCGGACGACAAAGCTAACCCAACTGAGGCTACCAATAGTGTGCGCAAGCTGATCGACCGTGATAATGTGAAATACCTTTTGGGTTTTTGCTGCTCCGGTTCAACCAGTGCTGTGGCATCCTTCATTGCCAAAGAGGACGCATTGATGTTGGTCGGCAATGCTGCTGAGCGTGCCATTACGGCTCAGGGAATTCCTAATGTATTCAGGACGCGTCCTCCAGCAGACTTCACTGGCGCTGCAGCCGGTACATTTGTCGCACAAAAGGGTGCTCGAAATGTCGCTGTCATTGGTGCTTTAGAGGTTGGTTTTTATACCCAATACGTCGACGCGTTTGAAAAAGAATTAAATAAAGTGGGCGGCAAGATCATTGCAAAAGAAGCATTTGGTCTTCGTGATCGCGATATGACACCGCAATTGACAAAAATTCGCGGACTCAAACCTGATGCCATCTTGGTAGTGGGTTACGTTGAGCCAGCGGCATTTGTTTACCGTCAAGCAGTGGAGTTGGGTCTAAATGTTCCGCGTTACGGTTTTACAAGTGGTAGTGAGGAGCAGTTCCTCAAAGTGGTGACGAGTGCGCAAATGGAAGGTGTTTGGGATCTACGCCCAACAGAGCTGACCGTAGAGGCTTTGGGGCCTCAGGCCAAGGCGTACGAAGCCAATTACAGAAAAAAATTCGACCAAGCGCCTACACCTAGCTCGCCCTACGCTTATGACCAAGTTTATGTGTTGAAAAATGCCATCGAGCGCGCAGGTAGCGCAAAGGATGCCAAAAAAGTGGCTGACGCAGTCCGTACTTTGCCTATTCCTAAGGAAGCTGTCATGAAGTACATGGCAAACGATGGAGGTGCCATGTTCGACCAGAACGGTCAGGCTTATACGACCAATGGTGCTTTCCAGTGGCAAAAGGGCAAGTGGGTCTTCGTGTCCGAATTGCCATCCGATAACAAAGCTTATTCACAATTTTTGCGCAGTATTCGCAAATAGGTCCTGAGCTTTAATGGCCAATAACCCGCGACTCAGTTTGTAGCTGAGTCGCGAGGTTTTCTGTCTTCCTCAGTTGGCACATCCGAACGGTGAAATGCGATGAATGAATTACTGCAACAAATATTCAATGGACTAACCATTGGTTCCGTCTACACATTGGTAGCGCTCGGACTCACAGTGGTTTTTGGAATTTTAGGTATAGCGCATTTTGCGCATGGCTCCTTGGCCATGTTTGGAGGGTACTTAACGTTTGTATTTTCCACTTCGATGGGACTTTCATTTTTTACAAGTATTGCAATGGCTATGCCAGTAGGTGCTGTGATGGGCATGCTCATAGAGCGCTTGGCTTATCGACCTGTACGTGATGCACCACACATCAATGCCTTCATCATTGCTTTAGGTTTAACAATGATGCTGGAGGGCGGCAACTTACTGCTGTTTGGTGCCGATCAGGTGATCATTCAAACGCCATATCAACAGGTGTTTGATTTTGGAGGAATCTTCGTTGCGCAGTTACGAATGGTTGTAATCGTTACAGCAGTCACATTGGTCGCAGTTGTGACGGTACTTCTTTTAAAGACGAAAACGGGAAAGTCTGTTCGCGCTGTGGCTCAAAACCGGCATGCAGCGGTGCTGATGGGTGTCAATGTGAACTTTGTTTCATCTGTTGTATTTGCTATTTCTTCCGCCCTAGGGGTGGCTGCAGGTGCGCTCATTGGCGCTTTGTTAGCTCTTGCACCTGGCGTCGGTGAAAGTTTTGCGGTGAAAGGTTTTGCCGTCTTGATATTGGGTGGACTTGGATCATTACCAGGTGCAATTTTGGGTGGCTTGGTTTTGGGTGTCAGCGAGTCCTTGGCAGCAGGTTTTTTATCGTCAGCCTATAAGGATGTGATTTCCTTCTTAATCATGATCTTGGTCTTGCTGGTCATGCCACAAGGCTTGATGGGGAAAAAATGAGACGCCTTTTTACCAATCCTTTGATGTTGAGTTTTGCTGCCGTAGCAGTTGCTTTGGTATTGCCTCATGCCTTCAAATCTCCCTATTACATTCATTTGATGACCTTGGCTTTGATTTGGATTGTGCTTGCGCAAGGCCAAAATTTAACGCAAGGTTTCATAGGTTATGTGTCGATTGCTCAAGCGGGATTTATGGGTATTGGTGCCTACATATCCACCCTATTGACAATGAACTTTGGTATTTCTGTTTGGGTAACGCTAGTGGTTGCGCCGTTGCTGACTGGGGTCATGGCAATAGTTGCGGGGTATCCGAGTCTTCGAGTCAAAGGACACTACTTTTCAATCGTCACGCTAGCCTACAACATGGTTATTTTTATTGTGCTGATGACGTTTCGCGCGCTGACTGGAGGCGAAGCCGGCATACCTGATGTGCCCCGCCCGAGCGAGCTGACATTTTTTGGGAATGTCTTCAATTTTGAGGGTCGCAGCAATCTCAACTATTGCGCTCTTGCTTTGTCTGCAGCAGTATTGGCAACCATTTTTTGTGCCTTGGTACTGCACTCCCGTGCTGGACGGGTGATGTTGGCGATACGCCAAAACGAAGACCTGGCAGAAGCCATGGGTGTCATGACTTCACGCTACAAGTTGTTTGCGTTTGTGATGAGTTCAGTTTTGGCTGGTTTGGCTGGGACTCTTTATGCGCATTACATCGGCTTTTTAAATCCCGAGCCGTTTGGCGTCGATCAATCTTTAAACATTATTTTGGCGGTCATTTTGGGCGGTAGCGGGACGCTAACAGGCCCCATAGTTGGGGCAGTTTCTGTCACATTCTTGCCAGAGCTTTTAAGGTTTGCTGACAGTTTTAGGCTCATCACATATGGTTTGATTTTGGTGGTCGCGACTATTTTCTTGCCCAAGGGGCTGGTGCCGTTGATTGCTTCCATTTGGCGGTGGTTACGTTCGAGTCAATCCATCGCAAGTGATCACAAGCCAACAAGCAAGGCATGATGAAATGACCTTAGATACAGAAGAGATGTCCAAGCGTGGGGCAAGCGTATTTGAAAAAGCGGATCAATTTGCGCAACTGCACCTAGTTCCGAATGCACCGCAATGGGGGCGGGGTCTTTTTGATCGACGTGCATTGTTTGAGCCTGCTGGTGCTGCGGGATTATTGAGCCTACAAGTGCCGCTTGACTTAGGTGGATTTGGTTTGTCTTTTGGTGACAAGGTAAGCGTGTTGCACAAGCTAGCGCTGATTGATTTCAGTGCTGCTATGGCATTGGTGAATTCACACAACGTTGCAGTTCAGTTGGTGAAAGCATCGCCCAATGAGTTGTCACCTCTTTATTTGAATGATTTATTGCGTGGCAACTTCGTTGCATGCACTGCTCTGACTGAGCCTGGCGCTGGATCAGATTTGGGGCAAATTCAAACCACGGCCATCCAAAATGGCGATGGTTGGATGCTGAACGGGTCAAAGACTTGGATCATCAATGCTGCTCATGCTGACGGTGTCGTGGTTTACGCACAAACTCAAGTGGGTTCAGGAGTCAAAGGAATTGCGGCATTTTTTATCCGTGCTGACTCCCCAGGTTTCCAGCGTGTTGCCATTGCCACCAGTAGCGCCCTGAGTAGCATGGGTATTGGTGGATTTCGCTTGACAAATGTCTATTGCGATTCATCTCACCTCTTGTACGAACCAGGAAAAGCGATTGTTGACATCATGGGTGCTATCAATCGTGCGCGCACTTATGTTGCGGCAATGTGTTGCGCTATGGTGTCTCAAGCTTTGACCGATGTGAGCGTTTATGGACACAAGCGAACTGCATTTGGCCAGTCATTAGATCAATACCAAGGCTGGCGTTGGCAGGTCGCGCAAGCAGCAACAGCATTACAAGCGGGTGAGCTATTGGTGAGGGAGGCGTGTGACCTCATTGACAACAGTGGTGAGGTTCAAGTTGCTGCGGCCCAAGCGAAACTTTATGCAACAAGTATGGCTCAGACTCAATTGGGAACTCTCCTGCACGCTATGGGGGCGGAAGGATTTTTGGATCGCTATGCTTTTTTAAGGCATCTCACTGCAGCCCATACAGCTTCATTAGCTGACGGATCGACTGCAATGCTGCTGGAGCGTGTGGCAAATGACTTTCGTTTCAAACCAGGGGCAATCTAGATGCGCGTTTTTCAAATTGAGGGGGAGTGGGGAATTGACAACCTAAAACTTTCACAGCGTCCTGAGCCGACAGCGAGGGATGGTGAAGTTTTAGTTCGAATGCGCGCTTCTTCGCTCAATTACCGCGACCTCGTTGTGCCAGAGCGCGGCTATGGTAGCTATACCGGTCAATTGCCATTGATTCCCATCTCTGATGGTGTTGGGGAAGTTATTGAAGTTGGGGTAGGCGTTTCGCGTGTTCAGATAGGTGATCGAGTCTGCCCCACATACTTTCAGGGTTGGATCGGGGGCGAACCAGATTTGCAGAGGCTCACCCAATCTCTGGGGGGGCCTATTGATGGGACCATGACAGAAGTGATGTGTCTGTCTGAACAGGGCTTGGTTCGAGTCCCTGACTACCTGAACGATATCCAAGCTGCAAGCCTTCCTTGCGCCGCATTGACTGCTTGGAGTGCTGTGGTCACTAACGGTCATGTCAAAACAGGCGATCGAGTTTTAGTGCAAGGATGCGGCGGCGTTGCTTTGTTTGCACTGCAGTTCGCCAAAAGTTTAGGAGCACATGTCACCGTCATCAGTTCAAGCGAAGAGCGAATGGATCGCGCAGTCGCCTTGGGTGCTGATGCCGTGATTAATTACCGTGAACAGCCCGAATGGGCAAAAGCCACCCGAGAGATTACTCAGGGGCGTGGTTACGATTTGATTTTGGAGTTAGGTGGTGAAAAAACACTTCCACAATCTCTTCGCTGCATTCGACCAGGCGGTACTTTGGCAATGATTGGCATCTTGTCGGGAAGCAGTGTAAACACCTCTTTAGGCCACATCATCACACGCCAAGTGCGTCTTCAAGGCATAACCGTTGGGCACCGTGATGGCATGGAGGCTATGTTGCGTGCCATGGCGCAGCATCAGATCCTGCCTGTGACCGATAAGGTGTTTGCATTCGAGGAACTCAAAGAAGCCATGACCTATTTGAAGAGCGGTGCTCAGTTCGGCAAAGTCTGTATTGCCCATTAAAAATGGGGGCTTGATGCTAATTCCTATTCAACCTGTCAACGTTGATCCTGAAAAAGTCGCATTTCAGATGTGCGAGAGTGGTGAGCAAGTCACATACGCACAACTCGAAGACCGTGCTAACCAAGTTGCGCATTTGGTTTCAGATTTAGGCATCCTTCCAGGCGACCATGTGGCCGTGCTGATGAATAACTGCCGTGAATTACTGGAGCTTTGCTTTGGTTTGGATCGAAGTGGCGTGTATTACACACTGATCAGTACCCGCCTGGCAGCCGATGAGATTGAATACATCATCCGAGATTGCGGTGCACGTTTGTTTGTTTATTCGGTAACTGTGGATTCTGTTGACCAAGATTTGTTCTCCAAGCTACCCAGTTCGCTTCAGTGCATGAGCTTAGGTGCATGTGTTGAAAAAAAGGCGCATGGAGATTGGATTGCTCAATGTGCGAAAAAACCGACATCTGCACTTGAACGACCTTTCCAAGGCAGTGACATGCTTTATTCGTCGGGCACAACTGGACGCCCAAAAGGGGTGCTGTGGCCACTGCCCAAGACAGCGGCAGGACAACGAACCATGTTGGTGACGTTGCTGTCGCCACTGTTTGGATACGACGCAGACAGTCATTACTTGTCTACCGCGCCTCTCTACCATGCTGCTCCTCTGCGTCACAGCATGACGGTGATCAAGATGGGTGGAACCGTTACGGTCATGGAGCGATTTGATGCACTTCTGGCCCTGCAGACGATTGAGCGATGCCGCATCACCCACAGTCAATGGGTGCCCACGATGTTTGTGCGATTGCTCAAACTTGACCTGGCCATACGTGAAAAATTCGATCTGTCATCCATGAAAATGGCGGTGCATGCTGCCGCCCCTTGTCCAGTTGATGTGAAAGAACAAATGATGCAATGGTGGGGGCCAATCGTGCACGAATACTATGCAGGGACTGAAAACAACGGTTTTTGTAGCATCACTCCCGCTGAGTGGTTGCAGCACAAAGGGTCGGTGGGTCGTGCTTCACAAGGCAAGCTGCACATTTGTGATGAAGAAGGAATTCCTTTAGAGGTAGGTCAGCTAGGAGCTGTGTATTTCTCTGATGGTCCCCAGTTCTCTTATCACAACGACCCCGTGAGTACCGCACAAACACGTAACTCCTTGGGCTGGACGACCCTCGGTGACATTGGCTACCTGGATAAGCAAGGTTATCTCTATTTGGTAGACAGAAAAGCCTTCATGATCATTAGCGGTGGCGTCAATATTTATCCCCAAGAAATCGAAAACGTGTTGCTACAACACCCGAAAGTAATGGACGCAGCTGTTGTCGGTGTTCCCAATAATGATTGGGGTGAGGAAGTTAAAGCCGTTGTACAACCAGTCCACGCATCCGATATTGGCCCAGCTTTGGCGCAAGAGCTACAGACATTTTGTCGGGAAAAATTAGCAGACTTCAAATGTCCGCGATCGATAGATTTCGACTTAGAGCTCCCGCGTTTGCCTACAGGAAAGCTTTATAAAAAATTGGTTAAAAAACGCTACTGGCCGCAATAAGCCTTATAAAAAATCACAAGCCAATTGGAGAATCTTACATGTCAGAACACCTCACCAGTCATGTGGCATTGAGTCCCAGCAGAAGCGGCAATCGCGCCGCAACACGGACAGATACTCGAAATGCTTTGGTTTGGTGTGGAACCGAACTTTTGACTGAGCGCGGGTTTCAAATAACGGGTATTGATGAAGTGCTCAAGCGTGTCGGCGTACCCAAAGGCTCTTTCTACTATTACTTTAAAAGCAAAGTTCATTTTGGACATGCCGTCATCGACAACTATGAAGCGTATTACGCAAAAAAAATGGACCGTATTTTTAATGACTATTCACAATCGCCGCTGCAGAGATTGGTCAATTTCACTGTGAATGCCAAAAATGGCATGGTCAAGTTTGACTTCAAGCGGGGCTGTCTTATAGGCAACCTTGGTCAAGAACTTGCTGCCCTCGATACGCAGTTTCGTGAACGACTAGAAGGTGTGTTGCTTTCATGGGAGAAACGTGTTGCAGATTGCCTGGCTGAAGCGATCGATATCGGCGAAATAGCACCGAAGCAGGATCCCCAAGCACTGTCGCGTTTTTTTTGGGTGGGTTGGGAGGGTGCCATATTGCGTTCAAAGCTTATGCGCAGCTTGGAGCCGATAGATCAATTCACATCGATCTTCTTTAGATCTGTATTGATTAATTAATTTTTAAAAAATGATCTCACACCAAAAGAACAGCTCTCGTCAGTTTATTCTTGCCCTAGATCAAGGCACCAGTTCTAGCAGGGCGTTGGTCTTTAACCACCGCGGTGAGGTTGTGGCTCAGGCACAGAAACCATTGACGCAACATTACCCTAAGCCTGGATGGGTGGAACACGACGCGCTGGAAATTTGGCAAAGTCAACTGAGTGTGGCAAAAGCTGTCATAGATCAAATTGGTTCATCGGAATCAATCATTGCTCTGGGCATGACTAACCAAAGAGAAACAACTGTCATATGGCACCGCAAAACAGGTCTGCCGATTCACCGAGCTTTAGTATGGCAAGACCGACGAACTGCCCCCGAGTGCGAACGTCTGCGATTAGCAGGTAAATCAGAAATGATTCAGGCCAAGACAGGGTTGGTTTTAGATGCTTATTTCAGCGCTAGCAAGGTCGCTTGGTTACTAGATAACGTCTCAGGTGCACGAGCAATGGCAGAAGCTGATGAATTGGCTTTTGGCACGATAGACAGTTGGTTGCTTTGGAATCTCACACGAAGTGTGCAATGTTCGAGCGAAGATCTTGCCGTGCACGCTACTGATGTTTCAAATGCTTCACGCACCATGCTATGGAATATCCATCAAAGTGATTGGGATGATGAGTTGCTTGAGCTTTTTCGTATCCCCCGTTCCCTTTTGCCTGAAGTTCGTCCAAGCAGTGGGGATTTTGGGTTTGCCCGTCAACTAGGCGGCCTACCCATCATGGGCATTGCTGGAGATCAACAAGCCGCCGCATTCGGTCAAGCTTGCTGGACCCCAGGCATGGTGAAAAACACCTATGGGACGGGTTGTTTTTTGCTGTGCAACACGGGGCAGCAACCCGTGTCATCTCAGCACCATTTACTCAGCAGCGCTGCATGGAAATTGAGTTCATCGCAGATCAATCCAACTCAATACTGCCTTGAGGGCAGTGTTTTTATGGGCGGGGCCATCGTTCAATGGTTACGCGATGAATTGGGCATCATCTCCGAAGCACGTGATGTGGAAGCTTTGGCTTGTAGTGTTCCAGATAACGCCGGAGTTATGTTGGTTCCCGCTTACACAGGATTGGGTGCACCTTATTGGGATGCGTCTGCGAGAGGCACCTTGCTTGGTTTGACACGGGGCAGCAATAAAGGTCACATCGCCAGAGCTGCCCTGGAGGGTATTGCGCACCAAGTCTGTGATGTTTTGCAGGCCATGTCGGCAGACTTGTCCGCACAATCTGGCACTGACATTTTGGAGCTGCGTGTAGATGGCGGCGCGAGCCAAAATAATCTGTTACTCCAAATACAAGCCAATTTATTGCAGATACCTGTGGTTCGGCCACAGATCACAGAGACAACAGCCTTGGGCGCCGCTTACCTTGCAGGTCTGGCAGCGGGCTTTTGGCAAAGTCAGAACGAATTGACGCAATTTTGGAAAGTCGATCGTCGCTTCGAACCAGAGTTTGGCAGTGATTCATGGCGCCGCCTAGAGCGAGAACGCTGGGCTATGGCGATAGAAAAGTCACGAGGTTGGGGGTAAATGCAAAAATCAAATAACTACAAAAAAGCAGGCAGCACTCAAGGTCTAAGCCGCGACCAAACATGGCAAGCGCTGCAAGAAGAACCATCATGGGACATTTGTGTTGTTGGCGGTGGCGCAACTGGTTTGGGTATAGCGCTGGATGCAGCGGCTCGGGGTTTTAGCGTTGTATTGGCAGAGGCCGAAGACTTTGCCAGCGGTGCCAGTTCTCGATCTTCAAAAATGTTGCATGGAGGTGTTCGCTACCTACAGCAACTCGATTTTGCACTCGTCAAGGAGGCGTTACATGAACGCGCAACTGTGCTTGCGAACGCACCTCATGTGGCTAGAGCGATGTCATTTGTAATACCCTGTGAAACTCTAGCGCATGCAGCCTTTTACGGTAGCGGACTCAAACTTTATGACCTGCTTGCTGGACGGCACAATGTGGGTCGTTCTCATTACATCCCATCCGAGGATATCAACGCTCAGGCAAACGCCTTAAAAGCTAGCCCCCATGGCATCCAGTACTACGATGGGATTTTTGATGACGCTCGTCTGGCGCAATCAATTGCGCTTAGCGCTAGGCAGCGGGGTGCCGTATTGATGAATTACTGCCGTGCTGAGATGAATGGTCAAGCCGATGATGGTTCTGATTTGGTCAGTATTACCCGAAAGGACAACTCTGCACAACACACCTTACGCGCCCGATGCACCATTTTCGCGACGGGCGCTTGGAGTCGGGAGCGAGTTGCAATTGCGCGAGGTAGTCATATTGTTTTGCGAGATATCGGCCTTTCCAGTGGCGTCTTGCTGCCTAAAACCCCAGATGGCCGTGTACTCTATATGCTGCCATGGCTTGGTCACACCTTGATTGGAACGACTGACATCAGCGTCAGCTGCCCAGATTACAGCGAGACAGCACCACAAGATGATATTGATTGGTTGCTACGAACTTCCAGCCAAGCCCTTAAAAAACCGCTCTATGCAGCGCAAATCACAGCAAGTTTTGTTGGGTACCGTCCCTTGGTTCGAATGCCAGGAGCAGGAAAAAACTCTTCTCAATTTTCACGAGCTCATCTTGTTGAACGAGTCGCAGAGCGCACGTTGCGTGTGGTCGGCGGCAAATGGACCACTTATCGTCGCATGGCCCAAGATGCATTGGATGTGGCAATTGAGCATGGCATTTTGCCCAAAGGTAAACCATGTAGCACAGATCAACTTAATCTCAGCGCCAACCCCTTGCTAGACAATGCATGGCTTACTCAAGGGCAATGGAGTGACGAACAGATACAAAAAATCGTTAAAAGCGCTGTGCAGGACGAAGCCGCCTGTAGCGCTGAAGATATTCTCTATCGCCGCCTTCGCACAGGCTTTACAGACCAATCATTGGCTCTCAAGTTGAAGCCTAAAGTCGAGCAATTTTTAAAGCAATTTTGTGGCTAACAACACAGCCGGGATTGGCATTGCACACAATCCAGTAGACAAATAATGTTGTGATAACTGGAGGTATAACAGCGTGACGCTAATCCATTTAGTCGCTTGCTTTTACACATCGACTGTGTAATATATGTGCAATAACTCGATGAAATTTGAGGGCTAAAAGTCATCCAGAAGCCCTCAGCGCAACAATTAGTTGCGTTGCAAAGGAAAAAGCACCGCGCAAGGCGATGCTTTTTAAGGTGGCTCCTCGACCTGGGCTCGAACCAGGGACCTACGGATTAACAGAAAACAGTAGATTTACAAAACCCTTTTTTTTATGCGGCTTTCAGCGTGTTTTTTAATTATGTGTAACAAACTGTGTAATTGAAGAATTTTTACTCTGGACGCTTGCCATGGTCTGGACGGTGGTTTGCTCTGGACGGTCGGGCGACTCTGGACACCCCTGGGGCGTCCAGATTCTGGACGCTTGTGGCACTCTGGAGGGGGGGGGTTGTCCAGAAAATTGTGGATAAGGAATTGAGTTAATTAATTTGTTCAGCTTGGATGGAGCAAGTCACCTTAACACTTAATTGAATATTGCATTCCAAATAAGAATATCAGATATCCTCATTATCCTATTGTTAATCATAGAGTTTTCAATAAAATAAAATTATGAAATCAGTCACAAACAAAATAGACTTAAATAATGTATACAAAAAGTTTATTACTGATCCTGAAAATATGCAGCCCGTGCTTGGGGATGTCTCACTCCAAATAGAAGAAAATGAATTTGTTGTATTGTTAGGAAGAAGTGGCTGCGGAAAAACCACCTTGCTCAATATCGTAGCCGGATTAGAACTAGCAACTAGCGGAAAAGTTCAAGTGGACGGTATTGATGTGACTGGCCCTGGTCGTGGAAAAGGAATGGTTTTTCAACAAGGCGCGCTTTTTCCATGGCTCAATGCGGAGCAAAATATTCAGTTTGCGGCACGTAAGCAAGGCCTTAATGTTGAACAATCTAAAGAGTTGTCACAAAAATTACTTCTTTTGGTAGGCCTTGCAGGAGCCGAAAAAAAATATCCATTTGAATTATCGGGTGGCATGCAACAACGCGTTGCAATTGCAAGAGCATTAGCTTTAGATCCACAAATACTTTTAATGGATGAACCTTTTGGCGCCTTGGATGAATTGACTCGAATAGAGATGCAAAACGAACTGTTGCGTGTTTGGTCTTTAAAGCAAAAGACAGTGGTATTTGTAACGCACAGTATTTGGGAGGGGTTAATGCTAGCTGATCGCATTATTGTTTTAGCGCCGCGTCCTGGACGAATTGTGCTCGAGAAAAAAATTGATCGTCAAAGGCCTCGAAAGCGTTCTGACCCTATGTTGATTGAACTTTACGAAGAAATTTGGACTTCACTTCAATAAATTAAGAAAAAATAAAAGTGAATTACAAAATAAAAAGTTTGTTAATCCCTTTGATAGTCCTGACTGTTTTTGTTTTGTCCTGGGAGTTAGCAAGTTTTTGGGGTTATTTGAAGCCAACTAGGTTTCCTGCGCCTTCAAAATTGTTGATGAGTTTTTTAGATTTGATTTTTTCAGGCTACCCTGCAGACGTTACGATCGATCAGCACTTGCTAAAAACCATTGAACGAATCATCATCGGTTTTTTATTATCTGTATGTTTGGGTGTGCCTTTTGGATTATTGATAGGCGGGTTTCATGCATTGGATCGTTTAACTTCGACCATCATTGCATTTTGTCGCTCAATTGCTACGCTGTCATTGTTACCACTGGCTATTGTTTGGTTTGGTACAGGTGAACAATCCAAAATTTTCTTAATCGCCTATGGATGTTTTTGGGTCATGCTATCAAATGTGATTGAAGCGGTTAAGCAAGTCGATCCTCTCATGATGAAAGCCGCTAAGACGATGGATATTGATGGAATAGAACTTTTTCTAAAAGTGATACTGCCATCTGTATTGCCAAGAATTTTCGCGGGCATGCGAATCTCATTAGGCGTTGGCTTTATGGTCATCGTGGGTGCAGAAATGATTGGAACTGTGATTGGATTGGGTTCTTTGATTATGGAGGCTAGAACTTTTTATAGAACCGATATCACCATGGTCGGAATGATGATTCTAGGTCTGATGGGATTTTTAATGACAACCGGATTGGCATGGTTAGAGAAAAAACTAATGCCTTGGCAACAACAAGAGCACGATCGTACAAGCCCATGAATGATTTTCATTTTCAATCGATATCTAAAAGAATTAATTTGTATGGATTGATGGGTATTTTTATGCTTCTTATGGTTTGGGAGTTATCTGCAAGGTGGATTTGGCAAGATATACAAGTACTTCCATCCCCCATTCAATGTTTGGATATGGCTTGGCAAGTATTGACTGCCCAAGAATTAGTGATGCATATTGCAGCGAGTTTGAGTCGCATCCTTATTGGATTTACATTTGCCGCGGTCATTGGTGTTGGCTTGGGAATTGCAGTCGGTTGGTATCAATATTTAGGCTTGGCTTTTAAGCCAATATTGGAGTTGTTACGCCCAATACCACCACTGGCATGGATACCAATGGCAATTGTTTGGTTCGGATTGGGTGAGCCCTCTAAATGGTTTGTGATTTTTTTAGGTTCATTTTTTCCTATATTTACCAACGCATGGCGAGGTATGGTGGGAATACCGCCTGTTATTTTGCGTGCGGCCCAAACGATGGATGTCAAGGGCTTTGAGTTGTTATTGAAGGTTGCGATTCCAGCAGCCTTACCCGATATTGCAACTGGATTGCGTGTTGCTTTTGGTTTGGCTTTTGGAATTTTAGTAGCAGCAGAATTAATTGCTTCTGATAGTGGATTGGGGTATTTGATTATGCAGTCCCGCGAAACATCAAGGCTTGGTGTCGCTATATTTGGTATTCTTTTAATTGGTTTTTTAAGCATGTTGGCTGATGACATACTTGCAAGACTATTGAAAAAATTTGTTAGTAGAGGTCGGTATTAAAACAAGAGTTGAATCAAAATTTAAAGGAGACAAAATGGACAGACGATCATTTATTGCGCAAACTGGTATTGCCACTGCTGCACTTGCAGCACCAGCAATATCCAATACAGCTTGGGCGCAATCTGCGCCAGAAGTTAGCAAGTTGGCTTTTGGCTTTGGAAACGATCCAGTTTTCGCACCGCATATGGTTGCAATTGAAAAAGGATGGTTTAAAGATGCTGGCTTTACTGAAATCAATACCAAAACATTTGCGGGCGGTGCCATCGCTGGCGAAGCCTTGGTAGCGGGTGAAATTTCATTGTGGACACCTGGTAATTTGCCACCTGTCTCTATGGCTCATTCGGGTGTTCCGATTGTTATCCTAGGTAACAACGCTATTGCAACAGTGGCTGATAAATTAATCGCACGTAAAGATGCCAATATCAAAACGCCAGAAGATTTGTACAAAATAAAAATTGGTTTACTACAAGGCTCAACTGCCAGTGCAGATTTATATTATTTGGCTAAACAATATGGACTAGATGAAAAACGTTTGCAAGTTGTCAATATGCCGCCACCCGAGCAATTGGCAGCGCTCAATTCAAATAATATTCAAGCCATGTTGTGCTGGCAACCTTGGGGATTCAATGCAATCAAAAGTGGTACAACAGAATTGATTCACTCAGGGACGGAGTCGGGGTTTGCTAAAAATAAAAATGAAAAAGTACAAGTCTCTTACACGCGATCAATATTTGTGGCAAGCCAAGATTTTGTTAAGAAAAACCCAATCGCCACGCGAAAAATGATGGCTGTACTTGTGAGAGCACAAAAATATGTCGCGGACCCCAAAAATAAAAATGAAGTGATTGATTTATTTTGTCAACAAACAAAACAAGACAAAGCACTTGCCACTGCAATTTGGGGTGACTTTACTTTTGATCCTTCAATCGACAATGCCTACGTGAGAGATATGAAGGCGATGACCGACTATATGCTGGCCAGTGGGAGAATCAAAACAGCCAAGGATGTATTGGAATATACCTACAGCGATCCAGTTGCTGCAGTCGATCCTGCCTTGGTCAAGGTAGCAGGGCGGTTTAAAATTTAATTTATACATTTGAGTCGCATGCAAAACTCACCTGTTGGTGTTGCCCATTTGGGTTCAGGCTTTATAGCTGATTACCATTTGGAGGGTTTGCGTTTGAGTGGAATGGCCCGTGTTCTATGTGTCACGGGTCGTTCACTTGATAAATTACAAGCGCTTGCGCAAAAATATGCAATTCCAAACGTTTTGACACAATGGCGTGACGTTTTAAAACTTACAGATGTACAAGCTGTTGTGATTGCTACGCCTGACCATTTGCACGAGGAAATGGCCATTGCGTGTCTCAAGGCTGGTAAGGCCGTGATGTTACAAAAACCAATGGCTGGAAGTGTTCAGGCATGTCAACGAATTGTTGAACAATCCATCACTGAAAAAGTGGATTTACAAGTTAGTTTTATGCACCGTTATTTTGAAGAATTCCAGCATGCAAAAAATTTAGTTGACGACGGTGTGATAGGTAAAATCCATAGTATCCGATTGCGAAATGCAACGCCTGGACCGGATTGGGGTGACTGGTTTTTTGATCAAGCCAATGTGGCTAATGGTGTGGTAGATCAACTGGGCGTTCACGGTATCGATCTACTCATTCAACTCTTAGGTCCAATGCGTGATGTGAGTGCGCGTATTGCCATTCAAAAGCCCACCCGTTTACTAAAAAATGGAAAAATCGTGCAAGTGCATGTGCCTGATACCGTAATGGCCAATTATGAATTCAAATGCGGTACTTTGGTTCAACATGAAATGTCGATGATTGAACAACAAGGATGCGATCGATTTCGAATGGAAATCTATGGTGATGAAGGCACCATATGGTTGCGAACCGAGCGTGGTCGCTTGTCGGTATGGGCGCCTAAATATTATGGGCAACAGTGGCATGCATCGTCGCTTGAATCGAATCCTTTGGGCTTATTGCATCATTGCGACTGGTTGTCGGGCGTGCTTGATCCCAAATTACGCCGACAAACTGCGTTAGATGCAATTGTAGGTATGCAAGTTGTTCACGCCATTCACGAATCGGCGACTAACAATAGTATTCGTGTTTCAATTGAGCACTAATATGACAACTCCAAATTCTGCAAAAATCGCTGTCGGTATTTTATCTTTTGCGCACTACCATGCTAATTTTTGGAGCGAGGTTTTTAAGGCTAGCAATGCCTTGGCTGGGATATGGGACGACGATCACGAACGTGGTCGTGAGGCTGCGCAGCGTTTTGACGTTCCCTTTTTTCAAAATATCAATGATTTATTCAAGCGATGTACGGCCGTTGCGATTTGCTCACAAACCAACCACCATCGGCAACTGATTGAAAAGTCAGCGCGACGCGGTTTGGCTGTACTCAGCGAAAAACCTTTGTCGGTATCAATGAGTGAAGGTTTAAAAATAAAAAAATGCATTGATCGATACGGCACAATCTTTATGCAAAGTTTTCCAAAACGATTTGATCCCGTTTCGCATTACTTGAAAAAATTAATCGATGAGAAAACATTGGGAAAGATATCGTTGGTTCGAATTCGGCATGGACACTTTTATGGACTTGACCCTGAATTTTGTAAACGTTGGTATGTGCAACCTGATTTTTCGGGTGGAGGAGCATTGCTCGATGAAGGTGTACACGGTGCAGATTTGTTGGCGTGGATATTTGGTTTGCCCCAGTCTGTAATTGGACTGATCAGTCATGAAGCATTGGGTCTGGGGGTTGAGGATCTTGGTATTGCAATTTATAAATTCTCAAGCGGCATGGTTGCAGAATTAACAGCGAGTTTTTCATTTGCAGCAGCCGACACCTCAATTGAAATTTATGGCAGCGAAGGAACCGTTTTGGTTTCAGCGGTTGATTTGGCTTCTAAAGAAATTACTTCTTCTGGCTTTGTTCGTTTGTATCAAAAAAGTAATTCAATACGTGAATGGCAAGTCATCCCAATAACACCGCAATTTAAATTAGGGGAGTTCCATCAGCAAAACGCCCATGCTTTTTTAAAGTGCCTTCGCGAAAACTTAAAGCCACTCATCACTATCGATGATGGTTTGCGAGCGCAGTTAATGGTTGCGACAGCTTACCGATCTGCAAAAACAGGTAAACGTATCGCAATCACTCAATAGCTACTTCATGCCTGCTACATGAAACCCACCACCGCCAACATTGATATGGGCCCCAGTGACCAATGACGCGTGATCGGACAATAGCCAAATAATTAATTCGGCAACTTCTTCGGGTTGCCCAATTCGACCTAATGGAATGGATGCTGCAACACGTTTTTTAAGCTCAGGATCTGTTTCGAGTTGAGTCGTCATTCCTGTTGCAGTTACGCCTGGTCTAACGGTATTGACGCGAATGCCGCAGGCAGCAACTTCTCTTGCAAATCCAGTTGTGAAAATATCAATTGCGCCTTTGCTACCTGCATAAGCGCTAGCACCAGGTCTACCGCCAATGGTTGCAGCCATCGATGAAACATTAACAATACAACCACCTTTTCCGCCCCCTTGAGTGGACATGATTTGTGCAGCTTGTTTGCAGCAATAAATAGTTCCTGTTAAATTGACTGCAATCATATTAGCCAAATTTTCGTAATTAATGGATTCGATGGTTGCTTCTAAATAAACGCCTGCATTATTTACAACAGCATCAATCGTGCCAAATTTGTTTTGTGTCGTTTTAAAAATATGTTCGATATCATATTTTTTTCCAATATCGCCAGGGATTGCAATCGCTTTTGCGCCTTTTTCTTTTAACTGTTGAACCACTTCTTGTCCTTGCTGCAAATGTTCGGGTAAGCAGGCAATTGCGACTTGATAGCCTTTGCTCGCTGCAAGAAGGGCCGTTGATCTTCCGATTCCGCTTGATGCCCCTGTGATCAGACAAGTCTTGGTAATCATGGTGTTGTGTCCTTTTAAAATTGCTCTGACCAATTTAAAATCAATGACCGCAAAGTCTTAACTGCAAGTGTTGGAATTCTTTTGGATGAGATACAGACATAAAAAGGTTGTCTAATCGTAGGCTCGATGATTGGAATGCCTTCTAACTCTCCTTTGTCTAATTCTTCTACAACTGACGCATATGTAGTGATTGTGTAAATTGGAAACCTTCGCACAATTCTTTTGATCAAGTAAAACGAATTGACATCTTGGACTATGTTGAGCGGTATGTTTTGCCTTTTTGCTTCCTCTTCTAGGATAATTCGACTTCCATTTGGAGGGGCTGACATGACCAATGGAAGTTTTGCCGCGTTCTTAAAATTTATTTTTGTTTTCTTCATTAATGGATCACCTGGTTTTGCTACCAAATACATTGGTAACGCAAAAAGTCTTGTTGAATCTGCAAATTTGGATGATGCTATTCGTGTTAAAACTGCAATCTCGCAACGGCCATCAGATAACCATTCCTCAATGGTGTTGGTTGTTCCTTCGGAAATGTGAATTTTTATTTTTGGATAATCTTTCGCTAGAACTTCGAGAAGATGCGATGTCAATGGCCAACCAATAGACGGTTGAGTAGCCAATTGAACGGTACCTGTTGTGATCGATTCAGCATGCTGCAGAAATTCTTTGAGCCCGTTAGCTTGGGAAACCAATGCTTCTAGCCTTGGCAAAACCATTCGACCTGCGGGTGTTAGTGAAGCACCACGACCTGTTCTATCAAATAAGCGAGTCCCTAAATTTTTTTCTAGAGTTGCAATACTTTTACTGACTGAGGATTGCGTCATTCCCTTTAATGTCGCCGTTCGCGAAAAGCTATTGGTTGCCGTTATGCTTAAAAAAAGTTCAAATGTTTGAATGTCCATCGTGGTTCCAATTTTAAGATCATGATATTCCCTAAGAGAATATCTGATATCGTATATGAGGCCTTGCAGAATATCAAGTTACTCCTAAAATTTATCTGAAAGAAAAAAAATACGCGTTTGCTTGTTGCGACTTGGTTTCCGCTAGGAGATTTCATGCCCCTTTTAAAGCGATACTTATATTGCCTATTAACGGCCTGTATCTCTTGGGTGTGTTTGTGCTCTATTGCTCATGCTCAAGATTGGCCAAGCAAACCAATCAAGTTGATCGTTCCCCATGCACCTGGTGGCGTTACGGATGCTGTTGCAAGAATACTGGCTCAACCATTGTCCGAAGCAATTAGGCAAACACTCATTATTGATAATCGGCCAGGTGCTGCCGGCTTGTTGGGAACGGACATAGCTGCAAAATCATCGCCCGATGGTTACACCTTATTAATGTATGTCGATACAAATACTATTTTTCCATCGACTATCAAACAACTCAATCATGACCCCATTCAAAGTTTTGATCCAGTTACGATATTGGGAAAAGGATCGCATGTATTGGTAGCGCATCCCAACTTAGGGGTAAACAATCTCCAAGATTTAATCCGATACATCAAGTTACATCCCAATAATCTTTCATACGCAAGCCCTGGAACTGGTAGTCCGCAGCATTTGGGTATGGAAATTATAAAAAATGCTTATCAATTGGATGTGACGCACATCCCATATAAAGGGGGGGGTCAAGCTATTTCAGATGTGGTTGGTGGGCAGGTCACACTTGGTATGCTGGGTATGGCTCCTGCCTTACCGCATATTAAAAGTGGCAAATTGATTGCTATCGCTGTCACTAGTCGAACAAGATCGGTTGCGTTGCCACAAGTGCCCACTGTTGCTGAATCGGGCTTAGCTGGTTTTGAGACGGGTCAATGGCAAGGCCTTGTAGTTCCAGCAGGCACACCAATCTCGATCATTGATCGTTTGCATAAAGAACTTGTCAAAATCATGCAACGCCCTGAAATCAGAGAAAAATTAATGAGTATCGGCATGGATAACAGTACGCATTCGAGTCCTGCCTTATTCAAGACCATGTTGAAAGATGAAGTTGTGAAATGGTCAGCTGTTGTCAAAACGGCTGGTATTCAACCCGAGTAAAAAATATGCAAACAAAACCATACAACATTCTATTCATCACATCAGATCAACAGCGTGGCGATTGTTACGGTTTTGAAGGTCGAAAAGTGAAGACGCCTCATTTGGATGAAATGGCAAAAAACGGTACGCGATTTTCATCCTGCATAACGCCTAATTTGGTATGTCAACCTTCAAGGTCGTCGATTCTGACGGGCTTGCTTCCTCGCACCCATGGTGTTTCAGACAATGGCATTGAGTTGCCAGATGCAACGGGCGAAAAAGGTTTTGCTGGCACGTTATCAAAAAAAGGTTATAGCACCGCATTGATTGGCAAAGCCCATTTTAAAACTTCTCATACCTTCAGTCCTACAGGTTCACCTGAGTGTCGAGAAAGCAGTGCAAACTTTGGCGCAGATTGGTATGGTCCTTATATGGGATTTGAGCATGTGGAGTTGATGCTAGAGGGACATAATATGTTTCCGCCAATGAAACCGCCATTGGGTCAACATTACGAACGTTGGTATCACGCAGATGGTCTCGGTGATGAAAGAACGGCACAGTATTGGAAATCATTGCCTCCTAAGACCGATGCGCATGAAACATGGAATTCTGCATTGCCTGTTGCATGGCATAACTCGACTTGGATTGCAGATCGCACCATTGACTTTATGCGCAACAAAAAAGAAAAACCATTTTGTGTATGGGCTTCATTTCCAGATCCGCATCATCCGTTTGATGCGCCCGAACCTTGGAGTAGATTACATCATCCCGACGAAGTCGATATACCAAAGTTTCGCGAATTGGATTTGGATCAACGCCCTTGGTGGCATAAAGCCAGCTTAGAGGGTAGTCCCAAAATGGAGAATGAACGACTCAGAAAGTTTAGAGAAAAATCGTCTCGCACTCCACATCAATCGGAAAAACAACTTAGAGATCTGATCTCTAATTATTATGGAATGATTTCCTTGATCGATCACCAGGTGGGTCGACTCAAGCTTGCATTGCGTGATTTGGATTTGTTAGATAACACTTTGATTGTGTATTCAACAGATCATGGCGATTGGTTGGGAGATCATGGTTTATTACTCAAAGGACCCATGGCTTACGAGGGACTGTTGCGAATCGGGATGCTATTTGAAGGCCCTGGTGTGCCCAGCGGAAAAGTCGTCAAAGATCCTGTCTCAAGTTTAGATTTACCACAAACATTTTGTGATTACGCGCAAGCGCAAATGCCGCATCCCGTGCATAGTCAAAGTCTGCGGCCGTTGATTGAGAAAGAAAATCACCACAGAGATTTTGCTTTCTCTGAATGGGATTTGCGTGCATCTCGCTGTGGCGTGGATTTGAATTTGCGCACTGTCCGTACTCAAAATTTAAAATTAACGGTTGAAGAAAATTCGGGTGCGGGTGAACTCTATGATTTATTCAATGATCCCGATGAAATGGTGAATCGATTTGGCGATCCTGCTTATGCAGCCAAGCAAAAAGAGTTAATGGACATGATTGCGAGTAGACCCGATGACACCTGCGAACCATTGCCACAAATTGGAATGGCATGATGAGTGATTCTCATGACTGAGAACTTGTTTGATATTCAAACGCCCGATGGCTTGATGCCGACTTGGGTGATTCATCCTGATCAAGGTGGTCCATTTCCTTTCATTATGTTTTGGATGGATGCATTGGGTATTCGCGAAGAATTAATTCGGATGGCACGTCGTTTTGCCGAGGCTGGATACGCCGTTTATTTGCCCAACTTGTTTTATCGCGATGGTGGTCCAAGTTTTGATACCAAGCCTCTTGCACATGGCATATTAGACCCTTGGATGATGCAACTCAATGAATCACTGAGTTTGAAAATGACATTATCCGATTGTGGTGTCATCTTGAAACATGCTGAAAAAAATCCAATTGTGCAATTACCAGGTGCCGTTATTGGGTATTGCATGGGTGGAAGGCATGCCATGGCAAGTGCTGCAGCCTATCCAACAACATTCAAAGCCATGGCCTCTATGCACGGGGGACGATTGGTGAACGATCAATTTGATTCCCCCCATCTGTGTATTCCACAGATTGAAGCTGAAATTTATTTTGCTTGGGCTGATGAGGATCCTTCTGCCCCTGCTTCGCACGCTGAGGTCATTGAAGCTTTATTGAAAAAACGTCCCCAAGCATATGAATTGGAATGGCACAAGGGCGCTTTGCATGGGTTCACATTTCCTGAGCGTTTTTGTTATCACCGTGAAGCTGCAGAGCGTGTTTGGTCGAAATTATTTGATCTGTTTGAGCGACAGCTCAAATCTCAACCGATTTCTTAAAGGAAAAAAATGAAACGATTTGTAATGATTGGTTGTGGTGGTTTTTCTAGACGATACCATGTGCCCACATTAAAGGCAGATAAACAGTTGCAGTGGGTAGGTATTTTTGATCCTCATCCAACAGATGCAGTCAAAGAATTAGCGCATCAAACAGGTGCCAAGTTGGTTGATCGAATCGATTTATTGCCTGCTGCCGATGCGGCACTGATAACTACACCACATACTCTTCATGCGCAGCATGTTGATTTCGCATTGAACAAAGGTTGGGCCACTATGGTTGACAAGCCTTTTGTAATGCATACCAAGGATGCTTTGCAATTAATAGAAAAAGCAAACAATAAAAAGTTACTCAATGCGGTTGGTTTTAATCGACGAATGGATCCAGGTTGTCTTAAAACGCGTGAATTGATAGCCAACGGAAAAATTGGACAGATTCGTTTTGTTCAAACCATTCAGTTGGGCTATGAAGCAGGTGGGTGGTTTTTGCAACCCGAACTCGGTGGCGGTGGTGCATTCACAGGTCGAGCTACGCACATGGCTGATATCGTTCCATGGTTGCTTCAAAAAAGACCGCATCGCGTGCGCAGTCGTTTGAGGCCTGGTCCTGCAGGTAGGGTCGATAGGGGGGGGTTCATTGATCTGGAATTTGATCAATTGGAATGCCAAATGACATGCATTGATCAGGGTTTACATATGTGGGATGAAATCCGTATTTTTGGAGAATCTGGATTTATTGAGCTAAGAAGACCGTTGAATTTTCCCACTGGATGGGCGATGCAGTGCCTGTCTGCTGATGGTCAAACAGTTGTTGATCAGGTGTCTGCGCAGCCAGGAGAAGGGGTAGTTACGACCAATTTCTTAAATGCTTTACATCAGGGGACAGCCGTGGCATGCTCATTCTTGGATGCGTTGCTTTCTGTCGAAATCATTGAGGCTGCTTTTGAGTCTGCAAAAAGCCTGCAAGCCCATGATGCAAACGCGATCGAGTTGACAAAAAAATAAAATCAGAAAACATTTTTATATTTTCAAAAGGAGACAATTATGAAGCAAGGAATTTCACGCAGAGATTTATCACTGGGTGCCGTATCGGCTGGCGCATTAAGCACGCTTGCATGGTCACCTAGCGCTTGGAGTCAAGCGGCCAAGCAAACTCCTTTCACTATTGTGATCAACAACTCACCTTGGTTTGATGGATTTAGAAAGGTGGTTGAAGCTTATGAAGCGGATACAGGTAATAAGGTTAACTTAGACGTTAATCCGTTTGGGGGTAGTTTAGAAAAACAACGTGCCTCTGTTAGAACCAAGGACGGAATGTTTGATTTGCTCATCATGAACGGTTTGTATTACCAAGAGTTTTACCATGGTGGTTTTTTGACCCCGCTCAATGAAATTGATCCTGGATTCAAACTCGATCCGCAAATGGTTCGTTATGACAATACGGTGTATTGGAATGAAACGACCAAATCACACGATCCTGCTGGGAAATTAATGTCTGTACCTGTGAATGGAAATATCCCACTTCTCTATTACAGAGCTGATTTATACGAAGAAAATAAACTTAAAGTGCCTGAAACATGGGATGAACTATTAGCGAACGCTAAAAAATTACATAATCCGCCAAAAATTTACGGCATTGTTCAACGCGGTGCTCGTGGTTCGCCAAACGATGTATCTTACGATTGGTGGCCATATCTCAATAGCTTTAATGGTAATTTGTTTAGAAATGAAGCAAAAGGTGATTTCACGATCACCATCAATAGCCCTGAAGCCAAAGCGGCGTTAGATTTTTATTTGCGTATGGCCAAAGAAGCTGGACATCCCCAGACTGGCGGATTGGCGCAAGCACAAATTATTCAAAATTTGGTGACCGGAAAAGCAGCGCATGCCTTATTGGTGATTGCGGCTTGGTCGCAAATGGATGACCCTGCAAAATCTGCAGTCGTTGGGAAATTGAATGCTGCTAAGGTTCCACGAGGCCCTAATGGAAAACCATCGCCTGTATTGGGTCATTGGTTAGCGGGCATTCCAAAAAATGTTCCCAAGGCAAGACAAACAGCTGCTTTGACCTTTCTGAATTGGTTTCAGACACGTGGTTCACAAGTTAAGTATTTACAAGCGGGCTCGCCGCCTGTTCGTCAAGATGTTTTATCCGATCAAGCTTTATGGAAAGATCCTAAAAACAGATGGATGTCCGCCATGGCTGAGAGCTCAAGCTTTACGCGTTTGATGTGGAGTATTCCTGAAGGCGCTCAAATTGGTGATGTTTTAGAGTTACGACTTAATCAAGCGGTGATTGGAGAACTTACAAGTTCTAAGGCCTTGAATTTGATTGCAGATGAGTCTCACGCCATTTTGGTTAGAAGTGGATACAAAACTGGCAAGATTACACCCTTGGCGTGAATCTGAGTAATCCCGTGTCCGAACTATTTTGGCGACGTTTAGCGTTAACACCCGCTGTGGGTGTTTTTGTCTTGCTATCACTATTGCCTTTGGCTAATTTGATTGCCATGAGCGTACATGAAATCCGTTGGCAAGATGGACACTCTGTTTGGACTTTTATCGGTACTTCACACTATGAGCGACTTCTCGATGATGGTTTACTCAAAAAAGGTTTTTTCAATACGATCTTTTTTTCAGTTGCTGGTGTCACGATTCAAATCATCCTAGGTTTTTTATTGGCTTGGGGAGTGAGTCGAATATCGCGCGGGCGTGTGTTGTATCGAACGATTTTTATTTTGCCAATTTTGGTACCCGGTATTTTGATTGGCGCCATTTGGAAACTCATGCTTAATTATGACTTTGGACTTGTCAATGGATTGATTGGGTTGATAAACGTTCAGCCGATCGATTGGTTGGGTACAGCCAGTCTCGCATTGCCCTCCGTAATCTTGGTCGATATTTGGCACTGGACACCTTTTTGTTTCTTGCTTTTGCTCGCAGGATTTGAATCCTTGCCACAAGAGTTGCACGAAGCTGCATTGATGGATGGTGTCACTGCATGGACTGAGTTGCGATATGTCTATATTCCCCTCATGATGCCTGTGATTGTTGTGACGTTTCTCTTTAGATTCATTACATCACTTAAAGTATTTGATGAAATCTATTTACTAACAGGTGGAGGGCCTGGTTCTTCCACTGAAGTCATTAGCTATACGATTTATCGTACATTTTTTACGCAAGACCAAATGGGATATGGGTCTGCCATGTCAGTTGCAGTGTTGTTTGCGATCGCTTTGTTGATGGTGCTGGGATTTTCGATGTCGCGCTATAAAGGGCAAGGTGTATGAAAATCATTCGATCAAATTTCGACTTTGAGCACTTTTTTTTGATTCTTGTCGCATGCTTTGTATTAGTGCCTTTTATTTGGATTGTGGCCGCAGGTTTTAAATCTCAAATTTCTTTGCTGCAGGGTGAAATCTTTTTTACACCTAATTTGGACAGTTTTCGTGAGGTCTTATTTTCTAAAACAACAGAATTTTTTTCCAATGCATGTAATAGCACAGTTATCGCAGTGATTAGTACATTTTTAATTGTTTTTTCGGCTACATTGGGCGGTTATGCGATGGAGAGAATGCACTGCCCCCGGTGGTTGATTCATACCTTGCTGGGATGGTCTGTTGTTTTTCATATGATCCCGCCAATTACATTGGTGGCCGCATGGTTTCCTATTTATCGAGAATTGGGGCTCGATAATACCTACAGTGGTATGGTTTTAGCACATATGGCTTTGCACTTACCAATGGCTTTATGGTTAATGGCTAATTTTATTCACGATGTGCCTATTGAGCTAGAGGAGGCCGCAAGAATCGATGGTTGTTCGACGCCTTACCTTATATGGAAAATTATTGTTCCTTTAATTGCGCCCGGGTTGGCTGCTACTGCCATTTTGATGTTTATTTTTAGTTGGAATGAATTCACGGTTGCACTCAATATGACTGCCAAGCAAACGTCTACTGTACCTGTGGCAATTGCCAAGTTTGCTCAAGGATATGAAATTAAATATGGAGAAATGGCTGCAACTGCTGCCTTGGCATTGATTCCTGCATTGCTATTTTTATTGTTGGGTCAACGCCATATTGTCAAGGGTCTTACAACTGGAGCGTTGAAATAAGATGCCTGAATTATTTGGAAAAAATCTTAGTAAAAAACAATTTCAAAAACACTTGGGTGATTGGCGGCAAATCATCGGTGTTGAATTGTATGAGCTCAGCGATGGCAGTCAGCGTGGTGTGCGTGTTTTGGAATTTAAAACAGGAAGCGGTTTATTGTTTACAGTGTTAATAGATCGCAGTATGGATTTCGGTCGTTTTGAATACAAGGGAACACCTTTTGCATGGCAATCAGGCACAGGCTTCCGTCATCCGCAGTTCATGGACCCGATGGGGGACGGCGGAAACGGATTCATGCGTGGTTTTTCGGGATTGTTGTGTACCTGTGGCCTGGATCATATTCGGCAGCCCGATCGTGGAAGTGCAGACCATTTTGATTTGCCTTTGCGTCAAGAAATTAATTACCCCATGCATGGTCGGGGATCCATGCAGCCCGCTCAACTCCATGGCTATGGTATCGATTGGCGAGGAGAAGAAGCGGTGTTGTGGTGTGAAGGAACGGTATCGCAAGTTCAAGTAATGGGCGAGTATCTCAGTTTGACAAGGCGGATCGAAGTTCAAATGGGTTCATCGACTATTCATTTCACGGACACCGTTCAGAATCATGGCTTTTCAAGTACGCCACATATGTTGCTTTACCACATCAACTTGGGTTGGCCTTTGCTTGATGAAAACTCTCGATTTGCCGCGCCAATTACTCGTACATTGGCCGCTAATATTTCAAAGCAACTTCAGCAAGCCGACTATCGAATTCAGCCAGCACCTCAATCTCGATTTGTTCAGCAAGTGTTTGATCACGAGTATCGAGCCGAACAGAATGGACGTGTACCCACTGCATTGATCAATGATCGATTGGGCTTGGGTTTGGTGTATGAGTTTGACGCTGAGGCTTTTCGATGCTTGCAGCAATGGCAAGGCTTGGGCGAGGGTGTTTATGGGTTTGGAATTGAACCAGCCACCTCGCATTGGGGCTCTCGCAATGACTCATTAGAAAAAAACGAAATCATCTTGCTTGAACACGATCAAAAAAGAATTTACAAAAGTAGTTTTTCTGTATTGGACGGAGCAAATGACATACAAACTTTTGATCAAAGATTGTTAAGTATTACCCCGTTGATTACGGATGGTTATCCTGAACGTGTCCAACAACCGAGAGGTGGACCACTCGTCAAATCATTACCTCAAAATGCAAAATCAGTCGGATAAAATAATGCCGGTTTTTGCAATTACTTCACCCAATCTTTTTCTTTCGTTGGCCATGAAGCTTTCAAATGCTTGTGGTGAATTTCCAATAGCTATTGCACCCGTTGAGCGTATCTTTTCTTGTACATCGGGTAGTTTTAATGCACGCTCAAACTCTGTATGAAGCAATTGAATCACATCAGCGGGCGTACCTGCAGGCGCCGACAATCCCCAAGATTGCGACATGTCATAACCCGCAACCGTTTCAGACATGGATGGCAAATCGGGCAACGCAGGGTTTCTTTGTGTCCCAGTGCTTCCAAGTGCTCTGACCCTTCCGCTGTTCATATGGGGTCCCGCAGCAATGGGAGACGTAATTATGAAATCCACATTACCCGCAATCACATCGAGCAAAGCAGGGCCAGCACCTTTGTAGGCCACATGCGTCATTTTGATATCGGCATAAAGTCCCAACATTTCACCAGCCAAATGTGCTGGAGAAGCGATTCCAGCCGACGCATAGTTGAGTTTGCCAGGATTTACTTTTCCGTATTGAATCAATTCTTTCAAAGTTTTTGCAGGATGTTTCAGATTAATCACCATCACATTAGTTGCCGTTGCAATTTGGGTGATGTGCACAAAACTTTTATTGTTGTCGTAGGGCAGATTCTTTTTAAGATTGGGCAATATGGCCCACAACGAAGTGGTATTGAGCAAAAGGGTGTAGCCATCAGCAGGCGCTTTAGCAACAATTTCTGCAGCAACAATACCAGATGCACCTGCTTTGTTGTCAATCACAATCGGTTGCCCGACACGTTCAGACACTTTTTGAGCCAAGATGCGACCCAAAGTATCGGGGGATCCGCCCGGCGCATCTCCTACAACCAAACGAATGGGCTTGTTAGGGTAAATTTCTGCGTATGCAATTGTTTGAAAAAAAATTGCCTTCAACACAATCAGACTCAAAACGATTTTTTTTGTTTGCTTCATCAGGTCACCTTTATTACAGATTATCACAATCTCTTTATTTTTTCCATCGAAAAATACACCCTTCCATTTTTCGTGTAAGGTTTTTCTTACTTTCCCCAACACATCACCTACAAGGCTTTTTATGAGTTCACAACCTACCAATGTTTTATTCATATTGTCGGATGAGCATACGAGAGATGTAACTGGATGTTACGGCCATCCATTTATTAAAACCCCCAACCTTGATCGATTGGCAGCAGGTGGCACACGGTTTGATGCAGCTTATACCAACTGTCCGATCTGTGTGCCAGCGCGAGCCAGTTTGCATACAGGTACGCATGTAGCAGAAAATCATTGCTGGGATAACGCACACGCTTATGACGGAACTATTCGCAGTTGGGCGCATCGCTTGCGTGATGCAGGTCATCACACCATGTCTATCGGTAAATTACATTTTAGAAGCGCAAATGATGACAATGGATTTGTCGAGGAAATTATTCCATTACATGTGGTTGATGGTCAAGGTGACTTGCTCGGATTGATTCGCGCACCTGTTCCTGCCGAGCGTGGCGGTACCAAAGATTTAGCGAAAGACGCAGGACCGGGTGAATCCACTTATGCAAATTACGATAGAAATATTCGCGATGCAACCATTCATTGGTTAACGCATCTAGCAAAAAAACAAACTAAACCATGGACCTTATTTGTTTCATTTGTGAAGCCCCATTTCCCATTGATTGCTCCGCAGGAATTTTATGATATGTACCCTGTAGATTCCATTCCAATGCCAAGACTCTATGGTCCAGAGCACTTTCCCAAACACCCTGTTGTGGCGGCGCTCAAGCGTTGCATGAACTATGACGAAGGATTTACGCAAGAAAAAGTAAAAATTGCTTTGGCTGCGTATTATGGAATGGTGAGCTTTTTGGATGACAACATTGGAAAAGTTTTAGATTGTTTAAAAAGCGCGGGATTGTCGGATTCCACGCGCATCATCTACAGTACCGATCATGGAGACAACTTGGGCAATCGGCACTTGTGGGGTAAATCAGTGCATTACGAAGAAGCTGCAGCGATTCCAATGATTATTTCTGGCCCAGGAATTCCAAAAGGACATCGCTCCAAAACACCTGTCAGCTTGGTTGATATTTATCCAACCATCGTTCAAAGTGTGGGGCTGCAACTAGATGATGTTGAAAAAAAACTACCAGGGCAATCGCTTGTAGAAATTGCACATCATGAACAATTCGAAAGAGTTGTATTGGGTGAATACCATGCAGCGGCATCGATTACAGCCATGTACCTCTTAAGAAAGGGACGCTGGAAATATATCCATTACGTTGGATATCAGCCTGAGTTATTTGATTTAGAAAGCGATCCAGGCGAGACGCGTGATTTGGGAAGCGACCCTAATTACGCTTCAACAGTTGCAATGATGGAGGAAGAGCTCAGAAAAATAATTAATCCTGAAGTCGTTAGTGCAAAAGCCTTTGCTGATCAGAAAGCAAAGATAGAGAAAAATGGGGGCGTTGCTGCGCTAATTGAGCGAGGAGACTTTGGATATTCTCCTGCGCCGGGTCAAAAACCTATTTTTGCAACCACACTTGAGGCTTAAATAATATGAGTGGATTACCACTTTCGCCATTATTAAATGCGCAAGCCTTTGATATTCAATGGAAGTCACCTGAACAAGTTGTTGCAGGTATGCCCACAACATGGGCTGTGACAATTCAAGCATTAAAACAAGCAATGCCTGCGCATTCGCGCATCGCTTTGGTTTGGCGATGGCCTTCTGATTGGGATGCGCCGCAATGTCACGATCCCCAAGGGTTGGGTTACACGAGCATTAAAACAAGTACTGATTGTTCATTACGGTGGAGGAATTACCGAAGTATTGAGTGGCATCCATTTGATCATGTTTTTGAAATTGAATTACTTGATCGCATCGATAAGGGTCAGCAGATTGAAATCACACTAGGGGATACTGTATTTGGCTCTTTAGGTATGCGGCCTCAAACTTTTTATGAAACTGCCGCGCCTATTTCTATACGATTTCAATCGTCCGAGCAGCCATGGTGTGAAATTGGTCGCTATGAACAGCAAATAGTTTCCGATATAGCGCATGCATGGACTTTGATTGTACCTACAGATGTAGTAGCAGAGGAGATATTTGATATTGCGCTTCGCATTGAAGATAAATGGTGCAACCCTGCAAAACTAAGTACACTTCCACAAATTGATGGCGCTGATTGGGTGGGCCAGCCTATACATCTCATAGAAGGTGTTTTTGTGTGGCCAGTGCGCATCGATCGACTCGGAACACGGCAATTATCTGTGAGTGGTGTTTTGCCATTAGTTTTCTCAAATCCGATGCAAGTTCATGCGCACAAGCCGAAAAATAAAATTTACTGGGGTGATATCCATGGCCAAAGTCTTGTTGGCTGCGGTGCAAGAACAGTGGATAATTATTTTTCTCATGCAAAAGAGTTTGCCCGTTTAAATTTCTCGAGTCATCAGGCTAATTGTTTTTTAGTAACGCAAGACGAGTGGAGGGAGACGCAAGAAATTACAAAAAAATTTAATCAATCGAAAGATTTTGTTGCCCTGCTAGGTCTTGAATGGTCTGCGAGTACTGAAAAAGGAGGCGATCGAAATCTTTATTTTTCTGGCGATCAAGCTCAAATCACGCGATGCAGTCATGAATACATTATGGATGTATCCGACCTTGATTCAGATTTACCAACTGCACCAGATTTGCATAAACATTATCAAGATAAAGATGTATTGATTGCTTTGCATGTGGGGGGGCGAACAACAGATTTGAGTCAATTTAATCCTGCCCTGGAGCGATTGGTGGAAATTCATTCAACCCATGCCACATCAGAATGGTTTTATTTTGAGGCACTCAGTCGCGGATACCGTGTTGGCGTGATAGCGGGTAGTGATGGTGTTGATGGGCGTCCTGGCACCAGTCATCCGGGGCACCAACTGGTGCGCAATGTTCGTAGCGGTCTTGTTGCTGTTCCTATGCCAAATTTAACTCGCAATGAACTTTTATCTGCGTTAAAAAATCGACACTGCTATGCAACGACAGGTGAAAGAATTCGATTAACCTTTAATGCTGACTTGCATGAAATGGGTTCAGAATTTAAAGCAACGCAAGCACCGACATTGAGTTGTACCATTCAAGGAACAGCGCCTCTAGAGTCAATTGATTTTTTTAGAGGAACCGAAATTATCCAGACGCATCATTTTTTTGATTGCTTACAAGAAAAATCAAATCTTGTTCGTATCGCTTGGAAAGGTGCTACCAAGCCTGGAAATTTTTCAAAGGCGCGTATGGTGTGGGATGGATCTGTGAGTTTATCAAAGGGTAGGTTTGAATCAGCGAATAACTATTCGATAGATACGCCAGATGAAGGAATTTCTGTTTTTTCAGATCAAAGAATTGAGTGGAAATCGAAAACGGGAGGAGACTGGGACGGCGTGATTGTTCAAGTGAATGCAGATCAAGATGCAGTTTTGACAATTACGACTCCTCAAATTAGTTCATCAGTTGGGTGGGGTGAATTGTCTGTAAATTCTCTTTCTATCAAAGACTTGGATCCCTCGAGAGAATTAGAAGTTTTACGTTTGCCTGAGCAAATGCCTTCACCTAATGGTGAATTTGAGTTTAAGGACGAAGCCTACAAAAAGGGATGGAATGCGTATTGGATACGCGTTCGTCAAAGTAATGGGCACATGGCTTGGAGCAGTCCAATATTTGTATATTTTGATTAAGTCAAACGCACGTGAAATATTTTATTTAGTTTTGTATGCTGTAACGTCGATTTCAACTTTTGCATCGATCATTAATCGGGCTTCGACTGTTGAGCGTGCAGGTCGATGGTCGCCAAAACATTCCATGTAGACTCTATTGAAGCTACCAAAGTCGCGCGCATCATCAAGCCAAACATTAACCTTGCAAACATCAGATAGATCGCACCCAGCCAGCTGCAATGCTTGTTTGATTCGAGCAAAGACTTGTCGTGTTTGGGCTTCAATACCTCCCTGAACCACTTCACCTTGGTCATTCGTAGGCACTTGACCTGAAACAAAAACAAAGTCGCCAGCACGGGTAGCCGGCGAAAGGGGTCTTGCTAAACGATCAGAGGCAATAGGGGATGTGCCTAACATTTCAACTGGCATAAATTCTCCTTGGTAATTTTTATAAATTCTTATAAATTATTATAATGCCGCAGGCTTTTTTTGTAAGTCAATATCATGCAATTGAATTCATCCTTTAAAGGATATCCATCGCACTATCCAGCTATCGAAATGGCCGAGATAAAGCAATTTCAATGGAACGTGCTCAAGGGTGATTTGTCTTTTCCCTTGGCTGTCCTCAAAAATTCATCGCTTGATCATAATTTGCAGTGGATGAAAAAGTTTTGTCTTGATAGAGGCATAGATATTGCACCTCACGGTAAAACAACCATGTCGCCTGAGTTGTACGCTAAGCAAATATCAGCAGGCGCATGGGGCATTTCATTTGCCAATGTTTTTCAAGCAAGTGTTGGCGTGCGTTGTGGCATTCAAAATATTATCATCGCTAATCAGGTATTTCAATCCATTGATCTTGATTCATTAAGTCAATTTCTGAGCGCCAATCCAGATCTAAGAATATTCTTTTTAGTTGATTCACTCAAACAAATAAGAATAATTGAAAAATGGAAATTAAAAAATAAGTCTGCAACTATTTTCAATGTTTTATTGGAAGTTGGAATCGATGGTCACCGTACGGGTTGTCGTACACATGCACAAGGTTTGGAGTTAGCACAAGCGATTCATCAAAGTCCTGCGCTCATTTTGTCTGGAATTGAATGCTACGAAGGTGGATTGGTGACATGTAACCATGCTAACGACCAAGCGGGTGTTGCTCAATTGATGGCGCGTGTGAATCAACTGGCTTTGGCTTGCGAAAAAAATCAATGGTTTGAATATGAAGAAGTATTGATTACTGCAGGCGGATCGGCTGTTTTTGATTTGGTTGTCCAGAATTTGAAGCCATCAATGAAAACAAAGACGCGCAGTATCTTGAGATCAGGTTGTTATTTAACGCACGACCATCAGCGTTACGATAAATCGATGAAATGCATCGCCGAGCGACTGCATTTGAAAGAGACCCTGCGTCCTGCAATTGAATTGATCGCAGGCGTGCAATCTTGCCCCGAGCTAGGACTGGCATTGCTCACCATGGGCAAGCGCGATGTTTCTTTTGACTTAGATTTGCCTCAACCGATTTGGCGTTTAAATGTCGGAGACAAGCAAACAAGTGCGGTCCCTGATCATTGGGTAATTACTCAGCTCAATGACCAGCATGCTTATTTAAAGTACAACGCCTTATCCCCCGAGGATGAGCATCCCCAGATGGGGCAAGTGGTTGGATTTGGTATTTCGCATCCTTGCACCACGTTTGATAAGTGGCGCTGGATGCCAATCGTAGAAGATAATTATCAGGTTGTTGAGGCAATAAGTTTAAATTTTTAATTTATATAAATATTTATATAAGCGACCGTTAATATTGCACCAATTAATGCGATTTTTATATCCTCTCGAAGGTGTTGTTAAACCAATAGGATATTCTTGATAATTGACTACAGATGGTTTAATTTCTTAAATAATAAAAAAAATATTTCATCGATCCTTAAGTATTGTGCCATCGTCCGACTTCAGAAGGTTTGATACAAATAGTGGTAACTGATTAAAGTAGGTTTCGGGTTCATCTTTCAACCTAATGAGTGAAGATGAAATCCACTTCGATTAAGCTTTGAATCACAACACAACTAAGGTAATTAAACCAACTCAACCGCTGCTTTTAGTTGGCTAGGACTGCTGTACAGGTAAGCAGCGGTAGTGCTGATGCTGCGATGCCCTGCAAGCGTTTTCAAAATATGAATCGCTGTGCCTTTGTTGGCGAGGTTAGTTAAAAACGTTCTGCGTCCGCTGTGACTGCTAGCACCTTCAAGTCCAGCGCCTTCGTAAAGCAGAGCGAATGTTTGTGCCAAACTGTTTGCGCTGAAGCCAGCTTTGACGCTTTTCTGGCTAGCAAAGAATGGATAGCTGCGATCCACGCACTTGGCTTGAGTTGCGTAGGCTTGCAATTCTGCTTTTAGTTTGCCGCAGACAAACACTGTGCGGGCATGACGTCCTTTGGTCATGTCGGGCAGCAAGCGGATTTCATCTTTAATTTCTCCGTCACTGTTTGTGACGTCGCTCCAGCGCAAGCAAGCAACTTCACCAATGCGCAAACCCGCCCAGTGTGTGAGCAGCATCATTGATCTATTACGAGCTGCGTATTTGCGTGTATTGATGTAGTTCAGCAACCGCTCAATTTCAGCAGTAGTCAGTGTTTTTGCTTGTGCCATTTTTTTCTCCAAATCATGTAATTTCGTTAGTTCTATTTTGTTTTCATAGATTTATTTGGGCGACCTGAAACCCGCTAAATGTTCGGGTTAAGCAAAATCATGGTCTAACAAAATCAATGACTTAGCCCACAAATCATGGAAAAGTAGAGTTTTCATAGATTTTTTGTGGATAACGGGGCAGGGCTTTGGATAACGGGAGCGACTTAGCAGCTAGCCCTATAAGCGTTGATCACGTGAACAAGCACCCAAAGTATTCGAGCGGCCAAATCGGATTGCTTGCTGCGTGCTTAAAGCGTGCAATTCACGGGCTAGAAGTGTCCAGATTCTGGACGGTGCGTGAAATTCGTGGGATCAGCGCTACGAAAACTTCAGGCTTTACCTGAGGTTACGAGGTCTGCAAGATGAGTGGGTTTTAAGCCCCAGATTATTGGTATCCCGAAGCAGTATCAGGTTACCAGTGAAATTGGTTGTCCAAATGCACGTATGAAACAAAACTGTGCGCTTATATTTAAATGGCGCATAGAACATGAAAACGCAAGAAGAACTGCAGAAGTTGGGACTAGATAAATTGACCTTGTCTCAGTTCACTGGCACGGGTGCTTACTACAAAATTAGCAGAAAACACGTTCTAACGGATGGCACCAAGTACTTGGCAGAGCAGGGCGCTTGCTTTTGGATGATGGATGCCATTGCCAGTCACTTGGGCGAGATTGGTACTGCGGATTGGTTTGTACTTGTCCGTATTCAAGTCACAGAGGGCAGCGCTGTGATGATCTACGAAGACGGCAACGAACGCGAGCACGCAAGACAAGAAATACCCTACACAGATTTCCCATTAGATTCAGTCACCCA
>Ga0214921_10001860_pt1 | contig 35307 bp, 28 predicted proteins | sample LL1505_MetaG_FD_177992 | JGI IMG/M metagenome (GOLD analysis project Ga0214921, IMG submission 177992) | Freshwater microbial communities from Lake Lanier, Atlanta, Georgia, United States - LL-1505 | ecosystem: Environmental > Aquatic > Freshwater > Lake | place: USA: Georgia | collected... | reverse complement strand
CCGACCCACCACTTTCCCTTTCCCTTTCCGTTTTCTGTTGCGTTGCTGCCAAAACGCAGCACCATCAACGGAGCCTAGTCGTAAGCATAACGACTACTCGGCGCACAACGCTGCCCACGAATCTAAAGACGCTTCAAACACCCCTCACCACCGCCCGCTGGTCGCAACAGCATCGAAGAGCAACTGCAACTGATTTGACAGGGCACTTGCTGATACAGAGCCGTCGATATGGTGCTGACAGAACTGCGCAAGGACTTGGCAGCGGGCACGGGACAAAAAAATCGATCGCGACTACTGCCAAGTCATCGAACGCTACCTGTTGTCCGACTTCGGCAACAAACATGTCGACAACATCGAGCCACGAGACATCGTGGAGATCCCGCGCTGGCGTAATGACAAGTTAGAAAGAGCACCCGCATACAGCGCACTGCTGACTTATTCGACAGCTTGGCAACGCTGCACAGAAATAGCGAGAAGCAAAGGATGACTAACGGAGAAACAATCCGTTGGTCGACTCACAGTCCATGGACGCGAGGGCGTGGCAAGGAAGCAATGGGTTTGGAGTGGCGGCACTGCCAGCAAGGGTATGGAAATCAAGCCCAGCTGAGCCGCCATGGGGCTTACCACTAGGCTTTAAAATCTTGTTGACCCACCTTGGGTCGACAATAGATACTGTGGACCGTAGTAAAATGTTATACTGATTAATCCATGCTCACACCACGCTAGAGGTGGTATTGCAGCAAGTTGACGGAAACACAAGCGGCGGGAAATTTGGTTGGGTGAGTGCGGAAATGGCGGAACGCTTTTAACCCCACCATGACGAACGATTGTTTTGAACCTGAAGAGTTGATTGCTCGGATTGGAGCGGAATTCTTCAACGTCGTGCCCAGCAACTACAAGACTTATTGTTCGCTGACAGCAAGAATCTCCCAGTTTGCTCTTCAGTGTTTTGGGGTGAGTTCTGAATTGAAATCTTGCCAGTTGTGGCACTTGGGGTCTCGATCAAACTTCGTGATCGGCTTCGTTGGGCACCAGAAGCTTGAAGGCAAGTGGGACGGACATGTGGTCTGCGTCTCGGGAGAATATATTGTTGATGCAACGGTGAGTCATCTTGCAAGGGACTTTGGGGTATCAGTTCCCGATGTGATTGTTGGAAAATGCTTTGACGTGCCGTCTCGCATCCTCTGCAGAGTGCGCCTTTCGGATAATGAATCGTTAATGTGGATAGAACCGCCGCGTAAATTCAACCCTGTCGCGCCTGTTCAACCAGAGGCGATTATTGAACAATATGGAAAACTCTTGGCAGATCGTATCCGTTGTGGCTACCCATTGCACGAGGTGCTTGATCGGCGAATTTCCTGAGTCGGGGCCCGTAAATCTATCGACCGTGCAAACAGTTCCGTGGTTGCTTGAGCACGCGGGTAAAAAACAAAAAAGACGACGGTGCTGCAGATGTTATTGGGGAATTCGCCCCGAGTTGTGTTTGCCACAATCCTGTTGCCGTCAGCCGAAAGTTCACCCACTAGGGGTGCCGATTATAGTGAACCCCTCGGGCTAGACAAAGTGACCAGGGCGCTTAACCTCCCCGCATCTTCTTGGGTAGGCCAAATGATGTGGTCACTGTGGAAACATTCGGCCGAGATTGTAAAAAACATTTTGCAGGATCGTTCGAACCGATCTGAGATTGTCAGGCGCACGGATTTTTCTCGTACCAGTTTGGTACCACCAAGCTGCCTCAAGGTGGCAAACCAAATACGGAAAAATACAAAGCGTTATGAAGTAGGTGTAATCCAATGGGCGACCGAAGAGAATTGAAGCGGTCAAAAAAATAACCGTATATCAAGGACGGTACCGCCACCAACGCAACCAAAGCACTTGGACGTTGAGCCAAATGAAGTGCGACGAATATGACCGTCGTCAGTAGGTTCGCCTGGCTGACTGGACCATACCAGCGCCCCAGGCGAGGACGGAGTTCTGATTGAAGTAGGCCCCTGAAGCAAAGTTCTTCGAGGATCGGGCTTACAACCACTGGCCATATCCACGGCCCAAAAACGAGCGGTCTAGAGGTGGGCACCATGTTTAACAGCCCCACCCCCCACATGAAAGTCACGCTGGCAATCGCCGCCAGCGTGAATTCAGCTAGATGTCTACGCTCACTGCTCAATCATGGCCTGACGTCGGCGTCTGCTCAGATAAAACCCAGCGCCTGCCAACAAAAGCGGGAACAACGGGTCAAAAGGGCCTCCTTGCGCCAGAGTACAACCGCCACCGCCACTCATAGCCTGAACAATATCAGGTGACTTTGTGGTGGGCGGAGCGCTCAAGTACGCGAAATCTACACCTTCTTCCCGATAGAAATTTTCAGCAAAAAGCACATCGGGCTTATTTATTCCGCCAGACAAAGCACCGCCGGTACCGTATGCGGCGAGCAAATTTGTATTTGTGACGTGTACCTCAACGTCGTAATCACCAGACGCAGGCAAAAACGACCCAATCGCCGCACTGTAGACCCCATCGCCAGGTTTCTCATCCACCCCTTTACCGTCGTCCAGTAGCACGATGCCCGCCTTAATCAACTTGCCCGTATTGTCGTAGATATCGGCCGTTACGGTCGCGTTTTTGACAATTATTGGCTGCACAACTGTTGCAGTCATCATGGGCGATCTCGTGTCATCTTTGGTTCCACCAAAAAAAGCCACGTCGACAGCAAGCTTGCTCTCAGTCTCAACTTCAATCTCCACCGGCTCCAGGCTGTTATTTGCTGCGCTCAGCGTAGCAGTCCAAGATCCGGCTCGGTTCGGGAATGTCGTAGGGATTTCGAACGAGAGGCTCGCCTCGTCTTTATCAAATTTGTAGGTAATCCCCAATGACGCAGCAGTCGCTTGATTAACCACCACTCCATTTGGGGATTTTAATTCCAAAATCATGCCTTGGTTTTTACCGACCATAGCTTCGACTACAACCTTGCCATCAATCTTTGGGCTGGCAACCACGAACTTCAATGGCAATTGCTCTCCAGAGGAAAACTTGTCGTATTTTTGACTCGCGATCATTGGCTTATCGTCACCAATCGCCGAGTGGATTCCATGAAGCACCTTCTTTTCCAATTCCACCGCACTATTCGCCACATGCGGCGAACCCCTTGAAGCCTTTGCCACAGCCTCCATGTTGCCGCCATTACCTCTGTTCATTAGTTCGGCATTCACCATAACCGCGGTAGTGGCCAAAAACTTTATCGTCGGGTCATCGACCGTAGACTTGGTTGTCGTGAAAAGTTCAATGACAGGCGTTGAAGTGACTTCGACCGATGTAGTTAGAGGTGTGGCTTGACCTCTTGCCGCCGCATCGGAAAATGCCTTGGCCAAGGGCGAAGTCTTTGCAGCGGCACTGCGCAGGACGCCACTGAGCAAGCTACTGGTTGCCGCGTTGGCTGGAACCGTTGACAGTGCGAGCCAAGCCGCCCTTGATGCCAGCCGGTTTGGATCGTTTGACCCTTGACCAAGTGTCAAACTTCCGACATCGGCAAATTCCTGACCCGAAAAAATAAAAGTCGAAATGACTGACCCAGCTGGCAGCGCGTTCATCGACGCGATCGCTGACTTAACAAACGCATCGAGCTCCGCAGCTGTAACGTTCAGATCAAAGACATAGGCAATGGTAGGCGCCTGAGACATGTAGGTAATCTGCAAGCTGGCTCGTGATTTTGCGGTATCGGCAGGCTGCAGTAGGGTTGTGGGCGCGGACATCCCTTTGAAAGAATCGAACCAGACTCGAGGGTTCATTGCCACGTCTTTTTTCGCTCCTGAAGCAGAATCAGTAGCGGGATCAGAAACTAGCAATTCCCAAGCAGACTTCCCAAACCAGCGGTATTGTGCAGTCTGGCGTAGCGCTGGGTCTGTATAATCCGTCGCAGTGCTAAAGCGACTGTAGTCCATCTGGCTGTTCATGATGGTCAGTCTTGGGGTGTCTCGGTCCTGTGGCGAGCCAGGGTCACTGGTGTCGAATTTACCAACTTCCCGATATTCGTCCAGCAGTCCAAAGATGTAATGGCCAAACTCATGCGCCATCGTCTTCCCGATGTAGTCCACCGTAGCGGGAGCACCGAAAGGTTGCGTGAAGTTCTGATTTCGCGCTCCCTTTACGTCTAGCCCGTCAACGTGGGCGTTTGGTCGCCCATCAATGTTCAAAAGTTGAATGTCGGCCTGATCCTTAAACTGCCTGCTGTAAACGCTAATTTTGCCGAGTCTGATTTTGCCCTCGGTCATCGTATAAAGCAAATCGGTCGCACTCTCCATGATTTTGCGAATATACGTTCGATCCAGTGGGGTCGAAACACCTTCAATCACTAACGTTGGGGGATTGTTAATGTCCCAGTCGATATGCAGCACCTGATCGATGTAGGTTGTTCCACTTGCTTTGTCAAAAACAACCTCGGTCAAAGGGTGCTGCCCTGCGAACACAGGACTACCGATGGATAAATTGACGCAAAGCACAAGGCTCACGAACTTTTGGGCTAAGGATTTTAACTTCATAATTAGCTGCATTGTTTAGATTTGGGTCGACTTGAATAGGTTGAATTATCGATAGGAATAAAACTGGATCTTGATCATTTCATTCTGGGCGGTTTTTGCGTACACACGCGGATTTCGTTCGCCCAATAAATTCTGAAGCATACTCCAGCGCACATCCGACATAGGGATCAGCCTGAAGGGCAAGACTAGGGCTTTGTTGATCTCCGGAAACTGACCCCGCAGCGACTCGGAGAGAACCGCCATTTGTGATGATTCTTCAGAAGTGGGTTTAAACGACGGTGGCAAGGCCGTAATCAAAACAAAACTCGTGAGAGCTCGGGCTTGTGGCTCAACGATTCGCTGGCGCAAATCCAGCATGGAAGAATCAAGAGAGTTTGTATCGCGAGTGATGAACTTAAAACGCCCCGCATTTGAGATGGCGAGGAAGACTTTATTGCCTCGGCCTTCGACGATCTGACCCCGAGATTTCGAGGCGTCTAGATTTTCTCTTAACTCGAAAATCTGATCCAGAACAAAAGAGGTAAAAAAAGGACTCTGATCGGTCTCTCCGAATTTTACGATCTGCTCATTGAGTGTTTCGAAGAACTGCCCTGTCCCGTCTTGGTGAAAATAAAACTGACGGTGCCTATCGGGGCGCCCAGGCCCCCAAGCGTCATATTCTGCCCAGACGAGGAAGTCACCAGTGGCATGGGCCATCCCGCAGACAAGAGAAACCACCATAGCAGTTACCAGTCTGAAGAAAATCCGGTTTAGCTCCATCGGGGTCATTACCTGTGTGGGTTCGACTTCGGCGCGCCAAACCAACTGAGATGCCTATCTCAGAACACCTTACCGGTTTTGATTTGGTTTATCAATGCGTCGTCGTCACTTTTCGGTAACCCCATTATTGACCGGAATTTACGCCAGACTGGAAACTGATGTTGCGATGTTCCACCTCCGCTCAATCTTGCGTCCTCGCTGAGTCGTTGAATGGTTTTTTAACATTCCAACTTCGAGGATCGCTCCCCTTCGGTTTAGTCCCCGCCGTGCCTAAACCTCCGGATCGTAAGGAGCGTACGAAAAAATCCGCCTCCACGAAGTTGCATAACCTTGAAGTCAAGTACTCGAAGCTTCTACGCTTCAAACGCAATCATCCTCCCAGCCACCCAACCCCGGGTTTTCCCGAGTCTCCGTTAGACTGCGGGCATGCAAGCTCAAAAACCCGAACAACTGGTCGATCCAGAGTCTCTCAAGCGCCGCAGGCCACCTTGGCGGTTATTGATCATCGCGACGATCGTTCTTGCAAGCGCAGCGACTTTTGGCGTCAGACTTTGGCTCCACGCCTCCCGATTTGCCGATACGGATAACGCTGTGGTCAGCGGACACGTGCAACCGGTATCGACCAGAATCGCGGGAGTGGTGGTCAAAATTGCAGTGCAAGACAATCAACCGGTCAAGACGGGCGACGTCCTATTGCTTCTGGATCCTGCCGATGCACAGGTTCAGATCGAGCGACTGAAGGCTCAGTTGGTCCAGGCTGAAGCGGCAATCGAGGGCAGCGCCGCGCAAATCGAACAGGCCAGGGCCGCAGCTACAGCATCGACAGCCCAAGTCGCGCAAGCGCAAGCGACACTGACTCGAACCGAACAGGATGCCGCCCGCAACCAGCTGCTGTTCGCGGGTGAATTGCGTGCCATCAGTAAGCAAGAAGTCGACGCGTCGCTCGCGGCGCGTGGGGTTGCGATAGCCGACTTAGCGGCGCGCCGGGCATCTGCCAAGGCGGCGGAGCAAGGTGTTCGCGCAATGATCGCGGCGCAATCTTCGACTCTGGCCCAAAAAGCCGTGTTGGACGCGCAGCTTAAAGAGGCTGAATTGCAAGCTGGCTACACCACGGTGCTGTCCCCAGGCAGCGGGCGAATCGGAAAGCGGACGGTTGAACTCGGCCAGCGGGTACAGCCAGGTCAGCAGCTCGCTGCCGTCGTTGACGGGGCCGTCTGGATCGTGGCCAATTTCAAAGAAACCCAGCTCGAATCGATGCGGGTTGGTCAGTCTGCAACGGTCGAACTCGATGCCTTTCCGGGCCGTACGCTTAAGGCTCGGGTCGAGAGCTTTGCCCCCGCCTCCGGTGCAACCTTCGCGCTTTTACCCCCCGACAATGCGACCGGGAACTTCACAAAAATTGTGCAACGGGTTCCAGTCAAGCTGGTGTTGGACCCATCGCAGATGAACGATATCGCCGATCGGGTTGTCCCCGGAATGTCGGCGTCGGTCTCCGTCGACCTGCGAACCTGATCGGTGTCGACCGCGCCACCTGAGCAGGTCCCGCTACGCACCTGGATCGCCGTTCTGGCGGGTCTTCTGGGTGCGTTTATGGCGGTCCTCGACATCCAGATCACCAACGCATCACTGAAAGAAATTTTGGGATCTCTGTCGGCAACCCAAGAAGAAGGCTCGTGGATATCGAGCGCCTATCTCGTCGCTGAAGTCATTGCCATTCCTTTAACGGGATTCATGGCGACCGTCTTTTCGATCCGTCGATATCTCTTGGTGAATGTCACACTCTTTCTGATTTTCAGCACCTTGTGCGGGGTTGCCTGGAATCTCGAAAGCATGATCGTTTTCCGGGCGTTGCAAGGGTTCACCGGGGGCGTACTGATCCCCATGGCAATGGTGCTCGTCACCCGCTTTTTGCCGCCCTCCAAACGCCCGGTCGGACTCGCCTTGTTTGGCATCACCGCGACGCTTGCTCCAACACTCGGGCCAACGGTTGGCGGCTGGCTCACGACGATCTACAGCTGGCCGGTGATTTTTTATATCAACTGGGCGCCTGGGCTCGTGCTGCTGGCGGGGGTTGCCTGGGGACTTGATTCTGAGCCGATGCAATTGAAGGCTCTGCGCGGTGCCGATTGGTTCGGCATCGCCGTGATGGCGGTTGGACTTGGTTCGCTCACCGCAATGCTTGAAGAAGGCAATTCCAAGAATTGGTTCGACAGTAATTTCATTCGGATCGCAGCCCTACTTGCAGTCAGCGGGATTGGGCTCTGGATCTGGCGCGGCTTGAGCGCCAAACAAAGCTTTATCGACCTGCGAATATTTGCCCGCCCTAGCTTCCTGATTGCGTCGGTCGTTGCCTTTACGACAGGCCTTGGACTGTATGGTTCGGCCTTTATCCTGCCCTTGTTTCTCGGTCAGATTGCGGGCTACACGCCACTCGCGATTGGTCAGGTCATCCTCTGGATGGGGCTGCCGCAGATCTTCATCATGCCGTTTGCAGCACGCCTCTCAACGATGGTCGACAACCGAATCCTTCTGACGATTGGACTGATCCTCTTTTCAGGATCTTGTTTTATGAACTCTGGGATGACCGTCGATACGGCGGGTCCCGAGTTGATCGCGGCGCAGGTGGTGCGTGCACTGGGGCAGCCGTTCGTCATGATCACCATCAGTAATTTTGCGACCCTTGGCGTCCCGCCCGCGCAACTGCCCAGCGCCGCTGGAATGTTCAACATGATGCGCAACCTGGGGGGGTCGGTCGGCATTGCTTCACTGGCCACCTTGCTGACGCTACGCGAACAGTTTCATTCTGGACATATTGGCGAGACCGTAAGCCTTTACGACCCACTCACCCGGGCCCGCCTGGAGACCCTCTCGCAAAGTTTTATGGCGCGCGGCGCCGAAGCCAACGTAGCGCCCGAAATGGCTGTGCGCGCCATTGACAACCTGGTACGAAAGCAAAGCTTTGTCATGGCCTATAACGACGCTTTTCTGTTGCTCGGCGTCTCGTTGCTGGCCTGCCTGCTGTTCGTCTGGATGGGCCAGCATGTCATTGCCGGCGGCGGGCCGCGACCTGCAGAAGCGCATTGATCAGGAGCGGTCACCCGTGAGAATGGCCACTTTGACGACCCTGCTAATCCTGCTGACAGGATGCGTCTCGTGTACGACACCGCTGCCGGTTGCGAGGCCCGCTGCCCCGACACCGCCCGCAGCCTTCAAAACCGCTGCGATGGCGGGCGGCCTCCAGATCAAGCCCGATTGGTGGACGCTCTTCAACGATCCTCAACTCGATGCGCTCGAGCAACAAGCACTGTCTTCGAGCCCGACCCTGGCGATCGCAAGCGCCCGGGTTGAACGCGCTCGGGCGCAATCGTCGCTGGTAACGGCCGAGTTTGGCCCGAGAGTGACCGCAGACGGCGCAGTGCAACGTTTTCGCACCTCGCGCAATGTTGCAACAGCGCCCTTCATTGCCGGTCAACGTCGTGCCATTGAAGACAATCAATTCAGTGCCCAGGCCACGCTGGGATGGGAATTCGACGTCTGGGGCCGGATCAAAGCCAGCCATGAAGTCGCGCAAGCCCAACTCGCTTCAACTCTGCTCGAAGCCGACGCGATGCGCCTCGTGCTGACCGCAGAAGTTGCAAGCACCTACCTGCAGCTTCGGGGTCTTGACGACGAGGGTCGTGTCGTTAACGCCGCCACCCAAAGTCGCCGGGATGCGTTGCGGGTGGTCCAGCTACGGTACGACGTCGGCGTGGTCACAGACCTCGATCTGGAGCGCGCGCGCACCGAGCTGGCGAATGCTTTGGCAGATGAATCCGATCTGGCGCGTCGACGCAATGGGCTCGAAAACGCGCTCGCCCAACTGACTGGAAAGGCGCCCGAAGAGCTTCGCTTACCACTAAGCGGAACAATTCCAAGCGCGCCAGTCATTGCGGCTGGGATCCCGAGCGAAATGCTGCAGCGCCGACCAGACATCGCGCAGGCTCAGGCTCAGCGCAGTGCCGCGTTCGCTCAGACCGGCGTTGCCCAAGCGGCGTTCTACCCCCAGATTCGCCTGACGGGTGCCGCAGGACTTGCCAGCAGCGACCTCACGACGCTGATTTCAGCCCCGGCGCGCCTCTTTTCCCTGGGACCCAGCATCTCCATTCCAGTATTGGATAGTGGCCGCAACCAGGCCAACTGGCGCGCGGCCCAAGCAGGGCTTGATGAAGCGCAAGCGACTTTTCAGCAAAGGATCCTGATCGCCCTGCGTGAAGTCGACGATGCGTTGTCCGAGCTTGCCCATCGTCGCACCACCGCAGAGGCCCAGCAGCAAGCGATCACAGCCTCAAGCCGCGCCGCTCGCGTGGCCCGTTTGCGTTATGAAAAAGGGGCGGCCAGCTATCTGGAGGTCACCGACACGGAACGAACCCAACTCGCGGCCGAGCGAGCACTGGCTCAGACCCGCGCGGCTCAGTGGGTTGCGACCGTTCAACTGGTTAAATCGCTGGGTGGCGGATGGGACGGGTCCTAACTTCATTTTTCTTCCATCACAAAGACCCCATCCCAAGCGCCAGGCGGCTGGGTTTTTTCAAGCTTTTGGCATCGGTCGACGTACATCTTCGCTGCCTTGTCATTCGGGTTCATCGAGAGCACCTCTTCAAAAGACTTAATCGCCTTTTGCCAGTGTCCCTTACGATATTCAGCAAGCCCTGTTCGAAACTGCCGCAAGGCATCTGTGAGCCGCGGATAGGTATCCTCGGTATGGAAGTCCATGACCTCATAAACGCCCACCGGTTTGGTCTTGCCTTTAACAACAACGAGGTCGACTTCGCGGGTGTAATAAGTCGATTTCAGCTGAGCATAAGTAAATTCGCTGATCAAAATCTTGGCGCCGTAGGCTTTGCAGGCCGACTCAAGGCGAGCGGCCAAATTAACCCCGTCACCAATTACGGTGTAGTCCATCCGTTTTTTAGAACCGATATTTCCAGACACCACCGTATCGGTATTGAGTCCAATCCCGATATCGACCGGTAATTTGCCCTCCGCCACTCGGGTCAAGTTCCAGCGGGAAAGTTCGCGAATCATGGCGATCGAAGTCCGCAGGGCCCGGTCAGCGTCATCGTCGTGGCCGACCGGAATCCCGAATGCCGCCATAATTGCGTCGCCGATAAACTTATCGAGCATGCCCTCTTCGCGCTGAATGCAATCCACCATCAAGGTGAAATACTCATTCAGCAAAGTGACGGTGCCGTGCGCACCTAGTTTCTCGGTGATGGTAGTGAATCCGCGGATGTCAGAAAACAAAACCGTCGCAGCCACGCTCTGTCCGCCAAGCGCTTCTGCACCACCCGCCACCAGTCGATCTGCAATGCCCGGATCCATGTAACGGGACATCGTTGATTTCAGACGTTTTTCGCTGCTGATGTCTTCGATCAACAGCATTGAACCGATCGTCTGATGATCCGTCGACAGGAGCGGTAGCCCGGTCACATTGACCGATAGCGTTTCACCCGCGGCCTCCAGTTCTGCCTCAAATATCACCTCTGGCGCATGGGATTCGGTCGCCGCTTTCAGCGTTTCGAGTACCCAAGAGTTAACGCCCACGAAAAACTCACTCGCCAGCTTATTCAAAAATGAAGCAGCGGGCACTCTGAGGATCCGCAATCCAGCCGCATTGCAGGTCACGATTCGCTGTTCGTCGTCGAGGGTAATGACCCCGTTCGACATCGACTCCAACATCGCCTCGTTGTAGTTCTTAATTTGTTGCACATCCGCAAACAGCTTGGCATTTTCAAGTGCAATCGAAATCTGCGCCGTGAAGGCCCGTAGTCGAGATTCATCATCGGCCGTAAAAGGGCCACCGAGCTTATTTAGAACCTGGGTCACGCCGATCGTTTTGCCGTTTTTGTTGACAATCGGCACGCACAAAATTGAGCGCGTAAAAAATCCGCTGCGCTTGTCAAAACTCGGGTTAAACCGAAGGTCGGCATAGGCATACGGAATATTGATCGTCTTGCCCGAAATAAAGGCTTCACCGGCGATTCCGAGATGATTCGGTAGCCTAATCTCCCGCGATTCCAAGCCCTGGCTCACCTCCGACCAGAGCTCATGAGTCTTCTCATCGTTGAGGAATAGCGTGGAACGCTCTGCGTTCAGTAAGCGCGTGGCCTCGCCCATCACCTTCTGCAGTAAGGAACCAAGCTTGATGTCCGCAGTCACCTCGGTGACGACATCGATGAACTCCATTTCCTGCTTGCGCAATGCCTTCATCCGTTCCAGGTTTTGCATGCTCTGGATGGCCAGCGACGCCTGATTGATCATCGATGAAAAGAGCGCGAGATCATGTCGGGTGAATTTCCCGGAGCGTTTGTTCAGCGTCTCCGCAACGCCAATGATCTCCCCCCGCCCCGTCAGGATCGGCACACACAAAATACTTCGTGTCTTGAACCCCGTGCGCTCATCAACCACGCGATTAAACCGAGGATCCGCATACGCGTCCTGGATGATCAATGGCTCGCCACTGCAAAAAACCGCACCTGCAATACCGCTGTCATTGAGGATGCGGATTTCTCGTTGGATGTTGCCCTGGGCGACTCGGGAATAAAGCTCCTTGGCCTGAGGATCATTCAGAAAAAGAGAGCCACGCTCTGTTCCGATGGTTTCCGTGGTCATTTCGATAAGAGCGACAAGGACCTCATCGAGGGTCTCAAAGCTCGCCAGACGCGACGTCACGCTGAGTAATAGTTCTGCTTCGCGCAACCGTCGTTGTTCGTCGACGGCCAACGGTTTGGGAGCGGACGCCATAGAGTTCTCCGGATGTTATCGAGCACTCGTGGTGGGACCCCTGGGGCTCGAGGCTTGGTCAATTTGCGCGCGAAGCGCCTGCACCGTTTCTCGCAACTGCGCAATTTCATGCGCCAGATTCAGAGTGGAATTTTGGATCGCCGCCTCGCGCTCAGCCAATGAAGCTTCCAGTTCATCGCGCAGTGCCGTCACGGTGGCCTTCAACATGACCACCTCGTGTTGACTGGCAACGATGGCAGCCTGAACTTCGGTCTCACGAAGTACGCCGGAAAGTTCGAGTTCATCACGCAAGACGCTCGCGGCGGCCCGGAGTTGGGCAATCTCGTGTGCAGCAGCAGCTTGCGCCTGCTGCACTGCGACGGTACGTTGATGCTCGGCCTCACCGAGCGCGTCACGCATCACTGAAATCGTCGCTCTGAGCTCAGCAACTTCGGCTGCTGAAACGGACCCGGTGGTGCCTTCGACTTGCATGGTTTGGATCCAACGGCTCAGGCCGTGGCCCTCGACAAGCCGAACAATCGTCCAAAGACGGCCTTTAGCGCACGGTAAGCCAGGCGCGCGCCCATGAGCGTCGCCAAGACTTCAAGGCCCGTAAGTCCGACCGACGTCACAACATTCCAGCGCGCCTGGCGAGCCAAAAACTTCTTGATCAAATGCTCGCGCTTGCGCTCGATGCTGTCGTAAAAACTGGGGATCACAAGCAAAGTCAGTAGAGTCGAAGTGATCGTGCCACCAATAATTGAGACGGCCATTGGGCGGTAAAACGAGCCACCCTCGCCCATCCCAATCGCAACCGGGAGCATGCCAGCAATCAACGCGAAAGTCGTCATTAAAATCGGCCGTAAGCGTTTACGTCCGGCAGCGATCAACGCTGATTCACGATCCATCCCCTCCGCTTCCAGGGTGCGAGCGGCGTCAAGCAACAAGATGGCATTTTTTGCGACCAATCCCATCAACATAATGACCCCAATAAAACTCATCAGATTGAGTGTGCCGCCGGTAATGAGCAATGCGAGAACGACGCCGATCAGGGATAGGGGCAGCGATAACATCACCGCCATCGGCGCAGTGAACGAACCAAACTGCATCACTAGGATCAGATACATCAGGCCAATCCCGGAGATCAGCGCGATCCCCATTTGCTTGAACACCTCCTGTTGATCCTTCGAGGCGCCGGCCAATTGCAATCCGTAGCCGGGCGGATAATTCATTGCGTTCGCGATCTTGAGCGCGTCGGCCGTGACTTCACCGGCCGATCGGCCCTGAACATTCGCTGTGACCGCGACCGTTCGTTTGCCGTCGGTATGCTCGATCGTAGAAGGACTCTTACCCATCGTGACCTTCGCGATCTGCCCCAACGGAACAATCGTATTCATACCGGTCACTGCGATTGGCAAGCGCTCAATATTGGTCGCACTTAGTCGATCTTCCGGTGCAAGTCGCACCGCAACGTCGCGAGATTCCCCTGTTGGATCGACCCAATCCCCCACCTCCACGCCAGCGAATGCGACTCGCAGCGCCGCTGCCGTATCGCCAACCGAAATCCCCATCGAGCTGGCTAACCCGCGGTTGAGTTCGATCTGAAGTTCATTCTGTGGATCTTGCTGCGAGAGCCCTACGTCCACGGCCCCGGGGACCGCACGCAGTTGTTCGATGAAGGCGCTGGTGATCTCGAGCAGCTTGCGGGAGTCAGTCCCGGAAAATTTGATTTGAACTGGCTTCGACGCCCCGTTGCTCAGATCCTCGAGTACCGTGTATTCCGCACCCACCAGCTGCGCTACCCGCAAACGCAATTCGATGGCGATCGCCTGCGCCGACCGCTGGCGGATTTCGCTGCTGCCGATATTCACATAAATGCGACCACCCCCAGCATTGACAAAACTGTTGGTCGCCTTGGTTTCTTTGACTGCGCGCGCGAGCACGGCTGCCGCTTCGACTTTCCGACTCGCGTAATTCAGATTGTTGCTCGCCGGGGTACGGACATCAATCGCGATGGTGTCCCCGTCATAACTGGGTAAAAAGCTACTACCCCCAAATTTTGCGTGCAGTCCGAGCGCGCCGGCTAGGCAAGCGAGCGACAGAACGAACATCAACGTCCGGTGGCGAAGCGCCCAAGCAACGATACGGCCGTATCGTTCGGCCTGTGAGTCAAACCACTGGTTGAATCGCTCCAACACCCGCCCGACACCGCGACGTTCGCCCTTCTCGTGACCCGGAGGATCACCCCAATAGGCCGAGAGCATCGGGTCGAGCGTAAAAGAAATCAGCAGACTTACCAGCACCGAGGCCACCACGGTCAGGCCAAACGGTCGAAACCACTCACCCGAAATCCCTGGCATGAAGGCCACAGGAATGAACACGGCAACAATCGAAAAGGTGGTCGCTGCCACCGCCAGCCCGATTTCGGCCGTGCCCTGCAGCGCAGCGTTAACCCGATCCACACCTCGTTCCATCGTGCGGACGATGTTTTCACGTACCACAATGGCGTCATCGATCAGAACGCCGATGGCCAAAGACAAGCCCAGTAAGCTCATAAAATTCAGTGTGAATCCGAACGCCCAAACAGCAACGAATGCGGCGATCACGGAGGTCGGTAATGAAAGCGCCGTGATGAGCGTCGAACGCCATGAATTCAAAAAGACGTAGACCACGAAAATCGTCAATCCAGCGCCAAAGATCAAGGCCTCGACCACATTTCGCAAGCTGTTCTGCGCGTTCTCGCCGCCGTCCTGAGTGATCTCGAGTTGGGTACCTGCCGGCAGTGTCTTGTTGAGACTTTCAACAAGATCACGGACCTCATTGGCCACGCTTACGGTCGAGGCCTCGCGTGATCGGGTCACTGCCAAACCCACGTTTGGATTGCCATTTCGAGTACTTACGCTCGTCAGGTCGGCGAAATCGTCACGAATACTGGCGACCTGTCCGAGGCGGACCACTTCGCTGCCCATGCGACGAATGACAATCTGACCGAAATCGGCCGGCGCTTCGATTCGACCCAAGAGCCGAATGCTCTGATCTTCAAACTCGCCACGAATCTTGCCGACGGGCGCTGCGACGTTCTGATTGCGGAGCGCATTGACGACCTCGGCCACGGAGATATTGGTCTCACGCAGCTTCTGGGCATGCAACAAGACACTCAACTCACGGCGCAGAGCCCCGTTGACGTTGACCTGAGAGACCCCACCAATCGCGCGAAATTTATCCGCAATCTGATCCTCCGCCAGTCGAGAAATCTCGGCGTGGGATTGTTTCGAGGAAGACAGCGCAATCTGCATGATCGGCTGGGCAGAGGGGTCGACCCGAATAATGACCGGTTCGCGCATTTCTGTCGGTAGCTTGTAGCGGACAGTTCCGATCGCATTTCGAATCTCGTCGGTGGCCTCTGTCAGATTCTTCTTAAAATCAAAAATAAGCTGAAGCTTGGCATTGCCTTCATTCGCCGAGGACCTGACCTCCTTGACGCCGTTCACCCGGAGTAATGACTTTTCAATCCGGTTCAAAACCTCCCGTTCCACGGTCTCCGGCGAGGCTCCCGGGAACGCAATATCGACCACGAGCATCGGCAGATCGATATCGGGGTTTTGATTGACCTTCAGCTTGTTGAGCGCCATCAACCCAGCCGCCATCAAGGCGATCAGGATCACCACCGTGGCGACGGGCCGCCGGACACTGAAGTTCGACAGAAACATGGCTTATTGCCCGCCCAAAATGGGTTTGGGCGCAACGGGTTCGCGCTCGGCATATGCCTGCGCTTCGGACACACGGCTACCAGGGTTACGAAGAACGCGATCGCCCGACTTAATCCCACTAGCTATCACCCAGCGACCTGAGCGCGGGTCACGTTCACCCAACACCACCGATTGCTTATGCACCTTGCCGGACTCGAGCAACCAAACTGAAGCCTTGTCGCCCTCCCGAACGAGGGCCCCTTCGGCCAGCATCAGCGCTTTCCGCGTCTGCGTGTCGACCCGCCCCTCGGCATACAATCCGACGATGGGAGGGCGTTCCTTTCCAACAAAATCGACAATGACAGCCACTTGTCGCGAGACGGCATTTGCTGCAGCATCAATCCGCCGAATCCGGCCATTCAGCTCGGTCTGGCCATATCCGTTGACCTTGAAGTACACCGACTGACCAGGCTTCAATGCCTGCATCTGATCGGCGGCGACCAGCCCCTCGAAACGCATACTTGCAGGGTCAATGACCTGGATGAGTTCCCGCCCAATCTGAACGGTATCGCCCGCCGATGTCTTTCGAGCGCTCACGACACCATCGAAGGGGGCACGCACTTGGGTGCGCTCGAGTTGCTGGCGGGCGGAAACAATCCGGGTCTTGGCAGCCACCCAATCGCTATGGGCATTGTTACGACGAACCTCAGCGTCATCGAGCGCCTGCGTTGACGTCATTCCCTGCGCCTGAAGCGACTTCAGACGCTGCAGTTGACGCTCGGCGCTTTCAAGGGACTGCCCGGAGGCGCGCGCCGACTCCTCAGCCGCGGTCAGGCTGTCGCGTATCGCCGTGTCGTCGAGCACTGCCAGAACCTCGCCCCGTTTTACCGGATCTCCGTTCTCCTTGGCGACTCGCAAAACGACCGCAGACACCTCTGCTCGCAGATCAGCGCGGCGCTCCGGTTGGATTGAGCCCGTCACGATCGGCCCAGTCGAAAGTTCAGATTGCCCCAGCACCAGAATGTCTTCGGCCCCTAAACTGAGCGTAACCGGAGGCTCAACCGCCTTCTCGGGCCCACTTTGAAAACGACCACATGCACTGAGAGTCACAGTTAAAAGCACCGCGAGCATTCGTACTCGAGTACGGGTCAAAAGCTTAGGGGTCTTATGCAGCATTTGAGCGTTCTGTGCCTGGAGTGGAAGCGGTCGCAAGCATACTGTTTGTTATAGGCACGAACGGCTTCGCCACGTTGATTCCCATGTTAATCGAGCATTCTACCGCCGCCACCCTCACGGTCGACCTTGGGGCCATTGTCCAAAACTGGCGCCTTCTTGGGGCCCAGGCCGGCAGTTCGCACCCGTCCGCCGCGGTCTGCGCGGCCGTGGTCAAGGCCGACGCGTATGGACTTGGAGTGGCCGAGGTCGGGCCCGCCCTTTATGAGGCGGGCTGTCGGGATTTCTTTGTCGCACTTGTTGCCGAAGGGGCCCAGTTGAGGACGTTGATTCCGCGGGACGCGACCGTCTATGTCCTGCATGGCCCACAACCCGGGGCGGAAATCGATTGCGCGCAACACGCTTTGATCCCGGTCCTCAACAGCCCCGATCAACTCCAACGCTGGTCAAGTCTGGCGAACACCCGCGGCGAGCACTTGCCTGCCGCTTTGCAGGTGGACACCGGGATGCGCCGACTCGGGTTTGAGGCACGAGACTTTGAAGCCCTTGACGGCGATTCGTTCACATTGGCAACACTGGGCGGCATCAAGCCCGTACTGCTGATGAGCCACTTGGTAAGCGCCGAGGATCCTGCAAACCCGATCAATCGGATTCAGCTCGAGCAATTCGAAATCGCTCGCAAACGCTGGCCCGGCCTACGCTGCAGCCTGGCCAATTCATCCGGAATTTTTCTAGGACGCGGGTGGCATTTCGACCTGTTACGCCCTGGAGCGGCTCTTTACGGGGTGGCTCCCGTCACTAATAAGCCCAACCCGATGCGTCCAGTCATCCGTCTGCAGGCGCCCATCATCCAGATCCGCGAGATCGCACCGGGCGACGGGGTGGGCTATAACCACACCTGGTGTGCAGGTCGTCCGACCCGGATTGCTACCCTTTCGGTTGGCTACGCAGACGGCTATCTCCGGAGTCTCAGCAATCGCGCGACGGTTCGATTCATGGGCCAGCCCGCGCCGCTGATTGGTCGGGTATCGATGGATACGGTCACCATTGACGTCACCGAACTACCCGAAAACGCAATGATCCCGGGTGCCCAATTTGACCTGATTGACTCGGTTCACGACATTAATCAAGTGGCCATCGATGCGGGTACGAATGCCTATGAGATCCTCACCAGCCTCGGCCCGCGATATCGTCGCCGATACTTGGCGCCCTAGACAACGCATCACCCATTTCAGTTCCCTCTACTTTTTGGAGTCTTTCCATGATTCATGTCGTTGCGGTCATTACCGCCAAGGCCGGAGAACGCGCGGCCATCCTCGAAGCCTTTCACGCCAACGTCCCAGCGGTCCTTGCTGAAGATGGCTGCATTGAATACACCGCGGTGATCGACACCGCGAACGGCCCCGCGTTTCAGACGCCTGCGGGTCCGGACACCTTCATGGTGATCGAAAAATGGGCGAGTCTGGAAGCGCTCCAGGCCCACGCCGCAGCACCACACATGGCCGCTTATGCGGCAAAGGCTCGGCCACATATCGCGAACCGTGTTGTGCACGTCCTGTCATCGGCATTCTGAATTCAGACGTCCGAACGCACCTCGGCGGGTTCAAGCGTCGTCACCCAGGCAAGGATCTCGGCGACAACCCGATACAACTCTGGCGCGATCAGATCATCGACTTCGCATCGTAACAAGGCGTTGACCAGGCCCGGCGCGTTGGCCAGCGGCACACCCGCGCGCACGGCCTCATCGATGATCTTTTCCGCCAGCCAGTCTTCCCCCCGAGCGACGACGCGCGGCGCTAAGTCACCGGGCCGGTAACGCAAGGCAGCGGCTTTGCGGGGCTCGCGTTGGTATTCGGGCTGCAAGCTGGGCCGCAAGTCGGGCCGGGAATCGCGTCCGAAGTCGTTTCGCGATTCAGCCATTCCAGTGCAATTCCGTAAAGCCCGGCAATCGGTGAAGCGCCTCTTCGAGGACCGGCAACACGGGTCTAGCGGCTGCCCCCAAACCCGGCGTCGCGCCGAGGGCCACTGAGAAGCGGCCATTCAGACTGCGAATCTCAAAATTGAGTTGGCCGCGGTGGCCGAGGTCAACTTGCCCGCGCAACATCCGCCCAACCCGACGAACGTTCGAAAGGCCTGACAAACCGGATTCCGAATCACCATCCCTTTGGCCACCGCGCTTTCGGTTCGGTTCGCGCTCGGCGCGAAGCTGTTCGGGCTGAACCGGAAGCGGCAACAGGGTCAGACTCACCATCATCGGGGGGGTTCCAGCGTCCCCTCGCGCTTCGGCCGCTACGATGGTTGAAACGGTGGCCGAGGCAGTGGCCGAAGCAGTACCCGATGCCGCGGGGATCTCGGCAAGCGTCGCTACGACCGCGACCGCACCGGACTGGAGTTCGGCGGCCGCGCCGGTCTGATGTTCGGTAACCGCAACGGTCTGATGGTGAATGAAAGAGACTTCAGTTGGCGAACCCGAAGCCACCGGCTGCGATGCCACCGGTTTCGCCGCCAGCAAAACGCCATCCTGTCGCATCCCGACGGCGAGGATCGCCTTCATCAATGCAGGCGATGCAGCTTGCGCCAACGCCGCGGCAAGCGGCTCAGGCAGACAGGGACTTGATGGAATACTCAAACTCACCGTGCGGCCCTCGGACCACTGTCCCAACAGGCGCTGGATGATTGGTTGAGTGAATGCCATCGCAAGCAAACGCGGGTTGATCCCCGCTGGGCTGAGCACGACGCCAGGTTTGCGCACGGCAATCTCAGGCCCCACGTCTGCCGCTTGGGTCGTTTTGCTGACCGGAATGGCTCGGGACCGGGGTCCGGCGGATTCCACTGACCCCCGCCGCACTGAATCGGAGGTTTGAGCTGAGTCTTCGCCCCGCGGGATGAACATTGCACGTCCGCGCCCATCGACCGAATCGCTGGTCGCCATTTCGTCAGGCAATTCAACCGGCGGTAGCGGCGGTTGCCTTTCGCTGGGCTGAGCAGATGCCGGCAGAGTCGGCATCAGGGGCATTGAGGCGGGCAGGCTCATCGGAGTCGAGAACTCCTTCAGTTCAACTCTCAGAACGGCGCTAAAAGCACATTGATTTAGGGACGCGAAGCCATATCAGGGCCCTAGCGCAAAATTCCCAACAAATTTGAATAACTATCAGTCCAAGGCTTGAAATTGGCTTTAACCGGCAACCGCTCCCAGTCGGAAACCGATGGCGACCCAGCAGATGTCGTGGGTTGCAGTACCGTCCACTCCGAGCGCCGGCACAACGGGAACTGCGCATTGGGAATCCACGTATACGCAAGTGCGCTCCGATCAAACGCCTGTGCCGCCGCGGCCATGACTGGACGCAAATCGAGATACGTATTGGTGGTGTGAAACGCCAAAATGCCGCCTGGCTTTAGATGACGCAGATAGATTTCGATCGCCTCAAGGGTGACTAGGTGGGTAGGGATCGAGTCGCCCGAAAACGCATCGAGTACGAGCAGATCAAACTGTTGCGATGACTCACGCTCCAACATCAAACGCCCGTCGCCCAGCACCGGCACAATCTCAGCCTGACTTCGTTTCAGATAGTTGAACTCGGCCCGCGCCAGATCGAGTACCTGCTCATTGATCTCATAAATGCGCATGACATCTCCCGCGCGCCCGTAGGCCGCAAGAGTCCCGGCGCCCAGGCCGATCACACCAATTTTGCGCGCGGGCTCGGTCGGCAATGACCGAATGACCCGTTCAATGCCTGATCCAACACAATAGTACGAGGTGGGCTGGTTCTGAAATGTTGGTGCTAGGGCCTCCTCACCGTGAATGATTCGGCCATGAAACATCGCCCGAACCGGCCCGAGCACCTGATCCTCGCGGTCTTCGATGCGGAGTTGACCGTAAAAATTCCGAACAACGACCCGATAGCCCTCGACATAACCCGTCGAAATCGTGCCCAGGCGCACACCGTAGACGACCAACGCAACCACCAGCAGCGTTCGCGTAGGTAGCCGGTATTCTCGCCAGAGCAAGATCACCACCAGGGCCGCCATCAGAAAGAGACCAATCGGAAGCTCGAAATACGCGTTGAATACAGCAGGCGCAACAAGACCGACCAGCAGGCCGCCAAGCGCCCCCCCCAGGGAGATCATGAGATAAAAAAGAGTGAGGTGCTGGACTGGCGGTTTGCGCCGGACTAATTCACCGTGGCAAACCATGCAAAAAATAAACAGACTGATACTTAGAAGCGCTACGAGTATGGGCGCGCTCATTCCGACCATATCCACGACGCGATCGAGCCAAATCAGGGCGAACGGCAACGAGATCAGGTACATCGGGCGCAGATAGAACTGCGGCGCATCGAAGCAAAGGATGAAACTGAGCAGATAGATGCCGAGCGGCAAGACCCAAAGAAAGGGCACCGGGGCAACGTCCTGGGTCATGTGCCGGGTCAGCGCCAGCAAAAGGATGGAAGCCGTCGCGGCGAGCCCCAGCCACAACAGACAATCGCCCCAACTCGGCGCATTGGCCGAAGTTGGCGCAGCCTGGGGAAGCTGTGGGTCAAGCGTTCCTGGAATCTTTTTCCAGGTGAATGCAACCACGCCGAGGCACGCCAACACGAACCCTGCGTATCCCAGCGACCAGAAACTCGCCTGCAACTGCACCGCCCAACGCGGCTCGACGAGCACCGGATAAGTGAGCAAAGCCAGCATGGATGCCAAATTCGACAAGGCGTACAGGCGATAGGGTTGCGCCTGCACTCCCCCGGCGTCCGCCGCTCGCGCCAACCAGGCTTGCATCAATGGCCCGGTGGTTGAAAGTAAGAGATAGGGCGCACCCACTGCCGTCGCCAGGACTGCGAGAACATTGAGCGACGGATGCGCGAGGGCCGTTCCCTTCCAGTCGGGATTTGCTGCGACCGGGAGCGCAATCAAACTGATCAGGAGCAAGCCCGCGTGGGTCTGCAGTTGCCGCCGCAGGCTTAACGTTGAATGCAGAAAATGGACGTAGGCGTAGCCGAGCAGAAGTTCAACCTGAAAGAACACCATGCAAACGCTCCAGACCGACGAGGATCCTCCAAACCAGGGCAGGATCATCTTGGCCACGATCGGCTGGACCTGAAAAAGCAGGAAGGCCGAAAGAAAAACGGTGATTGCAAAAAGGGGCATGAAATGGGTATCCAGAATCTGTCCAGCGCGCACGGGCGCTACAGTACCGGCATTTACAAACCATCCAAACCCTTCACCATGCGTCTGATTACTTTTCTGAACCGCCAAACCAACCAAATCGAAATTGGTTGCCGAATCCCCAGTTCGACCGGTGGGGGTGTACTCCGCTTCGAGGAGGCTGCGGGACGAACCGGGGAATCTCAATTCCCGCGCACCATGAAAGCCTTCTTCCGTGCTGGCGAGCCCGCCCTGACAACCGCGCGCCGGTGGGTCGACGAGGCCACCGAATCCAGCCTCCTCCCGATTGAGAAAATTCAATTCCTGCCGCCCATGATGGACGCGGACAAGTTCCTCTGTGTCGGTAAAAACTACCGCAAGCACCTTGAGGAACTCACTCGAACCCAGTTGATTAAAGAGATCCCCGAGGAGCCCACTGGATTTATCAAGCTCAACAGTTGTCTCGTTGGGCATGAAGCCACGATCTCCCGCCCCGCCGGTATTACTCGCCTCGATTACGAACCCGAACTGGTTTTCGTCATCGGCAAGCGGGCCCTCGGTGTCACCAAAGCCGAAGCGTTTGACTACGTCGCTGGAGTCACCGTCCTGAATGACCTGACGTGCCGCGATCTGCAACAACGAGAAGTCGCCTCCGGTTCGAGGTTCTGGACCGCCAAGAACATTCCCGGGTTTGGTCCACTCGGACCCGAAATCATCACGATCGACGAGATCGCAAACCCCTATGACCTGTGGCTGACCTGCCAGGTCAATGGTGAAGAACGGATGCGGGTGAACACCGAGGAGCAAATCTGGAAGCTCCCGGACATCCTTGAACATTTCTCCAGGTTTATTCCGATCGAACCCGGCGACATGTTTTCAACCGGAGCCCCAGGAGGCGTCGCCGTCGGGAAAGACAATGCGGCCGAGCTCTTTCTAAAGCCGGGTGATGTTGTGGAATGCAGCATCGAAGGAGTCATGACTCTTCGGAATCGAATCAGTGATCCAATCGGTCCCGGTTCAGTGGCCCTTGATCCAGCTATTCCGGCGCGGGGTTAAGGTGCAACCAAAATCCACGCATCAGTTGGAATCCAACCGGACCGATCGCCGTCGTGCACTCAGCACAATAGGGCTCACGGCGCTCTCAGCTCTCGCCGGCTTCGGGGTGCAATCCGACCCCGCCTGGGCGCAAGACGCCGCGCGCAACTTTCCAGTCAAGCCCGTTCGCGTCATCGTCCCGTTCCCACCGGGCGGTGGCGCCGACACCTTGATCCGGCAACTCGCGCCGATCTTGACCGAGATCTGGGCACAGCCCCTGATCATCGAAAACAAGCCCGGGGCCGCCGGGCAAATTGGTGGCGACCTGGTCATCAAATCACCCCCCGACGGTTACACCCTGATGATGGGATCGACCGCGGTTCTGAACGAGCGCAACCTCGCCCAGTTCACTCCGATTGCACTTGTGTCCGCCTCGCCCTATGTGGTGACCGTGCACCCCAGCATCCCCGCCCGAACCATCGCCGAACTCCTGACCTACGCCAGGTCTCACCCGGGCGACCTGCGGTTTGGGTCCTCGGGCGCGGGCTCTGCCTCGCACCTTAGCGGAGAGCTCTTCAAGGCGCTTTCTCATCTGGACCTGCAGCATATCCCCTATAAAGGCACCGGTCAGGCGCTAACGGATCTTCTGGCCGGGCATATCAATCTGATGTTTGCGCCCGCCCAGACTGTGATGCCGAATGTGCAAGGCAGCAAGCTGCGGGCACTAGCCGTCACTAGTGCCCGGAGGTCGGTTGCCCTACCCGAATTGCCAACCGTCGCTGAGTCCGGCTTGGCGGGCTACGAGTCGATCGGCTGGTTCGGAGTGCTGGGTCCAGCCCGGATGCCACCGGCATTGGCCCAGCAAATAAACGCCGCATTCAACAAGGCTTTGCAACATCCTAAAGTTCGCAAAGACATGCTGGACCGTGGCAGTGACCCTGCACCCGCCGGTTCTGAAGAAGACTTTGCCCGCTTCCTGCAGTCTGATCTCGCGAAATGGGAAAAACTCATACGCGAAAAGGGCATCAATGTGAGCGGATGATCGATCGCGGCGAACTGAACGGTCCTATAGAATGGAACTATTCGTGGCTCGAGCGCCCCCGATGTTGCCGCGGAGTGACGTCGTTCATGCATCGGGCGCCAAAACCCATTCAAAATAGCCTTACAATTCCACATCTACTTTGATTACAACCAAGGCGAGCAAATTGGCCTCAAATACCGAACTGAAAGATTTTCTGTTCCGCGTCAAAAATGTCATCGCGACTGTCGAAGAGTCGACGGGATTTGACACACTTGATCCAACCTCCAAGAACATTCTGGAATACGTCGCTCGAGCCGAACTCGAGGAGCGGGAGATTTTCGTGGCCGACGTCATTCGCCACCGCGACCTCGGCAGCGTGGCAAATCTGCACGGCCGCCTGTCTGCGCTCGTCCAAATGGGATGGCTGACGCTCTTGCCAGAACCCACCGACGGCCGTCGCAAGCGTGTGATCCTGGCCCAGCCCGCCCGCTCGGCCTACAACAAGATGTCGACCAAACTCGAGAACGCGCTCAAGCCGCGCGACTAAGCTTAACGCCTGAGGGCAACCGAATCCTGTGCATGCCCGTTGCCGCTCTAACGTGCAGCGGGCCGATGTGAATCTGGAGCGGGTGATGGGAATCGAACCCACGCTTGAGGCTTGGGAAGCCGCCGTTCTACCATTGAACTACACCCGCGAGCGCGATGGATCCTAGCACGAGCCCCGGGGGTTCGTTTCAGCACCCGGCTGTCAGTCCAGTCGGCGGGCCTTCCTCGCACATCCGCAGTTTTGTTCACCGCCGCGGACACCTCACGTCGAGCCAGCGCGAAGCGTGGCAGACGGGGATGCCGAGATGGGGATTGCCATGGCAGCCCCAACCACTCGATCTCGAGAGGGTCTTCGGCCGCGAGGCCCCGCGGGTTCTTGAGATCGGTTTTGGCATGGGCGAAACGACCGCCCAGATCGCAGCCGCCTCCCCCGAAACTGACTTCATTGGCGTTGAGGTCTACACCGCCGGCTGCGGGGCCTTGCTGCGTCGTATCGCAGATCAACAGTTGACGAATCTCAGAATCATTCAGCATGACGCCATGGAAGTGATTCGCGAAATGATCCAAGAAGCTACGCTGGATCGGATTCAAGTTTTTTTCCCCGACCCCTGGCCCAAAGCACGACATCACAAGCGTCGTCTGATCCGCCCTGACTTCGTCGAAGAACTCGCCAACCGATTAAAGCCAGCGGGCATCCTGCATTGCGCAACGGACTGGGCGCCTTATGCCGACGTCATGCGCGAGGTCCTGTCCGCCAACCCGACGCTGCAAACCCAGTCGACGACGCCCGACGGTTTTGCTCCCCGTCCCACCTATCGCCCGCTCACCCGATTTGAGTCGCGCGGCCTTCGTCTCGGCCATGAGGTCTTTGATCTAGTCTATGAACGCAGGAAAGGCCTCTGAACTCGGGTCCCGCTCAAAGCGTCCAGCCGATTAATCCGCTCCAGGCCGTCGCCAGGACCAACCCGCCAAAGCCAATCCGGTACCACGCAAAGACCGTAAAAGTGTGGGAGGCCACAAAGCGGATCAGCCAATGCACGCAAGCCAACGCGGACAGGAACGAAAACCCCAGCCCAACGGCAAACAGCGGCAGATCTGCGAGCGATAGCAATGCACGGGCTTTCCAGAGATCGTAGGCGCCTGCTGCCATAAGGGTCGGCATCGCAAGAAAGAACGAAAACTCGGTCGCAGCCTGCCGCGACAGCCCGAACAACATCCCGCCGATGATCGTTGCACCCGAGCGGCTAGTCCCCGGAATCAGTGCAAACGCCTGCGCGAATCCGAGCTTAATGGCATCTCGCCAATCCATGGCGTCCATCGACAGAACCCGAGGCCCACCCTGCCCAACCGCAACCTGCGAAGCCTGCCGGCGCTCCACCCAAAGAATGACCAGCCCCCCGACAATAAACGCGAGCGCTACCGGAACGGGCGCAAACAGCGATCGCTTGATCGCAGAACCAAAAGCCAAGCCGAGGACCGCCGCAGGCATAAAAGCCAATGCAACATGGAGGATAAACTGCCGCGATGACTGACCCGCGAAGTCCGAGCGTCCAAGGCCCTTCAGCACGCTGGTCACGCGCGCCCGAAAGTACCAGAGCACCGCCAACATGGCGCCCGACTGAATGGCGATTTCGAACACTTTCGCCCGCTCATCCACAAAACCCAGCAAGTGGCCCACGAGGATCAGGTGACCCGTACTGGAAACCGGTAGAAATTCGGTCAATCCTTCAACAATTCCCATCAGGGCGGCTTTGACAAGAAGCGGCAATGCGATCAGAACGTCCATGTGGCGTCACTCATTTCACAAAAAAGGTTTGTTCGTCGCGCCTCTCGACAAGGTCATGCAGGATAAGTTCATCCAGGTGCTGGGTAATCGTGCGGCGCTCAGCCCCGTCGAGCCAAACCGCGTTGGCATGCGGGGGATACAGGATCCGCGCCTGCACCAGTGCCTCGATCGTGTGCAGACCCGACCTCAACAATTCGAGTACGCGCTCCGAACGCTGATCGATTTTGCTAATAAAAGCCGCCAGGGCCGCTTCAAAGGTCGCACGATCTTGAATGACCCCCCGATGGTGCGAGGTCACCCAGATTGAGGCGGGTAGTTCACGCACCCGAGCGAGCGTCTTGCGGAAATCAATAAGGCTCGAAGTGGCGTCACCGTAATACGGACCGAAACCGGTGAGATCAATATCGCCCAAAAATGCGAGACCGATCGGTTCGACCCAAAGCACGCAGTGCCCCCGGGTGTGCCCAGGCATGTGCACCGCCTGAACCTTGACGCCACCCAGATCCCAACTGGCCCCGTCCTGATAACCCTGCGCATGAGCGCAGGGCTGCCAGTCAAAATCGCGCTCGATCTGTGGCCGCAACTGCGCCAACACATCTGCTTCGTAGCCATAGTGCTCGGCCAAGCCCTCCCAACTTCGCGCGGCTTCGAGGTCGCCCTGATGGACAAAAATTCCAGCGTTCTTAAGCCTGGGTAGCCCGACCACATGGTCCTCATGGACGTGACCCAAAATCGCCAGATCCACCGTTTCGAACCACGCGCCCAGGCCTGCGGAAAATTGGCGAGTGATGCGCGGCGTATCAAAGGCCGCCCGCGCATCGCGCCCCTCCAGCAGGATCTGATTACCATCCGGATACTTGCCGGACCGATCCCCCAAAATCACCGTCACAGGACCAAAATGGGCGCTCGCCAACGCGGGTTCGTTCGCGGCGGCTAGATCCTGAACTCGACCCAAAGCCATCCTAATTCTCCTGCGCGAACACTGTCTGGATTCGCGGCAACGTGGTTTCAGCATCAGCGGGGCTGAGTATAGTCAGGTGCGCCGATCAATAGACCGATCATTAGCCTGATCGATACCCCCTCGCGGCAGGTAGAATCCACCTAGCTTTTGGGAGCCAAGATGGATATCGAACGCGCGCGGTTCAATATGGTCGAACAGCAGATTCGCCCCTGGGATGTGCTCGACCCCGACGTTCTAGAGCTTTTGTATGCCCTCAAGCGGGAGGACTTCGTGCCGCCGGCTTACCGGGCGATGGCCTTTACCGACATGGAAATCCCGCTAATCGTGGGTGACCAGCCCACCGGGCAGACCATGTTCTCGCCAAAAATGGAAGCCAGACTGCTGCAGGAACTCTCTCTGCAGCGCAATGAGTCAGTCCTTGAAGTCGGAGCGGGTTCGGGCTACATGGCCGCGCTCATGGCACACCGGGCGGGTCAAGTCGTTTCCCTCGAGATCAATCCGGCAATCGCGCAGTTCGCCCGAGATAACCTTGCCCGTGCGGCAATCAGCAATGTGCGGATCGAGTGTGCGGACGGCGCCCCTATCTGCACCCCAGGCACCGTCGCTGGAGATGTCACGACACAGCAAGGCTGGGATGCCATCGTCTTGTCGGGGTCGGTGCCCTACATGCCAGAAAACATCCTGGCTCGATTGCGCGCAGGCGGTCGAGCCATCGCCATCGTAGGCGAAGCCCCCGTCATGACCGCGCGCTTGTTCACCCGTATCGATAGCGGTGGATCGGCCGTCGCACGCTTTGAAACCGTCGACTTGTTTGAAACGATGGCCATTGCGTTGCAACATTTCCCGCAGCTAGCGTCTTTCCACTTCTGAGCGCCCCTCAGCTTCCGCACCCTGCCATGTATCAAATCAGTCCCACTGAGCTGGCAAGACAATTTGCCAGCGCCAAAGAAGCCGCCGCCGCCGGGCCGTTCGTTCTCGATATCCGGGAGACCTGGGAAATCGAGCGCGCGTCGATCCCCGGAACCCAGCATCTGCCGATGAGTCAGATTGTTGCTCGCATCAGTGAACTCGATCCGCAAAAACCCGTCATCTGCATGTGCCATCACGGTGGACGTTCGATGCAGGTCGGTGCCTGGCTCGAAACCCAGGGCTTCGTTCACGTCACGAATCTGACCGGTGGAATCGAAGCCTGGTCACTTGAAGTCGATGCCTCCATACCGCGCTATTGATAGACCGCTATTGATAGACCGCGATAGATCGACCCCGATAGATCGACTCCGAAGCGAATTGAAATCATGAATTTAAAACCGCTCGCAAGCGTCGCCGTTGCAGTGACTTTGGCATATGCTCAGGCACCGGCTTGGGCACTGGACCTGAAGCAAGCGCTCGCCGCCGCATCCGGCCAGGACGCCCAACTTGCCTCGGCACGAGCGCAGCTACAAACCGTCCGCGAACGTGTGCCACAGGCGGCTGCCGGGCTGCTCCCGACCGTCAATGGGATCACCAACATCAATCGTCAGACGGTCGATACCTCGCTGAGCACGCGCCGCGAGAGTACCCCGCGCCAATTCGCGGTCAGCCTGAATCAACCCTTACTCCGAATGGATCGATTCGAAACGCTGGAACAAAGCAAGCTTGCGGTCTCGCAAGCCGAGGCAGCTCTGGAAGCCAGTCGGCAAGACCTTATCGTACGGGTCGCCACAGCTTACTTCGACATCCTGTCGGCCCAGGACACGCTAGCGGCCGTACGTGCTCAAAAGCGCGCGATCGCACTGCAACTCGAGAGCGCGAAGCGCAACTTTCAGGTCGGTACCGCCACGATTACGGACCAGCAGGAAGCTCAGGCTCGCGCGGATCTTACGGACTCGCAGGAGATTGCCGCCGAAAATGATCTCGGCAATAAGCGCAACGCGCTGGCGATTTTGACCGGCCGACCATTCCAGGAAATGTCCACGTTGGACGGATTGCGATCGGGTCTGGCCTTGCTGCCACCAGAGCCCGCGCAAGATGAGGCCTGGACAGAGCGCGCGCGCGCCGAAAACATGAATGTGCGTCAAGCCGCCATTGCGCTTGAAGTGGCCCGCCGCGAAATCACCAAAGCCAGGTTCGGGCACTGGCCCACCATCGATTTCGTGAGCTCGGCCAGTCGTAGCGAAAGCTCAACGTTGGGCGTCACCGCTGCCAATATCAACTCGATGTCGATCGGCCTCCAGTTGGCTGTTCCCATCTATGCGGGTGGTGCAATCACCGGCCGGGTACGCGAAGTCGTCGCTGCGAGCGAAAAAGCCATGGCTGACCTCGAAGTGGCCCGACGCAGCGCCGATCTCACCGCCCGACAACTGGTCCGCAAAGTCACGTCTGGCTTGGCTCAAGTGCGTGCACTTGAGGCCGCCGAGCGGTCTAGTCAGCTCGCTCTCGACTCCAATCTACTGGGCTATCAGGTCGGCGTGCGGATCAATATTGATGTCCTGAATGCCCAACAGCAACTCTTCTCAACGCGTCGCGATCTCGCGCTCGCACGCTATACCGTGCTGGTCGATGGCCTGCGCTTGCGTCAATCGGTCGGTGGACTGGACGAAAACGATCTAAGCTCAGTCAATGCCCTGCTGACCGCATTGGCGCCGGCAGAGGAGGCTGCTGGGACGGTTGCAGGAAAATCCGCCTCCACATCCACCACCCCATCCGCCGCCCCCCCAGCGGCCACAGCCCCAGTGACCGTCCCCTCGGTCACGACCATGAACCCTCAACCGATCGATGGCAGCAAGCCCGTAGCCAGCGCGCCCGTCAAGCCGGCCCGCTCGGCAAAAGGCAAACCAAAGCCCTGAGCGTACGCTGGGTAGCACCGCGGTGCGAAGCTACCCACGCCAGCGCTGATAACGACATCGCAGTGCGCTGACTCGGGTTCTCCGCGACGCTTTGTGCAAGATCGAGCGCATGAGCAGCCGTCGTCGCCCGGAGTGCTGCCCCGCATTCAACGGCATCCTCGGCGGCCTGCGCAAAATTGAAAGTATGCGGCCCAAGCACCACGGGGCAACCCACCGCGGCGGCTTCAATGAGGTTCTGACCGCCAAACGGGCGCAGGGACCCCCCCAGAATCGCGACATCGGCCATCGCGTACCACGCGGTCATCTCCCCCATGGAGTCCCCCAGGATCACCTCGGCCTGAGCCCAGTCCGTATCCTTCGAACGTCGAACGAGCTGAAATCCGTGCGCCTGGATCTGCTCAGCCACTGCATCAAACCGCTGGGGATGGCGCGGCACAATTACCCACAGGGATTTTCGATGAAGTCCCGCCAATAGATCGGCCTCTTCACCATCCCTGGTACTGGCAGCCAAAATGACCTGGCGTCCAGACTGGGGCCCAGATTGTGGCCTAGACTGGGGCTGAGTCTGTGAATCAGACAGGCCCGCCCGCCAATGGCGTCCAAGCGCCGATAACGCCGAATCCACGGGTCGATCAAACTTGAGGTTGCCGGCAACCAATGCCTCCTCAACGCCCAAGGTTCGAAGCCGCTCTGCGTCACGTGGAGTTTGCGCCACGATGGCGGCAAGAGACGCCAGCGCGGGCTCGATCAACCAGCGGATCCGTTGCGCACGGCGCAACGAACGTGGCGACAATCGCGCATTCACCAACGCCATGGGGACCCCTGCGTCCGCGCATTGCGCGATCAGATTAGGCCAAACCTCGGTCTCCATCAGAACCCCAAGTCCAGGGCGATGGGACCTCAAAAACCGTCGTATAGAGCCGGGCGTGTCGTAGGGCAGCCAGGCCTGCTCAACCCGGCCGGCAAACTCGGCCCGGGTCGCGATCTCCAAACCTGCCGCGCGTCCGGTAGCGGTCATATGGGTCAGCAGAAACCGTACGTTCGGATCGTGTTCGAGCCATGCTTGCATGAGGGGGACGCAGGCATGGGTTTCGCCCAGCGAGACCGCATGCAACCAGACCCGTTGATCAGTACCCTCCAAACCCCCGGCCCCCCCCCCCCGGCCGCGGATACCCCAGCCCCAGCGCTCCCACCACCGAGACCCATAACCGGGCTCGCGTCGGGCCCTTAGCCAAAGCCGCAAGAGCAGAGCCGGCGTCGCGAATCGGACCAATAGCGTCCAGAGCAGCAGACTCAGCTGCTGCAGCGGATTACGTGGGTTACGTGGATTACGCTGGTTACGGGGGTTGCGCGAGTCACGCCGATGGCGCGGCAGACCCTCGTCCCGCTTCGACGACTCCGGCCTTAGTGCCAACGTCCAATCCGGTCGATCACGGAACGCACCTGATCGGGGGTAGGCGGCTTCGCCACACCCCCCACCGCTTCAGCGCGGACCAGCCAGTCCGGAAAGTAAACTCGCGGATCGGTCGCCGTAAAAATACCGACCAGTGGCGCACCATAGGCCGCTGCAAGGTGGAGCAACCCAGTGTCAACCCCTGCCACAAGATTGGCCCTTGACATCAACCAGGTGACTTCGGCCATCGTCATCGCCGGCGCCACTTGGGCGTAGCGCAGCCCCTCGGTCAAGGCCCTTGCGCGGGCCTGCTCAGCGGGATTACCCCAAGGCAAAATCGAAAATCGCCGAGCCGCTTCAAACAACTCGAGCAACGCGCGCCAGGATCGATCTGGCCATCGCTTTTCTTCCCGCGCAGTCCCATGTAGAAGAACCGCAAACGCGTGTTCCCCGAACCGGCCCGCGAATGCACATACCTCCCCGCCAGGGTCTGGTGGTGCACGAAGGCCAAAGACCGGGTTGCCAACCGGATGATAACCTACGGCGGCACCTGCCAGCTTGCGCACCCGCTCCACGGGCGGCAACTTTGGGTCTACCGCATAAGTCTTGCCATACGCCCATGTGGCCAGAGGCTCGCGCACGCTGGCCCGATCAAAGCCTGCCCGCGGCCCGATCGCCTGGGTCGACAACAATGCGCTCTTGATAAGTCCCTGCAGGTCGAGCACCAGACCGTAACGGCGGCCACGAACACTATCGCGCCAGATTTTCCATTCGGATCGGGTCGCCGCCGAAAACGGGGCGTTCCGCCAACGCCGCACGGCGACCGGCAAAGTCCGTCCGACGGCTGGATGCCACTGGATCAAGTCGGCATAGGTGTCCTCGACCACCCAATCCAGTTCCAATTCAGCGCCCTTCTGGCGAAAGTGACGAGCCAGATCCGTCGCAACCGGGAGCGCATGGACGACATCCCCCATCGAGGTGGTCTTTATGATCAGAATTCGCATGATGTGCTGACTTCCAGGCAACCGGCAAAGATCCTCCATTTTGCCGCTATCCTTGACGGTTGCGTCACGCAAGATCGCTTTTAGGCCTTCCCATGCTTCTTGTCACTGGCGGCGCCGGGTTTATCGGTGCCAATTTTGTGTTGAATACGATCGCAACGTCGGGGGAGTCGATCGTCGTCCTCGATTCGCTCACCTACGCAGCCAATCCTGCCAACCTTGAAACGCTGGCAGACGATCCCCGCCTAAATCTTGTGGTGGGTGATATCGGCGATCGCTCCCTCGTACGTTCGCTGCTCGAACAACATCAGCCTCGCGCCTTGGTTCACTTCGCTGCCGAAAGTCATGTCGACCGGTCAATCGCCGAATCCGACGCCTTTGTTCGGACCAACGTCAATGGGACTCATGCCTTACTCGAGGAGTCGCGACTGTTCTGGAACCAACTAGCACCCCAGAGCCGGGATCGTTTTCGCTTTTTGCATGTCTCAACGGATGAGGTCTTTGGGTCACTCGGCCCACAGGACCCCGCGTTCAATGAGCTCACACCTTACGCGCCGAACAGCCCTTACAGCGCCTCGAAAGCGGCCAGTGACCATCTGGTGCGCGCCTGGCATCACACCTATGGTCTACCGACCCTAATCACGAACTGCTCGAACAATTACGGACCGTTCCAGTTTCCAGAAAAACTGATTCCACTGACGATTCATCGGGCACTTGCCGGCGAATCGATCCCCGTCTACGGCGACGGTAGTAACGTCCGCGACTGGCTGCATGTTAGTGATCACTGCACCGCGATCGGAACGGTCCTTGAAGGCAGCAACCCAGGGGAAACCTGGGTAATCGGTGGCAATGCCGAGCGGCGAAATCTCGATCTCGTACAGACGCTATGCGACGTTCTGGATCGTTTGCGCCCGGACCCCGAAGGCCGATCGTATCGACGCCTGATTACCTTTGTGACCGACCGCCCCGGCCATGATCAGCGCTACGCGATTGATGCGAGCCGCCTGCGCGACCAATTGGGATGGACGCCCGCCAAGACCTTCGAAAGCGGACTCGAAGAGACCATTCAGTGGTACCTGAACCACGGTGATTGGCTCGAAAACGTCACCAGCGGTCGCTATCGCGACTGGATTTCCCAGCAGTACAGTGGGTGGCAAGAATGAAAGGCATTCTGCTCGCCGGAGGGTCTGGCACGCGCTTGTACCCAGTGACACAAGTCGTATCGAAACAGCTGCTGCCGGTCTTCGATAAGCCGATGATCTACTACCCGCTCACGACACTCATGTTGGCGGGTATTCGCGAGATTTTGATCATCTCCACGCCCCAGGATCTTCCCCGTTTCAGACAACTCCTGGGCGACGGTCAGCAATGGGGCGTGACCTTTAGCTATGCAGAGCAGCCCTCGCCCGATGGTCTTGCGCAGGCTTTCATCATTGGTCGCGACTTTGTCGGCGACGATCGCGTTGCACTGGCGCTTGGTGACAATCTTTTTCACGGCCATGATCTGTCCGCGCTCGTCCGCACGGCGGCACAACGCGAACACGGCGCGACTGTTTTTGCCTACGCTGTCGAAGATCCCGAGCGCTACGGCGTCGTCAGTTTCGACGCCAGCGGTCACGCCATCGACATCGAAGAAAAACCTGTTAACCCCAAGTCGCGCTATGCCGTCACGGGGCTCTATTTTTATGACAATCGGGTCCTTGAAATCGCCGCGCAGGTTAAACCTTCACAACGCGGCGAGCTTGAGATCACCGACGTCAACCGGGCCTACCTTGCCATGGGTCAACTCGAGGTCGCGGTCATGGGGCGCGGCTACGCCTGGCTCGACACCGGGACTCACGAATCCTTGCTCGAGGCGAGCGCCTTCATTGAGACGATTGAACGGCGCCAGGGCCTGAAAGTCGCTTGCCCCGAAGAGGTTGCATTCAGGCTCGGCTGGATCGATGCAGACCAACTGCGCACGCTTGCCAAGCCGCTGGCCAAGACCGGCTACGGCCGGTACCTGCTTCGGGTCATCGACGAACAGATTTTTGGATAAACACCATGCAGGTCAAAGCCACCAGTCTCCCGGGCGTCCTGATCCTCGAACCCGCATTGTTTGCCGATGACCGCGGTTTTTTCACCGAGCAGTTCAACGCCAGGGTATTCGCCGAAGCGACCGGTTTTCGCGGGACCTTTGTTCAGGACAATCTTTCACGCTCGCTGCGCGGGGTCGTTCGGGGCCTGCACTACCAATTGGAGCAACCGCAATCCAAACTCGTCACCTGCTCACGTGGCGAGATCTTCGATGTCGCGGTTGATTTTCGCCGGGGCTCGCCGCATTTTGGCCAATGGACCGGATTCGTACTTTCAGAAGCGAATCGTCAGCAGGCCTGGATTCCTCCCGGATTCGGTCACGGGTTCGTTGCATTGAGCGATGTTGCCGAAGTTTTTTATAAAGTCGACGCCTTTCGGCATGCGTCCGGTGAACGATCTATTTGTTGGAATGACCCTGAAATTGGTATCGATTGGCCCCTCGCAGGTAGCGACGCCCGACTCTCGCCCAAGGACGAAGGCGCCCCCGGCCTGAGCCGGGCGGAAATCTTCGAGATCGGTTCAATTGGCGGCATCAGTATCAATCACGATGGCCCTTAAATTTCTGGTCACCGGCTCAAGCGGCCAGGTTGGCCGGGCCTTGGTCGA
>Ga0214921_10001859_pt1 | contig 35327 bp, 30 predicted proteins | sample LL1505_MetaG_FD_177992 | JGI IMG/M metagenome (GOLD analysis project Ga0214921, IMG submission 177992) | Freshwater microbial communities from Lake Lanier, Atlanta, Georgia, United States - LL-1505 | ecosystem: Environmental > Aquatic > Freshwater > Lake | place: USA: Georgia | collected... | reverse complement strand
CTGACCTGATGTCATTTGCGGTGCTTGTGCAGTTTGAGGCATTGTAGTTTCTACAGCAGGTAAAGTAGTGCTTAATGCAGTAGTCATAACAGCAGATGAGCCAAATATACTACCCATAATATTATTCGATAATGAGGAAGGGTTAGTAGTAGTAGTAGATGTTAGTTCTTGTGCAGCTGTAGTTATAGGTACTGTAGGATTAGTGCTACCAGAATCAATCTTTTGCGATAGAACTTTACCATCCTTATCTACTGTAATAGTTTTAGTAATAACGGCGGGTACTTTGATATAGCGAATTTCATCGCATTTCTTGCATTCCTTCTGGGTAGGACAGGGAGCAGGAGGAGGGCAGTTGCAAGCCGGACAAGGTTCCGGTGCAGGGCAGGGAGGTGGAGGTGGGCATTCACGGCAAAGACCGGCGCTTACTTTCACCTTGGGCGCGATACAAGGTGGGCATTTCTCGTTAGGTGGTAGGGTAGATTTCTTAACGTATGCGCTGAGGTCAATAGTTGGGGCAGGAGGGCATACTTTTTCAGGGGGAATGCTGGATTTCTTAACATATTGGGATAAGTCAATACGAGGTCCGGGTGGTGGTACGTCGGTTTTAGAGATGTATTTGTCGCGGTCTTCTGCGGTGGCAACAATACATTTACCTGCATTGGGTCCCATTTCAGTTTTTTTGACATATTGATTGATATCTGGTGCATAACCGTAATTTATTAGACGTTGTTGGAGGGTTTGAATGGTTTGTTTAAGTTGGTCGGGATTTTCATTTTGTATTTGAGATTGGATGGCATCAATTACTGGGTCGAAAGGTTCTTCTTGTTTTTTGTCGGTTAACATAAGAATAAAGCATAAAATTAGGGTTATGCCAAGGAGTACAAGTAGTAGGTTAGTAGTGTCTAGTTTCATCATTTTCTTAAGTTTAGTAGTTAGTTATAATAACCTTTTAGAACTTTATTACTATAATATAATATTATAATATTCCATATAAAATATTCTTTGGTATGCTAAATTACTATTGAAACAAAAATACATAAATTAATCATTAGAAAATTAGAAAAGTATAGATTTATTTAAAGTTTGCAGTTGCAACTAGAAACACGGTTGCTAGTATAATCGCCAATATTAACAGTAGAGCATCCACTGGTTGTGTTAAGTGCAGACTGAAGGTCATTTGTAGAATAGAGTGTATCGGAGTTGGGTATAGAACCGGTGGTAGTTTCATATTTATCAAGTAGGCTTAGAATATCTGACGGTGATGCACTTCCAGAAATATTAGCAAATGCTGATAGTGTAGAACCGCCAGGAATACTTCCACTTCCACCTCCACCTAAATTTAGATTTATGTTAAGGGGCGCATCTTGATTTCCTAGAGAAGATACGGACGATGCTGTTTGGTTAGTATTACCAATTTGAGTTAAATATTGCTGAATATTAGCTTTGATTGCACTAAGAACATCGGATACTTGTTGGCTGTTTTGTTGTGTTAATGAGGTTGTATTAATGTTAGTTGTAGTAGAATATGGGTCAAATTCTGGGGTGAACATGCTAGCGGGATTGTAATTGAGGACTGGGATACCTCGGGTAATTTTAGTGGTGGATGTGATCCATTTTTGGCTTTCAAATCCTGGTGGGGTATATGGGCGTAGTGCTAGATTACCGTTTTCATATTGTAATGCCATAGATGTGGAAATATTTTGGGTAAATGGCGTAATTATGTAATATGAAGAAGTGCTGTCAGTTTTGGATGTTAGAACCCACCATTGAGTAGGGTCTTGGTCGTTGCGTAGTTTAATAGTAAGTTGTCCATCACTAGAAATAGCGTACATTGAACCTAGAGTATTATTATATACAACTGGAATGTGTTCAATTAAGAATAAATTGGTATTGGTAATGTTAGTAGGTAAAGTAGCTTGTGTGGTGTTATTAGCGGGATAGATATTAAATCCAATACCTGAAAAACGGGATATAATGGATATAGGTAATTGAGCTATTGTAGCTTGGGGGCAACTATTTTGTGGTGCTGTAGTAATTGGTTCAGTAAATCTTTCTTTATTTGAGGGTTTCAAGTATAGGTAATATATTAGAAGTCCTGTAGTTAGCATAAGTAATAAAATAATTACTAAGTTTTTGTTATTTTTGTCAGCCATCTTAATAATAATAATTTTATTAATAATCGTACTTATAAGCTTTGGTATGCTATATTATTATATATTTTAGATATAAAAAATGGTTAAAAAGTGGTAATAAAAGTTAGTATTCTTTTTCTGTTATTTTATGTTTTATCAATTACACTCTAGAGGTATAAAAACTTAGTAGTTTATTAAATATTAATATTAACATTGCCTTTAGCTAAATTATTCATAACATTGCTAAATAATCCTGTTTTAGGAGATAGATTTAGAAATTGGTTGGTACTGGTACCTGTTCTAGTTCCAGTACTACCAGTTGTAGAGCCTGTTAGTGGATTAGATTGCCCGATTGTTTGTAGCATTTGTTGAACTGAATGATTGTTGCTTTGAGTCTGTTGTGAACCAGTTCCTGATGATGCAACTGGTTTATCTAGTGATAAACTACCGTCTGCATTGGAGATAACACAACTGCTATAAACTTTTATTGGTTTATAATTGGTAGATGAATCAGCAACTGTTTGTGCGTTAATTATATCTTTAGCGTTTTGTATTTGTTTGTTGAGGTAATCAATTTGAAACATTTGGTATTGTTGTTGTGATTCTAGGTTTAATTTTTGTAAATTATCAGGTGAAACTGCGATATTAGATGGTGTTGAGTTTTGTTGAGTTTTAATATCGTTTAATACGTTGATTAATTGGTTTAGGTTGTCATTGTAAGATGATAGTTCTGTTGGAGAAAGGCGTTTGGCTTGGTCGTTGGAGAGTATGCTTTCACCTATAGAATTGTTGCTAATAAAATCGTTGATAGAGCTAGTCATTGAATCTGTCATAGGTTCGTGGATAGGAGAGCTAATAGATTTAATTGATTGATATAGGTTGTAATGTTTTGCGAGTTTGTAGAATACTATTACAGATAAACCAACAACTATGTGTGATAGTTGGCATCTATAGTTGTTATCATTCATACATAGAATAAATGAGAGAATAATTATAAATATGAAGGCAATTAAATCTAGCATCATTTTAAAAATAATATTATTCGATATAACTTTATCTATATATTAGATATTTTACTAGAGTTCATAATCGATTTATTACTAAATTCTTTATTTTTTATCCAATGAAATAGATAAATTATTTGATTAATAATTATGTGGAAGGGTTAATTAGATTAGATACTTGTTGTGATAAAGTAGCAATTGTTTTTTGTTGTTGTTCTAGTTTTTTCATATAACTATTTTTTTGCTGGATGTTTTTAATATATTTACTAATGAATGTTGATAAATAATCATTATTAGTTAATAGATTAATATTAGATGTATTTGAAGGTGTTGTATCACCAAATAAATCTAGAGTTTTAGTTTTGAGATATATTAAAATTAAGATTATAATTAGACATAATGCTAGAATAAAATTGTACATTCCTTTACCCAGTGCCATTTCTAGATTGATTATATTATAATTAACATAGAAAAATTGCTGTTGCTAATACTGGTTTTAGTAATAATAGTATTTAGAATTATATTCTAGAATAGTTTCTAGAATAGTATTATATAGAGTATTCTAGGATAATTAAAATGAACGCAGGATTTAAAAAAATAGATAGTAATTAAATAATATATTATTCTAGAAATTATTAGATTTTTATTTCATCGTGAAATATTTCATCTTTAAGTGTAGAAAATAAAATACAATATAAAAAATAATATTTATCGCGTAAAAAAAACAATTTAAAGATATGATAATAATTCAAATCATAATCGTATCCTCTATTATCTGCTATAATCAAAATGTCTCTAACTGCGCAAATTGCTTCTTCTGATTCTTCTTTCAAGCTTTCACAAAAGCTTGTTTCCTCTCTAGCTGAGAAGTTCGGCTTCAAGTTCGAGGATGGTTGGGCTGTTGTCAGCTCCCGCTCGGTCGAGAATGTCCAAAAGCGTCTTAAGCGTGAGAAGAAGCGTAGCAACCCTGCTGCTCTAGTCAAGCATCCTCGTACTGCCTTTAGCTTCTTTACTCAGAAGCAACGTCCTATTGAGGCTGCTGCCCATACTGAAGCCACTTTTGGTCAGCTATCTGGCTTTGTTGCAGCTGCTTGGAAGAACCTCGCTGCTGCTGAGCTCCAGAAGTACAAGGATATGGAGACTGCTGACAAGGCTCGCTACCAGACTGAGCGCACTGCCGCCCTAGCCGCTGTTCCTGCAGTTGCTGCTGATGCCACCCCTGCTACTCCTGCTGTAGCTGCTCCTGCTCCTGCTGAGGCTAAGGCTAAGAAGACCCCCAAGGCTAAGGCTGCTGCTCCCGCTGCGGTTGAAGCTGCTCCTGTTGCAGCTCCTGCTCCCGCTGCTGCTGCGCCTGCTAAGGCTGCCAAGGCTCCTAAGGCCAAGGCTGCTGCCACCCCTGCTGCAGCAGTTGCCCCAGTAGTTGCTGAAGCTCCTGCTAAGCCCGCAAAGGCTGCTAAGGCTGTAGCCGCCCCTGCTAAGGCCGCAGCCCCTGCCCCTACTCCTGCTCCTGCCGCCACACCTGCCAAGGCTACTGCCAAGAAGGCTGGTAAGCAGTGAGTATTCTAGTAGATTTTTAAAATAAAAACTATAAAACCCAAATAGTTAAATAAAATAGAAAACAACAAACATTGAATATAAAACTGATGTTAGATTATTGTATGATATATCAATTATTATTGATTTTTTCATTTTTTCATTTTTTCCATTCGTATATTTCTATTATATCTAGATTTGATTATTATCTAAATAAAATAGTAATATTACCAATAATATATTTTTAAATTAGTACAAAATGAGTACAAAATCAAGGATACAGCCAAGAAAATAATAAGTAAAAAACGTAAAAGTATGCATAATCAAAGTGATAAAAAAAAGAAAATAATATCAATATTTTCTAACTCAAATATAATACAGTATGCCAGAATATGATTATCTAATAGCAGGTGCAGGTATTGCAGGTTTATATACTGCTTACAAACTACATAAACATTTTCCGTCTGCTAGAATATGTATTCTAGAAGCATCGAACCAAATAGGTGGTAGATTACATACAATTACTTATGATGGTTTATCATTTGATGCAGGGGGTGCCCGTTTTAATAACCAACAAATACGTATTCTAAAATTAATTAAAGAATTAGATTTAGATAAAAAACAAATACCTATCAATAGTGATATAAAATATCTTCCTATCAATCCGAAATATGACTCAAACCTAGAAACACTGTTTCCTACTATTGATGATTTTATTCTAGATGTACAAAACCTCATCCGCCAGAATAAAATTACTCAAGATACATTATTAAAAACTACTCTTGCAGACTTTGCATTTACTCATTATGGAAAAAAGCATCCCACAATAAAGAATTATATTACCTCAATATACCCCTATTATTCTGAACTAGCTATACTTAATGCATTAGAAGGAATAAACCTATTTACTAATGAATTTTCCAAAAAAGTACAATATTATATTCTAGCTGGTGGATTACAACAATTAGCATTAGAAATATATGACCGTCTTAAAACATCATCAAATATTGATATACATATTAACACATCACTAGAAACAATCACTCGAAATAAAGATGCTACACACCTTCCTCCAAAAAAGGCTGTCGGAATATATTCTATTATGACAACAAAAGGTGAATATGAAACAAAACAAATTATTCTAGCATTACCAAAAACAGCATTGTCTAGAATAAAATATCTAACGCACAATAAACCTATTGCTAGAATGATAAATAGTATTCAACCAGAACCATTATATCGCATTTATGCTCGTTATCCACTTGATAAAGAAACTGGAAAAGTGTGGTTTGCAGATATTCCAAAGATAGCAACTAATTTACCAATTAAATATATTATTCCAATGAATTATGAAAAGGGGTTAATCATGATTAGTTATACTGATGCTAAATATGCGAAATATTGGATGCAACAATTAGCTAATGATAAGTTTGAAGAGACTTTAAGTAAGCAATTAAAACAAGTATTTCCAGATAAAATAATTCCAAAACCGAAATGGTATAAGCATTATTATTGGAATGCTGGTGCTGGATATTGGAAACCTGGATACTCTAGAATGAATATAATGCCCCAGATGATTAAACCTTTTGGAAATGAAGAAGAAATATTTATATGTGGTGAAAATTATAGTAGTCATCAGGCATGGGTAGAAGGTGCATTGGAAACTGCAGATATGGTATTGAGCAAATTATTGGGTAATGGTTCTATAAGTTCTCTAAGTAAAAAAAATGTTAAGAGAACAAAGAAATTGCAAAGTGGTGGTGTAAAAAAATATACAATGAATGAAGTTGCAAAACATAATAAAAAGACTGATGCGTGGATAGTAATTGATGGAATAGTAGCAGATATTACTAATTGGATACCTAAGCATCCGGGTGGTAATATAATTATGAAAGGTGTTGGTAAAGATGCGTCAAAATTGTTTCATAGTATTGGACATGATGAATATGCTAAAAAAATGTTGAAAAAATATCAAATTGGTATATTAAGTAAATAATTCCATAGTTATTGTATGTATTTTTTTAGGTATTTTTGGTGTTTTCATTTGAAAATTGATTTTTATTTACTAAAAACAGTTTATTATCAGTCATAAATCAGTTTTCACGTGTCAACGCTAAGATTTTGCAACAATGGGTATCAAGGGTCTGAGCACTTTTTTGAATACTAACTGTGTGGGTAAGAACAAGGGAATTGAAGAGGTGCATTTGTCGTCTTTTAAAGGAAAAACAATTGCCTTTGATTTTACTAATCAATTGTATCGGTTTTTGTATCGTGATTCTACAAATAAATCATATTTGTTGGAATTTATCAATCTAATTCATAAGTTCCAACGATATTGTATTAAAATTGTCTTTGTGATGGATGGTAAGCCAATTGTTGAGAAACAATATGTGATTGAACATCGAAAGGCTTATCGTGAGCGACTTATCAAGAAGATTGATGAGATTAGTGAAGGTAGTGATAATAGTGATGACCAAGCGAATACAATTAAGCATTTGTCGAAGAAAACCAATACTGTTAAGGCATCTTATATTTCAGACTGTAAAAAGTTGTTTGATAATCTAGGTATTCCATATATCCACGTAGATGATTTGGAAGCCGATGCAATTTTTAAGTATTTGTTAGATAATAACATGGCAGACGCCTGTTTTTCTGCAGATACTGATGTAATTGCATATGGTTGTCATACAATTTTGAAAGACTTGAATTATATCAATGATACTGTGCAATGTATCAATGTAAACCAACTGTTGGCAACACTTGGCATCACACAAGAGCAATTACTGTATACTTGTATTCTGTCTGGAACAGATTATAATAATAGTCTAAAACGTTCAAAGTTTGAAATCAATCTAGAGTTGATTAAGAATTATAGGACGATTCGGAATGTTATTGATAATCTAGATGAGATTAATAAATCTCAACCGGAAGAATATAAAAAAAGTTTGCCTACACGTTTTGACTGGCAAAATGCATTTGCTGTGTTTACAGAGTCAATTCCGTGTAATGTACAAATGCAAATTTCTAAAATTTTGGAATTTAAGAAGATGTATGAGAGTTTTGTAAATAATAAATCATCTGGATTGCAAATGCAAAAATATCTTGATAGTCAAATCGGTATACTTGATAAAACTCAAAAATACGCCCGTAAGTTTATTGAAATTGTTAGTTCAAATTTTAAAATGCAACTAAAATGTCCTACTTTTTAGAGGATACAATTAAATAAACTTTCTGTTATATTTTGTTTTTTTTAATCTATGTTATAATTAGTATTTGAATAGCAAAAACACAAAAGAAAAATGTTTACATTAGTTTTGATATTGAGTGTATTACTAGTATTTGGATTATTAATATGGGCTTTAACAAGTACTTGTCCTGTTAATGAAAGCTGGGTAGATTATGAAGAATTACCTTATGGTAATGTACGTTCTGGTGCAGGAAATTCAGATGGTATTCGACCTTTAGTATTTTATAATTATCCTATATATCGTCGACCACTTAATTGGCCAGTTTGCCATCTAGTAGATTATCCAGTTCCACATTGCCGTAGTGATAGTCTTTAGTGTTAGTCTTTAGTGATAGTCTTTAGTTATGTTAAAAGACAGATATTTTCATTTGGTGAAATTGCCCATTGTTGGTTTATACTATTTAGATTGCATTTTTCTACACTAAGCCCATCATTATTGATACTTAGACATTTGTCATTAACTTTAGAACGGAATATATTGAATGGATATATATTTTTGGAGCTAACTTTGTTTTTTGGTATTTTCATTAATCTTATAATATCATCTGCAGAATATACACGGTCGGTATAAAATTTTTGGCTATCAGTTGTATATAAATTATTTTGACAACTCTGGAGGCAAAATTCATCTTTGCATAATCCATTTACAGTAAGACATTTATCATTTACTAGAATACCATATTTATTGATATCATTAGCAAATAAGCTTAAGTATTGTGAATTATACTGCGATTTTACTGTTTTAATTAGTTTATCCATTGGATATGTTTCTGGAATAGGCTCTATCCCTTGTTTCATTTTTAATAATGTTGTTGTATCTTGTAAATTTGATGCCATTTGATTTGTTAATTGTTGATATCCAGAGCTGTCATTAATTATCTGTCGATTATAAGTATTAGACAGTAATTGATTATAATTATCTAGAAAACCACCTAAACTTTTAGAATAGTTTGAATTGTCTTGGGGTATTTGATTTATTTGAATATCGCGAAAACCTTCTTTATTCTCTGGCATAACTTGTCGATATTGATAACTTAGATTAATAAAGAATAATATACTACCTATTAAAACTAATATCAAAATCAAATAAATATAATCAATCATCATTTTATATAAATTAAATTACCCTTCTAGAATAACCTTTTTTATTATATAAGTATTTTATTTAATATATACCTATATTTTTTACCATTCAAAACAATATTCAAAAACAATATTCAAAAAGCAATAACTAACTAATCTATTTTTATTTTATTTATAATAATCTTGTAAAAATCAATTTTAATTCTAGAAGAATAAATTTTAGTATCATCTAGAATAAAATTAATTATTTGTAATTATTTAATGGTTTTTGCACTGATACATTAACATTTAATTTACCTTCATCCATAGATTTATCTACTAAATCACTAAGTAGATTTTGCTTTGCAGATGTAGGGTCTAATATTAGATTATTTGGATAATTTCCTAATTGTGATTTAATAAGTTCATATTGTCCATCAGCAGTAGCTAAAGTGTTATTATTAGATATTGAACTAGTTTTACCGATTGTACTAGCATTTTGCTTTTTATATTGAATGAATTCGTTATAAAGATTGTCTTGTTGTTCAATTGATGAATCTAGGGTAAATAATTTATTAGAACTATTTACATTGTACGGAATTACAAATCTAGAATTACCCCAATCATATACTGATGCTATACCTACTTTATAATAATACAAATTACCATTAGCATCCATAGTATCTAAATTTGAAAATACGTAGGAACATGAAGGTAAACCATTTACTAATGTACATAAATTAGTCTTATATGTGGTTTGATTAGCCGATACTGATGTATTTAATTCATATTCATTACTTAAATAAAATTTATTATTACCTGTATTCTTTAATGCATTATCATATTGTGCTAATATTACAATAAATTTTTTGGGTATAGGTTCATTATTAGTTATATTTAATGTAAAATTAAGTTTTACATTACCACCATTGATACTAATACGTACATCTTGTGGTTCTGGTGTAGGTTGTTGTTCAGAAGTAGCTTCAAAAGCCCCTTCAAATAATTCTATAGGTGCCATACATTTATTATAACTTATAACTAGTAAAATTACAAGTATAATTATTGCAATTATAAGGCCAGTATTGTTGAATAATGACTTTCCATCTTTGATAAACATTTTTTATCTATTTGATATGGGTTTTTACCTAATTTATATTATACTTATATTTTTTTTGGAAATCTAGATAAACAGAAAACAAAAAAACTAAATTGCTTTTGATTTTATTTGAATTTAATTATATTGTAATTTGCTAATGTTTTTTAATGTAAAATAATCATCTGCCATATCGGTTATTCGCATTTTATCAATATTGTTATAAATTTTATCATTTTTAGCATTAAGACCCATATTAAGATTTGCAATTTCACGTTCAATTTCTAAATTTAATTGTTTAATTGCATCATATTCTTCTTGTTTTTTATTTATTGATTTGGATAGTTGATTATTTAATACTATATCATTCATTTTTTTACTTACACTAAAATAAGTGTTATTACCTGTATTGTTATTAACACCATAATTATCATTAATGTAATTATTAATTTTTACATTATCTGGTGTATCAAATATATTTTTATATAGTGCAATATTATTAACTGTATCTAGATTTACTTTATTTTTATCGGCATTATTTTTAATGATATTACCTATAGCATCAGTCTGTTGGAATAATTCTTTTTGATTATTTTGATTATTTTCATTCATTGCATTATTATTAGTATTATACATAGGTGATGTAGTTAATGGCATAGTTGTTGCTGACATATTAGACATAGTAGTCATAGGAATAGTCATTTCTGGGACAGTTGTTGTAGAGGTAGTTGGATAATTGGTTAAATTATTTATGGATAAATTATTTACACTGCTACTAATAGTGCTTTTAATAATATTATCTATAATGTTGAAAACATAAGTAGATTCATCATTAGTAGGCATCATTTCCATACAAGCTAAATAATTTTTATTATCAGGATTAATACAAATATATTTATTAGTAGTTTCACCATCTAAAGCTAAACATTTGAATTTCATTAAATTTTTCATTGCATCTAGAATATTAAAACTTACTCTTTGTCGGTCTACCGTTTTATTTGATGTAATATCCTTTAGTATTAATGTATCCTTAGACATCATTTGTTGTGGTAGCTGTATTTGCTGTGCCTGAGTTTGTTGTTGTGTTGGTATAGTTGAACGGCATAAATAAGTATTGCTATCAATATGTAAGAATGAAACAGTGCCAATACCATCTTTACCAATTTCAATTCGGAAATTACATTTCTTTTGGAAATCTGGTTCATTTATATCAACTAACATTACTAAACCATCACCCACAGACCCAATATATTTCTTAGGATATAATTGTGATTTAATATAAACTGCCCGGTTCAATGTAAGATTAGTATCACCAATACATTTAGTAAGAACATTATTAGTCTTGGAAATATTGGATTTTACGTATGAATTATATTTAATTGCGTTTTGCATTTGTAATACATCTCCTTTGCGATTAGAATGGCAGTTGGATATTTTAGTTCTGGGAAAACATTTTGCAGGTGAATCATCATTAACTAGTTCTCTACTAAATCCAATACATTTATCTAATTGATTGCATAAATCAGTACATTGGTCTAATGTTTTATTTTCCCAAACATCTTTACCAATTTCTTCTCCAGAATAATTCGCGTATAATAGGTCGAGTTTAGTGCCTTCTGATTCTAGATGTGTTTCATTAAGTTTTAAATAATTAATATTTTCAAAACCTTCAGCTAGAATATTATTCTGGCTTTGCTTATAAAGCTTATAAAATACTAATATCAATATGCAAATTACTACTAATTTTGTAAGTAAACAAAGTTGTTCCATTCTGGTGTCTAATTAGCTTTCTAATTGGCTTTCTAATTATATATAACTTATAAAATTATCTAGTAATTACTATTATTTACTAAGAAAAAACTACAAAATACTAAAAAAAACTAACTAACTAGCTAACTAACTAACTAACTAACTAACTAACTAACTAACTAACTAACTAACTAACTTTAACTTTAACTTTGGATAATAGGATGTTTTTCGATAATACGTGCTTTATCTGGTTCATATGTAATAATGTTGTTAATTATATCCTTCATTTTACCTATCTTTTCTTCATTTTGTTCAACACTAGCTAATAAATCATAATTATCATAATTAGAGCTTGTAGTAGTATTACGATTTGAACAGAAATTCTTTAATTTTGCACGTGTCTCTAGAATTTGTTTTTGGTAAGCAATATTGGGGTCATTATCAGCAGCATCACTAGATTCACTAGCTTCTAGATATGTTTTGATATTACCTGTTTTTGAAAGAATTATATCTTGGTCTGACATAACAAATTCTACAGATTTTGTAAGATTTATATGTTTATCTAAAGCTGAAAAATCACCTAAATAAAAAGCATGGTCTTGTTTCATTATTTCTAACATATATTTAGCAGGATTAAATACTAAACCAAACATTTTACCATCATTATAATATAAAATATCTTGTATTTTACTTTTATTTGCACCTCTTTGTAAGTTTAATGGAGAATTTTTCCAATTTAATTCAGAAAATTGATACATATCGAAATTACCATCAATTGCTAGCATATATCCATTCATATCATAATAAAGACGTAATACTGGGCGGTCTAATCTATTAATTAACTCCGAATTATTACTAGTTAAATCTTTAGATGTTTTAATAAATAATTTACCATTAATATCAATAGATATCATATATCCGGTGTCATTATCAAATAAAACATAAATAATATCAGTGTTATTGGGTACTAATCGCCAGCTTGTAATTAAATTTATATTACCATTAATATCGGGTTGTTTCATATATAATTTATTATCATATCCGACACCTAATAATGTATTAAGGTCGGGTGATAATGTAATCATTCTTAATGGAATACTATCATTGGGTAATGAATTTGATAGGGGACCTTGCCACATAGTGTTAAGCATATCATCTTTTTTATATAGACGACCATCATTAAATACTGCTAGAATACTACCATCAATTAATTTAATCATATGAATAGGAAAATTATATTTAACATATGGGGTACCATTAACTGTACAGATATTAGTTCCAATAGTAGGTATAATACTGCAAAGTAATCTAGGTTCGTCTTTGAATAATGTTTTTAAAGCAGTTTCGTATAAAGTATCTGTTGATACAATATCAGATGTGTTAGCAAATGATTCAAATGTTGAAATGGATTTAGGTTTCGTAAAGAAAATCATATATATTAATATAGCAATACCAAAAAAAAGGATTACTGTTCCGAAATTTATTAATCTAGATAAGGTTTCATCTTTTTTGGTATTACTTTTGATATTACTTTTGGTATTTGTAGAAGATTGCTTATTCATTTTTATTGGTATATATTCTGGTGTATATCTATTATACTATTCTAGAAGATATTCTATTATTTACTAATAAATTAACTTGCAAATAAACAAGTTTTAATTATAATATCTTCTAGAATAACAAAAAATAAATATCTAAGTATTAAACAAGTATAAATACACATTTAAATTTTTAAAATGCCTGCGCGTCAAATTCGCAAACATCCCAAACAGAAATCCAACACTCATAAATCTCGCTCCCGCAAACACTACTCTAGTTCTAGTTCTAATTCTAATTCTAAAGTAGTCCAACGTGGTGGCGATGATGGTCGTTATGTCCTACCACCTGCATATTTTGGTAAAGGTATGCAAGGCTATTATGCTGACGGTTCTAGTGAGCTAAGTAGTTGTGGCAAACAACACGCAGTTAGTCATGGCGTTATATCAGCTGATGGCAAATGGGCTGGTCCCAATCTATACCCTATGATGGGTGGCAATTGTGGTTGCAGTGGTCGTAAAGCTAAAAGCAATAAGAGTAAATCGCAAAGTGGTAGCCGTCGTCAATTTAAACCTAAAACAATGAAAGGTGGTGCTTGTCCTAAGAAAAGTTTAAATACTCATAAAAAGACAAAATCCCGTAAGTGAATAATTTAATTATCTAGAATATTAAGTTTCATTTCATTAAAATAGTTGAACTGGTTAGGTAAATTACGTATATCAATATCAATTAATTCTAGATATTTTGTAATGTTTTCTAGGTATGATTGTTTGTATGTTTTTTTATTACTATTTGAGCTACAATTTTTATTATACTTTTCTAAACGGCATTTTTTATTTAATTTCATATAGTTTTGAATTAGCATTCTGTTATATTCACATTCCTGAGCACACCCACCACCATCCATAAAACCAATTAGTTTGTCTAGAATCATATCATAACCTACAATAAAATAAAATCCCATTCCTAGATAAAACGTACATACTGGAATAAATTTATATTCTGGTTGAAGAAAATATTTATATTCTTCTGTAATATTCTGATAATGCAAATAAGTTTCTACATCTTCAATCTTATTATTATAATATGCTAGAATGATATGTAAAATATAACTTACATGTTTTTTTCTATCTAATTCAAATCCATTTGATATTAATAAAAAAATCTTAATAAAATCTGGCAATTCACTAGCATCTTTTAATTTATATATTTCCAACAATTTATTAAAATCTGGATATTCTAGATTAAGCTTTTCTATATTACCTAGCAAATTATAATTATTTTTATTATTATTTTTATTATTATTATTATTTTTTTTTTGAGTATCTAGAGCACCATCTTGTTTGTTAATATATTTTGCAAGTAATACATAAATATTTACACTAATATCAATATTATTTAGATATTTGAAATAATGCGATTTATTCAAATAAATGTTTTTATTTTGTATTAAATTATTTATTAAATTCTGAAAATATGAGTGTGTATTACGCTTACGTTTTTTTGAATTACACTTATCATTACAATCGTCAATAATTCGATTATAAATAGTAAAAATTATTTCGGGGTTTGAAGTAATAATACTATCTACTAAATCAAAAGGTAATGCAATGTTAAGTGTAGTCATTATATTCTAGAGATGGTGGTTTTTATTCTAGATGTAATTTTTATTTGAGTAGCTAGAATAAGTTTAAGTTATAAATATATCAAAATATAAAAGTTTTTAGTAAAAAATCTATGTAAATTTTAATTAGATAGTTATATTAGAAACAATCATATTAGAAACAATCATTGTAAATGTTTTGTAATATTTGGTTTATAACTATAATCCTATTAATAGTCTTAATAATTGGATTAATTACGTTTAGCTCATATAAATCATCTCATGAATCATCTCATGAATCATCTATAGAGTCATTTGAAGGCGAAACAATACCACCACTAAGATTAACATCAACACCAACACCAACACCAACACCAATACCAACACCAACTACTGCATATGATTTAAACAAAACAGCAGATATTATAGATAACAATAACACAGAAATAAATAAATTACTAAACCAATTACAAAATTTTAATCCTAGTGTTCAATTAATTAATTATGACCCTAATACAGTTTATCTAGATATGCAAAATAATATTACATCAAATATTAATACAATAAATACTGGTTTGACTAGTGTATATGATAAACAAATTACATCTAATAATACTAAAATAACAAAATTAGAAAATACAGTATCTGATTTAGAAAAATTAATAAATAATTTAGGTTTTGCACAAGTATCTAATAAAAAGTACAACACTATTAAATCATTAAATAATGGTATGGAAATGAAATTGATTAGTACTCCTAATACAGTTTTTAAAGATTATAAAACGGGTTCAAATATTCCAGGATATATGGTAATGGCAAATGATGGTTGTTTATCAGTTGGTGCATCAGATTATGATATTTATCAATGTAATGATAAAAATCCAAAACAAGTTTTTAAAATGGAACATATCTTAAATGAAACTGCATATCAAAATAATATTGATACATCATTACCTATAGATAATATTGATAAATCTAGTATAAATTATCCTTTCGTAATGATGAAATCAATTAATAATGAAAATTGTCTAACTAATAATCACGGTAGTATTACAGTGCAACCGTGTTATTCTTTTACTGCTCAAAGGTGGTTTCCTTTGTAGAATAAAAGTATTTTTCAATATTTTTTCAATATTTTTTATATTCTCTATAAATAATAGATACAATACATAGATATAATATATTTGCAAAATAAAATGGTTGTAGATAAATTAAAAAAAGTAATAGAAAAGTATAACTTAGCCAACACAATAAAAGTTTTAATAATTCTAATTGTGTTATACTTATTTTCTAGATTATTTACACCATCAATATATAATGATATTAGTACAGCTTTCTGTAAAAATACAAATATAGAAGGTTTTCAAACATTAGGATATTCTAGTTATGGTAATCAATTATCTTTACAAGACCCTACAAATACTCCAGTATATGCTGGTAATACTTGTACATTTAAATTTGATAATGTTTATAGAATAGAAGGACTTACTATTAAATTTAATTCTAAAAACAATTCATCATCATTAGCAAATGCCACAACACCATTTAATGTTGATAATATTAAAACAATTTATGTTCAATATGAAGATGGTAATGGTAATTTACGTTATATAAAATCATCAGTTAATAGTTCTCCGCCTAATTTTAATAATACAACCGATTTAACATCAACTAGTACAAATGCAGGAACTCAACAACAATATACTATTAGACTTAATGATATTGTTGATGAAAACAATCTAGCAGTATATACATCTAGAATAATAGTATCTATAGGTGATGCAAGTAATAAAATAGATACATATATTGATAATTGCAATATAGGATATATTAGTAATTTTGCATTTTGGGGCTCTAGTCGAGATATGTTATCTAGAAAAGATTTTGAAAATCTTTCTGGCACACTAAGCCTTCGTACATTTGCCAATGGTAGTTCTAGCCACGACGAAAATACTAATTCTGACAGCTATACTTTTACTACAACAACTGATTTCCTATTATATGGCATTTCATTAAATTATAATATTGCAACTGTTAATCCAAATACAACTACACCAACACCTATTGAACAACAAACAACAACAGTATTACCTTGCAAAGATACAACTAATAGCCCATTCAAACTAGCTATTCTTTATAATAATGGTCTATATGCTGGTAATAATTTTAGTATTAATACTGTTTATACTGTGCGTAATGACCCACAACGTATTACAACATCAACTAATAATGAATACATAATTTTTGCACAACCTATAATCGCTAACAAATTAATTATTACTGTTCCACGTGTAAATACAACAAACTCATCGCAAAATATGCTAAAATTAGTATTCACTGGTATACAAGGATATGGAGCAACACCAACTGCAAATAATATTAGTGATTATCAGCGCACTGTAAATGCATTATTAAGTGCATCATCCCAAGGTCAAAATTTAGATATTTGTCCAAGTGTAGATGATTTAGTAGTTAAACAAAACCAAGCACAACAAATATGTGATAATCTAGAATACCAAGACCGTGTCAAATCAGAAAAACTACGACTAGAAAGAAATAAACAATACCTACTCAAATTACAACAACAACAACAGCAAATTGACCAACTAAATCAAGTAATTCAAACTTTAGATGGTAAACGCCAACAACGCGCACAAACTGCTGATGTAGCTCGTGTATTACAATACCAACAGCAAAAAGGAGTTGCTAGCACAGTACGCGATCTGGCAAATCAACGTCTCCAAACTCAAGATAATAACCAATTATACGTAGATTTAAATATTAATGGTAGTTAGAAATAAATCTTACGAAAACATTAAATATTTTTTATTACTTTTATTGTTTACTGTTTATTGTTTATCCATAAATGTTTTGATTTCCAATAAAAACATTTATTGTTTATCCATAAATGTTTTGATTCCTAATAAAAAATATTACTTTTTATTAAAGCAATAACATAGAATACATATTAAATACTATTCTAGAAGCAAATAAAATGGTTTATACAAATAAACAAATTATAATTGCGCTTAGTGTTATTTTGGTATCTATATTACTTATTAAATTTCTTTATAATCATTTTAGCAAAGGGATAAATAGTTTAGAAGGATTTGAAAATGCAGTCGATCTATTAAACAAACATAAATCCAGCAATGTACAATTCATTGGAGATAGTACATCTTCCGACATAGAATTATCTATCAATCCTTGGACAACAAAATTACATAATATGCAAGATACACAAAACATAAGACCAATTGGTCTATACAAACCACTTTTAGTTATCAATGGTGAAAAATATTCCAAATTAGGTGATATGATTAGTCTTAATACAGATTATTCACCCCCAACTAATAATGAGTTTTCATTACTTGTAAAACGTAATGGAAGTGATATAAAACCACCAGTTAATTTTAATTTAATAGTTAATTTTGGTAATTCTAATATCCCACAATACTATTATCAGTATGATAAGTTTTTAGGTAGTCAGAATAATTTAGCATTGGTTATGAATAATATTAATAATTGTTTAACAGCAATATCCAATCTCAATCAAATTTTATCCAAAAATCAAGACATAATTACAACTAATATTAAAAATATTATTAAGACACAAACAAATTTACGTATTGGTGCATCTAATCCCATCAGTCTTGCAAGTATTATGAATATGTCAATAAGTGGAATTAGTAGCGGACTTATTCAAACACCAATCAGTGCAACTACTGAAATTATATTACCAATTGGCACAGATGCTAGTATTACCACACCCGACGATACATATAGTGTAGTATGGGAATCCCCTATTGATATTAACACTACTATTACTTCTAATTCTCTATTACAAGCAATTCAACCTAATAGTATTTTCCGTAATTTTACAACTAATAATATCGTAATTAATTCCACACAACCAATAAATATTTTTGCTCTAGCTAATCCAAATGATATTGTAGAATTTTTACAGAATTTATGTAATGATATATTAACTATTTTCGGCCAAACAAATATTAATCCAGATTTTATTAAATATCTTAATTTAGGCGACTCTTTAGAAGGTGTAAATACAGTTCTTAGTGCTGTATCTACTCTACAACAAAATCAAACTATTTTACCAGGCCTAGGAACATCAACAACACCCACAACTAATATTACATCTAGCAATATAATTTCCACAAATACTGTTCTTACTGCTTATGCCAATGCTAATTCTAACACATTATTAGGTGGTATCCTAAATATAATTATTAACAAAAATCAATCATATAGTTATCCTTGTATTAAATTTAATGCTACTCAACTCGCATTTAACACACGTTCATCAAATAGTTCTGTAATAAGTGTAATTAATGGACTTAGTGATGCAAATGGCATAATTATAAATAGTTTTTCAAGTAGTATTCTAGATAATATAAATGTGAGTATAAATAGTAATTCCCCTGAAATTGCTAATATTGCAACTAATGTACTTCCTAACTTGAGCAAAATGTTTGAGTTTCAGACTGCTCTTACAAATGGTAGCATTGACTTTTTTCCACTCCAGATATATGAACCTGTTGCCCCACCAAATTATAAAGCATTAGGCCATGTTTTCTGTAATACTGCAAAAGATTATTATAAATTGACAACTGCCAATAATATTGCTTGTGTTCCTGCACAATGTGTAAAAGAAATTCGCGATTGGGTATCATCCGACAAAGTCTTTGAATATAACCAATCCGGTATATATTGGGCTTTATATAAAAATCCTTATACTGGTACATTTATTGCAGTTAATCAACCACAATTACCTGGTGGGAAAGTATGTAAAGTAGTTGCATGTGTTGCAAAATGTAATGCGGTAGATGAATTACAGAAAGCGGATGAATGTGCCCGTAAGTATTATCAGATTAATAAATCCATTGCAAAGAATACTACACAAGCCCCTGATTTAGTAGCAAGCACTGAAGAAAATATATATTTGGAAAAGATTAAACAGCAAAGTGATAATATTACTAGATTACAACAACGAGCACAACAGATGCAAATTAATATTGATAAGGCAGATATTGTTAATGAAGAAATGAATAAGAGCAAATTGCAGGATTATGTAGATACTCAGAAACGTAATATTGATTTGGTTGTAAAACGATTGGAAAAAGACAAAAATAAAATTACCGCAAATATTAATATTCCAGTAAGTGCATTAAATAATTTAATTACAATGATTAAAAATGTACCCACATTAACACCTGAGCAAAAACAAACAGTCGTAAACAAAATAGTAGCCAATGCAACTCAACTAAGCAATAACACCATTACAAGCGGACAATACAATTCTAATCTAAATCAAATATTGAAATCATGCCCTCAATACGATTTAATAGGTTTAGTTAAAAAAGATTTAGTATCTAATGTTTGCTATGGTTGCGGTACTCCCTAGTTATTCCAGAATAATTATTTTAGAATTAATAATTAATAATTAATAATTAATAATTAATAAAATTACAAAAAAAACGGCTTAAAGACATATTATTTATTTAGATTGTCAAGGTGGCCGAGTGGTTTAAGGCGTCAGACTCAAGATCTGATAGACAATAGTCTTCGCGGGTTCGAACCCCGTCCTTGGCAACAATTATTTATTTCATATTTGCATTTTTAATATTTTCATAATGATTATGTTATTTAGTACATTATTCCTCAGAAGATGCATAACAAGGTGTATCTATATTGCAAATATTTCCAGGAAGACCTGTATTGCCTGTAGAACCATCAATACCTGTATTACCAGGTTCATTTATTTTATAATTATAAAACCATAATATAAAGATGATTATAATTGAGTTTATGCCTAATAAGAAAAAGAACCATAAATAACCATTATCTAGAGAACTATTAGTCATTGTAGTTAGCATAATTTTTATGGTATCCCAGAATAATAATCCTAGAATTAGTATTATTGCGGTTATTATGATATACATTATTTATTTTTTGTATTATCTTTTATTTTAACTATTAAATTATATCTATATTCTATTGATAATTTATTCTGCTATTTATATCTACATTTTTTATTTTTCGGAAATGCGAAAAATAAATTTCTATGTTAATTATAGGAAAATAATAACTACACTGAATATCTACAATTATGAAAACTACAGATTTTTTGAAGAAATATTCATTAATAGATAGTAAATTCATTGATGACTTTTATAGTTTTTATGATGAAGGACAAAATGAATACGATTTTTCAATTGATCTTGATGATATTACATATTGGTTAGAGGTACAAAAAGGACATCTTAAAACATTACTTGAAAAAAATTTCTTATTAAATCAAGATTATATTGAAACAAAACCTCTGGAAAAACTAAAAGGAACTGGTAAAAACAATATCAAAATAATTCTACTAAATTACAATTGCGCCAAGATGTTATGTATGATTTCCAGGTGTGAGAAAGCAAATTTTATTCGTAAATATTACATTGAACTAGAAAAATTACTAATACGCCATAAAGATGATATTGAGGAAAATCTTAATCGTCAATTAGGTGTTATTGATAAAAATAAAGAAATTATAGATAAAAATAAGAATTCTGCACTTATTTATATTCTTAAAGTAGATGATGAAGTATATAAAATTGGTAAGACAAACGATTTGAAAAATCGTATGAAACAATATAATGTTGCCAGAGTTAATGAATTACCTATAGTATTTGTATATAAAACTAATCAAATAAATGAAATAGAAAAATGTATAAAAACTAATCTAGCAACATATCAAGCAAAAAAACAAACAGAATTATTTAAGATTGATTTGGAATTCATAAAAGATACTATTGAATATTGTACTAAAAAAGGTGCAATGCTACTTAAAACCAATAAAAAATTATATGATGCAAATGATAATAAAAATTGGATGATTATTATAGACAAACAAAATGTTGATAATCTAGATGAATTATTGAAAAAAGTTAGAAAAAATAAACTAAAAACACCAACCAAAAATAAAATGACTATTACATTATCAAAATCACGTAAATTATCAAATAATAAATAATAAAATAATATTTTTATTCATTAGTAAATTTATCCAATCTAAAATATTTGGATTATTTAGAATAAAGAATAAAATGACTACTAAACAACAAACTATACTAACTTTCTTCTATACTAATCTAGACACCATTGCTAGAATACAAGACGGATACAAACTATATATCAATGAGGATAATAGTATTAATATTGAGGAACCATATATGTTTCAAGGTATTTGGCGATATTGTTATAATGTTAGTCGTAAAGACGCAATTCACATACTAACTAAATTATTTAATGATATTGAAATCTATTTTAATGCTATATATGTTAAAAATATAGGAAATGATGGTAAAATGAATATTAATAACACTGTTAAATTTAATGAAGAAGATTACAATGCATTTACTACTATTATATCTAAATTAGAATTGGCAGTTGGTGGTGTAGAAAATCTTAAGAAAACATATTCTAGCGATACTCTGACTTGTAATGAATTAAATAAAATAGTAGAAAAAATAAAATCATTACGTGTTAATTTTACTAAACTTATTTAAGTATTATTCTAGAGGTTTATTTCCCAAAATGTTTTTATATTTATATGATAACTATAGCTAAATTTATAAGATAGCTAGAATGGCATCCAACATTAATAATCTCAACATATTAACATTTATTAAAGATATTTACCAATCTCTTAAACATATTGATAATTGTTTTAATTCATATAAGGAAAACATAGATTCTAGATTAACCCGAGTTGAAGATAATCAACAAACTATTCTAGATAAACTAAATATTTTAGAACAGATGTTATATAAAATTAATTCTAATACACAACAACAAGTCGCACTAGATAAGAATATAGAACACGAATTATTAGAAAAAATGAACACTCTTAACAAAAATACCGCTATCGATAAATTAAATTTGAAACCAGAAGAACTAACATTTGCCAATATTCTAGAAAACAATTATACTATTCTAGATATCAATGAAACACTCGCTAAACAAAATACTATTAGCACCGGGGATAATTTACTATCATTTTCAACTAGTAGTAGTAATGATGGAATAGATATACCATCACCATTAGATGCTAGTACTAATAATTTATATAATTATGAAATAATTAAAAAAAAAGAAACATTAGAAAACCTGCTATTCTAGAATAAACAATAACTAAAATAACTAAAATAATCAACTTATCCTTATAATTTACCACATTCAAAGTATCCAAATGCAACATCTGGATATGCACTTTCTAATTCGCCAATATTACTAACACATTTGTTTGTGATAATAAATGTTTCTAGGTTTGATGGTAAAGTTGTGATATGAAATTTAGAATTTACAGATTGATGAAAAATATTTTCCAATCCAGCGGAATTGTTCACACTTAGATATTCTAGATTATCTGGCAATTTATCTATCACTAAATCATTTGGATTTTCAATAGTTATAAATAATGTTAATTTTTTAATACTATTAGGTAAATTATTTAATAAATTATTAGTTTCGCATTCTAAATTTTTGATAGTAATTTCTAAAAATAATTCTTCCAGTGTAGGAGGTAAGTTATCTAATGATGAATTAAAATCCATAGAATTTATATAAAGTGTTTTCAAACTATAAGGTAAATACTCAAGTGATGTAAATAATTTAGTACAACTCAGTTTTAATATTTCTAGATTAGGAGGTAAATTATCTAATGAATTGCTAAATTCCCGATTGTAAAGTTCAAGTGTTTTTAATCCAATAGGTAATTTATTATATGTTATATTACTACAAGATGAAGTATTAATAAAATAATGTTTATACCATACAATTAAATGGATTAATGTTTCTGGAAGATTATCTAAAATAATTTGTAAAGTTTTATAATTTTGAATGACTTGGTTATTACGTTCCAATTCTATATATTCTAGTTTTGAATTTTTTAACTCTTCAATATCTAATGTAGCATTAGTTAATGTTGTTATATCCGCAAGAATTGATTTATATTCAACACCAAGCAAATTATTGAAAGATATTATATTTGTTTTATTTCTTTCATATCTATCCTGTTTAATTAATAATATCGGTTCTGGCATTTCGCCATTTATATAATTTATAATATCATAATACTTTGTTGCGCAATATTTAATAACTTTACTTAACATTATAGATAGTATTATGGATAGTATTATGGATAGTATTATGGATAGTATTCTAGAATAGATTGTTTTTGGTATGAATTATTTATTATAGAATAATCAATTTTTAAGTAGGATAAAAAATGAAAAGTTAAACTAATTGAATATTCCATTCTTATATATTTATTTAACAATTTGTAGTTTCTTTTTTATATTCTGGTGGATTTTGATATTTTGGTAAATCTGAAGTAGATTCTATTGGTATAATTACCATAGGTTGTAGATTAGTAATTGCATTTGGTCGAATATTAGTATTAACCGGAACTAAAGAATTTGGATAATAATTTTCAAGTTCATTTGTATTAGTATTATTGCCATCGCGATTATTGCAATAATTGCAATTATTTTGGTCAGGATTTTTTGTGTGATGATAATATTTATACATTAATACAAATACTCCAAAAAATGCCAGTGCTCCACCTATAGCAATTAACAATATTGTAGCAATATTGAATGTATCGCATTTATTATTATAATTATTATTGAAACAATTACACCAATCTACTTCTACGGCATAATTATTATTACAATATGTCAATAATTTAGAAAAACTATGTGATAAATTAGTGATATTAATGCAAGGAAATGGCATTGTGATAATATCCGACAATTTGTATTACTTATGCTAAATATAATATACGATATACAATTACAATTTTATATAAAAACAAAAAAAAAAGAATAGAATGGAATGGAAAAACTAATCTGCTAGAATGATACAACATATTTTCTATTGTTTTTCGGCATTTTTCTTATCAAGTTTCGCACGAAGACGGTCGCGGGTGGATTGTGATCGTGCCATTTGTTGTACTTGCGGATTACGTGCCATATTCTGCATCATATTCGCCATACCCTGTTGCATATTACCACCTGCGCCACCCATGGCACCCATTGTTTGTTGAAGTAGTTCAGCCGGGTTAATAGAACCGCGCTGTACTTCTTGTTGTAGTTTTGACCCGAATTTACCTACTAGATTCATTAGTTTAGCAGGATTATTACCTGACATAAACTTACCAATTGCCTCCCCAATATTAGCGGGTTTGCCGTCCTTTTCCATTTCATCAAAGTTAAATGTTTCAGTTAGTTCCTTGGCTAAATCACCAAAGAGCGCATTATTGAATAGGGGAGGGGGTGTAGTACCTGCGTTAGCACTGGCACTTGCTTGACCTTGTGCACCTTGTTCATCCATAGGTGGGCAATTAGTACCTTCTGCTTGGGCAGAAGTAGTTTCATTTGTGGTAGAAGTAGAAGTTGAAGTTGAAGATTCAGTAGTGGGTTCTGCAGTTGCTTGTGCCGCCATATTTTGAGATAGTTGGGACATTGCATTGGTGAATTCTGGATTGTTAAACATCTCAGTAATACCACTGACTAGATTACCAAGACCGTTTGCACCCCCGGCACCACCCATAAGATTGCCTAGATTACCTAGACCTAGACCACTAGCTAGACTACCTAGACCACCTAGAGATGATGCGATATCGCCTAGACCAAAAACACCAGGAGTTTCTTCTGCCTCGTCTTTTTCTTCAGTAGTTAGTGTCTTTTCTACCTTGGCGGGGATATTTACTTCGCCATTGGATACTTTCTGGAGTAGTTCAACAATTTCCTTGTGGTTGGGAATAATTTTGCGACCTAGAATCATTAGGATTTGTAGATATTTCCAGATTGCAACCTGAGTTTGTTCTGTAGCTAGAGTATTATGCCAAATGTTATATAGGTCTACACCTTCAATAAATACTTTACCGGTAGTTTCAAATAGAGTGGGGTCGCGCTTGGCAATAGGTGATAAGTAATTGTTAATCTTGGTGTAAAAGCATTTGGCATATAGGTCGTTTTTGTCATCACGACCTTCTAGAAGTGGACGATAGTTGGCTAGGAGAGGTTGTTGGGTTTCTGGAAAGGTGTTAATTAGTTCATTGATATATTCTTTGAGGTAATAATTGAAATAGTCTAGGTAGGTGTAATCCATTTTATGTATGATAGTTTAAGGTGGGGGGATATTTAGAGTATTCTAGAATAACTATTAAATTTTATGTTGAATTAAAAACAAAAAAATAAACGATTAAATTATTTGGTAATAAAAATAAAAAAAATATTTATATTTAATAGAAATAATAGAAATTAATAGACACGATGTTTTTGGATGCAAATAATGTTTATTATATAGAAGGTGTAGGTATTTATGTTTTTTATCCAGAATTAGGACAAGTATTCTTCTATGCAGAAAAAACTGATAAAATACAGTATTATGATAACATTACCTTAGAAAAGGACGGGAATAAAATTATTTTTAATAACTGTAAAACTACAGCTATCTATAAAATATCTCTAAAAGCGTTTGTAGGAAAGATAAAAGCGAGTATAAAATCCGGAGTAAATATAATATTCTATTCGAACGAAAATCCAGATTTGTTTCAAAAGTTTTTTAATGATGAAAGACTTGCAAAACAAGAGAAAGTAATTGCAAGAGGACAAATCGATTATTTATTGGCTACTAAATATTCATCATCAACTGTGCATGATTCAAAAGAAGAAATACGTATATTACGTATTGATTGGGCTAAGAAACAGCTTAAATATTATGGTGATGAAAATACAGTTAGCATTGATAATTGTTTGACTATTCCTGAAGAATTTCCAAAAAAAAATAAAATGCACATTTATAATTTTATAAATACTGCGAGTGGCATTCACATCAAGAATGAAAAAGATAGAAAACTATATATAAAGAAATTATTATTGAGTGGATATGGTCAATCATTTGCTAAATCACGAGAAGACAATAAAGTGTATTTTGGAGAATTGTTTAAAAAATTTAAACAACAAACTATAATACCTGATAATTATACCGATGATGCCTTTCGACAGTTTTTATTTCTGTTGAATACTTCAACATTAAAAAAGAATGATAGCGATCAAACAAATTTTATTAAATATATTAATAATATTTCAGAGCTAGAAAAATGCGATTTACTACCTATACCACCAAAAACAGAAATTACATTACAAGATAATGGATTTGGTAAGTATTTTTTTATTAACGGAAGTAGACGTGAGAAATACTTTAATTTTAGATTTACTTTTAAGATAAAAACTAATAGTGCTACTAGTCATAATAGCTCCATGCCTGCAATTCCTGCGGCAAGTCCAAAAGCAGAGAGACTAATAGTAGAAAAACAAATAACATTTGACTTAGAAACTGAATTGCAATTACAAGGTTCTAATCTACCTTGTGGTGCAACAAACTGTTTTTTTATTTTAAAAGATGATAATGATGAAAATAAAAAATATGGATTACGAATTAGTTCGTTAATATATTTTGAAAATGATACAGAATTAAAAAATTTAATTATTGAAAATGTAATTAATAGTGTATGTCATTATTATAGTTCATTAGTTAAAAAAAAAGATAATTTTCCTGAAATATCAGAGATACTTAAATTTGGTATTATTAAAGTTACTTTTACTATAGATGGAAAGCCCACGAATGGGTATATTCCATACACATTAACAAATTATAATCCTAATAATATGCAATTAAAACAATATATTAATTCTAATTTATTAAAAAAAACACAATGTGATATTTATTTGTTTATAACAAAATTACTTGAAAAAATATATAATTTTTATGTTGTAATGAGACCATATTTTAAGTTTAGTCATTTTGATTTTAAGACAGATAATATATTAATAGATAGTGAAACTCAACAAATTTATATAATTGATTTTGGCCACGCACAAATAAATATTTATGAAGGAGATGCAATTTATTGTTTAAGGAATAGAAAACAACTTGGCCTTGGTGAACCAGACCCTGATAGTATTAGTGAGGAATATAAATGGTATGTTCAAAATATAAACAATGTGTTTTATTCCGATAACGACATTGAATTATTAATATGGTGGTTAGTTAATAATTTTCCAAAACAAATGAAAACTCATGAAATAGAACAATATAATAATTCTGTTATGACAATATTTGAATTTTTTAAAGACATTATAAATGATTTCTCACCCCCTATAGGTCAAGAAACAACAACATTAGGAAAACAATTAATAAAAAATAATATGGAAAATTTTTCAGGTTCTCTTCTTAAAATTAGGCTTTTTCAAATTTATCAAACGTTGCAAGTTAAACAAGATGTTAAAGAAAAAGCATGCGAATATCGTGAATATATACCTAAATTAATAGATTATAACACTGACAGATTTCGAATGTATGTTACTGACTTTACAGATGAAGAAATATTAACTAGTGATGAAGATAAATTATTTAGACTAATTTCCAAAGCAGACAATCCACTCACAGTCCCAGTATCAGGTGGTTCTAAAACAAAAAAACAAAATCACACATATATACAATCAAATAGATATAAGTCTAAGATTCATAAAAAACCTCATAATAGAAATAAACGGAAAAATACATCTAAAAATATTAAATATTCTAGAAAAAATTATAAAAACTAACATATCCAATTAACATATCCAAATAATTGATATTATAGTGTATTACATATTTTTTGTAAAATATTACCAATAATATATGAATAATGTTTATCTATTTTGTATTTACCTTCTGTTAACAACTTAATTGTTACATTTAAAATATTAATATTAATAAATGTATTCATGGTATTAAATATATTATGCATTTCATTTATAAAATTATAGTTTATTCTTAGCATAAATGCATAATAATCTATAATAAAAGTTAATATATCTATATCAAAAAAATCTATTTTCTTACAAGATTTCAATAAAATATCACAACCATATCTTATATCATATATTAAACCCTTTTTTATTAGTTTAGCTAACATTATTTTTAGATGAGAACGTGTTTCGGTAGTTATTCTTAAATTATTAATATTTATTGAAGATTTTTCTAAGTCTGATAGTATTAATACAAAATCAGTAATAAATCCCCAATCATTTAATAATTTATTTGTTGATGTATTATCTTTTTTAATAAAGACATTAGTAAGTTTTACATCAGAATTTAAATATTTCAAATATTTTTGTAATATTTTTAATACTTTGAAGTAATCTTTTATTTTTTCACTCATAAATTTATCATATTCTTCTAGAATATCATTTCTATTTTCATTTAATGCTTTTAATATAAATTCATTATGATTAAATTCTAATAATTCACGCAAATTTGTAATTAATTTATTTTTATATTGACCTGTAGTATTATTCGTAATACCAATTAATGGTATTACTATATATGAGCCTTTATTACAAATACCATAATCTAGAATAGGAATAATATGTTTTTTTATTTTTTTATATGCATCTTGTTGAATTTGAATAATATTATTTAAATTTGTTAATAAATAATTAATAAATATTTCATTAAATCTATTTGATATTTTTAAACAATCAAATATTATAAATGAATTATTAATATTTAATTTATCAGTAAATATTTTAATTACATTTTGTTTATTATTTTGTAATGAACCAATTATAGCACCACTATGCCCACTTTTATTAAATGGTATAACTTGTTTATATATTTCATCAAATTGTGTTTCTGATATTTGTAAATTAATAAAAATTTTTCGTAGTATATCTCTAGCAGTTTCATAATTTGTAGATTTAAATAATTTTTTGATATCATTAAGTAATTTATATGTTTTGTGTTTTTCTGTCTTTTTAGTAGCTCTATTAGTAGCTCTATTAGTAGCTCTATTAGTAGCTCTATTAGTATTTCTATATATTTTATGTAAAATCATTATTATTAAATAGGCATTAGAAAATAAATATGTAAAAATTAATTATATAGATATGTAATATTCAACTCTAAAATGGTGAACTGAAGTTGGGTGTTTGTGGTGGGGCACGATTTTGCATTTCTGAACCCCGGGACTTCATCATCATATCATATGCTTGGTCTGTTGAACCTCCTGTTTTCCGTTGTTGCATTCCTGTACCTTTGTTTCCAGAACCACCACCACCATTACTTAATGAAGATGGGGCATCGTGGCGGGTGAAATCTGGCATTTTATTAATATCACGGTCTTGAAGAAAAGAATAATTTTGATTCATAAGTTCATTTTTATCATCTTCTAGAAAAGAATATGCCGCACCAGAAAGACCACTCCCCATTTCACTAGTTAAGAAGGGTAGAATATTAGCATCACCTGTAATATCTGCCATATTAATTTTTCCTGCATTTTTAGTTTCATTTTCAAATTCATTCTGGAACCATTGGAATAAGTCAGCATCTGTTAAAACATGGCGTTTACTAGGTATATATAATGTAGGTACACATTGCACGAATTGAGGAAGTTGTACTCTGGGGTCATCTATATTTACAAGTTGGAAAGAATTCATTAATGCCGATTTCTGGAGTTGCATCATTAAACGTTTAGAATGTTGGCAATGATTACTAACAAATAGATAATTTTTCTGTTGTTGTGCTGCCATTTTTATTCAATAGGGAAATTGTTATAATTTATTATATACTTAATTATTTGAAAAGATAGTTATAATGAATTTTTTACACATTTTAAATAAAATAATTGATGATGTGCTGATTACTAAAAAATTGATTTTTAATAACCAGATATAAATAGATAATAAAATATTCAATATAATAATATTCAATATAAATATATCATTATTAAAGTAAATAATACTTTATATTAGCAATAAATATTTACATAAATCTTAAAAAATGGCAACAACTGAGCAATCCCAGAAAAAATCTCATAAAAATAGTCATATTACAAATATTCGTTATCCTTATGCGAAAACTTGGGATAAGCGTAATACTAGTGTAGAGTTTGAATTAGCAAATATTCATTTTAGTACTTCTAATGCTATCCGTCGTTTAATGTTATCTCACGTAAATACAGTAGGATTTCGTACTGAACCATATACTGCTTGTGATATTAATGTAATTGTTAATGATACTCCATTACATAATCAAATGACAGTCCATCGTTTAGCAATGCTACCAATTAATGTACCTACCCCAGAAAAATTTGATGTTAATGATTATCAATTTATTATTAATGTTGTAAATAATACTAATGCAATCCGACATATTACTACTGAAGATTTTCAAATTAAGCAAATATCTACTAATAAAATGCTACCTCGTGAGGAAGTTAAGAAATTCTTTCCACCTGACTCAATTACTGGTGATTATGTATTACTTACTAAATTACGTCCTAAATATTTCGTTCCGTCTAAAACAGTATCTAATGCAGTAGTTGCAGAAATGGCGAAAGATTTTGATAAACCGGTAGATGAACCAATGACATTTCATATTGAGGCAAAAGCCAGTATTAGTAATGGATATGAAAATGGCCATTATTGTCCTGTATCTTGTGCTTGTTATATTAATACTGTTGACCCTCAACGTGCGGAGCTAGGGCTAAAGGAATATATTGATACTCAAAATGAAAAATCAAAGATGCAGGCAATTGAAACTATCCCAATGGAAACATTAAAGCGTCGGTTTGAATTAACTGAACAAGCCCGCTTTTATTATGTTAATGATAAGAATGAACCAAATGTATTTACATTTAAAATTGAAAGTGTAGGAGTTATTCCACCATTGATAGTTTTTCATCGTGCAATTGATATTTTAAAGGAAAAGATTAATATGTTAGTTAGTAATTTAGTTGCACGTAATGAGAATGTAATTACTATTAGTGCATCTAGTCAGCTTAATGGTGGATATGAGTTTATTGTTAAAAATGAGGATGATACTTTAGGAAATATTATTCAATCACATCTGTGTATGTTATATGCTGATTTTACATTACCTAAGGAACAACGTAAATTGAAATATGTCGGTTATAAACGTCCACATCCTCTAGAAAAACATATTATATTTTCAGTACAAGGTAATAATGATAATCTAGATGAACTTATTGGAGAAGTACTAAAACCTGGATGTTTAGAAATTGTTAAGATGTTAAATAAAATACAAAATGAAATGGAAGGTACTAGTTATTTCGTTAATGAATTAAAAATGATTCAATAATCTATAATCCATAAAGCCAAATTAAAAAATTGATTTATTATTCATTTTATCTTTTTTGCTAATTAATTAATACTTAATTACTAATTGATTATTACTTTGATACTATATCTTCTAGAATAGAATGCCATCTTCACTTATATTTGGTTTGAATGATGAAGGATTTATCGTCTTGGGGTTGAATGATTATGATTATAGTAATAATACCACTGTAATGAATTTATTGAATACCTATAAAAAAGTTCAATTTGATAATCAATTTAATTCTGGGATATCGTGGTTGCCAGAAGGGATAACGGATATTAATTTAGGTATGAATTTCTCTAAACCTTTAGAAAATCTACCATCTACAGTAAAACGGATTAAAATTGCAAAATATAATGAGATTGGATATTCATCATTTAATCAACCTCTGGATAATTTACCTAATGGATTGGAAGAATTAACAATTCAGTTTGCGTTGGTATTCAATCAGTCATTAGATAATTTGCCTCCTACTTTAAAAAAAATAAATATTATTAGTTCACTATTCAATTATCCTATTAATAATTTGCCTGATAATCTAGAATATATAAATATTAGTAAATTTGATTATAATAATACAATTAGTCTGCCATCGCAACTAAAAAGTATTAAAATTTTTGAATATAAATGCCATGTAGAAAATCTAGATAAGCTAGAATATAATAGTATTAGAACATTACAAAATAATTATCCACATGTAGAATTTATTTACTTAGATTAATAACAAAATATGATATAACAATAATACATCTTACTAGAATATAATGTTTTCTTTTTCTGTTTGGACTATTCTTCGTGTAATCTATAGTCTATTATTTACAATTGCATGTGGCTATATATCTAATTTTATTCAAGCTATAGAATCTAAGAAAAAATGTCCCTTATCTGAAGGTTGGCGGATTACTAATGGTAAAATAATTAGTTCATTACTAATGATTATAGGGGCAATAAATATATTTATACCTGTTAGTAAATTTTTATCCACCTTACCAATAATCGGTTCTAGCTATGTATTATTGTTTGTTCTAGCAGTATTTATTTTATTGTTTATAATGAATCGATTGAGTATTAATATAGCAGAGAGGGATGATAGTAAATGTAAAGTTAGTGGTTATGGTTATGATGCTATGATAGATTTTTTTGATGAACGTAGTATTATGGAATGCATCTATATAACTATAGCCATTTCAGTAATGTTTTTCTATTTATAAAAACAGATTAAATCTTTTATTTTTTTAAACCCGCTAGAATAACAAATTAAAAAATTGAAATATAAAAACATTCTAGCTACCGAAAATATAAACTTATTCTTAGAATTTTTAATAGCTCTTAGCTGATTTACAGCACAGACCCACATTGCTACAATGGAGAATAAACAAAGTGAATTTATGTACAAAATGGTTCGTGATTTTTATAATTTCATGGCTGATGTATATATTGAATTTCAATCTCAATCTGAAAAGCGGATGGTACCAACTAAACCTATAGTTCAACCAACTGAGCCAACTGCTGGTGAAACAGTTGCAGAAAATAATACAGTAGTTGAAACACGTCAACAAACATTTCAGGAATATTTCCTATTTAAGCTGTATTATAATTATGGTGTACGCCGTCGTATGATAAATGAACATATTGCACTACTATTTTATGCAAAGAATCTAAAGGGTTATAAGCCGAAGGAAACTATTACAATGCTGTGTCGTCATATGATGCTAGATATGCGTAATATGCGGATTATTTCGCTAGGTATTCCTAAGGCGCTGAAACTGGAAGATTTTGTTAAGGAATATAATATTAATATGGATGATGTAAGAACTAATTTTATTAGTATTTATGAACCTGATGCTGAAAATAATTTAGTTAAGGTTTCAAAGCATCGTATTTATAAATTTCCGGAAGGTACTATGATTACTTATAATCCTTCACTGAAGAAGTTTAATGTTGATATGGCTAATGTATCTGTGGATAATGATGACGATAATGAAGAAGGTGATAAGGAAGTTAAAGAGAATCTGGAAGCAATTCAACAAAATCTAGATAAACAATTTACTCAACTATTTCAATATTCTACTCGTAAAGTAGTAGGTACTGGTCGTTTCAGTAGCACAAAAACATTTATGGAAATGTTTAATGAAAATAATGCGATTGCAAATACTAATCTAGATAATATTCCAGATGAGATTATGAATAATAAAGTGCTAGTATTTAATATTGAGCATCCGGAAAATCGTATTATTTCCACACAAGTACGTAATTTTAACACTTTATGTGGTGTATTTGAATTCAAGTCTGAAGAACTAGCAATGGAACAATATACCACTGTTATGAATATTGCTGCGGAAAATACTGAAGCAGTTCGAAATGGTTTCCAAGCACTAGGTAATAATATGATTACGCAGGTACACGTATCTACATTTAAGAAACAAGTTCTAGATTATGGAGTAAATCTTCATCTTCCAGAAGTAATTAAGAGTTTTGAAGTTAAAAACGCTGATGGTAATGTGGAAACTATTAATACAGAAGACATTACATTTAATCAATTAGTAAATATTGTTAATAATCGACCAAAGGAGTTTCAAGGATATATTATTTATGGTATGTCTGGAGAACGTACAAAGATTATGAATAATAAGTATAAAGAATTGAAAATTCTAAAAGGTAATAAGCCAATTGTTCTAGAACAATGGAATACTAAGAATCTCTTCTATCTATATTGGCGACTAATGAAACTACAACTCATTCCGCAATTTATTGCTGAGTTTGATGAAACCGGTGGTTGGAGTTATAATCAATTATTCTATTGGTTTGCAAGTGTTGCACGCGGTTATGCTATTAATCTGTTTAAGGTGTATCATAATTCATTTGTTAAGAAAACATTTGATAAACATAATATTCCTTATTCAATGAAGCCGATGTGTGGTGATTTGCATAATATGTATCGGAATAACAAAATGCCTATTTCACCTACAATGGTTGAACAATACATTTTTGAACAACCTGCTGGTAAAGTATTCTGGCGTTTATTCTCCGGCAAATAAATAGTTTATTACCACCTATGATTCATTGTTTATTGTTTATTTTTTAATTTTTAATTTTTAATTGTAAAACAATATGTATTTATTAT
>Ga0214921_10001858_pt1 | contig 35337 bp, 45 predicted proteins | sample LL1505_MetaG_FD_177992 | JGI IMG/M metagenome (GOLD analysis project Ga0214921, IMG submission 177992) | Freshwater microbial communities from Lake Lanier, Atlanta, Georgia, United States - LL-1505 | ecosystem: Environmental > Aquatic > Freshwater > Lake | place: USA: Georgia | collected... | reverse complement strand
GTTCGAAAGGACATGCCGGTTCGAGTCCGGCTTCGGGCACCATACCGCTTTAGTATAATGGATAATACAAAGAGCTTCTACCTCTTGAATATGGGTTCGATTCCTGTAGGCGGTACCAGATAAAGGTTGACAACATCTAACAACGATGTTACAATACAACATACTGAGAAATTAGTTAAACGTTCTTTAAAAATTAAATGTAAAAATTTTGCCCCGGTGGTGGAATGGTAGACACGCTGGTCTTAGAAGCCAGTGTCGCAAGGCGTGAGAGTTCGAGTCTCTCCTGGGGCACCATTAAAAAATAGCATTAGCGGGAATCGTCTAGGGACGCTTAGACTCATGAGGAATAGGGCCATCTTACTCCTCTGACATAACCGTGAGCAATGGCTTATGAGGAGAATCGAACTCCACTCAGAAATCTGCTTGATCCCATAGGGTCTAATGTTATTTTTTAATGGTAATTGGGTCGTTAGCTCAGTTGGTAGAGCGTCTGCCTTACACGCAGAATGTCGGCAGTTCGAGACTGTCACGACCCACCAAGGTTACAAGATAAAACAGTTGACTCAACTGCTAAATAACAGTAGGAGACTACTATTATGAATGTAAACGAAAAAGGAAACATAGGCCTGATAAAGGTAATGGGAGATTTATACAGTAAAGGATATCATTGTTTTACGCCCTTCGACGATCATAGTCCTGTTGATCTAATAACCTTAGACAGCACAGGAGATGTTCGAAGATTGCAAGTAAAGTATAGATCCGTTAGTGAGAAAAGAAAACATTACGAATTATCGGCTAAGTCTGTTGTAAACGGTAAATCTATTCCTATTGATAGAAATCTAATCGATGGATGGGCTATATACTTGGCAGATGAAGATAAAGTAATATACCTGTCACTTAATGTTATGGAAGGCAAAGGAGTTCATTATATTAAGCCAGGTACATTTGAAGAATACGGAGGGGTCCCATAATGGTATTGGAGCAGATTGCTAATCTGTCGGTCGTTTAACACGGCTTCCGAGTTCGAGTCTCGGTCCCTCCGCCAGTATAGAAGGTAGGTTCGAATCCCTCACCTTCCACCATGTTTTTTAAAAGAGGAAATATATGAAATCAGGTCCAAATTATAGAATGAGTTCACTGACAAAATTAATGTTGTCTGGGATCAAAGATCCAGAGCTACGCAACGGTTGGAAACGCATGATGATTGATGCTGAACTGTGTGCGGCTGTTCAGCCTAAGAGAGAAAAGAGACCTGCTGGTCCAGGTGGATACACTAAGAATCCAACTGGCACAGCATCAACTAGTAATTAATCGGGGGATTGGTATAGCTGGGAACACGGTAGCTTTGCAAGCTTCAGTCGGGAGTTCGATCCTCCCATCCTCCACCAAGATAAGTAATAGTAGGCCCTTTTAGTTAAATGGTATAACAGTTGATTTGTAATCATCAATTGGCAGTTCGATTCTGTCAAGGGGCACCAAGTTAGCCAAAACATGTTGACAGACATGTTGTCATATGTTATAATAGTTTTGTTGGGACAGAAATGTTTCAACCGGTGAAGTGAAGGGTAGATGAGAATAGACACAAAGGTGTGAGCTTCATGCTTACTCCAAACCTACAACCATTTGAACAATGGCCGTGTTTATGTGATCCGATCCCTAATAGAATGTCATTTGTTAATCGGAAATATATGGACCTCTGTGTATTGTATATTGCACATTGTCAAAGGAAGATTACAAACCTTCCGTTGCATATTGTCCGGTCTATTACTTGACCTTTCATGGACCCGTCATTGTTGTTTGAATAAAGGAAGAAAATGAATATCACACTGAGAAAAGCAAATGCTGTGCAGAACAGCATCAACGATACTATCAAAAGTATCAAAATCGATTTCACAATTGAACTCAATGAGTTTCAAGATGTAGAAGCTGCCATCACCAAGGCCAACTCTGACTTGGTCACCAACGATGGTCGCAGACAAAAACTAACCATGGCTCTGTACAACATCCGTGCATTGGTTGGCACAGCCAACGCAGCCAGTGGCATTAACACAGCATTGGCCAAGGCAGCGTTTATCGATAAACGCATCGGTCAGTTAGAAGAACTAGCCAAGGCCACGGAGATCACTTCTTTGGAAGTAATTAAAGGCAAGTTGGAAAAAATCAAGAACGACAAGGGTGAAAATACTCGTCGTAGTATCTATGGCTACAGTGATACTGTAAGTACCAGTGTTCTTGGCAAAGAACAAATTGCACAGGCCAAAGCAGAAGTGCTTAACCTGAAAAAGCAAAAACAACAGCTCAACGATGAAGTGCTTGAGTTGAACATCAAGACAGAGATTCCTCTGAGTGATGATGTAGTGGCTTCACTACAAGCAGAAGGCCTGATCTAACAGACCCCGGTTTACTCTTTTACGTTATAATAAGAGCGTCCCTGAAACGATAGAACAGGGGGTACACTAGGACCTGACCTCACAGTCCCCATTTAAGGGATACTGGAAACTGCCTAGGGTTTGGTATAACGCCTTTCCCATAAGAATAAATGTTATGGACAGAGTAACAGCTCAGTCTAGGGCTCCTGTGGTGGGAGTAGCTAGACACTTTATACGTGCTCTTTGAGTAGCTACAATGGAACACCGAAATACTTGTCAATGTCGACCATGTACAAGGACCGGCCATGAAGAGTTGGGCTATCGTGGATTCAAGCGCCGCAGAGAGCACCTATAAGGTTAGTTTAATAAAACACATTTTGCCTAAACATAGTTTAGGTTGGAAGGACTGCACACCAGCGTTGACAAAAGTGCGAAGTGTGTTTTATTAAGTTTATCGCGGGGTGGAGAAGTGGTATCTCGGAAGTCTCATAAGCTTCAGATCGGCGGTTCAATTCCGTCTCCCGCAACCAGTTTTTTACAAAGGCAAAAAATGAAATTATCTGATAGCCGTGGTCCCGAAGTAGATACAGAAAAATGTGTAGTACAGGCGGGAGGCAACAGGTTTGATCTTGTGCTGATTGCATCTGTGAGAGCTAGAGAACTCAGTCGCAGACACAAAGCATCAGGTGCTACCACCCAGATCAATGCTCCTGTGGGTGCTTTGCTAGACATTCAGGCAGAAAAGATAGGCAAAGAGTATCTTAAAAAAGTAGAATAAATTCGGAGTGTAGCGCAGTCTGGTAGCGCACCTGGTTTGGGACCAGGGGGTCCAAGGTTCGAATCCTTGTACTCCGACCAAGGCTAGTTGATAAGTAAAGACAATGCGGGATTAGTTTAATGGTAAAACAGCAGATTTCCAATCTTCGGTCAAGAGTTCGATTCTCTTATCCCGCTCCAAGGATACCATGCAAGCAGTAGATCAAACAGAACTTGTACGTAAATTCAATTTCAGAAGTGTTATCACTGAACAAGATGATGCAGCTGCCTGCCATATTATCAAAAGCATCATTGCCGACGGTAATTACTTTACAAACAGTCCCAAGTTTCAAACCAAAGAAAATATTTTTTCTAGACCGGAACCTGTATGGTTGAAATATCGCATGAGCTTTATGTTCAGCCTATTCATGTATCTAGGCCGTGAAGTAAAGGTCTCTGAAATGATGGCTTGGAGTTTTATGACCAATCTCCAGAGTGCCGAAGATCGCGAAACGCTGTGGCACCATCACTGGCATCCGAAAAATCCCAATAGTAAAATGTTCAGCGGAATATACTATCTGCATATTCCCAATGATGTCAAGGATCGAGACTACTGCGGTACAGAGATAGCACCTAATGGTGCAGAGCAGGATGGCAAGTATTTCATTACGCCTACAGTAGGGCATTGGATCATTTACCCTAGTGACACATGGCATCGTCCAGGCATCGTGCAGAGTAACCAATATCGATTCGTATTGGCAGCAGATATAGAATGCTCCTATAGTTAAATGGCATAACGCATCCTTGGTAAGGATGTATTTCAAGTTCGATTCTTGATTGGAGCACCACTTGACAATATTCAAATAAGACTGTATAATTAAGCAATACACAAGGAGCTCTTATGGATATTCAAGTTATGGCAAGGAAAAGCGCCAGCAAATTGTTGGTTGAAACCTGTCTACAAGTTTTTCGAAATGAATTGAAATTACAGAATAGTCGGTATTCACTGATAGTGGTTCCTGAAAGAGGAATGAGTGTTAGAGACGGTATCCGAGGCAGTGTATTTAAATTAGGGCCAACTGTGATAGGTATGAGCATAGATACTGCTCTTGACATAGAAAGACTGATCATTGCTCTGGCACACGAAATGGTGCATGTCAAGCAGTATGCTCGTGGACAGATTACACATGGAAAGAATCTCAACAGTAGATTTTGGATGGGAAAGAAATTCCGCGGACACTACTACGATCTTCCCTGGGAAGTAGAAGCATTTAGTAAAGAACGAGTATTGGCCAATAAAGTGTTCCAAATCATAGACAAGGCAGATGCCCAAAAGAAATCAAAGAAACATGTCAAAAAGTGATCTTATAGAATTAACTGGTGCTATTGAAGAAGTACTGCCTGGCAATATGTTCAGGGTCAAGGTAGATAATCTACCTAATATTCTTACCTGCTACACCAGCGGCAAGTTAAAACAGCATAAGATAAAAATTATCTTAGGCGATCGTGTTAAAATTGAAGTAAGCCCATACGATCTTACCAAAGGTCGTGTAACATATAGATTGTAAGGAAAAATATCATGCCATGGATTCAAAACGTAGCACTCAGTGATATCCGCAAAGGGTTTCACATCGATGCAGGTCCAAATTCCATGCTGATCCAAATCTGTGATCCGCCTGGTGATTTCCCCATTCCTTTGCACACATTCAAAGAAGTTCACCAATTTCAGTTCTTGGACATAGAAGCCAAAGACGAATGCTTAGACGAAGCCATGCGCTGTAGCCAGGAGCAGGCCAATGAGCTAGTTCGACTATTGCAACACGCATTAGAAAATCGCATGAACGTTGTTGTGCATTGTCATGCTGGCGTTTGTCGCAGCGGGGCGGTCTGCGAAATTGGCGTCATGCTGGGCTTTGACGATACTGAAGCATTCCGCAGTCCTAACCTATTAGTCAAGCATCGCATGATGAAGGCCCTGGGTTGGACCTACGATGAGCAAGAACCTCACAGTATCAACGGAGTTACTTTGCCTTCTGGTATAGTTATTCCTGCTAAGACCATAGATTGGACCAACGACAACGAAAAGGTCTTTACTCTAGCTGCCGAGCGTAGAGCTCGTAGAATCAAAGAAGGTGATGTATGATTAACTTAAATATATTTGAATTGAACAAAATTAAAAAAATCTGTGAAGAAGTGGGCACAGAGTACTTTACACTGGAACAGACAAATGCTTCTGGTATTGGCAGTGTTCTTACATTCACCTACGAAACAGAAATAGCAGATCATCCTGCTACAATATCAATCGAAGTGCGTGGTGTAGATAATTGGTAACTGTGGCATTTCTACAACACCCCGTTGATTTTGGTTGACGGGGTTTCTTTTTGGCGTTATAATAATGGTATGATACAAGTAAAAAGCAAAACAAAAACAAAAGAATTTGAAACCCTAGACCTAGCAATGACTTGGGCCAAGCATGTAAATGAGTTCGTTACTATCACAGTTAACGGAATGGAAATAGTAGGACTATTTGGAGCAGACAGCATTGTTGAGGGAAAATGCCCAGACGGTGTTGACTACACCTGGAAAAAACGTAGAATTTAAAGAAAGGAGAGCATTATGCCTAGTGTATTTTTAGTAAGCGATACGCACTTTGGACACACCGGTGTTTGCCGCTTCACACGCAACGACGGAGTTACAAAACTTCGCCCATGGGACTCTGCTGAAGAAATGGACGAAGCCATGGTCAAGGCCTGGAACGAACGGGTAAAGCCCACTGACAAGGTCTACCACTTGGGTGACGTTGTTATCAACCGCAAAGCCTTGGGCATCATGCGTAGGTTAAACGGTGACAAGGTGTTGATCCGTGGTAACCACGATATCTTCCGTGATGACGACTACCGCGAACACTTTAGGGAATTACGGGCATATCACGTTATGAACGGAATGATTTTAAGCCATATTCCTTTACACCCGGAATCGTTGGGTCGTTTTGGAGTTAACATACACGGGCATACACATGCCAACCGTGTTATGTTACCAGGGTTTGGTGGTAAGATCACTGACATTGTAGATACTCGTTATCACTGTGTTTGCGTGGAACAGACCCCTGATTTTGCTCCTATTTTGTTTGAAGACGTTATTGCACGTATTGAAGCAGAAGGCGGCAGCATAGGGTTTAAAAACGGTAACGGGCCTACAGCAGATTAGGACATAGTCCTATGTTAGCGCCAGCCCTAAGGCGCTTATAAATGAGGGTAAAATAGCACCTTAGGGTGCTATTTTTTTGACTCTATGTTCTTATATCTGCGGCATAAATACTTGTGGTAGGAAAAATTCCAGGAGTAGAAAAATATGCCATTACAGATTCGCAGGGGCACAGATGCTGAAAGATTAGCGATGACACAGCCGCTGGCTCAAGGTGAGCTGCTGTATGTGACCAACGCACAGAGATTATATGTAGGAAACGGCTCTACATTAGGCGGTGTTCAAATCACAGGGTATACCAATGAAGATGCACAAGATGCCACCGCTCAACTTTTTAGCAACGGCACACACACTGGGATAACCTTCACATACAATGATGCATCTGCTAGTTTAAATGCTGTGGTTGATCTAGCTAATTATCAAGGAACTATTGGGGCAACATCTTTCAAGGGTTCTATTTTTGCTGACGATTCCACGCTGTTAGTAGATGCTGTAGACGGAGTACTCAGAGGCCAGCATATAGGTACATTAACAGGTAACGTTACAGGTAATTTAACAGGTAATGTTACGGGTAATTTAACCGGCAACGTTACGGGTAGTACAGCAGGGTTCCATACTGGTGATATCAAAGGTTCAGTATTTGCTGATGATTCAAGTCTGTTAGTTGACGCAATTGACAGAATTTTTTACGGTACGATCGACACTGGTAATACAACTATAAATTCAACTAGTCTTACTTCGTTGACAACATTTAGCATGGGTACATCAGCAGACCCTTTAGCTTTAAATTTAAATTTAAGTAGTAATTTACAAATTCAACAGCCAATAACTGGGGTAAATGGAAAGTTTATTAGTTTAGTGATGGGCAGAGGAACCCTGAGTTCTCCAGCAGCAGTACAGGCAGGCGACGAACTAGGCGGAGTGATAATTAACGCATATTCTAATACTACAACCACAGCCCTTGCCGGAACGTTTGGATTTTTAGTTGACCCAACTGCGGTTATCGCCGGCGGAAGTTTTATTAAATCCAAAGCAATTATCTCTGCTTCTACTGACTCAGGCGCTGCTGAGGCAGATGCATTAATTCTCAATTCTGCAGGTGTTGTAACCGCAAATGCGTTTGTTGCTAGTAAGTATACACAGCTCGCAGTTTATGCTAACGATGCCGCTCGCACATCAGCTATTGCTGCCCCTGTAAAAGGAATGATGGTATTCATGACTGCTGGCACTAGTCCAGCTGTAACTAACAAGGCTGTAGTATATGACGGCACTAGCTGGGTAGCACTACACTAAGATACCTAATATTCAAAAAGTCCACAACTTGTTTGTGGATTTTTTTTGATTCAAAAAAACTCATCGGCTAAGATGAATGCTATAAATATTCCACAATGCGTAACAATGTTTATCATAGATATTTAAAACTTCCTTTTACATACCCCAAACCAGAAAGATTCAATTTTCCTGCAGATAACTATAATGTTTTAATGAACAAGGAAGATATTTATAAACCTTTTAAAACATGGGTCGAAAGTCACGGACTAACAATCTCTAATGTATTAGAGGCTTTTTATACTAAACCCAACGGTGGTCGAGTTCCTCTTCATTCTGATACCAGTTACATGCCCGGCACTCATGATATTGCTAAATTAAATTTTACGTGGGGACCATTAGATAGCACGACCAGATGGTATAAGATCAAAGACGAATCTAAATTAAAAAAACATCATTTTGGTACAGGCGAATCTAATAAAAAATTCTATGATGCAGGCATCATACCTGATATAGATATTGATTATGTTCTGTTTGCTGATTGGGATGATGGTGATTTAGTTTATGAAGCGGTAATAGACCGACCTAGTCTACTTAATATTAGTCAATTACACACTACATGGAATCCGTCACCGACCGAACATCGGTGGACTTTATGTTTTACATTATTGGAAAATAGACAAATGATAACTTTTCAAAGAGCCCTTGAAATATTTAAAGATTATATAGATTTGGAATTAAAATGAAATATCAAGGACTGATACCAAACATACAACAACAGCAAGTTGAACTGCCCTTGCCTCGATGGAAATACGGTGATGTAAGAAATGGCATGAAAATGATTGATCCTATATTGCATTATGGATGTTTTGTACTGGGTTATGAAAATGAAGAAATTATAGATTTTGTCACAGAAGTTGTTAAAAATAATAAGCCAGAGATAGCAGAACCTTTCATGCCAAGAACTTACGATATTAGATTAAATCATATTAGTTTTGAGTTCTCTGAAAGAATTTATAAATTAACTGGAATGAAACAATTTTTCTCACTCAGTGGTTCTGATGCCAACGAAGGTGCAATTAAATTAGCAAGTGCTTATCACTATCAAAAAGGCAATCATCACAAAAAAATTATTGTAGGTTTTGAAAAAAGCTATCACGGCAGTACTTGGTTAACCATGAGTGTGGGTCATGATAACTTTATGGATAAACCTTTTTATACCATGGACCCGTATCAATCAGTAAAACGTATACCTAGAGATTTTACCGATGATTGCGTTGATTGGAATTCTGTAGCCGCTATAATGATCGAAACCTGTGCCTACGGTGCAGATATGATTCCGCCAAGTCCTGAGTTTTGGGAAAGGTTAGATCGAATACGACAACAATACGATGTGTTAATAATTATTGATGACATATTTATGGGCGGTGGTAAAACTGGAAATTATGTTGGTTGGAAGAATTTTAATATAGAACCCGATATTTCTACGATGGGCAAAGCAATAACTGCAGGATTTTTTCCATTGAGCATGTTATTATACAACAAACGAATCGAGGATTCTCTTCCAAAAGATTTTAGATGGGAACACGGATTTACCTACTGCTTTAGTCTAGCAGGTATTGCTAGTGCTATGAAATATTTAGATATTTTAGAGAGAGACAATCTATTAGTCAATCACGACGAACTAGTAAAAAAAGCCACAGCAGTATTTGAAAACAGCGACTACAAAATTAAGAGTAACTTTGGCCTACACTTTAAAGTTTCCAACGGCCACGAAAAGATTTTTTATATAATTCCAGTAAATGCTACTGAAGAATATTTTGATGTATTAAAGGATAATTTAAGATGGTTTTCACAGAGTACGATCCGCTAGAAGAGGTTATTGTAGCAGACTCGTATCTGCCTGGTGATTTAGATCATTTGTTTCCCGACAAATCGTTATCATCGTTTAATCGAATATTAGAGGAAACCAAACAAGATTTTGACAATCTGTCCGACTTCTTAATTAAAGGCGGCATAAGAGTTTGCAGACCTGAAGTTATGAAATATCCTGATCATATCCACATGAGCGGGTTCGATGTTAAATTTCCTATGGGGCCGACAGTGCCTAGAGATCAGTATAAAGTGCAAGGCAACACTATTCTTCAGACATACACAAGTCTTACTGATAGATATTTTGATGGGTTGAGTTATTACAAAATATTTGCAGATATGTTCCTACAAGGATATAACTGGGTAAGTCAACCAGCTCCTCCCTTGGTACCTGTGACTCCGGCAGACCTATGGTATGTCTGGAATGAAAACGGATCTATATATGATACAAAATTAAAAGATCGAGTGTTGTTTCACACAGCTACTATGTTTCCTGTAGGAGACAAAATTATTATAAATGCCAAAGGCCCGGGAAATGCACTAGGCTACGAATGGATTAAAAGAAATCTTCCGGAATTTGATTTTATAGAAAACACTAATTGTCATGCCAATAACTACGGTCACATTGATCACGGGTTTATTATGATCGACGATGAAACAGTTATACACGCAGGAATAAATTGGGTACCTCAGGCTCTTCGCCATCTCAAACTTATTGACGTCGAGCAATATGTCCCTAAGCCAAACACTGCCCAGTATAAACAAGATTACATTAGCGCAGGTGGAAGGTATAATCTAGCATGGATTGATCAATACCTAGACAATTGGAGAGGGTATAATCAAGATGTATGTTTCGATCTTAATGTGTTAATTATTGATCGAAACAACATAGTATTTGGACGGGAACTTCCTGAACTATTTCAATATTTAAAAACATTCGGAATTGAATGCCATACATGCGAGCAACGCCATATGTTGTTTTGGGAAGGAGGAATACATTGTTCTACTCTCGACACAAAACGTCGTGGCGATCGTAGATCTATAATTTAATCAAAGCTTCGTATCTCAGCTAGATAGTCTTGGTCCCAGTACTGATAATAATCAGTTTTTTCCAACGCAGATCTAGCTGACGTTAACTCTTGTGCGGTCTGTACAATAATACAAGGAAATACTCCGTTGCCAGTTTCGTATCCTTTAATATAATTTGGCTTATGTGGGTGGTCGGGTAGGAATACAAAATTAGGATTAAGGCTTTTAAGAATTCTACAAATTTCTTCCAATTCATCATAGCTACTACGAACTCCGTTTTCCATATAAACAGTAAGTTGATCATCAATACCTGCAAACTCAGACAGACATAATTTTTCTACAGACACAACACGTGGCATTTTAGCAAACGGACAGATACGATTACCTCCAAGGTCTGTATGTTTCTTAGATATTTTATTCACCCACTTTTCTACTACTCGAGTCGGCAAGTCTGTAATTTCTGAAAATCCTTGCTCCCTGTCTAAAAACTTGTAGTCTATTGTTATGGGTTGAAAAATAGAAAGAGCTTTAAACACAGAATCTATTTCTAATTCCGAACAGGTGTAAACGTCTAGTTGCAGCGTTGCCGGAGTGGTTTCATCCCAAGTGTGCAGAACAATATGACTGGTTTCGATTATAACGAACGATGTCATACCTCGATTTCCGGACTTATCACAGTATACCGAAACAGGTCCGTGCAAAATTTTCATTTGGATTGTTTCTACTAACTTTGAAATCCAACTTGATATCTCATCAGTGTCTGATATATGGTTGGCAATTTCTGCCCTAACTAAAAGATGTTTATGTGGAAGCATATATTATATTGGAATCCAGTGATTCAAGAATTCACCGGTACACTTTGCTGAGACAATATCAAATGCTATCGTAATTCTATCTCTATCGGAGTATTCCCAAGGCCAAGTACGATGTCGATCTCCATTGCTCTGACTTATTACTAATAAATTGTTTTCACTCACAACATCAACAGATTCTGAAATATTGGGCAGTTGATATGTTGTTACACTAGGCTCACAATCTACACAGAAGAAACCATGCCAGGATTCACACTTAGGGGGGAAATGGTCGTGCCAATCGACAAAATTACCTTTTTCGTATATGTTGAGCCAACAACGAATATAATAAGTTTCATCATTCTGGTTACACTGTCGAAACAATTTTTGAATTTCAAAATACAAAGAATGAAATCCATCAAATGGATACATCAATAAATTGTAGTGTTCAAACCCTTGAGTTGTTAGGGGACTTAATTTTCCTTCGTCTTCGGTATATTCGACTGCAAGTATCTTTTCTTTAAAATTCTCATCAATTATACTTTTCATTTTGTAACAACTATTTTGCATTGCGACCAGGTCTAGGTTCAATTTGACAGTAATGATGTAATCTTTGTACGTTTTCATAACACTACTTATCAGAAAAATTACACAATAAATATCGTTATGATACAGACAATATTTGGTTCTCCGATCGTGATTCTCAAATCTAACGATGTAGAAACTCTATTTTCAAACAACTTGTATAATGATATGTTTGATTATCTCATGGAACCAGGAAATAAATTCGTCGAACACCCGTATGCCAGAGGTGGAAAAATTTGCACGACTGATCTTAATCTTACAATAAACAAAGATAAAATCGATCGGTTACACCCGCTGTTGGTTTTTTTAAAAGACACAGCTTTAAAATATTCTCATCTATTCACTGATAAGATAGTTAAAGATTTAAAATTTGATAATACCTGGATGAATCTAACCTTTGAAGGTTGTGAAATTAAAAATCATTATGATAAATTTGAAGATACCGACTTTACATCGTTAATAACTTTATTTTATCCCAAAGCATCGACGGGGGGATCTAATCTAGTTTTTATACATAATAGCAAATACGGGCAATGGGCCAGTGAGTGTTTAGAAACAGATATGATCAAAATTGCAATAGAAGAAGGGCATATTGTTATCTTTAATAATTCTATATTACACTCAGTTGACATTCACACAGTGTCGGAACCTAGAATGTGTATAGCTGCTGAATTTAAGTTAGATATTGACTAATATGAGAATCATCGCATTTGGTTGCAGCTATACATACGGTCATGGATTATCGGATTGCTTAGAAGATGATAAAACGACCCAGGGACCTACGCCTAGCAAATTTGCCTTTCCATCGCTACTAGCAAAAAAACTAAACTGTGAATCTATTAATATCGGAAAGTCTGGTAATAGTAATAAAGAAATATGGAATGATATTCTGAATTTCAAATTTCAAGAAAATGATATCGCTGTTATTGTCTGGACCTACTTCAGTAGATTCTGTATTATTAAATCCGATAGTATAAGACGAATAAATCCGTGGAAAGAAGAAGAAAAAGTTTTTTACATGAACTACAGCAATCGACATGACATGGTGCTGGATTTTTACGGCCGACTAAATCATGTCGGTTCCTATCTCAATAACATAGGCATAAGAAATTATAATTTTGTAATAGAATATCCGGACATTGAAATACCATCATGGAGCCAAACCAAAGTTCTGGGAAAATTTGAAATGCTAGATAAAGCTGCAGATGACTGTCACCCAGGAGTAATTTCTCATGCTACATTTTCAGATAGCATGTATAAAATTATTCATGGCTGGACAAACACTTAAAATAATCTTGAAATTCATCGTCGTTTTCAATCCAGTATTGAACCATTTGCTGCTTATCGTTATCCAATTCTAAGAGATTTTTCCTAAAACAAGCAGACTGATAACGAATTGCCTTATTAGTATCGTAAGATAACCAGAGATTTTTAGACTGTCGGTTGGCCTCTTCGTTAAGAAATTCTAATAAATTCCATGCTTGTTCTAGTGTCATTATGATATTTATTGGTGTTTTTGAGCGTACTAAATATTTTTATAACAGGTAAACACTTATGAAGATAGTAATAGTTGGCGGTGGTACTGCAGGTTGGTTAGCTGCATTAATATTAAGTAAATTTTACAAACATTCAGTTACAGTAATAGAATCTAGTAAAATAGGTATTATCGGTGTAGGTGAAGGTGGCACCCATGTCATAGGCTCATTAATTAACAGCAACAGCGATATTGGTTTCAGTCCTAGAGAATTCATGGAGGAAACGCAGGGTAGTATGAAAATTGCGGTTCAGCATCGAGGATGGCCAAATACCTATTACCTACCTCTTGATATACTCCCGAACACAGATAGGGAGGACTTCTTACCCTTGTTAATTTCGCAAAATAAAAACATACACGAAGTATCCCCATTAGGATTATTCATAAGCGAAGATAAAGTACCTATAAGAAAAGACGAAACTGGAGTATGGACCGAAACAGAATGGAGTTATCACTTCGACGGACATCTAGTCGGCAAATGGTTAAAGGGTAAATGTGAAAATGTTCAAGTAATAGACAGTGTAGTCACCGAAGTTAATATAAATGAAAGCGGTATAACGAGTTTAATATTAGAAGATGGTATTTCAGTCGACGGCGACTTGTATGTTGACTGCACTGGTTTTAAAAAATTGCTAATGAATAAGTTAGATAATAAATGGATTTCATACAGCGATTGTCTTGTTATGAATAGCGCAGTTCCTTTTAGAATTCCCTATAAAAGACCTATAGGAATATTCACTGGCGCAGAAGCACGTATAGCTGGCTGGACTTGGAACATACCATTATTTGATAAAGTAGGAGTCGGGTATGTTTACTGTGATAAATTTATCAACTATGACGAAGCAATTACAGAATTAGAAAATCGTTATCCAGAAGTTGATATTAATCCAGCCAAGCATATAAATTTCGAAGCTGGTAGATTAGAAAATTTATGGCATAAAAATTGTGTAGCATTGGGGTTAGCAGGTGCGTTTGTGGAACCTCTAGAAGCCACAAGTATTCATGCTACAAAAATTCAAATAGATTCTTTAGGAGAATCTTTAAAAAATCAATCATCTAAGGATCTTTATAATACAGACATGTCTAAGTTATATGATGACATAAAAGATTTTATTGTATTGCACTATAAAGGTGGTAGAGACGATACAGAATTTTGGAAATATGTTAGTACTGTTTCAACTCCTCGTGTGGATGAGATTTTAGAAATTGCTAAGACTAGGTTGTTAACTGAGGAAGACATTCCAAATCCGTATAACAATCTAAGTTATAGAGCATGGAATCACGTCCTAGCAGGTCTTGGAAAGTTTAGTAAAGAAGTAGCAGAAAAATCAATAACCGATGGCATGGCCGAAAGATACGAGCTATGGAAAAACAGAACTCGGGCAAAACTCAAAGACTACAAAGATCTTGAAGAAGCATTAACACTCGGTGACTGGATCACCTGATCACGTGAAACAATTTTAATCTTTTTTTCTGTCCCTACAAAATTATGTTTGATATATTTGCTAGGACAAAACTTACATTGAGGTATAGCATCGTGTATGCCATTAACAAATTCAGCAACATCTCTGTCAGCAGTTAGCGGTTTATAAGAATATGCTAATGCTCTATCATCGTCGGACATATCAATATCAAATTGATCTAAGAAATCCGGTAACACACTAACTAACGGACATTTGTATAGCTTTCCTTTGTTTATTTGATGACATGTTTTAAAATAACAGATATCATGGGCTTGAGACGGATCGCTATTATATTTCATTGCTAGGCGTTGATTGTCTAGCACAGTTATTGAACTTGGCACAAATGACTGAGACCAATCAAGTATTACTTCAACTCCTCGGTTATCAATTAACTTTCTAGATACTGTTTTTAATTTTACTGTTGAATCAATTTTAGATTGTTCATATTCACTCTTAAAATCGCACTCGTTATCAACTGTGTCCGATACGATATTGTTAAGAAATGCTTTAGAAAAATCTAAGAACCTGTCATATAGCTGTATATCGTGACACGTTATCCAAAGTGTTCCGTTGTTTTTTGATAATATTTGATAAATGCTTTTTGTTAGTTTATCAAGGCGTGTTCCGTTGGTAGCAATTTGCAATTTAGCATTAGGCCACAATTTAGAAATACCGCTGACCCATTTTTCAAACTCTGGATTCAGTGTTGGCTCTCCGCCTATAATTTGAATAGTATCAAAATCAATAAGATTACTTAGAGCCGTATACTCGCTACAGTAATCGTCCCATAGTTGATGCCCCTTGAAAGCAAAATTATTTAGACTTTGACAGTTGGTGCAACTATAGTTACATACATTGGTAATATATACTTCTGTATACTTTAATCGAGATTTCATATACTGTATTTAAAAAAGTCTATATCCCGTTCATGAACTGTTGCTATAGCCCGGATACTAGCATCATTGAAATACTTTTTAAACTCCCAATGATCGTATCCGGAGATATCGGGCAATGGAATTTTACATTCTAAGTATTCTTGTACTGGTTTAAATCCTATTTCAAGATCTTCTGCTTTGATAATAAAATCAACCCATTTACCGTTATAGTTTAAAAACTCTATTTGATTCGTTGATTTATTAAACCATCTAGGAAATTCAAACGGTACTGTCGGATCGCAATAATCTGCTACCCACTCGTTTATCGGTTTTAAATCTAATAAAGTTTTTCCATTCCAATCTAACCAATAACCTTCTGTACTTATTTTACGATAAAAACTATAGACACGTTGCCAAGGGTTGCGAACAATACTCAATGTTTTTCCTGTAGGTATGTGCTCTCGAACCATTTGCAAATTAGGATGATTAATCATCCACGGGTCTTCATCAATTACATTGAAGTTAGGCTTAAGCCAATCACTGATTATCTTCTTCATAGCCATACCGGTTCGAGGTACATGTATGTAACTAAGTTCTGGTTTAGGAATATAAAATGTACCCATTACTTTTTAATGATCTGAATAATGCCGCCCATTAAATCCCACTCCCACCACTTCTCTCCTGTATGAAAGTTTCCAGCATTGGCATGATGGTTGTTATGCCACCCATCACCTAGACTAACAATATTAGCAATCCAGCTATTGGTGCTCTTATCGGCAGTTTCGTGATTCCGGTATCCGTGTCCGTGACCCAACACGTTAACAACACCTATGAGGTGTACAGTCATACTAGCAGGCACTACATAAACAAACAGCCATAGCATAGGATCGAGTAAAAATAAAACTAATGAAAATGCAAAAATAATTTTAAAGTAATTATTAAAAATAAACTTATGGGTTGGGCTACGCATCAAATCTTTAACATAGGCAACTGGTATATTTGGAATCTGCCATTCATATCCTAGCCATACTTTGATTGCCTGTTTAATATTAAATTTACTATCAACATACGGACTGTGAGGATCACCTACCCTATCCGATGCAGCATGATGTTGTCGATGTAGTGCCACCCAACTAATAGTAGGGCCTAGTGTAGATATAACGCTAATGTAACTTAGTGCAGTTTCTAGCCAATCATAAGTTTTAAAACTGCGATGAGTTAATAATCTATGTAGGGTAATAACACTGCTAATAGGACCAATTATCAACCAAGATACAAACGCAATCGCGAATAGATAATATTGTTGTGTATAGACCGCATAAGCAATAGCAGGAATTGTTGCTATATGATTAAATGTCTGTAGTAATCTAACTTTGGTATTTAAATTCATGCACCTTCAGGCATCGCTGCCCATCCTTCATCATTAATAATTATAGGAGCCCATTTATCGAATGCACCCTGTTTTGTTTCGTAGTAAACATAATTCTGCCAACATTTTTGTACCTGTGCATTGCAGGTTTGAATATAGCCTGTACCTAATGTCCATTTACCGTTACTGGCGGTATCCATATGATGTACCCAGGTGTCCCACCAATGCTTGCCGCCACGTGGTCTATTCTGCATAGTGATCAAATAAACGTCAAAGTCGTTAACTGTTTCTAGTGCGTCAATCAAACTACAGGTAACCCTAAAGCCATCTGTCATATCAGTGTGCTTCATCCTAAACTCGGGAAATGTATAAAGTCGATTAATCTGTTTAGCTACATTTTTTGGATAACGCCCGTCATTGAATACTCCGCCCATTACCATAGGTTTGCCCGAGGACTTTTGGTAGACTACTCCGTAGCCTGTGTGTTGTTCTACTATTAAGTTTTCTTTAATATAATTTTTACGCAGCCAATTATCTTCTTGTAAACATATCTCTCGTATGGCCTCGAACTCCGGGCATGTCTCGTAGTATATTTTAATTTCAGTATTGGATAGGTCGTATCTGTACATTTTTTTATAGCAGCAGTTTATTTACTTAAATATAGCATGACGGAAAATATTCTAACCAAATTAAATTTTAATGTTGACATTAAAGAACTGCATGAATATTATAACATACTCAATACCAAATTTCAACATTTAGATTGGAGCTGGGACAAATGTGGGAATAGTGTTGTAAAACAATGGCGTGATGCTGCCTATGCAGATTCTGCTAATCTATTAACACACGGATGGGCTATACAGAGCAATTTAAAAGATATAACATTGCCGTGTCCTCCCTGGAATATCAGCACATTAGAAACCGTTGAATATAGAAACACAGAATTAGCATTCGGTATTATAGAACGGTTACAGGCAGCAATACCGTATGCTTACAGATGGGCAGTAAGTGTTCAAATGCCGGGTGGCAAGGTCAGCCTGCATAGTGATCAAGAAGATGAAATTACTGTGTGGATTCCTATATATACCGAAGGAGTTGCAATTACATTTGTTAGTTCAGAAAAGGATACAGGATATTGTTTAGAAAGTGACGGCAGTAGTTATTTGCTAGATACTACTGTTCCGCATTATACCTATAACAGTTCTAAACAAGATCGTGTTACAATTATTTTTAGATTGAATAAAAAATATGTTAATAGATTGTTAGCTACAAACGGAGTTATATGAAGCGTGTTACTTTTGAAGGACTTAATCAGTTTACACAATCTGCCATTGATTTAATACGGGCCGAGATTGTATCTATTGAAGGTAACATCTTATTACCTACCGTAAGTTTATGCCATCACTGCCACAGTCATGTACCAGCTTGGCGGTATCATAAAGACGGAAAGGTTTACATGGTTAAACATTGTAAGTTACACGGTACAAGCCATCATATGATCGAAAGCGATTATGAATTTTATTCTAGCATTTATTATACACAAGATATTCCGCAGTACAATTTCAACGGCGGCGTATTGATAGAAGTAACCGATCGATGCAATCTAACATGCCCGCATTGCTATCACGAACCTGATAACAGTCTAACAGACCAACCAATCGAAACTATTTTGTCACAAATTAAGAATTGGCCGCTAGGAGAAGATGCTATATGTAGAGTCGTACTTAGTGGGGCAGAACCTACATTGCGAAAAGATTTTAATCAGTTAGTAGAATCAATCAAAAGACTAGATCATAATATTACCGTTTCCGTAATGACCAACGGAATATGCTTTTCTGATTTAGATTATGTAAAGCAAGCAAAGTCTAGCGGGTTAAGCAGTGTTAACGTAGGGTTAAATCATCCTAGTTATAACGATCATGCAATTATTAGAAGAAAGCAATTATCTGCAATTAATAATATTCATTCAGAAAGTTTGGGTATCAGTTACATAAGTTATACTATGATGTCGCTAGACGAAGTTGATTTTATAATGAAAGAAATATGCAGTAATGAATGGTTAAGTAAAAACTTTAGAATTCGCTACGGGAGCGACATCGGCCGTAATCCTGGACAGGAACGAATCTTTGTTAGCGATGTTTACAAAGCTATAGCATCTTGGTGTGAGAAAAATGACAAATCATTTAATCGTATCAAAGAAGCCGACAACAACATTTATCACGTTATGGCTACTGTAGAAGGCAAAGATATACGTATTATTCAGTGGTGCGATGAAACAGATATCGATATGGAGGAATTGAGATCAGGGCCTTGGTGTGATTTCGTGCCTGACGGTATTACAAATTTTTTGCATCAGATTATTCGAAGAGATGTGTGGAAGAACAAAGGATTGATGTTACCAGATTCTCCACCTGAGAGATATAAGTTCAATCGTAATCCAGATAAGAGCCCATTAGACTTACTAACACTTTATAAATGAATACGCAATATAATTATTATTACAACAATGTTCCCGGACAAGAGCCAAGTCGCAACAATCTCATCTACACAAGTTTAATGTCGGATGATCAAAAAACATTTGTCCAGTGGTACTTTAACGACACCGAATATCATCAAGGTAAAAATGAAGTTGTCGATCCTAATAAAATGGAAGAAAAATGGTTACGCGAAGTAAACTACTTGACACAGATGCGTAATAGATTTCCGGAACTTGTTCCTAAAATTATAAAAATAGAGTTAGATAACAAGAAAATTTTCTTAGAAGTAGATGGTCCAGATTTTTGGAATCTTGCACAGTGCGATGTTGCTAACTATGATAAAGTTCTTCCAGACTGGCAAGAACAAATGTTAAACATTATACAGATACACAAGAATTTAGGATTTTATAAATTTAGTATGCATCCAAGCAGCTATTTTGTTGTTGACGGCAAACTAAAAAGTATCAATTACTTTTTTACATACAATAAGAATGAAGGTCCTATTAGTATCGCAGATCATGCTAGCCACATATACAGTACAAGACAAGAAATTATGCGCGAACAGGTAGAAGCAATGGGTCTAGACTGGTACAAACCGCAGCCGCTAGACAAACTCCAAGAATTGTGTTTTGAAAGTTTTCGTACTAACTATCCGGCTAGTTTTATAGAGAAAGCAAAAAGAATTTATGAACAAGAATAAATTAATAGAATCAAGACATTTTTGTATTCTTCCATTCATAAGTTCTCGTATATGGCACGGTGCTGTGGTTCCATGTTGTATTAATCACGAGATTGCATTTGGCAATAGTGATAAAGAATCTCTTAACGATATATATTCAAACTCCAATACCGTATTAAGAGATTTTCGTAAACAATTGATCAACGGTCCTGAATTGCCAGCAAGCTGTAACCGATGTTCGTTTAATGAACAAACCGGAGCCGAAAGCCATAGGACACATGCCAATGACAACTGGAAACATATCATCGATGATATTGATTTCGATCGAGAAGGTAATCTAAAAGAATTTAAAATAAGATTATGGGACGGCATCGGGTACAATAATTTATGCAATCTTAAATGCCGGATGTGTCACAGTTTTTTAAGCACAACTAACAGAGAAGAAGAAGTAAAATATAGTTTGCCAATGAAGCAAATTTCTCCGGAACATAAAATACAATTTGAAAAATTTAAAGACAAGCTAAACCCTACAGCTATTCTTATTTCGTCATTTGATGATATTAATAAATTATATGATTTTTTTATTCAGCACATCGATACTACTGAGGACATAAAGTTCGAAGGTGGAGAACCTATGATGATGGAGGAAAATTACAAATTGCTCGAGTTGCTTATCGAACATAATAGAACAGACATAGTGTTGCGTTATTGCACAAATATGACTCGATTAACTCTTAAAAATTATGATATTTTAAAATTATGGAAACATTTTAAACATGTCTACGTGAATGTAAGTTTAGACGCATACGATGAACAAAATTACTATATTAGAAATCCTGCTAACTGGAGTGACATTGTTACTAACATACGTAAGATTCAAACAGAATGCCCTCACGTAGACTTAACAATATACACGACAATACAAATTTTAAATAGTTTCGCATGCACCAAATTACATAAATGGTGTATAGATAATAAACTAAAACAAAGTTTTGTATTTTTACGTCACCCTACAAATATGGGATTAAATGCATTAACTGTTGATTATAAAAATCGTGTAAAGGAACATTGGGATAATTATAAATTAACAATAGACAATACCAAAGATATTGATGATTTTTTACAGATGATGTATGCCGACGATACCTCTGAGAATTTAAGCGAATTTTTTAAAACAATGGAAGAGCGTGATGTTATACGCAATGAAGATATGTTTAAAACATTTCCAGAATTAATTGATTTAAAGGAACAATGTGATAAAAGGTATTAATAATACTCCATATATCGATATAACTCCACATATCGATATAGAAACATTTGATTCTCTATTACCTGAGATCTATAGAGGATTTGCAGATGCACGAGAATTTGCTAAGGAAGGCACTTGGATGAAGCCTGCTTTTAGAATAGAAGATATGAGTTATATTCCTAACTGGAAACCTATATATAAAGCCATTGAAGAATTTTTAGCACTTCCAGATGACGATCCTATTAAGCAAGGCGGAATTGATTTATACAGAGATTTTCAAGATTTCCGGGTACGCAATCGTTTTACTCGATACATTAAAATGGCCATGGGTGCATACGATCCTTATATCTATTATTTCCTTTGGGAACAGGGCTCATGGGATGATAGAACAGCTCCTAGAAAATTAACTGAAGAAGCTGTACATTTTCCTAATACTGTCAAGTGGATTGAAAGCATGATTGGCACGGTGTTTGAAGATATCGGTCGAGTTATATTCTTCCACAGAGAAGCAGACGGAGTAGCATTTGAACATAGGGATCTAGATGGTAATAAAGGACTTCAGGAGGGATACACTCCTCATCGTAACGAATTTATACATATCCGTCCTAATTTAAAAGCACCTTTCTATTTGTGGGATCCAACAACACAATGTCGTACCTATATCAACTGTCGTGCAGCTTGGTGGAATGATCAAGACTGGCACGGTGGTGACCGACTGATGCAACAAAGTTGGGGATTAAGAATTGACGGGAAGTTCACCGAAGAGTTTCGAAAGAGTTTAGGTGTTTCTCATTTAGAGAGCTACTAATGAGAATTGGATTTTTTGGCGATAGTTTTTGTGCCGACAACGTTGAGGGAAGCTATTTACAATTACTCTCTAGTCATTATACTGCTGAAGTAGTTAATGTTGGAATACCCGGCGGAAATATCTTCGACACTATTTTATTACAATACAAACCATTTATAAATAATCCGCCAGATATTTCTGTGTTTTGTTGGACGTCACATACTAGACTATTCCACAGAACTGTACGAGGTATGAAATCTAATAGTTTCAATAGATTAATTAGAATAAAAAATCGTAAAATATATGATGCCGGTAAAAAGTATTATGAGTATTTGTACGACGAAGAAAAATCAAAAATTGAAACTATAGGTGCTCTTATGTATTTTGATAATATACTAAGCACTAACAACAATAAAATTATACATTTATGGTGTTTTGAAAAATACCATAATTTTAAAAACGGTGTAGAACTAGATTTTATTCTTGATAAATTTAATACTCTTGATGCCCCTAATCATATAGAAGGCAAAAAAAACAGCACCCTAGCAAATATGCTGATATCAATTATTGATAAGCAGTAACCGTCAACAAATATTTTGTAGTTACCCCAACATTGCTGCCAGCATGCCATGTTTTTAAATCTGGGTATTGATATATGCTTCCTTGCGTTTCATTGTAATATGCATCAGAGTCAGTAACAAATATGTGACCAAATTCTGGTTTACTTAAAAAACAAAAATATCTTACCAATGTTCCAAGTTTATCATGCTTCTCCTTCCACGGGTTAACATCCCAATGTTTTGGAGTACATTTCCCCGGACGTATTTCACTGACCCAACACATAATAGGAGTGGCATTGATAATAGTTCCTATTGCTTCGACATATTTTTTATGAAAATGTGTACCAGATTGATAATGTCTATATTCAACTGTATGATCGTTATACCCTGCTTCTAACAACATCTCCGTTTGATTAGCAATATCATTATAGAACGGATTATCTTTCGGTAAAGACATAAAGCCGTGAATTGCCTCAACAGTATGTTCCTTTATTTCTGCTAACAAACTTTCGCAAAGTGTGGTGGGCAAGTTTCCAATATACAATTTCATGAAATTATTTATGTGTGTAGTTAATCGTTAAATATGCAATATGGATATAATTGCACAAGCTACTGAAATTCTAAGAAAGCCCATCGGATGGATTGAATTAGATATAGATTTCGATTTAACTGAATGGAAAAAAGAATCAACTAATATAACAAACTATCTAGTAAATCACAGAGAAGGTGGTGGCCACAACGGATGGCGAAGTTGTTGCTTACATGGGCTAGGTGTTGACATCACTGGGACATATCCGTTAGAACCAATCGCGAATTATCACTGGACTAGTCTGACTGAATTGTGCCCGTCTATTACTAAATTCTGGAAATCATTTCCGACAGAACGATTTGCTAGATTAAGGTTCATGGAACTTGCCGCTGGTGGTTCTATAGCACCGCATTGTGATGCTCCTAACGGTGTTAAAAATACAGAGTTCGATATGATGGATCATATGATCCCAATTAATATCGCCATAACACACCCAACCGAATGTTATATGAAGTTAGAGCAGTATGGAATAGTTCCTTGGGCCGAAGGCAAAGCATTTACAATTAACATAACAGATACTCACTCTGTGGTCAATCCAGGGTCGGTTCACCGTATGCATATGATAGCACATTGCATTGTCGGAAATCGAAAGAAAGAATTTTCAGAATTAATCGTTAGGAGTTATAATAAGCAACAAGGATTAGACTAATACAAACTCTTCAGGCAATATATTTTTTAAAATATACAATACAGATTCTTCGATATTAAATGATGCTTGATTGTTAGTATAGGAAAAGTTGTTTATGTATTTTCTTTTGTTGGCAAAATTAAGCCATGGACTGATAGTATTATCAAAAATAAACCTAGCCTGATCAAGATTTTTCAAAGTGGTTTGTATGGTAACTGGCAAGGGATCTTTGAGCACATTGTTTAACAACAATTTTCTAATAACTAACTGTATTCTTGCAGTTCTTCCGAAGTTAGTTGCTGTATGAATTTGACCAGCATCCATATCGTACCAAATACCATTAGCATCTAAAAAATACATTTGGTTGTTTTCCAAATCGATAAGATAACTTTTACTGCCCAGTATGTTCAAATGGTATCTGTCATCTATATCTGCATGACTTTGATATGCCTGTCCTGGATCTAAAATTATTATTCTTGCTTCACCTTTAGTTACAGGCAACGAGTTATATAATATTTCCCAGACTGTACCTTTGTACTCATCCTTTAGTACCCACGGATCATAAAAGAAATTACCTGTTGGGTAATTGATAGGTGTTTTCATCTCGTCTTTTGGTAAATGATTACAGGCATCGGCGAAAAGAGTAGTGTCGACTGTAAATTTAGTTTGGGTGATCATGAAAATATTTAGCGGCAGTATAGCACCTATAAATATCAATATGAACGTAATCGAATATAGAAGTAACTCAAAAAATATAGCCTACTGCATTATAGATAATATAGCAGAATACAAAGACGGCTATACCAAGGAGTTGATGAAAAACATAAGCGATTATACCATTTCAAAACTGCACGGAGAAGGATACGATATCTTTGTTTCTGTAGACGAAGATACTCTGTTATCACATGTGGCAAATTTAGACTTTGAACATGCAGTTGTGTTCAGCACAGGCACAGAATTTATTTCTGGGAACAATTTCTTTAAGGAAATTGATAAATTATGCGAGTCTGATTTTTTCATTTACGGACATATTCTAGATAGACAAGAAGCATACTATGAATTACATCATCAATGCTACTTAATAAATTTAGAGAAATACAATACATTAGGGCGTCCCACTGTAGGATCACAACAGTTAGGATCGTTGCACACACAAATAGAACCTGTTAGAACATCTGAGAATTTGCACGACGATTACACACCATTATCTGTAACACCTGGAAATTCTCAAATAGTGTACAAACATAAAATGCACGGTTGGAATCTTATTAGTATAGGATTACTTCATGGATATCAAATTATAGCGTTTACTGAAAAAATTCGTCAATATAAAAAATATTACTATCCCGAAAATCCAATAGAGTTCTTAAACCAACTGTCTTGGTCACACGCTAGGTACAATTATTGTATGACTGAATTTGTGCATACATCTCATACTGAAAGTTTCAATATTAACAACACCTATGACCAGCTTATAATTACAGCAAGCGGAGTAGAATTACTAAAGTATGCAAATCCAGATGCAAATGTAATCATGTACGATTACAATCAAAAAGCATTAGATTACTATAAAGATATTATTAACTGGAAAAATATTGAATTTGTTAAAATCGATTTAATGGGGATCCCGAATGCTGATGTCTTTATAAAATTTCAGGAAAAGAAAACATTAATCAATCTCAGTAATATATTTTGCTATGAAGGAACAGCGATGTTTTGTAGTTTAAAATATAGACTACACATGGAAAATATGTTGTTATCTAAGCTGCCAACAGAGTGGACCGTTTTAATTAGTCAGCGTAGCTGTTATGGATTTACCGATATACACACCGGGGTAATTCCTATTACTAAATTAAAAACTCCAACATGGCATATGAATGGAGATTGGAAGTGATATTGCATAATTTTGACGAAGTAGATATCATGTTCGACCCTGCGTGGAAACACATTGCTATAAGTGTAAGTGGCGGTGCAGACAGTGCGTTGTTGACATATCAATTATGTACCCTGGTCAAAGATACAACTATCCATATAATATCTAATGTAAGAATGTGGAAAACAAGACCGTGGCAAAAGTATAATAGTTTAAGTGTGTTCGACTATTTTGTAAAAAAATTCCCTAACATAAAATTTGTTAGGCATGAAGGTTTTATTCCTCCCGAATTCGAAGGATTGCAATTAGGACCTAAAACCGGTAATCAAATTACCACACGCAGTTATGCAGAGTATATCTGTATTAAAGAAGGAGTCTCGGCATTCTATGCAGGTGACACGTTAAATCCGGCAGATGTAACTGGCGGGCCTGTTGACCGAAATATAGGTACCAGTACGATGCAATCTATAAAAGAACACTTGGGGGGATTTGCCTGCCAGCCTTATTCAACAGTCCATAAAGATTATGTGGTATCACAATACAAAAAATTTAATCTATGGGAATTGTTTGATATTACCCGTAGCTGCGAGGGTGAATTTGAAAATTTAGATTATAGTAATTACAAACCGTGGCAACCAGTTCCAATATGCGGTAAATGTTTTTGGTGTAGGGAACGCCAATGGGGCATAGACAATGCAAAGTAAAACATTCTGTATGCATCCTTTTACAGGACTTGCTACTCGAGAAGACGGTGCTATTAAAGTATGTTGTCGTAGCCACCCCATTGGCTTTATACAAGATGCCCCATTAGAATATCACTGGAACAGCGAGGCAATGACTCGTATCCGTAGACAGGTATTGATAGGAGAACGTCCTCCAGAATGTGCTCCGTGTTTTGCATTAGAAGATCAAGGAGTTGAAAGTTTACGACAGCGCCATATTGCAGGAGTTATTCCAGAATCACGTATTACATTATATCCTAATGCTATTAGTAACATGCGACACGATTTTACAATGCCTTTTGAAATTCCCACAATAGAAATTAAGATGAATAATTTGTGTAATCTTAAATGTCGGATGTGTAATCCTATGGATAGTACCAGTTGGAACGATTGGGATACTATTGAAACACATTATAAGAAAGAAGATAATTTTTTAGTGCAAAAGATTATAGATCTTAATCTTAAAAATAAACCGTTCCTTGACAGCTTTGTGGATACCCCTAACTGGTGGGAATCTTTTGAGAAACTATTGCCCTATTTTAGACGAGTTGAATTTGCCGGTGGAGAACCATTAATGGATCCCACACATTATAAAATTTTAGACATGCTTGCACCATACGGCGACAATATTGAAATTAAGTATGCCACTAACTTAACTATGCTAGGTAAGAGCAATCGAACTGTATGGCAGTATTGGCCTAAGTTTAAGAGTGTTGCTGTTAATGTTAGTATTGATGGTATTGGTAATAGTTACGAGTATATTCGTGGCAATGCTAGTTGGTCAGAACTAGTTAATAACATTAAACAAATACAAACCATTCCTAATGTAAGTCGTATTGTAGGAGCCGTTGCTGTGCAGGTTAGCAATGTTCTCATACTTGATAAGATGATAGAATTATTTTTAGATGAGCTTGGCATTATATTTTACACTAATATGGTCAACTATCCCAATGTATTGTCAGCACAGGTGTTGCCGACATCTTTAAAAGATATTGCAATCAAGCGTTTGTTTGATGTGCAAGATAGGTTGCCTGATTTTAAATTAGTACAACAATATCCTATGCTACTTGATCTAACTAAAGGACAAATCTCCGGAGTCATTAATTATCTTAATGCCACCGATCAAAGCGATAAATGGCAAGAGTGTATAGAATTTAATCACAAATTAGATGCTACTCGAGATCAATGTTTTGAGAAAATAACTCCAGAGTTTATTTCTTATGTATAAAGTAACTAGTGCATGGCCTCACCAGGATCAACTCAAAGTAGAATGGAACCTTGGTAAACGATGTAACTACGACTGTACCTATTGTCCTTCATCTATACATGACAACTTTAGCCCGCATACTGACATCAACATTCTTGAAAAGACTGTAGATAAATTATGCGAATTAGGTAAACCATTACGCATTAGTTTAACTGGTGGAGAACCATGCGTTCACCCAGACATAGAAGATCTGTTTGATTATTTTAAACGCAAAAATATTTTCTGGGTAAATTTAACAACTAATGGTACTAGAGGCTATCGTTGGTATTTAGACAATGAACTATATTTTAATCATCTTGTTTTTAGTTTACACTTTGAACACGAATGGACACGTATACTTGACACTATTTTAAAATATTATGATGAAACTGAACGAGAGTTTTTTGTTAACATAATGGCACATCACGATAAGATGGATAATGTAAGATCCGTTGCTAAAAAGTTTGATGAGGTTGGAATCAAATATGCTATTCGTAGAATACGGTGGACCGAAGGTGACCACAATGTATTTGACGATCTTCGATACAACGGCAACGACTTGCAATGGATATTAGAACAAGATGCCACAGCTAAACCTAACTGTAGAATCGATGATAGTCAGATCATACATGCAAATGACATTATTAAAACACATCGAAATCAATTTAAAGACTGGACATGTAGTGCTGGATTAGAAAGCCTTATGATCAACTGGGACGGTGAAGTCCATCGTGCTACTTGTAGGGTCGGCGGTAGTCTAGGCAATATATATCAAGATACATTTGTTGCTCCTGCTGATCCAGTTATTTGTACACGAGATTGGTGTACCTGTGCTGCTGATATTCCTCTAACAAAATATGATAACCACAACAGCAATTAATTTAGCATTGCCGGAACCGATGATGGTAACTTGGGACATCGGCCGTCGTTGTAATTACGACTGCACGTACTGTGAGGCAGCACATCATAACAACACCAGCCAACACAGAACTATAGAAGAACTTAAAATCACATTTAATTTTATACAGCGTTGGACTGGGTTATATAATGCCCAACGAGGAATAACTGTTACCAATATTAATTTCACCGGCGGCGAGCCTACAAATAATCCAAACTTTTTTGATTTTGTAGAATATGTTAAGCAGCAGGGAAACTGTAATCTAAGTTTAACTACCAACGGTGCCTGGAATCCAAAATTTACAGAAAAAATTGTAAACAATTTCTTCGGAGTTACAGTAAGTTATCACGCAGAAGCTCACCCCAATCTTAAAAAACAAGTATTGGAAAATATAAAAACACTTCATCAATCGGGGATTTGGTTACAGGTAAATGTAATGTTGCATGCCGAGTACTGGGACGAAGTTGTTGGAGTGTGTGATCAATTAGATGAGCTTGGGATCAAATACAATCCGCGGCCCATAGGAGATGGTACTATTACTAGAAAAGGTTGGTTTATCGATGTCGACGGCACCAATCGTAGAACAAGTCACGATTATACTCCAACACAAATAGAATGGTTTTACGATAAAATGGGAATTACATCTAAACCCAACGACAGTAAACAGGGAACCGAAGTAGGTAGGACTTGTTGCGGAAGGCGATGCACAACAGGAAGAGTAGACGGAGAGTGGCAACCTGTTAAATTAGTAGACACTCATTTCAAGGGTTGGGGTTGTATGGTAGATCATTATTTCTTACACATCGATCAAGAAACAGATACTGTATATCATCATCAAACATGTCAGGCATTGTATGATAACAAACGCGGCCCTATTGGATTTATAAAAGATGCAGATCAATTAATTGCAGACTTAGAAATAAGATTAGCATCGGGTAATCATATTGTTTGCCCGAATGATCGATGCGGATGTGGTATGTGTGTACCTAAAGCAAAAGACTTTGATATTTTTAACGAACTTAAATCTAATTTATTGGTAAAATAGGAATTACTTTTTTACTTATAGTTATTTCATGCCCACAAAAGCAACGGTCCTTTCCGCAAATGACTGGAGAAAATGTAGGATTAAATTTTGAAATAAAATCTTTATCTCGTATATTGTATTGATTTCCATTATAAATCGGCTGCTCGCAAGTACCTCTAACACTTCCGGAGGGGGCGACCTCAACATGATCTATTCCAAGGTTGCATTCCCAACCTTTAAACTTATTAAGATCATTCAATAAAAACCAGTTACCTTTAACTTTAACTAATTTGTTATTAATTACTGCCTGTATTTTTTCAGTTTTATTGTGTTTGATGCTCCACCACCAAAATAAATTAGGATATCGTTTAACTGGAGATTTTACATATTCTTTTTGTTCAGGGCTATATCTAGTCTCACCGCTATACTGGACACTCGATGCAATAATTGGCCACTTGCACTTACTTGTTTTGAGTTGATCTATTATATCTTTGCATTTTTTAAAATGTTCAGGATCCATTAATACATTTGCACTCAAATTTATTTTCTTTTTATAAATTAAATCCGCAACTTCTATGATGTGAGATATTTTTGCGTATTCGTGGTGTACTGATATTTCTATTTCGTCAAACAGTTGAGCATTAACATCCCACCATCTCACTCCCCTTGATGCATTGGTAGATATTCTAAGTTTAACATTATGATTTTGTTTTAGGTGATTACAGAATGTTGGTAAATCATTCCATAACGTTGCCTCTCCACCTAACAAATAAAATTCAAATTTTTCTTTACCGGTTAACTTATATTGTCTTATTAAGTGATCGACATTTGCAATTAATACATCAACGTCAGGCCACGGCGCATCTCCTTCGTTACTTCCTGGAAAACAATATGAACATTTGTAGTTGCAGGTATTTCCAAGAGTAAATTCTAATGATAGTATTTTAGGATCTCTAACATTTATAATTTCTGTTAGCATATGTCAATCTCTGGAAATATGTTTCTAAAATTTGTGCCACGTGTTTGATCACACGTATTAAGATAATCTAATAACATAGGAATTTTATGACTCCAATCTTCGGCCATCATATATTGTACTAATCCTTGCCAACGTTTTAAGCCATACGGATTATTCATAAACTCTTGATCTAGGGTTCTTTGAGAACAAAGATAGTCTACTTGTGTTTTTACCTTATCTTTTAAGTGCTTAGGCAATACTCTTACATTTAGATAACTAGGCAAGTACACCAAGTGCGTACCGATAAGGCCGGCACCGTATGGCGGTAAGTTAATCTTTTTAAAGTTCATGCTTTCTTTCCAATGCACCAGTTCCGAGACATTTAAAACATTTAATAATTGTACAGCACAGGCAATGTTAACGGTTATATTATTAGGAGTATTATCTAGTCTCTGCAAGTTATCAACTACATTCTCCCACTTGCTAGGGTATCGTATATAATCGTTTCTAGGCCCTACAGCATCTATGCTGAAGTTGAATTTAACCTGTTTAAAGTGTTTCCATAATTCAAATAACTTTTCAGGTAGTTCTAAACCGTTAGAATTATAACGCAAGACGCATAATTTGGCTGCACCACTTTCCACCATGAACTCTAAAATCTTATAATGCTCGGGTATCAGCAACGGCTCTCCGCCTGCAAAGTACAGCTCTCGAATATTGTATGCTTGACTACGCATGTCGCTAAGGAAACTTCCTTTCTTATACCAGGTATAATCAAAGTCGCTATCCCATTGTTGATCTTGTTTTAGTTCGATAGTGTTATACTTAGGATACTGTATCTTCCATTCTTTAATCCAACTGCTGCTGTCGTGCGGGCTGCACATGATACATTTAAGTTGGCAAAGATTACCTAGTCGCAAGTCAAAATAAGGAATATCAACAGGTAAACTACCATCTTCACCAGTAGCATCTATAATGGTCGTCATGTCCAAACGTTCATTCCACACTACAGATTCCCACTGGCGCTTACTTACAATGCCTTTTGATTCTTCTTCAAAGCACTTAGTACAACTAGGTGGAACTTTGCCTTCAAGCATTTGAAGTCGTACAGTTTTCATGTAATTACTATTCCACACATCGGCGATAGAATGTGTTTGCAAATTCATTATCTGCCCATTTTGTTTTACTAGGCCTGCATCCTTGACATCATCTTCTCCTGCTCCACTGGCATTAGCAGTACAACATACACGTACATCACCGTTAGGGCGAGTCGCTATGTGTATCCAAGGTAATGGACAGAATGTATTACTTGAATTGTTCATTAAATCTATCTACTTGACCGCATTGGTTAGTGCATTCTTTTAAGGGCGTGTCCTTCCATGTGCTTGATATATTATTAAAATAATTACTATCAAATATTTCAGTTAACGTATTTTTATTTAAGTTAGAATACCGTCCAATCTTATCCATATAGTCAATCCTGTGTGGATGATTAGGGTTAAACCATTCGTTATCTAACCAACAGCAGGGAAGAATGTTTCCCATTGCACTTACATATAGACTTTTTTCTTTCGCTACTTTACAACTAATAGATGTAGACTGTTTAGGTACAACAATTTGTTTACTTCTATCTGTAGGATACAGTATATGTGTGGTTTTACCTTGCTTATCTATTACATTTAAACTATCATCTTTAAAACGTGCTGTATTCTTTGATACGAATTTTTTAAATCCCAAGTGCTCACTTAATTCTTTACACTTATCAACTTGGTGTTTATTGTGTTCAAAGACTAACATATCCCAAGTGGCTTGACCTCCTGCTTGGATAAAGCTATATGCATTATCTATAATTTTATCAAAGTTTGTGCCTATTCGATATAGACTATGTGTATCTTCTAATCCATCAATACCGAATCTAACATGCACATCTAGCTCTGCAAGTTTCTTCCAAAATTGCAGACTTTTAGCAGATCCGTTTGTATTCATACCCAATGATATGTTAGGGTTGACTTCTCTTAAGTATTCAAATATAGGTAGCGTATCTTTAGCAACCACTGGATCTCCTAAATTGCCGCACATATACAAACGGTCTAACTGTTGTATAAATTCAATAGGAAACCATTCTTTAAATTGATCTAAGGTTATTTCAGATAATGTCATAAATGGATTTTCGATGCCGCCCTGTAGATTCCTGGCACACATAGGACAACTAGCTTGACACTTGCTGGTCACTTCTAAATGAAGCAATTTAATGTCTTTTAAATTATACATTATACCCCATGACCATCCAACGTGTATACATCGGTAAAACCAATTCCCCGGCCCATACAACATTTATGCCGCACTGAGATTTAAACTCTTCTAGACTTTGTGCTGTTCTAACATGTTCTGGTATATCGTAGTTGTTACTTTGAAGAACTAGCAAACTATTACAAGGCATTCCACTTAACCATAACTCGTATTGATCTTGTGTAATATGCTCGCAACTAGTATTAATAACTACATCTGCATCACTTCGTATCTCGCACATATCAGAAGTAACTGCTCTAAACATGCCGGCCATCTCTTCTTTCTTATTCATCATTATTGCAATAGGTTCGCATGCCGGATCAATATCAACACTTCGAATCTTTGTAACATATATGTCACTTTGAAATAGCATACTAGCTAAGACTCCAACCCAACCGCCATGAATATCTATAGTAACAACTTTTTTTACATTCTTACGTAGATTAGAGATCAACCATTCTTTACTCTTTAGCTGACCACTCCAAAAGGCATCCATGGTCCGCATTGGATCAGGACTTTGCCTAATAGCCTGCATCCAATAGTGTAAGTGTTCTGTATCTATCTGCATTTTGGTATCTTGCTATCTGCCGAACTAACACAGCTTGGTGTTATACAAAGAGTAGGTTCCTTAAATAGGTCAAAGTTTTCTAATGTACCAAGTGGTTGGTCGTGGCAACTATAAGACCGCTTAACTTCATTACCTCTTATTATAACACTTTGATATCCACTATTGCAAGTCCAACCTTGAAATTTATTAAATCCAAATGCATTAAATCGTTCTGCTTGATCAAATAGATACTCTCGACCTGTGTGATCATACAGGCCTATTTGATAGATATCTTCACCTTGTGATTTTTGAGGGAAGCCTGTCCGCATTAGATTAATCATTTCTTCAGTGTATCCATCTACTATACCACTGGCTGTTGGATCGCTTTGCGGTTTGAGCGTTACATTGATTCCACGCTTGTGAAATCGTTCCATGCGAGCATACAGTTCATAAAACTTTTCAGGAACCATTACTTGATTAATTGTAACATGAACCAACTCATATTGTAACTGTAAGCACTTATCGCCAAACTCTTGTTCTTTGGCAAATTCATCGTGATAACTAGCCGTGATACTACGGCGTTGTAATAGAGCAGTATTATTACACCAAGTATTCCACCACTTGCTACCGGGACTTAGATTGGTAGTCATGTGTATGCTTTGATATGTGCTTTGAGTTTCGTCTAGGTGTTTGACCAAATCAGTTAACTGTTTGTAAGCAGTGGGTTCGCCACCACTGAAGCTCCAATGAAATTCATTAAATCCATTTTGTCGAGCCTGTCGTTTGATTTCATCCATGGCATTGATATAGACTTCAAATGGTTGGTAATCCATCCTGTCACTACGGGCATAAGGCCAACAGTAGCTACAGTTATAATTACAGAAGCGACCCAAAATCCAACTGGTAGAAAACAGTGGCCGATGCAACATGGTGCGTTGCCCAAATCTTATTATGTTATCGAATGGTATCTTTGTGAAGTCTTGTGTCATAATCTGACAGTATTTAACTACAAAATACTTGACCTTTTGCATTTGCGGTTATATACTGTATGAGTGGTCGTGAGTGGAATGGCATACCTCCGGTCCGTTGTGAAACGCATTTGGGCAAGGGCAACGTCTTAGACATCGCTTTGTAGGTTCGAATCCTACCGACCACACCAATTACTATCATAAGTAGTAGAACATAACTTAAGGAAAACATTATGTCAAATACAGTAGAACAGTTAAAAACAGCAATGGAAGAATTCTTAGCAGAGGATGCTAAATTCGCAGCCGGCAACAACGCAGCAGGTACTCGTGCTCGCAAAGCTCTTCAGGAAATAGGCAAGGCAGTTAAAGCTCGTCGCAATGAAATCACCGAAGAAAAAAATGCCCGCAAAGAAGCAAAAACAGCAGCCTAACTACAACTCAGACACCGTGACCATAGATAGCAGCTATGGTGCGGTGCCTTATACTACCAACATAGGCGGCAGCATGGGCACTGATACCATCACACTTAACAATACTCTGTGGAGCGGCGGGTCAATAACATCACCCTACACCTACACTACTACCGGGACTAGTGGGGCTGGCACATATAATTGGAATAACACTACCATCTCGCCGAGCACCAAAGTTCATATCAACGGCGATGGTCTTGTCATGCAGGAAGGTGCCGATATTGTTGTGGGTGGTAAGAGTCTAACCAAAGCCATAG
>Ga0214921_10001857_pt1 | contig 35338 bp, 48 predicted proteins | sample LL1505_MetaG_FD_177992 | JGI IMG/M metagenome (GOLD analysis project Ga0214921, IMG submission 177992) | Freshwater microbial communities from Lake Lanier, Atlanta, Georgia, United States - LL-1505 | ecosystem: Environmental > Aquatic > Freshwater > Lake | place: USA: Georgia | collected... | reverse complement strand
GGAAAAATATATAATTATAAAGTTCAAATTGACGAACAAGGAGTATATGAAAATCAAAAAAGCAGTCCTTTGATTGAACCTGTTCATGTGGATGATCTGCCCGGTGGAAATTATACAATAAATGCATGTAACAGATACACACTGCAGGTAGGTGCCGGAGGAATTAGTGTAAAAACTCTTGGACCCATTGAAATGAGCGGAACTATTACAAGTATTGCCGGTCAACAAGTGAATATAGGTGCTCAATATGAATTGAATATTGATGGCGGTCAAAGAACAGTCATTACCAGTGATATTTTGGTATTACGTCAAAGAAATTATGATCAGGTCATGGTGGATTCCAGCCTGGGAGTAAGCCGAAATCTTGTGGTTGCAGGAGGTGCTCATATTGAAGGAGAACTTACCGTTCATCACATCACAGCTCCAGTGGAAATACAAGAAACAGAAAAGACTTTTGTTTATGGTGAAACAGTAAATGGAAAACGTATAGGAACTGCTCGTGTTACAGGCGGATCTTCTCGTGGAGATTGGGCAGTTTACGGTGATTCACATGATCCTGATTGTTTATTCACATACAGTCACAGTCATTTGTTTAAAAATCTTCCTCTTAATCTTCTGCCCAAGAACAATGATGTTAGAAAAGTTGCCCAAAGTAGCAACAATATTGATCGATTTGTTGCAGATCCTCAGAACAATGCTTATAACATAAAAGGAAGCACACCCCCTCAGAATCCAATTGTTCGTTAATAATTGGTTAGTAAAAACAATTGAAATGATGAGATTGTATGATGCAAGGGTAATTCATTATCCCTGATAAGCATATCTGAATATGAAACAATGTTTTTAAATGGTTTATTTTTAAAGAATCTGTGCGCATAAAATGTATTGATCGGATATAAATTACGGCTCAGAAACAAATAATTTTCACTACATTCAACTTCCATAGGATTTAAAACAGCTTCATACTGTTCCCTATTCAAATTTGGATTGTGTTGAATTGGATAAATGTTTGGCAGGATATTCTGTTCAACCGGGCTTGTGATTCCATACAGAAAAAGCATTTCTTCTTGCTTGGTTCCGTATTTGTGGAAAATATATTTTGGTGAAAATTCTTCTTTTATTTGTAATCTTTTTTGGTCATATTGATTTCGTATAATGAATCCGAAAAAGAATGTAGGATAGGTTATGGTTTCAAATTTTTCGAAGTCGGCGGGCTTCTCTGTTTGACCGAATGTTAGTGTCATCATGAAACCTATCGTAAATGATAGATCTCAATTTTCAAGATACATTAAAAGAAAAAGTTTGGCTAAGTGAGGGTAAATTGAAAATATAACCTTTTTGTTTGCCGGATGTCCCTTGCAAAATAATGGTGGCTTTGTTTCCAACCACCACCGGACTGGAGGATATTCTACCGCTTAATTTCAAGCTACGTTTGATTTCCCCAGTGCTGGCATCAATGCATTTGATGGTATTAAGACCAGTTGCTATAACAGAATACATTTTTTTGTTCTTATCTTGCATATATCTTATTTATCATAAATATTTTTGAAATAATTGTATAAATTAATATTATATATAAATAATAGAAATGGCTGTTGAAATTAAAAAAATAATACTTCGGCAAGGTACTGAGGCTGAACGAAAAAAGATAACATTAGATTCAGGCGAGCCTGGTTTTTGCACAGACAGCAACCGTCTTTACATAGGCAACGGAACAGGTGGGGGTGTGCCTGTGGGCACAAATAATCTGGGATTCGTAACATTTACAGGAAATAATACCAACATTTCATCATCACTAGCCCCTGTTAGCGGTGATTTTGTTTTTGATACAGCTTCCAATTTGACATACATGTTGACAGGAACAGATTTTGCAAAAACCAGTGCTTTTGCAGCTTTTGGAAGTCAATTCACAGTGGACAATAATACAATTGTTTTGCAATCAAATAAAGCAACAGTTGCTGATGACAGTCTATTTCCTGTAAAATTAAGAGCATCTTCAGTTGGTGCTGGTCTGGAACGAGTCAGTTTCAATACCATTTTAAAAACAAAAGTAGGCAGCAGCATCACTTATGATGCAGGTGGAGGAATGATTGTTGCAAACAATAGCTTGAATAATGCAACTCTTGTAAATGCACCGGCCAATACAGTCAAAGGTCGTTTGAACAGCGTGGGTCCTGTTCAGGATCTTACATTGAATGATTTGGCTACTCTTTTAACAGGTATTTTCACAACAGTTCCAATCGGAACAGTGATTGATTGGGCCGGTGCAAGCACCAGCATACCTGCAACATATCTGGAATGTAATGGCCAAGAAATTTCTCGAACAACATACGTAACGCTTTTCAATGTTTTAAGCACAACATGGGGTGCTGGAAATGGAACATCAACATTCAATCTTCCAGATCTGCGCAGAAAAGTTACAGCAGGAGCCGGAGGTTCATCCTCTGCCACATTGTTGAACACAGTAGGAAGCACTGGCGGATCTGAAACACATGTTTTGTCAGCCAATGAAGGAAAATGTGAATTTGATGTGAGTGCCACTTTCCAACAGGTTCAAGCAGGAAGCACATCTTCCGGATTCCTGGGTGGTTTGACGATTACAAACAAAGGAAATATCGACTTTACAGCAGGTCCCACTGCTCCTATTGCCACAGTAACAGGAACAGTAGGATCAGCTGAAGCAGATCCTCATAACATAGTGCAACCCACCGCAATTGTTCGAAAACTTATAAAAGCCACTGCTTGATGAAATTCAACGATACCATTCAAAAGCTTTTGGAAGATTTTAATATATATCCTCAACCAAAAATTCCTGGAACATATCAAGGCAAAAATATTGATTGGGGTCGGAGTGGAGCCACTCCTTCTGGATTTAAAGGAGACAGTTTCAACACAAGCAGCAGTCAGATAATATTCTCTTTGCCTGTTAAAAACAAAAAGAAAAAGAAAAAATCACTTAATATTCGTAAAAAACGTGTGTCGACCAATCGTGTTGGTCGCTGAAGCTTCTCTATTTTTACCTCCAAATTTAGGATTGCTCCATTTTGGTGAAACTTTGCTGGGTCCACTTGTGACATGATAATGAGTTGCTCCTCCTGTCAAATCCTGTAATTTTCCACGCATTCCAACAATTGCCAGTTCTTTTGCTTGTGCCCAATATGGATGTTTTGCCGCTTTATTTATAATATCCTGCATTTGCTCTTTTCCGTCATTATATTCATTAAAAAAACTAAATTGTTTTGGTTTTAAAACAACATTGACCGCACCTCGAAATGGATCACCACCTTTTACCCTGTTCATGATCACATTCATAACTGCTTGCATGCCTTTCTCACCTTCACCTCCTGCTTCACCAATAAGGGCAGCTGCCACAATGTCACTGTAATGAATAGGTGCCTTTTGCTGCTGTATATAAGCTGCTGGCGGTGCTGGTATTGGCGGGGGAGGAGGTAGATCAGCCTCGTTTAAAAGCTCTTTTACACGGTCATTAAACTGCATTTTTAATATTTATAAACACTGACAGTAACAATTTTAGGATTATTATATGCAAAAAGCATGGCATCGCTCTTTTTTTCAAAAAATACATCTATAACAGGCAATTTTCCACCACTTGCCTTTTTACCTTTGACTGCTGTTCCTGTGTCATGAGCTACTCTAAGCCCTAAATTTGGTATGTATAAACGCTTAAAAAAGGGTATCAAACGAGGATCTACTGCTACGCTCACACCTTCTTTTAATGTGGCTCCTGTATAACTTCTTTTCTTTGCACTATCTTTGTCTGTATCACCTCCTTTTGCCCAATATGTTGTTAATCGTACTTTTACAGTTCTTTCAACAATCAATTTTTTTACAAAATTATCCATCATTTTATCCATAGTGAAACAAACAAACTTATCAACTGGATTGGTTGTTTTCTTTTCTTTGCTTTGCAGAATAATATTATATAATATTCCGGCAATGAGTATCAAATATGCTATTTTCTTCATGTTCGTGTGTCCTCTCTTATAGGATAATAAAAGTCCACTTGTTTATAAAGCTTATTGCAAAAAAACATGGGTTTGTCAAGCTTATCTGAAGCTGCATATAATCTATTATTTCTTTTAAAAATAACTTCTATATGTCCAGGTCTGCCTGAACTTTTTGGTTGATAAACAGCAATGACTAATGTGTTTTCAGGCAAATTTAAAACATCATTTTTGCTTATCTTTTCAAAATCTTTACGACTTTGAAACACTGTTTTGTAGTTTTTGGCATAAAGTATCTCGTTGCTGGATGTGGTGATTGGATATGTTTGCCTTCCAGCTCTTCCTTTAACAATGCCACCTTCCCTCAGATCCAGTTGAGGAAAAGCTTTTTCATTGCGTTCATGCAGATTGTCTAAAAGAGCAGTGGTGAATTTGGCGCATACGCCACTGCTATAGTTTCTGGTAAGTTTATTCACATCCATCATGAATGTTTTGAATTCATTTGATGTTAGATTTGGCTGCAAACCTTTTTTTGTTGGAATTTGAACTGAAATATCATGAAACCCATTTACTAGGCTCAGGGCTAAAGCTGTGGCTAAGATGGTTTTTTTCATAATAAAGAGATCTGATTATAACAGATCAAAAGGTTTGTAAAGAATATCTTTACAAAATAAAATTTTTTTGTTAATAATATTTATCTTTAGCAAACAAATCTCAAGCAGTTTTAAGAAGATTTTGAATATAATTGCGTAGATTGTTATTTCTATTGGTCCAACCTTTGAGAAATACTGCCAATTTTGGACGATTTTCTGCCAAATTATTATAAAAAGTCTGGCGTTGATCAATTATGCCATATGCAACATCAACAGGATCTTTTTTACTCAACAGACTGCGTGTATAAGGACCAACAATACCATCAGCAGTTGCACCCACCACACGTTGCAGAAACTTATTGGCCTGCTTTCTGCCTGTGTTCACAACGCTATCAAAAAAGCTAATATATGCAGGATAAGGTATCAGATAAGCACTGCTTTTCAGCCAATAATCTTGCCAGAAAATTTCATCTGCCTGTTCCCTTGTTAAATTTTTTATGTCTAGCAACGGATAATCACGTTTGGTAAGACCGAATTGGGTTTCACCGCCTGGATCGTTTGGATGGTTATAATATCCGCCTTCAGCTTCCCGCACAAACTTCATGGCCGTTTCAAACTCTGAACTTTTGTCCGGAGTTATTTTAAAATCGTTCATAAATCAAGAGTATCTAGTATTTCTTTAATCTTTTTCAATGCCTGACGCAGCTTGATTTCTTTTCCGTCATTCTCACCTTCTTCATTTTCACCTACACGATAGTCGTTTGGAGTATAAAAATTCTGACTGACACCGCTATCCCGATTGATTCCTGGGCTGATTTTGCTGGCATCTGGAGCACTCATGATGCCAGTGTTGACCACTTGGCTTTCATAAATCTCTTTTATGTCCATATCTTTTTGATAGCTTTTTCTCATCAGTTATAATATTTATCAAAATCCTTTGGTATGATCAGATATTGATTGAGTTTTTTTGAAAATAATTCAAGCTTTAGCTTCATTTCTTTTTTCTTTTCAACGTTTTTTTCTTTTTTAAATTTTTCGTATATGTCCAATATGAAATCAGCAGTGATTTTTTGTTTTACAATACCCTCTACCTTTTCTTCCCTTTGCATGTAAATATTTAACTAGGCGTGAATAATAAAAGAAAACGCATGTATCAAGATATTAAAAAATATCCATATTTTTATAAAATATGTGAAGCTTGTGACAATATGAATCCAAAAGAATCACCATTCTGCATGTATTGCAGCAATTATAGATTCGAGGACAATATAAACAAAGTCAGCAAACGTGCAGATGAACTATTGACTCTGGAAGACGATCCTTTACAATTCGAAACGTGAGCAAACTGAACACAGTTCAAAATGGTAAAGGAAGCAAACCTCGCAATATTAGCGAGAAGTTTCGGCAAAATTATGAAAAAATCCGTTGGGATGGAACCAAACGGAAAAAGACCAAATCAGTTTGATGCCTGTTGCTGACGAGCCCGATCATTCAACTCTTTGTTGAGGCGAATGACCCTGTTAGGAATCAAATCAATCTTGTTCATCACACTTCCACCACTGATAATTGTGGTAGGAACAACGGTCAGATCATTCAGCTTGAGCAAAGCATCCAGCTTTGTCAGAACCTCTTGAATCTTTTCCTGTTCATCATTTGTGGGTTCGAACTGTTTTGGGTCAATATCAGAAGGTAATTTATTCATGTATAGATTTATTTTGTTGTTTGGTTTGTCAAGCTATCATAATAGCTTTTTTTCACAAAAGTAAGATCGCCACCATCCATGAAACTGCTGGCACTGTCAAAAAGAAGAGCAAATCCGCTTTTTTCCAAAAAATCAACGTATTCAGGCGTGAGCATGTTTCCTTCATAACTTTCAGTATTGTGTGTTTCAGTGTGAATAAAATTTGTTATTTTTAAAACATTTGGACTATCTTTCAAAACAATCGGTTCATAACCTTGCATGTCCAGCCACATATAATCAATTTTATTTATATTTTCATTTTTTACAAAATCATCCAATCTTACAGTTTTTACATTTATTTTTTCATCAAAAGTTATTCTTTGGTAATATTCCAAATGCAGTTTGGGATTCAAAAGACTGCTGCTGCCACAATTTTTGCCATATTCAAATGCCACATGCATCTGCTGTTCGCCGTTATTATCAGACAATGCCATATTATATAATTTTACATTCTTTTTGTTTTTAATTTTTCTTAATGCTTTTTGGTAAAGAGCAGGTACTGGTTCAAAGCTGTATATCATGCCGTTGGGAAACATGTTGCTCATCATTACCGTATCCTCTCCATCACAAGATCCTGCCTCAATGATCACAGGATCTTTGAGATATTTGTACATGAACTGATGTGGTGTCATTTTTTTAACATTTTAAGCCAAAGATTAAAATTACCATTCCACTTTTTGGTTCCCACATGCGAACAGGTCATTTCATCATCCAGATATATTTTCTCGCCACTATCCTGCCATTTTTTGCAAAAATAAACATCTTCACTATAAAAGCTGCCATCCACTATTTTTGTTTCAAAAACGTTGCGATTGTCCTTGTCTTTTTCACTATCATATTTTTCGCTCATGTTCCACATTTTATCAATCGCACGGCGGCTCAAACGCATGAATCCGGTTCCAATGCTGTCCACTTCAAGCAGTCCAGTATTTTTATCCCGGGGAATGGGCCATTTCAAGCATTTTATATTATAACTTTCAGCATCTCCTTTTTTGACCACAGGACAACCTGCAAAATCAACAGGATGCATCAATAATCGAAGAAACTGTTCAGGTTGCCATTCCTGATCGCTATCCACAAAAACCAGATCATCAATCGAGCTCATGTATGCTGTTTTAAAAATATCGTTCCTGGATATTTGCAATAAACTTTCATAACAGATGTGAAAAGGCAAAACTTCAATACCATTTTGAGCACACAATTTGATGGTATTGATAACCGAGTGCAGGTACACAACTTCCACTTTTCCGTCATGACTGGGAGTTCCCAGCATCACCCGACGCGGTCTGTTTTGATTGGATTGTACTTGTGTTGATTGTTGCGGATTATCAAAAATCTCTATATATTTTTCCCAATGTGTTGCTTTTAAATTGTTGATGGCATCCTTATGCATTTGTTCATAATTTTCAGTGTTGGTTTGTTCACCCACATGATGCACATATGCACGAGAAGCAAATAATTTATATCCATGATTCAGCATTTCTGAACATATGATATTGTCGCTGTACCAATTAGTAGGAGGAAAACCTTTTGTTTTTTGAAAAGCTTCCCGATCTATAAGAAGAAAAGCTGGACCAATCACTTCCACTGGTTTAACAGAATATTCACTGTTCCATTTTAGATTTTTTATAAAATCATTTGGAGCGGGAAATCTAATGTTATAAGAAGGCAAACAATAATCAGATCGGGCTCCCAGCATTCCCACATTCTCTTTTTTAAGACTGAACCAATCTTCTGTTAATAATTTGAAACAATCAGGAGTCAAAACCACATCATCATTGACCAATATGGCTTTGTTATATTTTTCAAAAACACTATTTAATATCAGATTGAATGATTCGCCTGCATTTTTTCCAGTGTTGGGAATGATTTGTTTGATCAGTTTTGAATCATATTTTTCATTGCTGCAAAGATATACTTCAGCGTTAGGAACATACTTTTCAACACTTTTCAAAAAAACCTCAAAATGAGGTTTGATTTTTGTAACACAAACAGCAATAGGAATGTTCATGAAAGCTTTTCTAAATGATGAATAATTTCATCTGCATTAAACAATGTTTCAGTATTGTAATTGCTGGGACAAGCATAATTGGGTCCTTGCAAACCAAAGCTGTCCAGATAACCTTCATAATTGCTTTCACTAAACAGATCCAATTTTGTGGTGATGTTGTCGTGCAAATCATAACCAAAAACCTTGGGAGTGTTGCCCACCCAACAAACCACACTGGGCGTGTCCATGGCTGCAGATGCATGCTGGGCAAATGAATCAATAAACAAACGTTTTTGTGTTAACGGAATCAATCCGAATATGTTGCGCAAACTGAGTGCAGGATCAATGGTGTTGGGCAATGAAAATTGTTCTTTGTATTTCAAATGAAAAATGGCATATCTTTTGTGAAAATGATTCACAATCTTTTCTGCCAAGTTGTGAGGCAAATCCCGGAACCATGAAAAAGGAAATTGATTGTTTTGCACAGCTCCTCCGCATGTTTGCAAAAGCATGATGGGACGACCCACATTTTTAACGTACATGTATATCTCTTCCCGTTCCAACGTGGTCAAATATATGCGAGGACTGGTAGCAATATAAGGAATATCAAACATTTCACACCAAACCTGAGAAAGAAACATATTTTTTTTAAAATATCTGCCGTTGCTGTAAGGTTCATCTTTTAATACAAGTGTGTCCCTGTCTTTGATAAAATCATCATGAAAATAAGGAGTGTTTCCTATCCTATAAAATCTATGAATATGTGGATTATGCAACCAAACATCTGGCCATGAAGCAATTACAATAAGTTTACTATCGGGATATTTTAATTTTATATTTTCTGCAACAACAGTGGCTTGTATATTTTTTCCAATACCACCCTCCACATGAAAAACGATATATTCCATTCCTTATTTTACAAAGGAAAATGAAAAGTAAAGGGGTTAGATTTTGGCGCTTAGTTCTTTGATCAGGGTATGCAATTCCTGTACTGATTTGATGAGAGGTGCGATAAACTCACCACCATTAACTGCAAGTTGATCGATACCACCTTTCACAGTGAAATCCTGATAACCACCAAAATCCACTCCAATTTCATCAATAATCTGTTTAACTTGTTGAGCAATCACACCATGATGATAACGATTGCGAATCTTGCTGCCATCTTTGGGTAATTCCACACGACGATTACGTTCCACCTGCCGTGTTTTGGTAATAGGAGTACGAATTTGTTTTTGACGAGTACGGGTCACATCAACCAAACCATATACAGGTTCTTGACGAGTACGGGTCACATCAACCAAACCATATACAGGTTCTTGACGAGTACGGGTCACATCAACCAAACCAAATACAGGTTCTTTAAACGTTACACCTTCTCCTAAATCTTTATTTTTATAATCAATAATTTGATTTTCTTTTTCAACATATTCTACATCTTTATAACTAACGATTTGATTTTCTTTTTCAACATATTCTACATCTTTATAACTAATGATTTGATTTTCTTTTTCAGTATATTCTTCAGTTTCATAGCTGATTTCATAGTCAGTATATTCTTCATCTTCAACAAATGTTTCATTTACAAAATAATCTTCCCGATAATCCCATTTATAATCCACTGGTTCTACTTTATTAATGAAATTAAGGCCCAATTCTGTTGGACGAATGCAAGCTTTGTCGCGACAATCTGATGTGCAAACTATGCCGCCTTTGGTATATGTGAAAGCATTGGCATCACCGATGGCAATTTGATTGCTGCCCCCAGGTTGAGCATTGTAACCAAAAGCACCGCTATTGCAATAATTAACAAGATTAGAAAAAGCAAAATATCCAACAGCAGTGTTGCAGCATCCTGTCATGTTGCAAACGAGGGCATTAACTCCAATACCAGTGTTGAAGTTTCCTATGGTGTTGCAAGTGAGGGCAGATTGGCCAACAGCAGTGTTGCAACATCCTGAGATGTTATTAAATAGAGCACTAACTCCAATACCAGTGTTTTGATTTCCTATGCTGTTGCAATACAAAGCGCGATCACCCATTGCATTATTACCAATTCCTATTGTATTATTTGCAAGTGTTTCACTTCCAACAGCAGTATTGTTTTGTCCTGTTTTATTGTATAACATCGCATTATCCCCTACAACTGTATTTCCAAAACCCCATGTATTTGCAGAAAGTGCTAAGACTCCAATAGCAACGTTGTAGATTCCTGTGGTGTTGTACTGCATGGCACCAAATCCAACAGCAACATTTTGGTAACCTGTGGTGTTGCAAAGTAGGGCAGCATGTCCAATAGCAACATTTTCATTTCCTGTAGTATTGGAACAAAGTGCAGCTGTTCCAACAGCAACATTGTTATATCCTATAGTATTGGCGCAAAGTGCAGCTATTCCAACAGCAGTGTTGTTAAGTCCTGTGGTGTTCTTACAGAGGGCATTTACTCCAACCGCAGTGTTATTGATTCCTGTGGTGTTGGCACAGAGGGCATTAGCTCCAAGACCAACGTTGGCATATCCAGAGGTGTTGTTACGGAGGGCACTCCAACCCACAGCTGTGTTGTTTTCGCTAGTATTGTTGGCATAAAGAGCCCATTCACCAACTGCTACGTGACCGCTTCCGGTAACCAAGCAGAATAATGATCGGACACCCACGCTGGTGTTGCTGTCACCGTTAATTGCGTTGTATTGGCTATAAGCACCAATGGCGGTGTTTGTTGATCCGATATTTTGACCTGCGTTATAACCAGCAGAATACCCCACTGCAGTATTTTCTTCGCTAACTTTATTCTGACCAGTGCTGTACAATGCATAATTTCCAACTGCTACGTTTGTTGACGAGCTTATTGCGAAAACTAATGAATTAAGACCTATTGCAGTGTTATTATTTCCGAAGGTGTTGCAATTGAGGCTACCAGGTCCAACTGCAACGTTATTACATCCTATAGTGTTGCAAACAAGGGCACCAACCCCAACAGCAACGTTGCAGCTTCCTGTGAAGTTGCAAGTGAGGGCATTAACTCCAACAGCTGTGTTGCAGATTCCTGTGGTGTTTGTCTGGAGTGAACCCGTTCCAATTGCGGTGTTGTAGTTTCCGGTGGTGTTTGCATAAAGTGCGCTAGCACCAACAGCAACGTTGCTGATTCCAATGGTGTTGCATGCGAGGGCACCTGCTCCAGTGGCGGTGTTGTAGCCTCCAGTAGTGTTGCAATAGAGGGCACCTCCTCCGGTGGCGGTGTTGTTGAATCCAACGGTGTTGAATTTCAATGCAAGAACTCCGATGGCGGTATTATCAACTCCAGTGGTGTTGCACTGAAGTGAATTCAGACCTAGAATTGTATTACCTAAACTATCCAGATTTGAGCCACTACCAACATTGGCCAGTTTACTCGCATTACTCATTTGCGCTTAACTTCCTCTACGCTAACGATTCCCCGGTGAAAAATGTTGCCGCTGGACGGACATATCCATTGTGCCTCCCGCATAAGATTGTTGCCCACTTGACGATCCACAATCTTGGGTTTGGTCATTTCACCAGAATATGGACTGGCAATGGATTTGGGCGTAACAAATGGAATATTCTTGATCATATTACTATTTATAATATTTATATATTATTTCGCGCTTTTGTACTGTTCTTGACAAACTTTAAACACCTTACCTGGAATATTTTGTATAAAATCAATAATTTTACAATTAATTCCAATATCCAATTTATCAAAAGGAGCACTTCTTTTTTTAAGATCTGGAAGCGAAAGAAAATGATATTCTTTTTCGTCCAGTTCAATCAAAACCCAGAATTCACCAGCAAACTTGCCTTTTAATATTGCAAAAAAATCACCTTTTCGATGTTTTTTAAGCTTGATTGTTTGAAATATTTTTGAGAGCATAACTGAAGTTTTTGATGCATTCATATAGTTCTTCCCTTACCTTTTTGCTTTTATAACCCAGACTTTCAATTTTCATGTTGCTCAACATGCAATTACTGCGATGCACCCGGAAATTCATTTCATCATATGTTTTAATCTGCCAGTTGGGATTTTTAAGTCCATGTTCAGCCATCATTTCAGATACTTCTCCGCCTCTTACTATTCCTTCGTTGCAAACATTATATGCACCATATTCCGGCTTTTTTTCCAATTTCATGAAAAAGTTGGTAAAATCTCCCAACATGTCCAATCCTGTTATGCTGTTTTTTTCATTTATAAGATTGTCATATTTGATTAATTTATAAAGATAGTTTTTGCTGACCACTTCGCTATTGAAAGGAATTCTTATGCGAAATGTGTATGCATGATGATCCTCTAGCTTTTCTTCGCAAAGATGTTTGGTTTTACTGTAAAAGCTGCTGCGGTTGCTAAAAATGCCAAAATTAGGCATGTCATATTCACTATAAATTTTATCTTGATTATCATAAATGCATCCGCTTCCAATATTGATGAAAGGTATATCCAGTTCCTTACAAACTTTGGCAATACGAACAGGAACCACCACATTCATCCAATAACAATCTTGCCAATTGTTTTCACAACCTTCCACGTTGGGACTGCCAGTATAACCTGATGCATTAATCAGATAGTTGGGTTTGCCTTTGATTAGATATTCTCGCAGTTTGTCTTCATCTTTGTAATTGAGAAAAGCTTGACGAACATTCTCAACACTTTTAATATCACCCAATGAAATGAGTTTGCTGGTCAGATTTTTGCCTATATAACCTGATCCAAGAATAAGAACATTATCAATCATCATTGCTGGGTCTTATGTTGTTTTGCGACTGATAAAAAAAGCGATTAATGGCAGAGCTAAGTGCATCCGCATCTTTTTGGTCTTTGGCATGCACAAAATTAATTTGGCTGTTGCTCATATCATAACCAATCAAGATGAAACAATCCAAATATTCGCTGATGATTCCATCCAGATGGCTAAGATCAACAGTCCTTTCACTTTTCAGATTGATTTTTTGCTGGGCATAATTATGCAAAGCACTTTTGATTATGCTTTCCATGTTTTCTGGAGAAATAAACTTTTTGGAAAGATCTTTGGAAGAAAGACTATGTGACTGGGTGTGGTTCTTGTTGCTTTTCTTGCGAGGACTTTTCACTTGAACTATTTATCCGTGTTTTAAAAAATCTACTATTCTTTGCATTATTCTGAATTCCCTTTTCCAGTAAAAGCAAAACCACACTTTCAATGCTGTCAGTTCTCAGGCTGAAATTTCTAATGAAACGGATTCCACCATCATTTAATTCAAACATGATGTCTCCGTCAAAATCCTTGTTGCGATAGCATGTGATAAAAACACTGCTGTATCCAGGGTCCACAAGAATGGTCCAAAGACGAGGATCGTTTTTGTTGTATTCCTGAAATGTTTTCCAGACAATAAAACCATTGTCTTTGAGACGTTTCACAAAATAACTGGGTGTTCGTATCTTGTTTTTGCTTATTCTTTTATTCATTTTGTTAAACAGGGTATGACATAAGATACGTTGATTCCATCGTTTTCATATATTACATTTACAATGCTGCTGTTTTTTTCAAATCGAAACTGCAATTTGTCTATCTTATTTGCCAAAATAATACGAAAAGCATCCAAAGGAAGTATGAAATTAAAGCTGCTTCCGTCGCAATTCAGATTTTCAACGGTACGAGTAAATCCGTCGCAGTTGGTTTTTGTATGATCTGAAAGTTCTATTTTTAAAATATTATCTTTAAAATAAAAATATAATTTATTTAAATCAGGATATATGCCACCAGCCTTGAATATTTCAAAAAATACATTTGTTGCAAAATCCAAATTAAGATCAAAATTAAGTTTGTTTATTTTTTCAAAACTGATGCGTGATTTTGGAACAACTTTTGGATCATATGTGTGCAATATAAAATGATTGCTGTTGTCTTTATAAGTTAAAACATTTTTATCCATATTGAAACTGACCACATCTTTTTGAATAAAATCCAAAGTTTTGATGAATCTGGTCAGATCAACAAATGCCAATTCCATAGCATCTGTAACATCCGTATCAATACTGGAACTTGCTTCAAGAAAAAGAGATCCGTCTGTGTAATTTGTTTTAGCCTGAATCTTATCTTTTTCTATTTTAAGAACACATTTTGGATTCAAACGAGCCAAAGGTTCCAAAAAATATTTTGAGAACTTGTTTTTATTCTCAATAGTGAACCTATTCATTCAATATGTTCTTGATATTGGTTAATGCAATTATGATATTATCAATTTCCTTTCCAACTCTTTTGTCATGAATTGGAATACTGGATTGAACCATTGCATTTGCAACAAACTCAGGAGGAGCTGCCACTGTTGTTGCCTGTGGATGGGGTTGAACCATTGGCATTGCAGGTGGTTGAGGTGCCATTTGCGGAGGATTGATAGACATTGGAGAATCTGGAAGCAACTCTGTACCGGCATCTGCATTAACCCGAAAAACATTCTTCGGATCTGTTTTGACGGCTTTTAAACTGCTTCCTCCAACATTATGTTTATCAATTTCATTTAGCTGGGCAAGTGTGGTGCCCAGAAAATTATAAACAATATTGGCGATGTTCGGATCAGGAATTTGATTCATTTGGTTCCAGACCATCCAAGAGATTCTTGATCAAATCTTCTTCGTTGTCATCTTTCTTTTTGCTGACAGGATTGGACTTTACAACAGTTTTTTTCTCAACAAGATCGCTGTTGGTTTCTGCTGCATCCTTCTTCTGCTTGCTGAAAGATGTTGATGCTGCCACATTACAGAAAAAATGCTCATCCAAAAGCTTCTGCAGTTCATCTGCATTCTTCTTGGCATATACATTTTCCAGATCATAAATTCCTTCATAAATCTGTTCCTGCTTTTTGTTGTCTAGACCTTCAATCTCTTTTGGAGATGTGAAGCGACTACTTCCGTAATAAGGATAATCTCCCTGCTTTTCCACTTTGATTTTCAAGTTGCATCCTTTTTCACTAAGATCAAAAATGCGTTCACCATATTCATCAGAATCACTCATGGCATCATCAATAACCTTTTTTAGTTGTGTGCCGTATCGCAGAATCATAATTTTTCCGTTATTGATCTTGTTGACAGGATCATCAACAACCAAAACATTTACAAGCCACTTTTCACTACGTTTGATTTCTGCACCCTTTACACGGTCAGCATCATTGCTGCTCTTGTAAAGCATTTTGTAGCGGGTTTGGCCAATTGGATCATATTCACCCTTTGGCAAAGAAAGGGCACTGACAAATTGACCTGTAGCAAAACTGTTCCAACCATGCTGAACATGATGGAAAAAAGTTTTATTGATGTCATTTAGATTTGGAATCAGACGAACAACATAAGTGTTGCCGATTTCAAGTTTCATGATGTTCTTATAAAGACCACCATTCTCATTCTTTTTGGAAAGAGATTCCTTCAGGGTTTCAAACATTGATGATGTGAATTTACTCATTGAGTTATCTTAACATACGAAATTATAAGTCAACTAAGAATCTTTTTATTTAAAATACTTTTTACAAAAAGACGGGCATTTTTACTGGTCAGGAACTTTTTATTATACAACTCATAATTGTCATAAATGTCTGGTATTATGAATTTTGTCAAACCCGAATCAAATGCAAAAAAAGCATTTTGAAAACCTTCTAATCCCAATAAAAAATATATTGAAACATTTCTATTTTTTAAATGTGTAATAAAAGAAGGAACTTTCTCTTTCAAGTGATTTAGATATTCTGAAAAAGATATTTTTTCATTTTCACAAAATTTTTTCAAAAATACCACACTGTTTCTCATTTTTACTAAATTTCTCATATCATCTGGACCCTGCATAAGAATGTCTTTTTGATAATCTGCATATGTACGAATCGCTTTTCTGGTCAGATAATAATCAAAAGGAAAATATTTGGTGTCTTTGTAAAGCGAATAAGGTGCTTCAAAAAATTCATCCACGTTCAGATTATTGGAATCAAAAAACAGCTTGATACGTTCCACTTTATTTTTTACTTCCTGTGGAAGTGTGTCATAATTTTTTCTGGATCGATAAGGTGCATTGTTGGCGGTTCGATAAGACCGCACAAATGAATTATAAATATTGAGCAAATCTGAACTCACAGAAGTTTCAGCTTTTTATTTTTATTAAGATATTTTGTGATGTACTTGCTTTTATAAAGATTCGGATCGAACTGTATGAACATTCTTATACATTCTTCATCTGTATCAATGTTCATCATTTCTTTAAACAGACATCTGTAGTTTTTATTTTTCAAAAACATTATAAAAACATTAGGTAGATTAAGCTTTTTTTCTGCCAAAATACACACCAGACTACAAAAACACAGAAAATAGTATTCTGTTTCTTTTTCTATGATTGTTTTGTCCATATTAGATCTTATCGAAATTCTTTGATAAATCAACAAATGCTTCCGTAATCTTTCCTGATCCAAAATTTTTAAAACCATGACCACCCAAATACATTTTGGAAAAAATTCCACAATCAAATTCTGTGTTTTTTGCTCTGTTTATTCTTATCCATGCTGAAAGGGTGTTTTTCTTTATGGCAATTGCAGCATCACAATCGTATTTTTTTGTAAATTCTGCACACAATTCATTTATTGCAAAATCCGCATAAAATATTATTATATTAAATTTTTTGGTTTTATAAATGTGCGGTTCGCTATTTTTGGCTGTTTCTGCCATTTTATTCACATAAAGACGAATCATGTTCTTTTCTTGATCTGTAAATTCACGATCTCCGTGTTCAAAAGCAGAAACAAACTTTTCAATCTTGTTTCCGGTAAATGACCAGAACAGCATGTTCAGAAACAATGACTTTTTATATTTTAAATCATAACAATCATAGTCATCAATATAATTTAAAATATTTTTTTGTTCCATGGTCAAATTCACATTTTTGAAAATTTGTTGCAATAACTTGGTACAGGAAGTTTCTGATCGGTATATGATTTTGCATTTTTTGCTGGTTATGGTTGTTATTGGATCATGATGATGAACAAAAAGCACATTGCTTCTGTCAGCAAGATCCACATGTTTTTGTTCGAAAAGAACATCATAAATTAAAAGAGGAGCTGTTGGATCTGCGTTTTTCAGTTCATTTTCCAAACCATCTTCATTTGTGCCAACAAACTCATATTCACGATTTGATGATGACCATTTTGTAACAAGACAGCATCCTGCTCCATCCAAATCAAAATCACAGATAATCCTTGTCTTTTTCATTCCATTATTTCATTAAGGGTTGCTTCTGTGCTTACCACGGCATCAATATTTTGAGTTTTTGCTTCTTCCCGAATTCTCATGGTGGTATAATCAATTGCAAAACTTGCAGTTCCAAATGCAGGTCCTTGGCGGTTTTTCTGAACACTAAGATTGATACGTCCAAGTTCTTCATCTTCTTTTTCACGCCATATGCTGAAAATACAATCGGCAGTCATGGCCAATCCCAAGCTTTCACTCATGGTTTCCAATCCAGGATTGCTTTGATTAATGGCATTCCGGTTTAATTGTGTTGCAGTAATAACAGGAACATTGAAAATGTAGCTTACCGCACGAAGAAGTTCTGTGATATGCTTGACCTGTTCGTATGAATTGTTTCCAAAGCTTGTGGCAAAAAGGTTCACATAATCCACAATAATTGCATCTGGCTTGATTCCACTTTGAACCAGCTTTTTAATATAAGCCGTAAGATTAGACACTGAAATTGTTTTAGGAGCAAATTCCTTAATGATCAACTGAGATTTGGGATTTTCCCTTACATATTTTGCAATTTCATCCCTCAATTCATCTAATTTATGTTTTAATGAAAATGCAGGAATATTGGCAAAATTACCACAAAGACGTTTGGCATATACAATTTCACTCATTTCCAAACTGACCAGAAGAACAGTTTTTCCCTGGGCACATATGTTACTGGCCATATTTCCAAGAACAATGCTTTTTCCCACATTAGTTTGACCGCTGAAAACATAAAGGGCTTTTCCTTCTTGCAGAAAACCACCCCCAAGTACTTCATCAATCCATTTATATCCACTGGATATGTAATTTTCTGTCTTGGTTATTTCTGTGATAAATTTTTCAATATCTTGCAAATAGTTAAGACCCAAATCATGAGTCAAACTTATGCTGCATGCATTTTGAAATTTTTCCAGAAGTTCCGAGGTATTGATACCAGCTTTTTCACTCTGTTCAATAACCTCCATGATGGTGTTACCAACAGCTTTTTCTTGAAGAAATAGTTCTGTATTTTCATATAATTCTTTTATGTTTAAATTTTTGTCTATTTCATTGAAACTTTCAACGACACTTTTCCATGATTCTTTTTGTTTGTCAGTTACAAGATATGTTTTTATTTCTGTTATGGTTGGTGATTCATTTGTTTTTTTATAAAAATCAGTAATAATTTGAATTACATTTTTTATATTTTCATTGCTGAAATATTCTGGCTTCAGATATTCAACAATCGTTCCAAGATACGAAGCATCTAGCAGACACTTGTATATGATAAGTGGCTCGAATGCATTATGATCGATTTTTTTTATTTTGACCATTTTTGTAAAAACCACTTTTGACCATTTTGCCAAACCGGATCATTATAATCGCGCAATCCTGGGCTGGCATGCATAACCCATATGGGCCAAATTCCTATTTTATAGGAATACTTTTTAGCCTGTAAACATATGTCCAAATCAGTATAATGGGTGTGACATGGATTTGTTTCATCAAACCTGAAATTTGAATTGATTTTAAACAGCTTTGTACGAAATGCCATGAAAAGGTTGTCAATCAGATCCACTTCATACGGAGTGGCACCAAAACTGGTCATGAAAATGCTTTTGCCATGGGGATGGGCAACTGCGCCTCTAAGATTTTCCCTGTCACACATTAAATGCCACAATGCAGGAGATCGAATCACAGGATTGATACCTCCTGCCAATCCTATAACATCATAATTGTTTTCTCGAGTGGCTTTATGAAGCTTATGAATGATTCTTAAATCATCAATATAAACGTCATCATGGATAAAACATATAATATCATGGCTATCCATGTATTTTTGGACTGCACGATTATAAACAACACACAATTTATCGGTGTTGTTTTCGATTATCTCATACTCAGCGTCTGGGACTTTGCTTATGCTTTTTAGAAATGAAGTGCCTTCTTTGCTTCCACGAGTAGCGCTAATGAAAATGACTTTTTCATTCTTTTGCTGCTTCTGTATCTGCGTCTGCGTATTTGTAGGCGACATTTAATTTCTCCTGGAGATTAGGTATAACATATTCTTCCCAAAAAGATATATCATTTTTAAAACTTTTTCCATAACCCAATTTTGTTCCATCTGCTTTAGTATAGGTTGGTCCATTTTGAATAATAATTCCATGATTTACTGCCATTTCCAAAAGTCCACTATATTTGTCCAATCCAGTTCTATAATTCAAATAAATTGGAACTTCCAGAAAAGGTGGTAAAAACCTGTTCTTGGTTGTCATGGCACGAAGAGTCACTCCTGAATATTGTTTGGCTTCAGGAAGCATTTTATCTTCTTCATTCTTATCATCTTGTTTTTCATTTCTGCGAGCCAACTGAACAATGATACTGCTCATATACAAAGGACCACTTCCTCCGCTTTGGTTTTTAACCAAGCTAGGATACATGCTAGCAGGATCTGCATATGTATGATTGCTACAAAGAATAGTCACACCTGCTTTGGCAGCTTTATAAGTCAAAATACGCAGCATGCTCTTCAAGTTTTTGGCACGAAGACCCATATCTGCAACACTTTTATCTTTTTCAATGTCAGCTACTTCTTTCGAACCTGCAAGATTGCCAAGACTGTCCACGCTGATAATGAATTTGCCTTGAGCTTTTTTCTCTATGACATTATCCAAAAATTTAGATATCTGGTTTTTGGCTTCATCAACAGTATAAACAGGACAATACTTGGTTTTTTCTGGATCAAGTCCAACGGTTTTACCGCTTTCTGCATCAACACTCATCTCACTATCAAAAATCACAGGATACATTCCCTGTTTTTGTGCAAGACCTAAGATTTTATTGATAAGAAGTGTTTTACCCGTTTGTGATTCTCCTGTAAAGACAATGATTCGTCCTTTTGGAACACCACCTTCACGGATTTTTCCGCTAATAATGGCATTTAGAGCATAACAACCGGTATCATACCAAGTATCAACATTGCTTAGTGTGTTGTCTGACAAATAAGCAGCTTCTGGATTGATATCATCCAGACAACTTAGAATTTTATCCAGATCGCTCATGTTTAGTCATCAAACAATTTTACAACGTCTGGTGAAGAGGTCACAGCCGGGGGTGTGAATATCCGCTTGTATTGTTCGCAGATACGCTCTTCCAACTGAATATCAGTTGTTGTAACGATCTTGTCCTTGGGGAAAAGCCAAGTACCAGCAGAGTCACGAACACCCGGTGTAATAAATTCCTTGAAGAACAAAGGAACGGTCTGGATGCTCAGTTGACCTGTTTGTTGATTCGGCTGAACCAGCAGAATAGCGGGGTTTTTTACCTTTAGGTGTCCGTTCTCCTCGCCAAGAACTTCGCCTATGATTGTGCGACCTACATGGTCAATGAATGGTTGAATTGAACTCATACCACCATTTATTAATGGCTTTTAGAAATGCAACTATAATAAATAATAATATGCATAAAGACTCGCATAACATATTTGAAGCTTATGTTCTTGCCAAAAGTGTTGAAAAACAACAACTTAACGAAGGTCTTTTTGGCGATTTTTTCAAAAATAGAGAAATAGAAAAACAAAATAAAGAAAGATTTCAAACATATAAAGATCTTTGGACTCGTTTTTGGTATCCTAGATTTGCCAATAAAAAAGAAATAAACACGAATTCTGAAAAAGCAATTGAAGTATTTGAAGACTTTTTGAACGAACGTCAATGGGCACCAAACATAGAAAAGAATAAAGAAAAAGCATTCGAATATTTCAAGCAGAATCATGGTGATTTGAATTTTGAACGTCTACAAAACGATGCAATTGAAATTCTTCTTTTCGGACGTGCTTCTGATGATCCCTATGCTCAAAGAGTTTCCGATAAACCTAAAACAAAATTAATAAGCAAAGAAGGTCCTGCTGTAAAAATGCCCGCTTATAAAGGAATGCCCAAAGACGAATACGATAAATTGTCGCCCGATGAAAAATCAAAAGGTTTTGAAAAACCTGCTGATTATGATAAAACTGCAGATCAAGCTGCTGCAGAACCAGCTGCTGAAATAGAACCTGAAGAAGATGTTTACAAATTAAAAGGAGATATCACTCGCTGGAAGAAACAAAATGAAAGATGGATTCGGAATATAAAAAAGAAATTTGGAGTAAAAGTAAGAAAGCCTAGTGATCTACTCCGAAAAAAGTAATTCCAGGTTAGCATAATTCATTTTACCTGGTTCTCGTATTTCCCATCCAACAGGTTCAAATAATTTTCGCATTGTTTCTGTTACAAGTTTTTCAAATTGTTTTTCTTTGTCCATTGGGAATTCATTTTTAATTTCATCAGGAAGACGATCTTTAAATCCAATTGCTCCTACTGCATATTTGTTTGGTTGTTGCACATAGTAATAACGAATTTTATCTCCGCTAGTTATTTTTTCATGTTTCGTATCCAAAGATAATTTTTTAACAAAATAATTATAATAATATGCTGCTTTAACATGAACTGGCATACCTTTTACAGTTGTTAGATCATTGCAACTATCAGCATATTTTTCATAGTTTTTTATTCCAACCACAAATGAAATATCACCTTCATTTTTATTTTGAAATTCTTCATATATTTGCTCAATGATAATGTTTGTTCGGGATGGATCTCGGGTTTGCAGCATGGTTTCAATAATTTTTTTATTAAATTCTTTTACCTGCTTTGTCATTGTGCTGCGAACAACTTCAATTCCAGTATATTTTGTTTTATTGCAAGGTACACCTTCTTCATCGATCACATGCAGTACATTTCTTTTCTTTTGTATAAAAATTCCAACATCACAAATAGATTCTCTTTTGAATTCAAGAGTTGGGTTTTCACTATTAAGTTCTTTTTTTGCCCAATTTTTTATATTTTCATTAATATCTTTTTCCAAAGTACTGATAAGCTTTTCAGCTTCAGGTGCAAGTGTTCCATCCTTTTTTAATAATTTTATATTATTTTTTTCTATAAGTCTTTGAATTCCCAAATAAACAGAATCGGTATCATTATAAATGGTGGGTGGTTTTGTCTTTAAATCTTCCTCGTTTATGCCTTGTTTTATAAAAAAATCTTCAATGAAATCATTGGCTTTTTTAATAACGCTCTGACCTGTCATGGTAATACTTCGGGCAATATCCCGGTCACTTAGAAAGAAGAAATTATTTGCAAATGCACCATAAATACTATTCATCAAAATCTTCAATGCATACTGTTTATTATTTAAAATAGATTCCAGTTTCTTTTTTTCTTTCCAATCCTTTGAATCTTTTTCGGTATTAAGCAATTCTCTTTTAAGTTTATTCAGTTGCTTTTTGATATCTACACGTTTTTTATAATTTTCCGCAACAATCTGAGGAACAAGACCTATTTCTTTTTGGCTAAACAAAGTTCCAATCTTTGTAATTGCTAATTTTTCTTTTTCCACAAATAATTTAAACTTTTCTTTGGTTAATTCATATTTTTTTCCAGACAAATGATTCAATATAAATTTTCCGTCCTCTTCTATTACATTTCCTATTTTTGTTTCAGGACTCATATTGCATGTGCGAATAAGATTTGGATACAGTGAATTGGCATCAAAACTTATGATTGCATCATGAAATCCTCTTTGCGGTTCACTGACAAAAGCACCTTCAATTGTCACACCATCGTCTTCTTTATGTGGAAAAGTGGGAATAATTTTGTTGTTTTTCTTGGCTTGAATAGCGACAGCACCAGCAACAATACTGATTGTGCTCATGGCAGTTTCTAGATTTGTTAAACCTACATGTGAAAGAGAGCGTAAAATATTCAAATAATGAAGTTTTTCCTCTAATTTAATTAAAAGTTTAACGTCCTGAATATTGTATTCAACAAATTGCTTCCAGTTCTTGTCTGCTAGAGAAGACAAATTGCTTTCTTCGTATTCTATTTTGGATTCTCCCAATTCCAAAGATCCAATTGATCCCAAAGAATAACTTTCTCGTTGGGAAGGACAAAACTTCTTGTAAACATTCATATAATCCAAATTGGCTATACCTTCGATGTAGAATTTTTCAGCTTGTTTTCCGAATTTGGTAAATATTTCTTTGGCTATGATGTTTCGGTAAGGACTTAATTTCTTGGATTCATCTTCACCCAAAATTCGATTGATGCGGTGCACAAGATAAGGGATATCGAATATTTCACCGTTCCATGTCGTAACAATATCTGGATAATCTTGTTGAAAAAACTCTAAAAATCTTTGCAAAAGAATAACTTCAGTCTTGCAATAGTGGTAAATCACATTATCGTGTGACTCATATTCACCCAGACCAAAACTATGAAATTTATCTGATAAATTATCATAAATGGTGATCATGTTAACCGGAGCTTTGGCTAAAGATGGCTCAGGAAATTCATTTGGACTGTAAGTTTCAATATCCAAATAAAATATTTTTAAAGGGTGTTTTACAAAATCTGGATTATCTATTTGTGTTGAAAATTCATCAATCAAAAATTGCTGTGAACATGTGAAATTATGAAATATTCTGGTATTTCCATCCCTTTCGGCGTAATTTCTTCTTTCTTTTGATGAATTGAATATTTTTTTCTTTAATTTTGTATTATAAAGTGATACTTCATCGTGATGTCCGTTTGTTTCAATATACAAATATGGATTATAAGACCTGCTTACAGTTATTCTCTGACCTGTTTCCGACCAAGTGGCAAGTCGGATGGCTTTGTTTAAAGGATCGTATGTGGCGTGACGGTACACGCGTTTTAGACTAAACCATTCTGTTTGTTTATCAACACCCTTCTTGGATCGCCATATGGATATTTGTACAATTCAACATATTTGTTAATATTATCTTCATTTTCAAGCCAGCGACCATCCGCAACTTTCCTAGCTCGTTCACAATGAGTCATATATTTGCTTTTTTTACCAAGAACATCATTAATTATTTTAATCATTTCATCCCCAGTATCAAATTTGAAAGGTGCTTCTTCATAAGTGCAAAGATTTTGACAAGCAATTGGCAATCCATAGCAACAAGCTTCTATAAATTTTAAATCGCTTTTACTTTTATTAAAATTATTGTTTTGAAGAGGTGCCACCATCATATTAACCTTTAAATCATGAATTTTAGAAGGATAATTGTATAGTTCAGACCATTGATGATATTCAAAAATGCCCTGCTCAACAAAAGGACGAAGAGGTAATGGAAAAGCACCTAAAAATACCCACTGATATTTGTCGCGAGTTTCAACAATAGCCTGTAATACGTGTGCAAAATCATCATTTTGGTTGACTCGATTATCCACATCAAAATGTGCACCACTTCCTGCATAAAGAATTCTGGGTTTCTTTTCAGATTGATCGTAATTTTCGCTGATACGTTTAAGATTAAAGAAGTTGCCCATCCAAAACTTTGGAGGATAATTCGGAATTACAGTTATATTCTTGTGTCCAGTCTTTTCTGAATAATATTTTTTCATAAAATCACATGTCACAGTGATTTCATCACAATTATTCATGATATCCTGGGCTTGTTTTCGTATATTTGGATCTACGAATGCTGTTTTAAACTTGTTATAGTCGGGAATATCTTCATGAAAAACCAAATCATCAATCTCATAAATGATACGAAACCCTATTTGTTTTCCAATTTCTTTTAAAAAATGTACAAATTTAAGTTGATGTTCTGTAGCTTGGCGTTGCAAACGAACTGCTTTGGTATGAACATAATAACGAGGATCCAAGCACATGACAGTTGTACTGTGCATTGTCATTTTATTGTGGGCATTAAGAATCATCTCTGGCCATATCAAACGCCAATGACCGCAACCGCTATAATCTGCCAGATAATTGATTCCACGGTCCGGCATATTTTCAGGTTGTGCCGGTGTTGCAGCTAGTGGTTGTCTTGGTGCAACTTTATTAGTATGAATGTTTACATTATCTAGAAGTGGATTAGAAGTATAGGGATTACTGTTTTGAATAAACATAAAATATAATATAATTATATTGAATGTTTAATTTTCAAGCATGTTTGTTACGCCATTTTTCTTTTGTAAACTTATTGTTTTATAATTATTTGAATATATTGCATCTTTTCGGTGACTTATGATAAAAACACACTTGTTTAAGGATATTTCTTCACAAATATCTGTTATTAATTGAACACTCTTCTTGTCAAAGCTGCTGTCAAAAATTTCATCAAATAATACAAAATTAAAGATCGGGAAGTTCTGCAGTTCCCTCATTTCCATGAAAGAAAACATACATGCCAGATCCACAGCCTTCTTTTCTGCACCTGAAAGATTTGCATAACTTGCTATTTTTCCAACAGAATCTGTAAGACTATCTTCAAAATAACTATCAAATGTTATACGAGAATTGGAATCTAATTTGTTCAAATAATGGTTTATTTTTGTATTTAAAAGATTTATTATTTTAGAAATAAATACACTCTTCAGACCCTCATCACTTAGAATAAATTTACTATTATTTAAAACATAAATTCTTTGATCTAGTTCAGATATCTTTTTTTCTAATTCAACTTTCTTTTTTTCATTTTCTTGGATATTCTTATCATAATTTTCTGTTCTGTTTTGTTCTTTTTCTATTTGTTGTTCAATATCCAATATTGCAGAGTTTATTTGTTCGATCAGCTTTTGATTTTGTTCTTTTTTGCTTTTTTGTTTTTCATTTTCTTTTTCTCTGTTTTGCAAATTATCAATTATATTCTCTGCTTCTGATCTTTTAGAAACAATTTTTTTCTTTTTATCATTTTTTTCTTTTATAAACTCTTCGCAAATTACAATATCATTTTGCATTTCTTTTTTGCGATTTTCAACATGTTGTTTACAAGATTCGTCAATATTTCTTAGACAAGAAGGACAAGTTTCAGCATTATCCCCGATTTCATTCAAGCTTTTTTGAATCGAGCGGATTTCTGATTGTTTGGAGGCAATGTTTTTTTCAGTTTCACTTATTTTTTCTTCTATAATTTTTAACGCATTTTTTGCCTGATTGATACTTTCAGACAAATCATTGTCTTTGGTTATCGCTAAATTGTTAATTTCATCGTTTAAAATCTGTATTTTATTTTTTAAAGCATTTATTTTTTGTTCTAATTCACTTATATTTTTTTGTTTCTTTGTTTCAAATTCCTTTTTTTGATTCTCATAATCATCTAATATGGACTGATATGTTTCTCTTTTTGCAGACAATCCCTCTCGTATCTTACGGTCCTCAGAAAGTTCTGATTTGCAAATATCCGTCATTTTAGAAAAAATATCTAAATCTAAAATAGATTCTATATATTGACGTTTTTCAGATTTCTTCATGTTCATAAAACAATTGCTGCTGTTGATCCCTAGGCTTATGCAATTATTGAATATTTTACTATTACATCTAATAAGGTTTTCTATGGTTTCATTTGTATTAGCTATTGTATCTTTGGTTTCATCCACTGAATTTTTTACTAATTTAACTGTGGTGGGGTTTACAGTTCTGTTAAGTTCGTAGCTATCATTACCGATATCAAATGTTATTTGAACAACAGTTTTTCCATTTGTATAATAATTTGGAATCAGATCCTTTTTAACTTCTCGTATGGTTTCACCAAATAAACTAAAATGAATAGCATCTGCTATAGTGCTTTTTCCAACACCATTGGATCTTTCAGGTTTATCCAGATTTTCTCCTGTAATTAAACACAATCCTTTTTCAAAATTAACTATTATTGGTTTTTCTCCTACAGAAAGAAAATTTTTTATATAAATTGTTTTAAAATTAATCGTTTGCATCAGACACACCTTTTATAAAGATTGCTACAATACTCTGTTGTTTCCTTTTTGTTTTGAATATCCATACCATTAATAAATTCTTCTAGCATCTGATCAAATGATATATTTGTTGGTTTTTCATTTTCTTCCGATTTAAGTTCAAAATCAGTCTGGGTTAGAAGTGAATATGGTTTATAATTTTCTTGAATATGGCTGGTAAATGATGTGTATTTTTCAGTATTATCTGAAACGTCAAATATTAATCTCACAATTGAATTCTGGCGTTTTGGTTCTTCTTTTTTTGAATATCTAATTATTTCATGTCTGGGCGAGAACTCATTTTCAAAACTTTGCATTTTCATGTCTTCAAAATTTATAATATAAACATATTTGTTATTGTTTATGTCTGCAAAACTTTGTTGAAAAGGATTTCCAAGATATCCGACCTTTAGATTATCATGTGTTTTGATGTCACTGATGTGAAAATGACCTGCCAAAATAATCCGTTCAGTATTTTTATATTTTTCTAAATCAACACCTTCCTCACAGAATTTACTGTTATTCATTCGGAAGTTTTTAAATTCTGCATGTGTTAAAACAATATCAGCTTCAAAATTTTTAGGTTCATTTGAATCTGTCCAAGGAACCATATTGATTATTTTTTCACCATATCTGAATGATTGTGTGTTATTCACAACATTTACATAAGGATAATCCTGAAAAACATGAAGAGAGGTTACATCATTCTTTTCTTTGAAATAAAGATCATGATTCCCCGTTATTAGATAAATTTTAAAATCTGAAAAAATATTTAAAATCTTTCGAGCTATATCCAATGTGGATACATCAATTTGATCCCGATCATGAAAATAATCACCAAGACATATAATTGATTCAGCACCTTGTTTTACTGCTATCTCTTTGGCCCATTTTGCCCATTCCAAAGCAAGTTGATGCCAACGTATACTATTTTGATGTACTCCTAGATGCAAATCCGCAAAAAGAAGTGCTTTTTTTCCAAGAGTTTTCAATCGTTAGAATTATAATTGTCTTGATCAATATAAACACGAGTTCCTGTTGAAGCCATCCCTTCATTCATTTTATCAGTATAAACCTTTTCTTTATATTGTTCCAAAGTTTCATGATGTTTTTTCTCTTTTTTAATTCGATTAATAAATGCATGAAATGCAATCGTTGTGAAATAACTGAATGGACTATAACCGGAATCAAGATTGAATTTCTTATGTTTCAGTGCTGTCATCATTTTAACTATGGCATCTCCAACCATTTCGTCTCGATAGCTGTAATTGATGAAGTTGGGTGCATAGCTTAATCCATTTGCTATCTTGCTGACACTTTCTCCAAGATATTGAGTTAGTATTCCTGATCCATAAAAAGTTCTTATGCCGTCTTCAAAATCTTTGGCATTTACATAGTGAATTTTTTCTTTTTTCACTTTGGCTGCAATTTTTTTAATATCTTCTTTATTTTCATCAAGAATTTCATCAGATACATTTTGATTTTTTGGTTTACGTCCACGTTTTTTTTTCATATTATTTTATATTTTGTTATTTTGGTTTCTATTTGTTCTTTGTTGTAAATTTCTATTCGTTTATTGAAATGTTTTTTTCCGTAATATAATTGGTCGGCTAAATCTATAAGCATTAGTTTTTGTTTGTTAGGATGTAATCTTAACCCACGACCTATGCTTTGCAATAGACGAATCTTAGCTTTTCCTGCGTTTGCCAAAATAATATTATGCAAATTCCGAATATCCACTCCAGTTGCAAAAATACTGCTTATAGCAATGCATATGACATCATTTTTTGATTCCATAAGCTTTCTGATTTCATTTCTAGATTCAACATCCACTTCTCCTCGTATAAAAAATACTTTTTTGTTCTCACATGTTCTTTCTAAAATGTTTTCTAGTTCTAATCCGTGTTGAATTCTATCAATAAGAACCAGGGTGTTATTTTGTAAATTACAACTAAGTGTGCTTATTATTTTATTTCTGGAATTGTTTTCAACAAGAAATTCATATTCTTGCCGATAACGCTTCAAATCGTCAGGAGGAAGCCATTCTGGTTCATTTTCATAGTTTAATTCAATCACATTACAAATTGCTGACGACAAATATTCTTTCAAATCAACAGATGTTTTTTTGTAAATTACTGGACCAATCTTTCCTTCAATACAAAGTACATTTTCTTTTTCATCTGGTAGGGTTCCTGTAAATCCGAAACGAATGGATGCGTCCATTTTGTCTAAAATTTTATTTATTTTATTTCCTCTTTTATATTTGTGAGCTTCATCCATCAATATTGCATCACAATCATCTATTTTCTCAGTTCCTCTGGCATTAAGAACACCCATATTAGCAATGACAATTTCACAATCACCATCAAAATCATGTTCTCCTGTATATTTTTTAACATAATTCTTAACTCCACTTTTTTGAAATTCGTCATAAACCTGTTCCACAAGTCCCAAATCAGGTTCTATGACCAATATTTTTTTGGCTATGTTGTTTTTAATTAAATTATGACAAATAACAGCCATGCCATAAGTTTTCCCACCTCCTGTTGCCACTTCAAATATTCCCCTACCAAATTTGAATGCCTTTTCACACATTTCCTTTTGATAGTCCCTGGGTTCATAATTTAAATATTCAATTTCTATATCGGATTGAATGGGATTGGCTTTTTTTAATACTTCTTTATCCACAGAAATGTCATCCAAGCCAAGAACCTCTTTCATATATTTGTAAATGGGAAAGAAAAGACCCATATCAAATCTTCCAGAAGGAGTTATAGAATAAAGACGATCCGCAACAAAATATCCTTTTCGGCGCATATGTCTTGCATTTTTATTTTCACATGAAAAATGATTTCGAATCATCCTTATATGCGGAGATTCTATCATTCCAAATCTTTTGGATTTTTCCAAGAATATGGTGTTCAATTTGTTTCGAGTTTGATTAGTTCCACCAAGTTTTTAATGTCATAGCTTGCAGAACTTAAAATCTTTTCGGATTTTTCACAAATCTCAAGAACCACTTCACAATTTCTAATTTTGGAATCTATATCAGCTATGGTTTCGTGGTCTGATGCCAGTTTTTCCGCAGCAGGAACGGACAATCTGATAGCAGATTCTTTGTTGATTTCATCTACAATAGTTCGAATTGTTCGTTTGCGTTCTGTATACAAATTGCCAAGTTGCATCTTGGTGCGTATGAAAATGGTAGCATAACGATGTTTAATGCTGGGAAGCATTAATTGTTTTTCTTTCAAATTCAATTCATCAAACTGTAAAAATTGTTTTATTTCTTCTAATAGTTTTTCAGGGTCCATTATTCATAAATAGTTTATATGAGTCTTTTTTCAAATATTTTTGTTAAAATGCTGTCCGAAGATAACGTGGCCGGAACAGGTGGCGTATTTGGATCAGGTCCAAGCATAGGAAGTATTTTTAATCCTCCTGGAACTATTTCCAGTGGAGACAGATATGCACCAGGAGATGCCAGAATTCCTTTTGCATTTGGAGCAACTAAAATTTCAAAAAAAGGTAAAAAGAAAAAGAAAAAAACAAAGATTTTGATACAAAGACGGGGAATGTAATTCATGAGTGATCATGGTCACTGGATTTGTGAAAAATTTGAACCTGAAAGTTTTGGGTTCATTTATTTGATCACCAATATAAAAAATAATAGAAAATATATTGGAAAGAAACAGCTGCAATTTAAAAAAAGCAGAAGATTAAAAAGCCGCAAAAATAGAAAAGTATCATATTCTGAAAGTGATTGGAAAACTTACACTGGAAGTTGCAGGGAATTAAATGAAGATATAGAAAAATATGGTAAAGAAAATTTTACTTTTGAAATTTTAATGTTCTGCAAAAGCAAATGGGAGCTTGGATATGAAGAGATAAAGTTGCAAATTCAAAACGAAGTGATAAAAAATAAGCAATACTACAATGGAATACTTAACTGCAGACTTGGAAAGCCCCGGGAATACTGGTTCCAAAATGAAAAAGAAGGATAATATTGTTTTTATTGATTTTTGGGATGCTTTTTCAAATCGTATTGAAAAAAGGATTTTAGATTCATGTCACAATTTAAAATTGTTGGAAAAGCCTCTGAATAAAAACAAGGATGCAAAAAATATACTGGTTTATCATTTGGCTAATCTGCTTCTTTCAAATTTTGTAATCAAGCGTCAAAAAGAGGATATTGCTTTCATATTGACTGAAAAAATAAGTGATGATTTGGAAATCACAGAATACTTTGAAGATGCTGAAATATATAAAATATGTTTGAATATTCTTAAAAAATTTGAAAAATATCTTAATTATACTCTTATAGAATATGAAGGAACGTTTGAAAATTTTGGTAAATTGATATCTTCCGACAAGCTGTTTTATAAAAAAATTGCTTCCAAAATTATAAATTCAATATTGGCTCAAAGTAGTAAAAATTTCAGTATGAAAGACATACAAAAGATTTTTAAACAATATAACGTGTCCAATTCTGTTTTAAAACGAAATTATACTATGAAATTAGAGTAAATAATCTTATATGTCTCGATTCCAAAGTCTTTTAGAACAAGAATATCTAAAATTAGATATCAAAGAACACGAATTAAACGAACTGCAAAGGAATGTTGTGGACAAAATGATTTCATCAGGGAATGCAAAATACGATGGTATTCAAAAAATGAATGCAGTTGTCAGCTATGATATGGATGGAAAGAGCGGAAAAATAAAAATTGATCCTTCCGGAAAAATATCAAAACACTCTGAAAAATCAGAAGGTGAAGATGAAGAAGAAAATAAAACTTCAATGACCGATGATGATTTGGGTGTTGTAAGAAAACTCATGAGCAATCAAGACAAAAAAGTTGTGGATACTGCTGTAAAAGGAACTGTGAATGCTTTTGTTGGTAAATTAAATCAAATCAACCAAACATTGAGTAAAATTAAATGAAATTTAATAATATTTTAAAAAAGAAATATTCTCTTCTAAATGAAGCACCTCCTGCAGACCTGGATGCAATTGAACCAGAAGCTGCACCGGAAGAAACTGCTTCTGAACAGCCAGCCCCTGAACAAAATAAGATGGATACTCAAGGTGTTCAATATCTTGTGGATTTGATAAGAAAAGCTCTTTTAATTGACAAATTGGATGATAAAGAAAAAGCCAGTTTGTTGAATTTAACTGTAACTGCAGAAAACGCTTTTAACAATCTAGAGAATATAATTTTGCCTATACTAAATAAATATATTCCTGATACAAACGCTTGAAATTACACCTTTTCATGTAATATAAGTTTATGGCTAGACCTATTAAATTTGTTGCAGCTGGTGATATTCATGGAGACGAAGCAGATCCTATTGCACTAAAATGTTTATATAATTTTATGCGTGATTATAAACCGGATCTTACGGTTTGTATTGGTGACGTTTGGGATTTCCGTGCAATTCGTAAAAATGCAAGCGCTGACTATGAAGAAAGTCAAAGCATGGAAGAAGATTGGGATGCAGGTAAAGATTTCTTCAAAAAGTTTTTTTCATTCGGTCAAGAGCGTGTGTTCCTACGAGGAAATCATGATGAAAGAATTTATGATCTTTTAGGTAATGCAGGAAGTGGTTTGAAAAGAGATTATGCATCACAAGGAACAGCAGAAATTGAAGATCTTGTTAAGAAACATAGAGTTCAAATGTTTCCATATGATTCGAAACAGGGTGTCTACAAATGCGGATCACTTTCATTTGTTCATGGTTATGGTCATAATATTCATGGTTCTAAACAGCATGCAGACACTTATGGAAACGTTTTATTTGGTCATACACATGCAATCGATTATTTCCGTAGCGTAAGCATTGATGTACGAGAATGTTGGAACATAGGTTGTCTTAGCAGTTTGAACCCTAGCTACAATAGAAATCAAATGCGCCGTTTAAGATGGCAACATGGATGGGCATTTGGTCTTATTCATGGTGATGGAACCCACGAAGTTTATCAAGCAAAAGAGCGTAATCGTAAATATATCATTCCTACAAATATAAAAATTTATAGTTGACATTGTTTTTGTATCCATTACTATCGGTTTATGAGTAGTAAGAAGTTCAAAATAAAAAATCTTCAAAAAGATGATTGGGCCAAGTTTCTTTTTCAAGAAATGCGTAAAGACGAAAAGCGTCCAACTGGTCCTGGATGGATGAATATAAGGGAAATTCATAACGCTACCAATAAATCAATACACATGCTTCGTATCGCAATTTATCAATTGATACAAAAAAAAGAATGTGAAATGTTTATTGGCAATATAAGATCTGAAAACGGATATATTCAGAAAGCTGTCTGGTATCGTTTAAAAAATGATACATGGAAAAACTTTTTTGGAAAAAATTTACATAAAATAAAAAATCAAAGAGTTCCAGATGGAAAAAATTGGTTTACTGTAAGCGAATTGACACAAAAAACAGGTTTATCCCGAACAAAAATTTTAAGACTTATTAGGGAAAATAAATTAAACAAACAAGTTCAACTTTTTGATGGATATGCATATAATAATAAAAGAAAATCACTAACCCGTAAAATCTGGTATAAATTATGTCTAAATGGGTTAAACAATTAGAATCAATAGTAAGAAAAAAAGAAATTCGACCTTCTGGCAATTGGCACACCCGGTTGGAAGTTATGGATATTATTAGGTGTAGTTCGGATAATTCTTTTAAATTTTTAAAATGGTGTGAAGAAACAAAAAAAATTAAAAAAAATGTGGGCACGTCATTAACATGCACAAGGGTTATAACCAGTAAAGTTTTTTATAATCCAATTAAAAAAAATTGGAAAACTCTTTATTGTGATTATGCTAAAAGCAGACAAAAACTTCCTGAAGGTAAGGGTTGGAAAACACTTACCGAACTTTGTAGAGATTTAAAAATTAATCGTGAATCAGCTAGACATGCTTTATCTATTTTAAGAAAAAATAACAAACTAGAAATTTTTAGAGCCAGTATTGTTGACCAAACCAGCCATTTAACTTGTATAAAATACTATCGTCTTAAAGTATAGTTTCTAAAACACGCAAAATTACTTTTTTGCGTATATCGGGACCTTGCAAACCCTTTAAAAACGTCAGAAACTCGTTTAAAACCTTATCTGGATCCTGTTTAACAACAGTAGGCATATTGGGAGAAGGGTTCAAATTGGTGTTGGCTTGAGGGCCCAACCCCAAATTTTCACAATAAAGATTTGCCATTTTACGCATATCGTCACTAAGACTCATATAAATATTTAGTAAATCATGATTAGTTTTAAAAATATAAAAACTTTTTTAACCGAAAAGCTTGTTTTGAAAAAAAGACCTGGACCTGAAGGTAAAACCATATTTATAGCAAGCAGTGATCTTACAGATGCAAAAGCTGCTGGTAATGAGACATTTAGCAATAAAGATTTTATCAAAACTTTGGGTTTTAAATGGAATGCCCTGGAACGTCGATGGGAAACAGCTCCTTTAGATGAAACTCAAGCCAATGATTTCGTGAAAGATACAATTAAGAAATTTAATGAGTTTAACAAAGAAGAAGCATCAGCAGAAGCTGCTGTAACAGAATTTAGTGGTGAAAATCTGGAAGATCGTTTTAAGAAATTTGTTGAGCTTTTAAAATCAGGCATCATTAATGTAAAAAATAGCAAAGAGTATCAGGAATATGTTCAGTTTCAAAAGCGATTTCGCAATTATTCTTTCAACAATCAGATTTTGATTTTCTTGCAACGTAAAAATGCCACAAAAGTTGGCGGGAAAAACATGTGGTATCGTGAATTTGGACGCAAGATCAAAACAGGTGAAAAAGCCATTTTAATTTATGCTCCTATCATGGTCAAAAACAAAGATCAAGAAGTTTCCGTTGGTGAAGATCCAGCATCAGGTGTTCTTCAAAGAATAACTAGATTTCGATTGGTCCCTGTTTTTGATATCAGTCAAACCGAACCTATTCCTGGAAAAGAAAAAGAAATGCCCGAAGAAATTCAATGGTATGATGATACACCATTAGATGA